>ENA-ORBV01005471-ORBV01005471.1-microbial-mat-metagenome-genome-assembly--contig:-NODE-5471-length-23360-cov-5.506765_pt1 | contig 23360 bp, 11 predicted proteins | sample MGYA00237777_ERZ505514 | MGnify/ENA primary metagenome ERZ505514 (study PRJEB26160, sample SAMN06269048) | microbial mat metagenome | isolation source: Oligotrophic lake microbial mat | place... | reverse complement strand
TAGGTGGGATTTCCTTAGGAAGAGGAAGAGGAATTCCTAGGAATTCCTCTTCCTCTTCCTAAGGAAATCCCACCTAAGGCACAACCATGCATGTGGACTGGCCTACGTGCTGCATGTGTACGTGCATGCAAACACTGTGCAAATTGTGCAGTAAGCAAGAAGCGAGACACGAAATGTGGTCTGCTTCCACCTAACGTCTAAAAAAAGCATTAAGAGCACGTTGCGCCTTGTGGGGGGGCGAGCCCTTGGGACAGTACGTTGGATACCAAAAATCTACTCTTCAGGGCAATAGCACAAAAAAATGCATCAATGCCCCAAAATGGGTGCAAACAATGTTCCAAATTATTAGTACGACTTTAGCAACAATGTTGCCAACATTGCACCCATTTCATCTCTCAGGTTTTTTCAATTAGGAGCAAATTGAAATAAATAAACGTTTCATGATGAGGAAACTTGGTGTGACCAAGGACAAACAAATGACAAGCTGTGTTGAAAATTCGATCCAAGCAATGCACCTCATTAGGTGCAAATACAAGTTATTAAAGAGAAAGAAAAAACTATAAGAAGTTAAAAATTAGGACCAAATTTAGATCTAACTCGAAACAATTACATGTATAACGCGGCTTGAAGGAGGGGCCGGGGCAGACGAACCTGTTTGGAGATTGGTAGTTATGAGCTAATAAAAAAAAATCACACTAGGCGTGCCTCCGCTTGGCAGGTTAGTACTGGGCTTTATGAAAATTTAACGCAAGGGCTACAACGAGCTAGAAAAGCTTGGTGGTAAAGACTGAGACTTGGTCCACTGAAAGAGGCCAACTTTTGCTTTTTTATGAGAGCAAAGGAACATTCAAGATGAAAAAGACTCGATTCAAATTTGATTCAGCCTGCCATCAACGCCCCTTGTTGATTGATAATGGTCCTAGTCTGTAAAGCCTGGGCCTCGGCCACGTCCCCATGATTTGATTGTGAGAGTAGTAAATAGAAGTAGCAAATTGAATAGTACGGTCGGATCCGCTATGAATGAATCAAATGAGGGACTCCCTCTTGCAACAGCAAAATCTTGACATCTTGCAGACAGGGGTGGTCGTTCAGTGCATCAATCATGACATCGGTTTCGCCCGACAGTTCCAAGTTACAGAGTGTGATGGTATGCAATTTCTTGGCCTTTCTCAGAAAGGTAGCCAGCGCTTGAGCAATCAAGGGATGTCCCTCCCGTGGAGGAAAATCAATTTCAAATATTTCCAGTTTTGGTAATTCGCCAATGGCTTCCAGTAAGGCACTGCTTTGTTCCGACGACAACTTCTTGAAAAAGGGTCGATTTATTCGCACGTGCTTGCAAATTCGGTGGGCACTAAAGGCTTGGATCAACAGAGTCAAAACATCCGAGTCGTCATCTAAAATGATCTTTTGTGTCAGACGAGAGACAGGACCATCAGGGGTCTGTAATGTCTTGCCGTGTGTTTTCTTGGTGTGCCGTCTCTCTTTTTTCTCCTTCTCCGGTTTACTACTACTCTCTTGTTTACTACTACTCGACATGGTGATGCAGGTGATCGGTGATACAGGTTATGGATTGCTGGATGTCTTATGTTTCTTGGTCGTAATTTAATCGGTTGGGAGCCTTATGTTTGGCCTCAGAGTTGGCAATGAGTTCAATCAACTGCAAGCATATAACCCAGTCTTTCAAAAGAAGCGAACTGATAGTGACGAGTACCAGTGAAATATATCAAGAATGAAGATCACGAGTACAAGCTTGAATGGCGAATTTGCCTATCCCACATGCACTTCGTTCTCGTTAAAATACGGTGTTGCCTGATTGCAATTACTGCTCCAGAAACTTCCACTCCTCCTACTAGCTAGCTAGCTAGCTGCTTGTAGTTCAGTAGTTGAGGATAGTAGGTTGTTTTAGCTGGGTTTATCCGTCGACAGTGATGGGGTACATGTACGTGAAATTCTTTATTTCGGAATGATCAGTCGTGTGGCGAGTCGTTTCGGCAGCAAAAAATGGCATCACATGTGCAGTCACTTAACCGGGTGGTCGCGGAATTTTAGTCTTCATCGCCTTTTTCAATTACGAGTGAAAAAAACCAAGGTCTAAACAACACCGCCTTTTTTTCCCTCTCTTCAGTGACTGGCCGGTGGTCCTCATAGCAGATAGAATCTACAGTGCGCTGTAGTAGGAGCTAGCTAGTACCTACTAACAGCGGGCAAGCTGTACCAGTACAGTGGTATGCGTGAAGGATGAGCCAACACATCAAAATAGCTAGACATAGTATTAGTGGCAACTAGCTAGATAGTTGAGAGTGGTATCATGGTTGTGGTAGAAAGAAAAAGGGACTATTGCCCGCAAAGATTTTACTGTGTTACACGTCCGTTAGTCTCAAGCTTTGCCTCCTCCTTCGAAGTCTAGCCTCATTGTATGCTACATTGTTCACCTGCCGGCTCCTTTGACGCATCCATAACCGACTTTTTTTAGCATACAGTTTGCCTCAGGTTTTGCTTTGGGCTTCGTCATTCAGTTTATCGTATGATACAGTCTCCATCTTGCCGTTATTGCCGTTTTGATCGAGTCATAATGGAAAATCTGAGCTTCAATATTCAGGTAGCCTCAGGTTTTGCTTTGGGTCGTGTCCATTTTCAGCTTACTGTATGATACATTCTTCATCTTGCTCTAGTTGTTGCTGATTTGCTTCTTCTGCCATGCTGGAAACTTTGCGTTTCAATAGATCATAGACTGGCAAATAGATCGCCGTATAGGGTAACAGCCAAGCAATACGCGCTGCTCCACCAGCAAACAAACCCCCCACACCATGATGGTCTACCGTACTCATGAAACAATCCCAAAAGCCTCCCGAATACAAAGCCTGATCGACCATCAATTTGGTCTTGATCGTATCCAAAGGTGTTGTCAGGTAGGCGGCGATCCCTCCCGTCAAGGAGGCTGCCACAATTTCTTCCCAAGCTTGCAATAGAACTGGGGGTTGTTGCGGCTGGTTGCAGGATTCGTTGGCATCCTCCTGAAGCAGCAGAATCGGGTCCTGGAATTGTTCAACCTCTTGTTGTTGTTGTTTCTTCTTGTAGTCGATGAATACCGTTTTGAACATATCGTACAAACCAAGTTCCAGCATGGTGTAGGGAATGTCTCGCAAGAGTACCCCCGAATAACCCCGAAAGAACCCTGCGATTCCACCAGTATGCCATATTCCGGATACGGCGGGAAACCATCCATCATATAAATTCATTTGCAATTGTTGTTTGATAAGCTCTCCGGGTACGCCCACAATACTGGATGCCACAAAGGCCATCGCGGCACAGGCAAACAAGGTTGCCGACTGCGGTAATTGTGGGAATACTTTGTTTGTTTGTTGCTTGCCAAATTCAAACGTGGCAAACTTCAAGGCTCCTCCTGCCGCATCCGTCATGGCGTAGGTAAAAAATCCATGATAAAAGGCGGCAAAACCAGACGTTTGGTACAGGACCTGTGTTGCTTGGGTCAGAGACAAACCATACCCAGAATCCGACTGCTGAAGACATTTAATGGTGTCGACGGGGTGCATCGAAATGTCCGCAATAATGGTGGCAACGGCGCCAGCAACGGCCAATTGAAGCAATGAGGTTGAAACGGTGGTGCTGGTCAAGCTAGCAACAGGAGGAACACCAGCCGCCACTACACAGTCCACGACAGCCGAGTCGTCTACTATAGCTGTTGGTATGGCAACTGTGGCTGTGGACGCAAAGCTGGTCAGTGATTCGTCGTCGTCTTCCAAAGAAGCTCGCTGCTGCCCCTTGGTGGACACTTCATTCTCGTTTGTAACTGCCGATTTCAAAAAGGGCAGGTTGTTGTGCATCCCATCTCGTCGTCGACAACCTGTAGTACAAAGGCGAATGTCATAATAATTCGGCGAAGCAAGGAGGAATGCAGATGCTTCATGGCCAAGCAAGCACACCAAACAAAGGACGAATTTTGAAACCGACATCATTTTGTCGCATTGATCTAAATTACAACTCCAAGGACATGGGCCAAAATTGTAATTCTATCATCATCCTGTCAGCTAGCTAACAGCTACCTGGTAACAACTCACTGGCAAACGCAAGCTGCATCGAAGCACCACATCATTACGTCGTACTAGCTAGTACTTGTACAGAAGCAGTTTTCGAAGGGATGTGCATGATGCCAAATAATGTGTCATGTTCTTTCCAACCACAAAAGTGCCCTGTCGTTGCGAGAGGTTTCACAATCGTTCTGCTACGCTTCTCATGAGACTGCCTACGCACATCATGAGACACTATGCGACCTATTGTACAGTAGGGTGCGTAGTGAACTCAGCCAGTTAGTGTGCCCACAAACAGTCCTCAAACATAGAAACTGCCTTTTTGAGAACTCTGCCTCCACTACAGCACATTAAAACAGATCCATCTGTGATCTTGCTACTTAAAAAAATCCTTACACCATTGCTCTCTGCCAGGATGGTGTCTGTGATCATGCAGTGCACATGCAAAATCACGCATGTTTGCAAATCGTTGCAAGAGAGACTCAAACGTGTCACTCAAAGCATGGTGCACTTGTGAAGTACATCACTTTTGTCACTGCTGTGCATGTCATAAAGACAATGTTCCTTACTTGGATCAAAAAGTTGATCAAATTTTAAAAATGATGCCTGTTGGAAATTGCATGGCAAGGTGGCTGTCATTTTTCTTTGATTTCACAAGATGAACAACATTGTCCAGCGGTGCAGACTATCATTTTGAGTTCCATCATGTGCTGTGCTTTGTCACATTGCATTTATGTTATCTTCTTGTTACTTTAATTGTAAAAATGAGGAAACTTTAACAACATGTGAGGGAAATTGCAGATTTGTGACCTCATCTTTGACATTTTGAAACGAACAAACTTTGCTTGCATTTGAACAACAAGTCACTGCATGTCTACCATAGAAAATGCTAAGCACATAGGTTTCAGAAAATCTATGTGTACCAATTCTTGGCTCCAAGCTCAACATGTGCACTTTTGGAAGTCCTCAGTCATCTGCTAGCTAGCTAGGTGTGCCCTGGGGATGTTATGCCCAGTTTGTCATCACTTTTGATTGGTTGGGGTCATTGAACTGAGGCCGGTGCGGGTACCTGCACTGCTGTTACGTTACCGTTATCGCGACAGCGCCCGCGCGGACATAGAGTGGTTGCTTCAATGAATCATGGGACATTCGCAATACATGCGTGTTATCATTGTTTTCCAGCAATTCAACAAACCAGCCACCATATTTGTACGTTACTATAGCTATAGTTAGCTAGTTAGTACCTGTTGTCCAACAGATTCTTCCCTCTATCCACTACACACTACGAGTCCTAGATTCGCTAGATAGTAGAGTAGTTCTGGCTTACTATCTGCAACCTTGTGCTTGTAAATTTGAAGAACGCAGACCATCGTATGAACCTAGACAAACACAGATATCTTTGAAAAAAATATCCTCATGAACAATTCAGATGCCCCACCTCCCTTTCTTCCTCTGGAAGAATCCAACGACGCAGATGAAGAGGAACTGTTATCCAACGACAAGAGCAAAAGGAAACGGCGCCAACCCAAGAATGATTCTTCCGATAGCGCAACGACAGCCAAACGATTAGTTGGGTTGTTCATTGTACTCTTGGTCTTGTTTCTATTGTACGATTCAATTTTTACACCACCCGAGAAGCGATTGATCAAACCGGATGCCAGCGATCGATTTCTGCGCTGGGTTCAGCGAAATCCCGGGGAAGGAATCATTGCTTTCATGGTGGTCATTGGCTCGGCAGTAGTCCTCTTGTTGCCCGTTGGTACACCGTTAACCATAGGATGTGGCTTTGTGTACAAGACTGCCTATGGATGGAAATTAGGAGTCTTTATTGCCACTGTCGTTTCCATGGCGGGATCAGCGGGTGGAGCTTGTACGAGCTTTCTACTGGGGAGATATTTGTTGAGGGATCATGTCAAAAAATGGATCAAGAATTATCCCTTGTTTGTGGCTATTGATATTGGTACGTAATTTTGATTACATTATATTCTCTTGTTTGGGCTTTCCAACTCACACTCACACTCCATTCTAATGAAACCTACCAACCGCAAAAATACGCAAAACAATTTACACTTCTTCCTGTACAAAATAATATAGCGGCTGCGGAACACGGCCTGAAAATATTGGCCATGTTGTATCTGACCCCCATTGCGCCCTTGGGTCCACTCAGTTACATGTCCGGCACAACCTCCATGGCCTTGTCGCACTTTGCTTTGGCCAAAGTGGCCTCACTACCCATTATGATGCTCTACGTTTTTATTGGAGCCTCAGCTGGGGCTCTGGTCGCTGCCTCGAGTCGTGACGCTGGGCATTTGGAAGAAAATGCCCACAAGCTAGAAGAAAATCCCGTCCTCATTTTGTCGGGTGTGGTCATCAGTGTGGTCATGATATCCACCATTTCCTACACTGTCAAAAAGGAACTCTTTAAGGTAAGCACCGAAGTGTCGATGTTTTTCTTATTTTCGGGTATTCATTTATTATGAGACACAATTTTTGTGTTGTCTGAGAAGATCTGTGCCTCATCATAGCGTGCTCTGTATATGATAACTACCTATCAATCAACAACATATCCAAAAACAATCTTCAATCATGATATTATCAGATTCTTGAACGACAAAGGAAGCTTGGGGGTTCGTCAAATTTTGAAACCGACTCCTTCGCGACGTCCGATTATGAAGATACCGATGAGGAGAAAGCGGTCGAAATGCCGAGCTCAACCCAATCGATGAATAGCGCCGGCGGCGCTAGACTTAGGGTGGTATCGCACGACCGGGGGGACCTTGTGGGTAAGGGAACGAAGCTACCAATATAAATCATCCAACGCCAAGATGAGGAAATTGTGTTGGTCCGACTTCTACTACGCTATACTGTACTGTCCTCCGCTTTCTGAGTTACTGTATGAGCGCCGATGCCTACAAACCGAATCTATGTATTGGAGAGTTGCCCCAGTCCCTTGGAGAGGAGTACCTTGACGAGCAAGTTTTCAACAATCATCATTTGCATGCAGTACCGTAGTTGGTCGAGATCAACCTACGTTTATATTTAATATGTTGCGATGGTGGCACTACATAAGTTAACAAAATGTCAATACATACGCGACCCCCTGTAGCAGAGAAGAAATTGAACAAGAAAAATGCTGTTTGAACTTCTTAAAATATGAAACGTAGTGGGCAACCAACCACGGCATAGGACTTTCCTGGGAAACGAAGCGGCCAATGATTGAGTCCCCTCTGCGTTGCGACCGCCCATGTGGGTAGTGGGAACTGCATATCGCCTGACATGCATTTTTCTGACAAATGTAGATTTACTTGCGTATGCACTACCTTTTATTTAGTAATGAATCGGAATGGGCACTTAGCGACATGGATTGAAGGCATGGACTGCAGCGTCCTTTACACAAGAAGAGGATTATTTATTCTTTTTTTTTATGTATGTTATTGCTTTGAAGCTAACTAAATCCATGTATGTTTCTTGTGAATCGAGATGAAAATGACTGCAGACCCATTGGATCAGAGACAGGGCTAATAGATGATCATAACCTCTACTGCCATCCCCTGACCTGTTTCAACCTTTTTCAACCTTTTTAAACTAGAGTACTCGGGCCTCTGACCATGGCTCCTCCCGCAGTAGGCAAAGGTCCTCCTTTGACTCCAGTGATAGGGGGAGGGGTGTCGGGGTCCAGCTTCCAAAAGTTGAAGTAGGAGTCCAGAAGGAAATAACCGAGCGCGTATTCCAATTCGTAGGAAATCCCAAAGCCAGCCGAGTGAAACCTCCATTCATACTTTTGGACGATTTCGGTCATTTCCTGGTAGAGCACATTTTCCACGTAGTGTCGTCTTCGGAAACTCTTCATGACTTTGGCGAGCTCATAGAGTGGGAGCAAAACAATGAGCAACCAGTGTCGCACTTCGGCGAGAAAGACAACGCTGTAGATAAGAACAAAGACAAACAAGCCGACAAGAAGGCCCATTCCAAGTGAATACTTCCACAAATACCAGGTGGGAGTGGGAGATTTCTCGTAAACGTCTTTGGCAAAGTTTGCCCAAGTATCTGCATCAAAACCCTGCAAAAATCGAGGAGGATTTGTTCGGGAAGCCATATCGAGCGCATAGGGCTTTTTTCCCAAGACGTCTTCGTCCAGGTAAAATCCCATTTCACTGGGGCCGTTCCCTTTGAAAATGTCGCATCCTCGACCGGTCGACTTGCGAAGAATCACAACAGAGTTCATGCCTTCCAAAGGAGTACGTTCCAATTCATAACTAATGACAAATCCATGAAGCAAGAATCGTGGTTTGAATACTTCAATCAATTGAGCAAACATGGGATGAACCTTTCGGCGCAAGAGCCTTCGTTGATAATGTGTGTCAATGGCAAAGGCGAGAGCAAGTACAAGGCCACATGCTGCGCCCACACCCTTGGGGATCTCGTAGAAGTAGAGCAAATCCGGCAAAACCATGAACAAGAACCATAACGTGGGGAATACAATCAACATCTTGTAATACCAAGAAATCCTCGTGTAGTACTTATGATAGTGTTGAACCTCACGATCAAATTCTTTCCAGAGGCCGTCATTGACATCGCTCAGTAGGACTGGCTTGTAGCCTTTCTCGGGAAAAGCATTATAATTCTTTCGAGCAAACAAATTCTTGGTGACGTAAAATCCAACATGGTTTTCTCCAAACTCGCTCGACATGGAAGAGACCAATGCCAATTTCTGGGCTTCGGCCACCTCCAGAGCGTACGGTGTCTCTGCTTCTTCTGTTTTATCAGGATTAGAATCCGCCATTTTCAATTCAGCTGCAGATAAAGGAGAATTGGATAAAGAGATTGGCAGGTAGGTGATTACTTGCTTCCAATCAATGGGAGTATTCGTCAATCTAGCTAGACAACAGAGGTGAGAAACCAATGAATGATAGAAAAGATTTGGTAAGATTCCTGCGGAAGAGTTGCGTTGGATCGTTGAATAGTGTAATTAGGTAGAGAACGCGCGCGCCCCTCTCGTCAGTTAGTGAGATTGAACGGACGGTACGCTGGGGGACCTGCCAAATTTGTCGACTCACAATTTCAAAGGAAAATGTGCGGCCACGCAAACCAGACTTGTCAACTTCGCATTCTGGATTGACGTGATAGATCGCAAAACAAGAAAAGCAGTGTCATATTCTTACGCTGACTGGGAAACCTAAAATTAATAGAAGAGATCAGCACTAATTTACCAAGCAATTCATTACAAATGAAAGAAACTTCTACTGCGTATGCTCTATCCGAAGCGTATCAAGGAGCCTGTTGCCAAGAGGCAGATGAAATATTTGATTTTCGACAGAATGATCATGGACTCTTTCTCGGTAGTAGCAGCACGCATCTCAGCAAGAATCCGGCGGTGATCGTCTGGGAAACCCATAACAACAAGCCCTTGGCATGGGTTGTTCCGAATCTATTGACGGAGGAAGAATACAAGGATGCCTTGCGGCAATTACTTGCTAGGCAGTCTTGCAATGGTAGTAGCGGCTTTGGCAAGGACATGCCCCTGGACCTGTTGGTCAAGAATTGGTGGAGCGAAGATGATAATGCAGACCAAGGAGTAGGAGAAGACGCGAGTAGTACGACACTCTCCAGAGCTGTGTTTCCACGTTTACAGTATGAACTGAATCAACTCAGAGAAAGTATAAGATCCGAATTTAGAGGGGAACAGGCTGGGGACGACGACGAAAATGAAAGCATTAGTAACATTCATAGTGTTACGCAAAAGTGGAGAGTTTTGACGTTCGAAAGCGGGCAAGAATTTCCGGCTCATCAAGATGCGATGGAAAGTCGGCGATGTTCGATCAATGGTCAGTTTGTTGCTTCAAAGTACTCGGTATTATTGGATTTCCAAGGAACACGTCGAGAGCCAAACACAAATGCAAAAGCATACGACGGACAAGAGAATGACAAACAAGGATTAAGGGAAGGAGCGATTCGATTTTACTACCGACAGTACTCCTTCGACGGACCGTATGACTATAGTGTTGATGTCCATGTACCACAGGGATGGTCGATTGTCATGGAACAACGAGCCGATTTATGGTATGCGATTCAACCATATCATTGCGAGGACGTCTTGCAACCCTATAGATTTGTGGCTCAGGCTAGTCTGTTATGCGAAGTGCCTTTCGGTCAAACGGTAGAGTCTATGCGCTCTGAACGTGGGAATACAACTTTTAGATTGGGTCCTGGGTTGATGAGTCTCTTTGAGGAAGAGGCGGAAGTGCAGAATGGTGAACATGCTCCACGGGGATGGGGGCAACACTCTTTCAATCCCAAAGCCACAATGTGGAGAGAAGGGCGCCCGATTCTAAATGCTGACTATGATACCATCATTCACCAACAAAAGCGTCTCTCGCTATCAGGACTCGACAAGGAACGCCGGTTTTCAACAGTAAACCAACGTAAGGTCGAGCAGTCGATTCGAGAGTCCTCGCGCCGGAGGAATTCGGTCCAGCTTCCAGTGGGTCCTGTTCACAAACGGTTGTCCTGCACTACATCGTCTTGTAAAGTGAACACTCATAATTTGACTGCCGTGGGCCATCATCGTATGCAAGAGCTGCGACGAAAGCTTCAGAACGGACACTGCGCGGACAACGATTATTGTATCATACTAGACGATGAGTGTATGACTATTCTTACGGCCGATGTCAGCGAATCCTTGCGCAGCTTGGAGGAGGAAAGTATTACCTTTCATGATACGAGTTCGTCGTCTCAAAAGGCCCATCAAGATTTATGTCAGGAACAACAAATGTCACATCGATCGATCACACAAGTAACAAGAAAACCTCGAAAGAATTCAATGGTCGGCCAGCTCGCGCAAGCCTTTGAGTCGACAGGCATAATTATCCGTTACAGTGAACCAAGTCGGTCATCAACGAAAGAACTATCTCAACTCAAATAAAATAAATGGAAGCATTCTAACAGCAAACTGTCATTTCTGTCGTCAAGATTACAGCACTCACACCTCGCCTAGCTAGTTACTTAGCAGCTCAAGGTAGGGTTCAAGTTTCCGCTTTTGGGGTTACTGCTTGGGCAGGATGTGTCAGCGACTCCCAATGGTGAAAGAAAGACAGTATCTGCCGTATTATTAGCTTGTGAACTAGCTTCGTTTTTATTAGATGTCGTGTTCCATAGACCAGCATTGCAGTCAAACGCTCCTTCTTGAAAGTGAAGAATCCTTTTTTTACAGCTTGAATTCTATATCATAAGAACAAGCGAGCTACCCACGCAATCCAAATCTTCGTTCTAACTATACTTGCAAGGCAAAAACTATCGATAGATAGAGCCACCCAAGAGTTTGCAGCGAGTACATTTGGGGGAAAAGTGGATAGACGATCAAGTGCGAGTCTAAAACAAATTGTCTTTAAGAAGGGACGCACATACACTCCGTTATTATCGTTCTTCAGCATGCAGCAACATGTTGTTCATCTTGCTTGAGACGAGATACCATATCCATCTACAATAGACTACCACCTAAAAGTGGACTTACAAAAGTCAGCGACAGAATATCCAACATCAGTTTGGTCACAACACTGTCTCTACCCCACAAGGTTATATTGTCATAGTTTCAGCAGTAGTACTTCCATACTAGCTTGAGGATGATTCGTCAGGCAGTCGAAAGATTGGGTGTGCAACATGGCCGCAGAAGATTGTGTGCAGGCTCCGGCACTCGGTTCAGAATACTAGGATCCAGAAGTGGCACCTCCTATCTATTTCCAGGTATCCGATCGTTGTCATCTTCCACTCTGGACGGCGAAGACCCTTCGTCAAGGCCAACAAGCACAACCAACAAAGCAGATGATGCGGTTGGAAACAAATGGCGCAAACAACAGTTGGATAAACTGGAGAAAAAATTTCAACCACCATCAGCAACCACAGCAGAAGTAGAAAGCAGTGTTCAAGACGACGAAGATTTGCAACCCATGTGGAAGGATATGGAAAGCCGCGTTAAAAATCGGCGTTCGCGGACGTTGGCCGAGAACAAGGGCAAAATTGGGCGAACCAACGTTCGGAAAACCGATGAAGATGTTTGGCTGGAACAAGGACTTTACGATGACATTGACGACGCCGATCAAAACCAGAAGGATGAGAAAAAAAGCTGATCCATGCAATGCTATAATTCTCCATGGTGCTTTCTAGCTGGGATTGTTTCACTCGGTTCTGAGTTTTGTAGAGGTATCTTAGCAATCCAAACTGGTAGAGATCGTTGCGATTTGGAAAATACATTTTCGAGTCGAGCGACAAAAATCACCACTGAAGAGAGAAGGGATAGCAGGCCATTTTCACTTTGTGCAACATGGCTGTGCGCCAGTACGCGAAGACTTGACTTGAGTCAACGAGTAATTTCCCTCAATTCACATCAGGTTTAGAACTCAATTTGTTTATGCCTCTAGATCATTTAATTGAATAGCACCATCGCCATGCACTGTTCTAGTCGGACTTTAATGTTCGCAAAGAATTATTCACTATTAGAAAGGAGAAATCCTCGAGCTAGGCTGTGTTACCTAATAAACACAGTACTTTAGTAGCTATAAGCAAATATTTGCTCTGTTGGACAAGCAAACGTTCAGGTGCGCGTCTTATAGTCGTGACTCAATCGTGTTTCACCCGGATGTGTTCAAGTGTGCGCTCTATACTAACGACCAAACCGCTGATGACGAGTTCTTCTCCGCGACAACACGAAAACCCGCATGTAGTTTTTCAAATTACTCAGACTGCCACACCAGGCAACACAACGCCAGGTGTCGAAAGAATAAAAGTACTAGCTATAGTAGTATACGGTACTGTATTGCTCGAACACAGACCATGGCTAAGACGCGATAGATAGTATTACAAATTCTGATTTGACAAAGCTGAAGGATTTAGCTAGTTGGAAAGGAGTACCAAACATTTGAATCAAGCGACCCTATCGATCGATTTTCCGTGTGCCTTTTGGTGAGCCGAGTTAGCGGTGTGGAGTTGTTGGAGTCCGTCCGCACACTAGTTTGTCTGCTACTTCTCGACCAAAGAATAGCGAGAGAGAGAGAGAGACTCGACGGTCATGTCCCTTCGCAAGCCTTCTAGTGGGAACTGTAGAAGCCCTTTGAAGAATAGTATGGATTCCCTTGGTTCGTATGGTACCAGTCAAAATGGTGATGGGAAAAGTAACAATCCAGCCAACATGGACGACGATGACGATGCAGCCTCCAAGAATAAACCACGAAAATCCTCCTCCTCCATCAAATCAGGAGGCAATGGTTTCTTGTCCAGTTTGTCACCCTTGACGGCCAATCTGTCCTTACCTTCACTGGAGGATTCATCACAATCACCACAGCAGCGTCAAGATGCTCCAGCTTCCATCACACAACAACAACAAGCGCCAACATCGGCGAGTTCTTCCCACTTTGATTTGGATCATCATCTTGATCCTCATCATCACCATCACAAGAAAAAACCAACTTCATTACCGCCTCCATTTGTCATTCAAATCACAGCGATTGCATCTTTGGGTGGTGTGTTGTTTGGATACGACATGGGGTGAGTCAAAAAGTATTGTACTATTTTTATTTTGTGTATATGTGAAGTGCTGCGCTTCCAATAAAAAGATGCATTTGGTATGTACCGTACACGTCAATCACCACACACTCACAGCCTCATTGTCTCCCTTTGCCTGCCTTTTTTTCGATTACGTTAGTGTCATTGCTGGTGCCTTGCCACAATTAAAAACTGCATTTGACTTGACACCCAAACAAGAAGAAATGGTTGTATCAATCCTGTATTTGGGTGGAGGGTTGGGGGCGGCCGTCGGTGGAACTTTGTGTGACTTTTTGGGACGAAAACCGGCCATTTTATGGACGGACATTGGCTTTATCGTGGGTGCCTTCATTTTATTTACGGCCGCGAATGTGGCATCTGTATGTGTCGGACGAGTCGTCGTAGGCTTTGCAGTGGCTGTATCTGGCATTGCGGATGTTTCGTATTTGCATGAAATCGCTCCTAATGAATGGAGAGGAGCCATTGTGAGTGTCAATGAAGCATGCATATCTCTGGGATTCTTATTGGCTTTTGTGGTTGGAACAGCTCTGGGTGCGGAAGGCGATAACAACAACAACGACAACCAACATCCGCGAGGCTGGCGATATATGTTTGGAATAGGCGGCGTCTTAGCATTGGTTCAATTCTTGGGGATGTGGACCATGCCAGAGAGTCCTATTTGGTTGAAAGAACAAGGTCGACACGAAGAAAGTCTGCAAACACTCCGACGAATCCATGGGAGAGATGAATTTCCAGAGGAAAATTGCGATGGATCGGACCATATAGTCTCCGAAGGCAGTGAAGACCGTGATACTGAAAACATCGCCTCGGACCACTCGGCACTCAATCAACGCCAGAAGTATCGCAAGTCCCCAGTCCGCAAACCTGATAATCATGACGCCGCCATTCAAAGCAACGTCAGCTACGAATCTCTCGATTCGAATCCAGCCCCTGTTCGGGCATCCAGTTCAGGACAGTTAGACCATGTGGAAAGCAGTGACTTAGGAGGCTTTGGAAAGCTTCGCCATCAGTCGAGAGTGCTGCTATTCAATTGTCAATTAGGGTGGAAGCATCTCAAAGAAGTAATGACAAAATACAGACGCCAGGTTTGGATTGCAATCTTCATGAGTGTAACTCAACAATTCTGTGGTCAAACCAGCGTGTTGAATTATGCGCCCAGTATTTTACGAGCGGTTGTACAACAGGATAATCAAGGAAACGACGATCCCGATGGTGACGACCAAGTTTCGGGGTGGGCAACGCTATCGATTGGACTTGTGAAATTCATTGCGACAGTAATCGTTATTTGGAAAATTGAATTCTTGGGGCGGCGATGGCTATTGTTGGTGGGCATGGGGACAATCGCCTTTGGGTTGTTGCTGATAGCCGTGGCCTTTAGCGCCAACAGCCCATATTTAGAGAGCCGCAACAACAATCCTGATGGAGTTTCATTGCAAAGTGGAAGTGGTTTTGTCTTTGCCATGCCGGGCGTTTTGCTTGTTGTCAGCGGTTATAGCATGAGTTTCGGTCCTTTGACGTGGCTCGTTACCTCTGAATTATTTCCAGCAGACATTCGTGGACGAGCCCTGGGTGCCAGCACAATCGTTACCTACCTTTGTGCATCCTTGGTGACGTACTCTTTTTTGACAGCGCAAGCAATAATGGGCACGTCCGTGGTCTTTTTGATCTACATGGTCATCACTGTATTCGGCACGATCTTTGCTTTCATGGCAATTCCCGATACGGGTGGCAAATCATTAGATGAAATTGATATGGATCTCTCAACCATGTCTTGGTGGAGGCGATTTGATACTGGTGAACCGAAATTACGGAGACGTCAGTCTTCGTCAAGCAGCCCACACGGACAGGATGGCATCTCCTCTCCTGGGAGATTGCTCGATGGCACGGAGGGGGAATTGACATGAATTTTGGTTCTGGTGCTTCGATCGGATATCAATGCAAAAGTAAGAGAGCTTCGCTACCATTCTAACGTACATGGAATAGAATCCAGTACTACAAGTTAGAACTCGACCGTGCCTTTTGGAGAAGTTGCGGGCTGATGAAGAAAGTTCAATGCTAAGATCTTCGACGGTAAAGTACAGTACTAGTAGGACGGCTTGTTCTGTCCACCCCTTGAATCCAGAAACCTTTTATTCCCAACTACCATCCCGGGTAACAGGCGCTTTGCCATTTGAAGACGTCTCTGCTATGTATGGTTTTAAGACCTTAAAATACCTAGAACAGTTTTGAGCGTGACAACGAATGTTCAAAAAGCCTAAATAGAAAGAATAATCGTACACGAGAGCCCCCACGGAAGAAGAGATGGCTCCAAGACAGACTAGGTTTCGATGTGTTGAAAAGGTGAAATGATGTGTTGGATGAACAGATTTTAGGTAACAATAAGCTTGACTGAACTGTGTAGGCAGTCGGTGGCTAGTGTGACGATGCGATGCATGCGTGTTGCAAAGATCAATTAAATAAAAGTGTGCCTTCACACGGACTAAACCTCTTTCTAAAAAAAATACAATCATGTAGACTACTACTCTACAAGTAGTATTCGAGTACGAGTAGCTAGGTAACTAGATAGTAGATAGTAGAGGCTAGCTAGCTAGTAGTCTACTGAGATACTACCTGGTACCTGGTACTGGTACCAGATTAGGGCCGGGCCAGAATTGACACTGCTCAGAGAATACTAGAGTTAGAGATGACGGACGCATGACAGAACATGGTCACGAATGAATATCATTCTTTCGGCCGACGAGATAGGCTGGCTCGGCCATTGGCACATACTTACGAATTACGCCAGCCGATGCTCCACAAACGGAATGCTCCTCCACATTAGTGGCACGAATGTGAGTTTCATCGCAGTGACAGCGTGAGAATGATGAGAAACCGATGAGAAGTGTATAGTATGCAGTGGTAACAAACAACCGTGCACTTGAACGGTAAATATCATTAATGCCGGACAATCATAAGGTACTGTACTGCGAGCTATCACGCATAGAAGCACGAAGCACCACTGACTGCGCGTTAATAGCAGATAAGTGAGGTGATAGCTAGACTAGCCCTTGTTCATACCTAGGCTAGTCTCTCGTCTCAACTCGTTGGCGCATTCAATTGCTCCGGTCTACATTGGTTAAGTGTAAAAGCAAATGCACATGAGTTTCAGAAAGAGAAAACTATTATTGACAACTTCAACACACGACAATTCTCAATCGCATCTTCATCACCGACCCAACCTTGCATTTTCACTGCTGTAGACACACACGATACCTGCACCATGGGGAAGCGAGATCCTCGCCATCCGGATGAAAGGAAGTTGCCCCCTTCTGGTGCTCGTCGTCCGCCTCAGCAGCCACAGAGACAGCAACAAGTGCCAAAGCATCCCACCACGATCGGAGGAACGAAGCATCAACAACAAAATGCAGGGCCCTACCTCTCCAACACCATGACAGGCTCCTCCCTCTCCCAGTCAGAATACCGAGGAAACTTTGCCTTGAGTACTGCTACCAGTCAAAGTAGTAGTAGCGGGAGTTCACACCAGAGCCATAGCCTTCGAGGTGGAGGAGGCGCAGCCACAGGCAATAATCCACATCACCAGCAGCAGCAACAACAACAACAAGATGCAGACGGATTGCCCAAAAACAATTCGTATATAAGCTCCTCGTCCAGCCATAGCAGTGGCAATAGCAGTGGTACTGGGTCACAGAAATTATATTTTACTTCCCCACGCTGCGAGTTGCCGGATGCCAAGATCTTTCCAAACACTCCTACCAGAAGACAGTCCCTTACCAACGTGGACGATCGATGGAAAAGCATGAGCGAACAAGCTGGTTCTCATCGACAAGATTCCAGTGTCTTGCACGTATCCAGACGGCACATGTCGCCCAGTGTCCTGAAAGCTGGTGTCCCGCCGCAAGTTGCCAATCGCATTAAGGAATTGCATTTACGATTGGATCAAGCAGAAGACATGTTGCCGGAATGGCTGGATGTGATTGCGACCAAATTTCAGAATTTGGAGCATCTCATCTTGGCACGGGACGGCAATCCTGAAAGTCCCTCGGCCCAACCGAGTCGATTACGGAGATTGTATATCTTGTATAGGTTGCCTCAATTAGTCTCTATTGATAATGTGCCCGTTACCAAGTCGGAGCGACGATTGGCGCGGCCAGATGATCCAAATGGAAATAGGGTCGCATCGAAAGAAGAATGGTATCGGTTGGGGGGAAAGAAAGAGGGGAATAATATGAACCATGACGGTGAAGCGGGCAAAAAGAAAGCTGCAACTAGCAACAACAATAACGACGGCAACAAGAAAAACAACAGCAATGCCAAAGAGGGTGGGAAACAAAAAAGCGGTAGCAATTCGAAAAACAGCAAGCCTTCTTCCAAAAAGAAGAAGAAGCGTCAAGGTCAGCATGGAAATGGTAACGACGATGATGGATCCGATGATGACGAACACGACGACAATGGCAAGGCTGAACGAAGGGCACTGAATGGAAACATCGACGATTCTGTGCGGGGGTATGAGCTAGATGCAGATATTGCCGATGCCATTCAACGAATCACAGATCACAAAGCAGCCATATCCTTATCGCCGCCAAAGCAGCGTCGACCGAATAATAATCACGATGCGCTACTACGAGACGAAGATGAGTATGAGTATGCAGGAGCCACCAAACCGAGAAAAACTAGCTCGCCCAACAAGAAAGGTTCGAATGGAAAGGGAGGCTCCGCCAACAGCAACACCAAACCAGCCAAAAAGAGCAGCGCTTCCAAAGAAGATGTTGGGGATGAAGATGGAAAGAAGAAAGCTGAACTGGAGTTAGTGGAATGTGATTCCACCGTTACATCGGCGTATGGATATGGCCATTGGAGTGGAGCATGTTTCGCACCTTTTCAAGTATGCACTAGTCAGCAACGAAAAAAAACAAAAGAGAACTTTGTGGCTAGAAATAAGCAACCGCAGGCTAATAATGCTGGCAGTAATAATAACAATGAGGACGCGAACAAAAGCAAGACAAAGAAAAGCGCTAATGCACACACAGAAAGTGGTTCTCAACCGAAAACAAAGAGCCTTCCTGAAAAACCCAGTCCGCCACCGCCATCTCTTGATTCGCAAGGCTTGCCACCCAAATCGCACAAGTATTCCGCTTTAGTTGATGAGTCAAATCAAAAACAACATCTACGTAAAATGCGAAATTCAATTGGCAGCCAGGCAGGTTCGTCATCGGCTCCTTCCAGCAGAAAGTCGAACAAGTACAGCAAGCTATTGGTGGAAATGAATCACCAAGCGGGGCACAACAAGAACAGCAGCGATGACGATAGCTCAAGGGACAGTCGTCGAGATACAAAAGACGGGCGGCCTCAGCAGCCGAACGTGTTGAAGAATCCACCGCAAGCGCCAAAGCATAGTCAATCGCAGCTACAGCTTAAAGTTCCATCAACAAAGGCAAATCCCAAGTCTATACAACAACAGCAAGCTCGTAAACAGGCGCCAGAAAAGCAACAACATACACAAGCTGCCCCGCCAAAGGTTGAAAAGGTGCAAGTGAGAAAGCCAGACCCGGCGGTAGCATCATTGGACGATGATGAAGTGGGAACCTTAACAGGAGTGAGCATTGCGGTCGTCAAAGATGCTAACAGTGGGATGTCAGTCACCACAATGCCAGAGGTATTGCGACGCCAGGCTGAGAAGTTTGATAGGGACGCGAAACAAGCTGCAGCAAGTAAGGCAATAGAAAACCAAAATCTAGCGGCGCGACGAAATTTGGCAGGTGTGACAATTTCTGTTCCTCCTCAAACACCTAGCGAAGCACAAAAGGAGCCCAGTAATAAACCCAACGGCAAAATGAAGAAGAAAGCTAGTCAAAGTCGACCTGAAGGGACGAAAGATCCAGCTATTGCGCAAGATTCCAAACAGGACAAAGCTAACAGACCAGTGCAAGTAGACACCTCTAACCTCAAGCAAGATAGTGAGCCACCCCGAAAGAAAAAGGAGCAGCAGCCAAAACAAAAGGAAAGCAACGATAAGGGTAAAGTGGAAAGTACCAATAGAAGACCAATCGGTCCCATCGATAGCATGCAAGATACAATGGAAAATAGCAACACCATGGAAACAATGGACGGGCCAATGGACTCAGAAATCGTGGAAATGGTACTCACAAAATTAGGGGGGAAGCCTGCACTTCCAAAACAGGGGACGGGAAACGAAACTGGGAAGAAGTGGCCAGACGCTGGTCTACAAATACCTACATTGACTTCAGGGGGCGGTGACAAAGGTGACAAGCAAATACAAAAAGGGGGGCGGGATCCACGACTGCCTGTTGTGGAAAAAGTTAAGGACGAATCCTCCAATTCCTCGGAAGCACGGAGTGCCAAGATCTATAACAAAGTCAAGCAAAAGAAGCAGCAGCAGCAACAACAGCGTCAAGATCCAAACGAAAGATATGCTACCGATGTTATGCGTCAACGCCAGCCTAACCCTGCAGCTAGTAGTTCCACTTCCACTGGTAGCGGATCACGCTCCAAAGAGAATTTCAATGAACTGGAAACGCGACTGGATAATTTGATTCATAACACCCACAAGCTGCCAAGCGCGCTGAAGACAAAGACTCCAATTCCGCCATCTCCAGTGAAGAATTCACACATGTCAGCTAGGGACCAAAAGATTATGGCCGCTACAGTGAGCAAATTGGATCAAAATTTGAAAGACGTTCTCGAAATGCAGCAACACAGCTCACCATCCAACCGACGACCCCGAGGACGGCAGCAACGTGAAAGCCATAAATCTTCGCCTGACCGGAAACGTCAGTCAAATGCGGCGGCGTCTACCAGTGCCACCGAGGCGTCGCCACTTGAGAAGCTTGAAACGACGATGGCAGGTTTGTTTGCCAGTATTATGGCCCAAATGTCGCCGCCGAGGCGCCAGCTTACACCCTCCGCCCACAGTAGCAGTCCTTCTATGGTTGTGAAGAAAGAAAAGAAACGAGACAATTTCTTTTCCAAAGAGACGGAGAAGACATTGGATAGACTGGATACCCAAAAAACTAATGACGACGATTCGACCCTGTTCGTCGTGGAGATTCACAACAAGGACGTTGCTGAGAGTCTTACCAATGACTTTGGTTTCCAGTCGATTCACGAAAAGATTCACACAGAGGCTCCTTCCGTCATTGACTTGGTAGAACCGTCAGTTCAGTCATCTGTCACAAACTATCCCTTCTCAAAGAAGCTACCACATCAGAAGGCAGAACTGGCGGCCGAACATGTGGCAGGGATACAAAAGTCTGAGAACCATGCCAATCAGAACGACAAAGCAGAGAAAGACCCCACAGTGATCGACTTGACAGACAAAAGCACAGTTGCAACGTTTCGCCCTCCCCATGTTGACAACAATGCTGCTCTAGATGCCGCTAAAACCAATACCGACGGTCCTGAAATCATCAACCTGGTGGATATGCAGAGCCAAAGGAGCGAAAAGGCGAAAGAGGCCCAGAATCCAATCGAAAATCCACCACAATTGATGCTTCCCACGTTAGAGGTGGCACAATCTAAAACGGAGTCAAAATCTAATGCGGAGTCAAAATCTAAAACGGGGTCACAATCTAAAACGGAAGTCGACGATGCAAAGTCGTGTGACAATGGGAAAACATATGCAATCAGTCAACAAGGATCCAAATTAGGCATGGTTGTCAATCTTCCAACAGTGTACGAAAGTGATGCCAATGATGCATCCGCAGGATCTGAAGCGACATCGCCACCTATCCACGAAATTGATGACAAGGGTGTATTTGCAGCAGCAGCAGGGGCAGCAGCAGGGGCAGAAGCATCTGGTGATAATACGCCAACCGCGGCGATGGACAAGACGGCTACAGAGGAAACTGATTACCCATCAGAATTCGTGCCAACAAACAACGCAGTGGTTCGTGAAACTATTGGCGTCAAGGCAAACTGCCCTCCCAAGGAAATAGTAATGGCTCCCTCCGTCAACCCAATCTTTGCGGTTCTTCAGTCGCCCATCAACAAAACTAGGGATGACTTATCGTCACAGAAAAAGCTCCCAGCGTCTGATGCGGCGGTCGATGGCCCTTCTGAGGACATGGACATGAATCTTTACCCGAAAGAAGTTGTTGTGCAGAAAGACAGTGAATCAGAAAGGAGCGCGAGGGAACCTGCTTTGATAGCGGAACTGCTGACAGCAACTCCCAAAGAGTCTAGCTTATCGCTTTTATCTAGGAAAGGGCCGCTTGGATACAGGCACCACCATCTGTCGCCGACAAGCGCACGTGCATCTGTGCCTAAGGAAATAATGGCAACGAGCAACGAGCAGGAAGAAGAATATACAGTAGACGATTCGCCACCATCGCGCAAGGGGCCGACTTTGCCGCGAGAAATCCTAGCGCTACTGGAGGAACGAGACGGGCTGGGCCCTTCGTTATCGGAAGAGGCTATGGCCCTTCTTCCTAATGAAATCATTATGCGGATAGAAAATTCACATTTGTCGGGTAGAAACGAGGTCGGCCCCGCTCTGACACCTACTAGCACTGGATACCCCAATGAAATTATCGGGACGCTAATCAACAATTTCTATTCGTCTGTACCGGATCTTGAAGGATGTAATTCCCACAACGATATCCGTGAACTGTTGATTGAATATGAGAAAAGAAGTAATGGCACAATCGATGGCGCGGGCACCGGATATTCTCCGTCCGATTCTCATGAAATTCCCCAGTCGCTGCCGAGAGATGTTGTCGCCATGCAACATCTGTACCTACCACAGACTCAGGCGGCCGATGACTACGGCGATGACGTAACAAGTCATCACGGCTCACCATCCAACGGCGGCTATGAGGGGCGATGGTTTCTAGGATCCACTTCCAGGTATACAACGAATGTAGCATCTTCTGACGGAAATTCTGCTGTTGATGGAAGGAACGCTGTCATAGAACCATCCCGCTTTTCAAGACTGGTGCCATCCATGAATATGGCATCTTCTACTGGAGATTCAGCTATTGATGGAAGGAATGCTGGCGTGGAAGCATACCGCTTTACAAGATTACCAGCACCATCCATGAATGTGGCATCTTCTACTGGAGATTCGGCTGTTGATGGAAGGAATGCTGGCATGGAATCATACCGTGTTACAAGATCAGCACCATCCATGAATGTGGTATCTTCTACTGGAGATTCACTTATTGATGGAAGAAATGTAGGAACGGAACCACACCGCTTTACAAGACCAGCACCATCCATGAATGTGGCTTCGTCTACGGGAGATTCGGCTATTGATGGAAGGAATGCCATAATGTATCACCTGGGAAATTTGAATCACCTACCATTTCATGGTCAAATATCAGCCGTCCAATCTGGCGAAGCCACGCCTATTCAGGCTGTATACACAGAGAGTGATTTAATCGCTATGCTTGGTGGCAGAACGCCTCAAGAATTGCAACAAAGCCAATTTGAGTTCAGCGGAATCCGCACTGGCTCCTTACATCCCGCATCGTCGCTACCATCAAATGTTGTAGTAGAAACCGCCAATTCTCAACCTGTGAGCGACTCCCCGGTCAACAATGGCCACGTCCGCGGTCGAGAAGCGCAAGAAAACAGCTCTGCCCCCTACCTTGGTTCCCTACCTTCCAACGTTGTAGTCAATCAGGGGGGTCCGTCTGCACCAAGCAAGACTTCGCCTAACAAAGCTCTTCCTCCTGTCTCTTATACACATCTCCGAGCCCACGAGACTAAGGCGAATCTCGTATGCCGTCTTCTGCTTGA
>ENA-ORBV01005470-ORBV01005470.1-microbial-mat-metagenome-genome-assembly--contig:-NODE-5470-length-23364-cov-7.148495_pt1 | contig 23364 bp, 19 predicted proteins | sample MGYA00237777_ERZ505514 | MGnify/ENA primary metagenome ERZ505514 (study PRJEB26160, sample SAMN06269048) | microbial mat metagenome | isolation source: Oligotrophic lake microbial mat | place... | reverse complement strand
CAAGCAGAAGACGGCATACGAGATTCGCCTTAGTCTCGTGGGCTCGGAGATGTGTATAAGAGACAGATGATGTATACAAGCTGCTTGCAAGCTGGCCACTACGACGCCGTTCGCAGCGCCATGCCGAGCGGCGTCTTCCACCCGGAGTGCCTTCTGCGAGAGGAAACGCAGCGGGTCGTGGGGAACGACTGGGTCGTGCGGTACGAGAACCGAGCGTTGCAGATTCTCCCGACGGCGCGCGCGAAGCGTCACACCGGGCCGAAGGCGCGGATCCTCGTGCGCGAGACCCGGGCCTTACTGTCGCGTCCGCAGCCGGCCGACGATTCGCCGAACTACACCTACCAGACCACTGTGGTACGGACTGGCGACTTGCATTAGATCGTGGATCCGCCGTAGCGCGTGGATCCGCCGTCCCAGCCGCGGATGGTGGCCGCCTGCTTGATCCAGGTCGCCAGCTGCTTCTCGTCGAGCTCGTCCGACTCGCGCACATCCAGCGAGCGCACGTCCTTGAATTTGCCGACGGGCGCGTCGACGCGCTTGGCGATGGCGGCCTGCCACGGCTCCATGCTGTCGATGAAGGCCTGCACGCCGGCGTCCCCATCGGACTTCGGCAGCACCGCGGGTTGGCGGGCCTTTCGGGGGGAGCCTTTCGCTGGGCTCGGGGAGTTAGACGTCTTCGCCTTCGCCGCGGCCGACTTCTTGGCGGAAGCCTTCGTGGATTTGGACACCTTCGCGGCGGGAGCGACGGAGCCGGCGGGCTGGACCTTAGAAGTTGGCATCGCTGGACTTCGCTTTCTTCGAACGTTTCGACTTGCCAGAACTGTTGAGGGCGACCGCTTCGCGAACAAGCGCCTTGAAGGCGGACTGGTCAACTTTTTCTCCTTCGTGGATGTCGATCGCGCGTCGTACGTTTCCGTCGAGACTCGAGTTGAAGAGACGGGCCGGATCTTTCAGCGACGCGCCCTTGGCGAACGTAAGCTTCACGGCATTCTTGTAGGATTCGCCAGTGCAGATGATGCCGTCGTGCGAGAAAACCGGCGTGCCCATCCACTTCCACTCCTCGACAACGTCCGGGTCTGCTTCCTTGATGAGCGTGCGCATTCTGCTGAGGGTTTCCCCGCGCCAGTCCCCGAGTTCGGCGATTCTTTTCGAGATGAGCTCCGATGCCGACCGGTCTTGGCTCGCGTCCGACTTTTTCATGTTCGCATCCTGAAGTTCCGGATCTATTCGTTACGGCGGGCGTTATGCGCGGACATAGCCAATCGTAATGATTTTTCGTGGAAGCACACTGCGCAAGGAGTCGGACGCCGAGGTACGACGAGAAAACAGGACGCGCAGCGGAGGCGCGTGTATCCCGCCCGCAGCCCGCCGACCGGGGTTCCCTGAGAGTCGAACAAAGCTGAGCTGCGAAGCCGCCGGCGTTTGCTGCTGTGGGGGCGCCTATACAGTCGCTCAGCTATTCTTTCGACCCATGATCCTGCGCGTTCCCTACGCGACGTCCCTGAAGGTCGTGTATCTCCGCTCGGCCTCGACGCCGCCCGGAGATGGAGTCCAAAGGCTTGTGCGGCGTGTTCGCCGCGCACGCTGCTCTGCGACGGCTCGGATCCTATCCCCGGACTTCAGCGTAGCCGCTCCTCCTCTACCCGCTCGGCGGTCCGCGCAACCTCGGGATCGGCGATCATTCCCCCTCCGCGCACTGTCCCGCCCACGCTGATCGCTGCGGCGATGAGAATAAAATTCTTGATGATGAACTGTCCCTGGAGCGTGGGGACGATGGGAAAGCGCGTAAACGCTTCAGCCGGAAAGAGCACGAGCGGCAGCAGCGCGCCAAGCATCTGCACGAACAAGAGGAGGAGCGTGACGCGTAGCGCCCTGTTCGTCAGCAGCCCGATGCCGATGGCGCATTCCCACACGGCGAGTGCAATTCTTCCCACGGTTGGCGGAATCAAGCCAAATGAAATTGCGCCGATGGTCCGGGTCGCCAGCGCCTCCTCGGAGCTGACGCCGGGGAAGAACTTCAGGAACCCGAACCAGAGGAAAACAATGCCGAGGGCAACCCGAAGGATTCCCACGCCGTGCTGCGCCATCCAGTGCGTGATCTGACGATCGGGAGCGGCGAGTGTGGCGGGCAGGGCGGGCATGACGGACCTCCCGTGGCACGAGTGACAAAGCACGGCGATGTCCGGAGCTCGTGCGAACGCACCCTGACCTTGCCGACTCGTAGCAATGTGGGGCCCGTGCGCCGGGCGGGCGAGCGGCCCTTCGGCTGATCGAAGCCTCCGGCTCACGCACCATTGCACCATGTTCGCCGAATTGATGAACCAGTCGCCGCTGAATCCCTCAGGCAGTTGTTCGATCTTGTCGCAGCGTATGACTTCCGCCTTGGCGAGGTGCGTAGCAGTCGTTGGAAAATCGTCGCTGTAGAGCTCTAGGCAGACCTCGGCCTGGCTCGGGGCGGGAGCCTCATCGATCCGTAGTCGATTGGGCCTGCGCTGTTGCTCGCGGTAATCGTTCCTGCTCGCGCGCCGCGGAATTTCTGAGTGTTGCGATCATCACTTGAAACGGTCGGCGCAAGATCCCAAGGCCCGGTTGCCTTTGGCGGGGAACACCACGTGAACGCGAGCTACCGAGGCGCTGCAGCGGGCAGGTTGGGTCCACGACCGCTGCTCTATTCAGTCGAGATCACGGACCGGAACATTATAGTGGTGCCGCAGACACGCCCACGGTTTTCACAGATCTCGATCAGGGGGTGGTGCCCTGCTTCGCGAGTGCCGCCAATCCAGCCGCGATCATCTGGATTTCCTGCGCGCGGTCCTGAATGTCATGACGGTTGGCGAAGTATGTGGGATCATTATAGGCGAGATTGACCGCACCGGTGGCATCCTGCCACACAAGGATCCGTTGCGGCAAATCGATGCCGATGCTCTGCTGACTCTGCAGCAGCGGAGTGCCCAACCGCGCATTTTCGAATACGAGCAGCCTCGTCGGGCGAAGGGATAGACCCACACGGGCGGCGGCAGCTGCATGGTTCACTTCCGTGACGACACGAAGCGCCGAATTGGCCATCACAGCGCTGGTCAGACGAGCGAAGGTTTCGTCGACGCTGAAAGAACTCTGCCGGATGATCAATCCCGCACCGCTTGGCACGGTTGCCGGTTCCGGAAGACAAACGGTGGAGGCAGTCGCGTTCTCGAGGATGCTCTTTAGACCAGTGGCAAGCATCGGTAAGGTGGCCACTCCATCTACGCCATGACGCGACGAGAGATAGTCGACGGTGTTGTTGCCCAGATCAATTCCCGCGGCCTGGTTTCGCTGCATCAACGGCGTACCCAAGGAGGGATTGCCGAACAGGATGACCCGCGTTGGACGAAGCATCATCGCCACGCTGGTCGCGTTCGCCGCGTGGTCGACACGCGCAACGATACTAATTGCCTGAATCCGCTGGAGCGCGGCTCCGACCCGGTCGAACGTCTCGGCGACGGCAGTATTGCTCATGGCGTATGCGAGTCCGGCTGCACGAGGGGGCCCGGGCATCACGGCGACCACCCTCGTCGCGCCGCATCCCGCAGACACCAGCAGACCCACCGGCAGAAGGACCTTCACAATTGTCCGCATCAGCTCACACCTGGGTTGACGATTGCGTGGAACGAACGTTGACGGTCGGTCAATTTGCGTGCGCGGCCAGCGACACTCGTGCGTGAGAGCACCGCCACTTGTCATCTCGTGAACAACATGTACCCGAACATAGCTGCTCCGAGCAACGCAACGAGAATTGACACGCCAATGATGCGTCGGGCGTGGCTCCCAGGTTCGACGCGCGCATATGGACGGACTGGGCATCCCGCTGCCGTTCGACTGGCGATTGGGCGACCTGCTCGCGAACGTTCGGGCATGAAAGTCCGCGACTTCCTCCGCCTACTCGCCCACGACGGCTCGGTTGTCGCCCGCACCCGTGGGGGCCACCGGCACTTCAAGCACCCGAGCGAACCCGCCCTTGTCACCGTCGTGGCAACGGCCGCGCTACTTGCCACGCTTCTGTCCGCGCTCGGCGCCTGCGCGCCGCGTGAACGCGAAGCCCTCACCCCCACGCTCGCGGCCATCCAGCAGGCCATCGCCCGCGCCGATCGCTCCCCCGAGCACTACTACGCCACTCGGTACTCCCGCGAGGAAACACGCTACTGGTCCCGCATCGCCGGTTGGATGGTCGAGGACTACATCGAACGCAGCGCCGAGCGTCCTCCTCCCGCGCGCGCGATCCTCGACATCGGCTGCGGCTACGGAACACTGCTGGCGTACGCCAGTCAGGTGTATGGCGCACCCGGCACCTGCTTCGACATCGTCTCGTACCTCCAACCCGAGACTATGCGACAGTACGGGCTCACGTACGCGAAGGGTTCCATTGAGGCGAACAGTCTTCCGCCAGGCGCAACGTACGACGTGATCGTCATGACCGAGGTGCTGGAACACTTCAACTTCCGGCCAGTGCCAACCCTGACGAAGATCCGCGGCAGCTTGGCCGAAGGCGGGACCTTTTTCCTCTCCACGCCCGACGCCGAGAGCAGCTGGGGACGAACGACAAAGTACTACCGCTCGCTCGATTCGCTTCCGCCGCTGGACACAACGGCGACGTGGATCGACGGGCACGTGTGGCAGTACTCGCAAGCCGAGCTGGAGCGGGTCCTGACGCTGGCGGGGTTCGCCATCCGCGCGCTGGAACGCGTGAGCGGGGCGCAGGGGAAGCACTTCAACGTCTGGGCAGTGAAGCGGTAGGCGTGCAAATTCGCTACATCTCTCGCTCACAAGCACACGCCGGGTTTCGTTTCCGTATCGGGTGCCTGCGGGCTTTTCCTACTGCGTCGTTAGGCCATCGTTCGAGGCGGAAGCGCGATGTCTCAGCAGCAGTCGATTTCCGTTGAAACGGTGAAGGCCATCCTCGATGCATTCAATGCGCACGATCTGGACGCGAACATGGAGTTCTTTTCGGACGATTGTTCGTTGGATATGTCCCGCGGGCCCGACCAGTGGGGACAGCGCTTTGTAGGCAAGGCGGACGTGAGCGCACTACACGACCACTATGAATTTCGAGACGGTTAAGGTGGTTCGGAAGGATGCGTACTGGAAGATCGTCGAGAAGCAATGATGAGCCGCGCGGGCTACCTCTTCGTTCCGAGGGCAGAGAACCGCATCGAGGTCAGATCTTGCACAACCCCCCGTACGTCTCCGGCCGCCGATCACGGTAGAACTGCCAGACGTTCCTCACCTCGCGGATGACGTCCAGATCCACGTCGGCAATTAGCAGCTCGTCCCGGTCCCGCGTCGCCTCGGCCAGAATCTTTCCGCGCGGGTCGCAGAAGTAGCTCGTTCCATAGAACTCGCCGATGTTCCACGGCTGCTCGCGCCCCACGCGATTGATCGCGGCCACGAAGTACGCATTCGCCACCGCGTGCGCCGGCTGCTCGAGTTTCCACAAATACTCCGATAGCCCCGCGACTGTCGCCGATGGGTTGAACACAATCTCCGCGCCGTTAAGTCCGAGTTCGCGCGCACCCTCGGGGAAGTGACGATCGTAGCAGATGTAGACGCCCACCTTCGCGTACTGCGTCTGAAAAACCGGATAGCCAAGGTTGCCCGGACGAAAATAGAACTTCTCCCAGAACCCGGGACCGCATTGGGGAATGTGGTTTTTCCGATACTTGCCGAGGTAGGTGCCGTCGGCGTCGATCACGGCGGCGGTGTTGTAGTACACGCCGGTGGATTCTTCCTCGTACAGGGGCACGACGATCACCATCCGGTGCTGCTTCGCCCGTTCCTGCATCAGGCGGGTTGTCGGGCCATCGGGAATGTTCTCTACCGCGTCGTACCACCGCGGATTCTGTTCGGCACAAAAATACGGACCGGTGAAGATTTCCTGCATGCACAGTATCTGCACCCCCTCCTGGCCAGCGCGGTCGATGAGCGTGAGATGCTTCTCGACATTTGCCTCTCGAATTGTCTCAAGCTTCTCGGACGTAGCGCAGGCGTGCGACGCCTGAATGAGGCCGCACTTCACGATCTGGGGCATGCGTTAGGCTCCGACTGCTGTAGGTGCATCTGCAGGTCGCGTGACCAGTCCTCGCATCAGGACCAGGTAAATCACAAAGCTCAATCCGAAGGTCACGAACCACGCATACTGGTACACATGATCGAAGAAGTTCGGGTTCGTCACATTGCCGCCCGGCGTCGTTGCAGCGCGAATGAATCCCGGCACCACGGGCGCCACGGCGACGACGAGCGCGATCATCGCCTTCGTGTTCCATCCGCCGCGATACGAATACAACCCATTCTCCCGGAATAGATCGGGCAGTGATAGCTGCTGCCGGCGAAGCACCCAGTAGTCCGCGATAAGTATCCCGCCGATCGCTCCCATGAGGCTCGAGTAGCCGACGAGCCAGGTGAAGATGTACGCGCCCGCGTCGGAATACAGCTTCCACGGCATCATCAGCACACCGATCACCGCGGTGATCAGTCCACCGGCGACATAGCTGATCCGCCGCGGGCTCAGATTCGAGAAGTCGTTCGACGGCGACACCACGTTGGCCGCCATGTTGGTGTGCAGCTGCGCGGCCAGCACCACGAGCGTCGCGAAGATGATCACCGTCGTGCCGCCGATCTTCGTTACCAGCACGACGGGATCCCATTCCGCCTGGCCGAAGATGACGATCGTCGCACTGGTCACGGCCACGCCGATGAATGCGAACGCCGTCATCGTCGTCGGCAGGCCAAGTGCCTGTCCCAGTGCCTGCGACTTCTGGCTGCGAGCATAACGAGTGAAGTCCGGAATGTTCAGGCTGAGTGTCGCCCAGTAGCCGACGCTCGCTGTGAGTGCGGGCGGAAAGATCGACCAGAATTCGATCGTGTTCGCGCCCTGCAGCCGCGACGATTCGGCGAGGATGTGGCCGAGCCCTCCCCCATGGCGTATTCCCCAGAAGAGGAGGACGGTGCTCCCCGTGATCAAGACCGGCGCCGCATAGCTGCCGAGCATCTTGATTCCTTCGATGCCGCGCGCGATGATCGCGACCTGCAGCAGCCAGAAGAGGGCGAAGGCGATCGCGATGCCACCGGGCACCCGCGTCCAACCGGGCCACGCCGCCGTGAACAGCGTGTTGAGCGCGAGCGCCGCGATCCACGTCTGAATTCCGAACCATCCGCAGGCGACAACGGCGCGCAGCAGCGCGGGTACGTTCGCGCCCGTGACCCCGAACGACGCCCGGCAGAGTACCGGAAAGGAAATGCCGTACTTCGTGCCGGCGTGCGCGTTGAGGATCATCGGGATCAGCACGATCGTGTTCCCGAGCAGGATGGTGACCATCGCCTGCCACCAGGTCATCCCCTGCGTCATCATCCCCGACGCGAGCGTGTACGTCGTGATGACGACGCTCATCCCGATCCAGAGCGCGGCGATGTTGTAGGTGGACCAGGTGCGGCGGGAGAGAGGGGTCGGAGCGAGATCGGGATTCCAGAGCGCGCTTCCCGAAAGGTCTTCCGTGGTGGTGACGAAGTCGGCGTTAGGCGATGCCGCCTCCACTTCGGTGGTGACGAAGTCGGCGTTAGGCGATGCCGCCTCCGCTTGCCCCGCGTACTTCACGCGCGCGCTCCCGCGAGTCCGGCCGTGGTGCGCGGCAACCACTGCCCGCGTCCCGGGTTGCCCACGACCTTGTAGTCATCCACGATCACGTCGCCGCGCGAGAGCGTGGTGCGCGCAAAGCCGGCGAGGTCCCATCCCGCATAGGGCGACCAGTCGGCGTTCGTCTCCATCTCCGACGGCACAACCTTGTGCGTGCGTGTGGGATGAATGATTGCGATGTCGGCGTCGGCGCCCACCTGGATCGCCCCCTTCCTCGGCGCGAGCCCCATGATCCGCGCCGGGTTGGTACTCAGCTTGCGCGACATCTCATCCAGCGTTAGGCGCCCTTCCAGCACGCCCTTCGTGTACGTCAACGGCAGCAGCGTCTCGAGGCCGGGCAGCCCCATCGGGATCTTCGTCCAGTCGCCCTCCCACATCGCCTTCTGCTCGCGCGTGAAGGTGCAGGTGTCGGTGGAGATGACACATACCTCGCCGCGCTTCAATCCGCGCCACAACCGCTCCGAATCCGCCGGTTTCTTGAGCTGCGGACAGCAGGCGAAAAGATGCCCATCCACTCCCGCAAATACCGAGTCGTCGAGCACCAAATACTGCACGCATGTCTCGGCGAGGACGGGAACACCTCGGGCCTGTGCAGCAGTCACGATGTCTGCGCCCTCGGCGGTGGACATGTGCACGATGTAGAGCTGGCCACCAGTCGCTTCACTCCATTGCACGACGCGTTGGATCGCCTCGGCCTCGATGAAGTTCGGGCGCGTGATCGCGTGCAGCACGGCGCCGTGCTCCTTCATCAGCGCTGGCGTGTGATGGCGGGCGATGAGTTCATCGAGCACGCGTGACGATTCGGCGTGCACGAGCAGCATGGCGCCATGTTCCTTCATTTTCTCGAGCGTGCCGAAGAGCGCGCGGTCGTCGGACTGCCAGCCCTCCGACTCGTAGATCATGAACTCCTTGAAGGTGGTGAAGCCGCGCTTCACCATGTCGGCGATCTGATCCTTGTGCTCGTTGTACCGCGTTATGCAGATGTGGAAGGTGTAATCGATGAGCGACTTGCCCTCGGCTTTCTTCATCCACGTGTCGGCCGCTTCACTCAACGAGCCAGTCGCAGATGGAATCGCGAAGTCGATGACCGTGGTCACCCCGCCGCGCGCGCCGGCGCGGGTACCCGTGCGATAGTCGTCGGCGGATACGGTGCCGCAGAAGGGCAGCTCCAAGTGTACGTGCACGTCGAGCACGCCGGGAATCACGTGGTGTCCCGTGGCGTCGACGACGTCCGCGTTATCGGTATCGAGGCCGGCGCCGAGTGCGGCGATCTTCTCTCCGATGATGCCGACGTCACCGGTGAATGCGCCGCCGGGCGTGACGACGTGGCCGCCCCTGATTACCCGATCGAATCGCATCGTTATGCTCTAGTTGTGGGCAGCGCTGGTCAACGCGTGGTCGAGCACATCGATCGCATAGTCCGCGTCTGCCGCCGTTATGCACATCGGCGGCTTGATGCGGAGTACGTTGCCGTCGAGCCCACCCTTGCCGATCAGCACACTCATCTCGCGGCACGCTTCCAGCACGTCGAGCGTCTCTTCCTTGGCCGGCGTCTTGCGCCCGCGATCGCGCACAAGCTCGACGCCCAGCATCAGCCCCATGCCGCGAACGTCGCCGATGAGCGGGTGCGAGCGCTGCAGCATCTTGAGTGCCGCCTTGAAGCGCGCGCCAACCACGCGCGAATTCTCCTGCGTGCCATCTTCATCGATGATGTCGAGCACGGCGAGGCCCGCCGCCATCGACACAGGATTGCCACCGTAGGTATTGAAGTGGACTCGCTGCGCCAGCGTCTTCGCGATGTCCATGCGCGTCGTCACGGCGGCCAGTGGCGCGCCGTTGCCGATTCCCTTCGCCATCGTTACGAAGTCGGGGACGACGTCGAAGTTCTGGAAGCCCCAGTAGTGCTCACCGGTGCGCCCGAAGCCCGTCTGCACTTCGTCTGCGATGCAGAGGCCCCCGTGTTCGCGAATAATGGCGTAGGCCTCCTTTAGGTAGTTGCGCGCACCGCTCGTCGCGCCACCGACACCCTGAATGGGTTCGGCCAGAAATGCCGCGACCTTGCCAGGCGTCGAGAAACGAATGATCTCGCGAATGTCCGCCGCCGACTGCGACGCGATCTCCTCCGGAGTTCCCGTGAACGGATTGCGGTACGGGTCGGGATTGATCGCGTGATGCACGTTGCCGTCGCCGCCAACCGGATACTTCCACGTATGGTGCGATGTCAGTCCCATCGCGCTCGGACTGCCGCCGTGATACGCGTTGCGCAGCGCAATGACATCCCGATGGCCCGTGTAGAGACGCGACATCGTGACGGCGAGATCGTTCGCTTCGCTGCCCGAGTTCGTGAAGTAGGTAACGTCGAGCCCCGCAGGCATCTTCGACGCCAGCTTCTTCGCGAGCATCGGGAAATTCGGATGCAGATAGATCGTGGTCCCGTGCTGCAGCGTGTTTACCTGCTCGGTCACACGCTGCACGAATGTCGGATGACAGTGGCCCACCGATATCGTGACGATTCCGGCAAAAAGATCGAGATAACGTCGGCCGGTCTCGTCGTAGAGGTACTGCATGTACCCCTCGACGATGAGCAGCGGATCTCTATAGAGCGTGAAGATCGCCGGATTCGTGAAATGCTGCCGCATCGCGATGATTTCGTCTCGCGACGGTCCCGTGTAGGGACGCGGCTGGTGATCAACCGGTGGCAGCTCGAGCTGTGGCACGAGCTGTGGCGCGAGCTGTGGCACGAGTGTCGTCATGCGAGGCTCACCTCATGCTCGTTAGGCGTTGCGTAGCCTTCGACCGGCTCGTAGCCGCCCTGATAGCCTTCGCCGTCCGGACGGCGAATCTGCGACTGGAGCACCACACGATCGCGTCGGAGACCGCGGAAATCATCCACCGTCTTCCAACCATCCGTAGCGTGCTTTTCGAGAAACGCATCCAGTTGGGCGTTCAGACGTTTGATCACGCTCGGACCGATGGCCGAGTCGAGCATGGCCGAGGTGCAGACCTGCACCGTGCCGGCGCCGAGCAGGAAGTACGAGAGTGCCTGCGAGAAGTCGCTCACGCCACCGACGGCCGAGAAGGCGCGGTCGGGAAACGCCTGCGTCATTTTCGACATGTTGGCGAGCGACATGGGCAGGATCGCCGGCCCACCGAGCCCGCCGCACGACACCAGACCGTCCACGTTGATCTCGAACTCCAACGTCTCGGGATCGATGAGCGGCAGCGAAGGGAACGTGTTCGACGACACGATTGCGTCGGCGCCGCCACGAAAGCAGGCCGCCGCTTCGACGACGATGTCACGCGTCGCCGGCGTGAGCTTGGTCCACACCGGAATCTTTGCGACTTCCTTCACCGCCTCGGTGACCACGGAGCAGAGCCCTTCATCCTTGCCGATGTTGGAGCCCATGTCCTTCCGGTCCATGTGCGGACACGAAAAATTGCACTCGATACCATCGGCGCCACTCTCCTGCACGGCCTGCGCAAGAAGCTGCCAGTTGCGAAGCTCCTTGTCGTTGCCGGAGCCGGCCATGATCGATGCAATGAGCACCTTGGTTGGATGTGCCGCCTTGATGCGCTGCAGGCGCGGCACCCACCAGTCGATCGCCTTGTCGGAGATCAGCTCCCAGTTCCACGACGAGTGCAGCGCGGCGCCGGACCGCTTCTTCATCGACACGTGGGCGTCGTCGACGCCCGTGCGCATGAACTTCGCCTTCGCGCCGATCACGTTGGTGACGGGATGCAGCCCTATCGTCTTGGTCACGACACCGCCCCAGCCGGCGTCGAAGGCGCGCATGATGTTGTGCTCCGACTCCGTTGGCGGCGCCGACGAGAGCAGGAAGGGATTCTCGAACGAAATGCCGGTGAACGTGACCGATATATCGGACATAACGAGCCTCCTCAGCTCATCCAGTTCGCTCCCACTTCCCTTGGTTCCGCTTGGTCGTCCTCTTCTTCGTCTGCGTCCTGCCAAAGTGTATTTCTGGCCGCCGAACGGCAAGCGGGGAGTAGCCATCCCGAGGTCTGCCTTCTCACCTGGCTCAGCCGAGCGCCCCACGAGTAGGCGAACCCGAACCACGGCCGCCGGCAACGAACGGCACTCGGCGAACGCGCGCACGCAGCAAGACGGACGTTGCGATAATGGTGCCGAGCAAGGCGCCGACCACGACGTCTATGAGGTAGTGAAAGCCTCCGTACACCGCGCCGATGGCGAGTGTGATCGCGAGCGGCGTAAGCGCCCACGCGAGCCGCCGCTGCCAGCGCCACGCAAGCAGCGTCTGTACCACCGCCACGCTCACGTGCGACGACGGAAACGCGGTGCCGCGTGACGAGTACCGCTCGAGCACGGCGTGGGTGAGTCGCTGCACGTGATTGTCGTCGATGTTGCCGAGCGCGGGCCAACGATAACGCGGCCCTTCCACCGGCCAGAGCACGAAACAGACGAACCCCGCGACGAAGGCCATCGTGAGGGCCAGCACCGTCTCATTGAGCGCACGGTCATCACGCCGAAGGGCGAGACGCAACGGTGGCAGGTAGATGACGAAGTAGTATGACAGATAGCCCAGGTGCAGCACCGCGCTGAGTGTACGTGACGGGTATCGCCGCGCCCACTCGCGCGCCGGTTCGCCGAACCAGCGGTGTTCGAGGGAAAGAATGCTGACATCGTGCATTGGCTTCGACGCGACCAGGTCGCCGATCTGCGCGTACAACAGGGGCATACAGAGCAGCGGCACCAAGGCCCACCACGCCGCTGTCCCGGATAACGTGTCCCCATAGTCGCGCCGTTTGGCACGTCGCCATTCGCGCCCGAGTAGCACGCCCGACATCACGAGTACGACCGCCGACGGCAACCACGCCTCGGCGGCGAGTTCGCGTACAAACGCGACCACGAGTGTGAAGCAGGCGTACAAGGCGAGCCACAGCAGCGACCACGCCAGGTCCGTCAATGGCGAACGCGCTGCAGGGCGCGTCGATACGTCGCTTCCACGCGCTCCGCGATACTCGTCCATGCAAACGCCGGCCATCGAGACGTCATCGTGCGGTGCATCGCTGCGCGCCATTCCGGATCGTGCACGATGCGCCGAATTCGAGCCGCGAGCGCGGACGCGTCACCAGGTGGGAAGCGTAACGATGCTGCTTCGTCGCCAAGCACGTGGCGGTAGCCGGGATTGTCTGCGGCGATCGGGATCGTGCCCATGGTCATGGCTTCGAGGAGCACGATACCGAAGGATTCCCCTGCAGCTGACGGTGCGACGAGACATGTCGCCAGACGCAATCGTCTCCATTTCTCGGCGTCGCTCACTGCGCCGAAGAACGTGACCGTACCAAGGGCGAGGTCGCGCTGCATCGCCTCGAGTCGCGCGCGCGAGGGCCCGTCACCGATAATCCAGAGCGGCGGCGGAGCGGCGCCCAGCAGCGACATGGCACGCAGCAAGGTTTCCACATCCTTGCGCGGCTCGAGACGCCCCACATACAGCAGCGTGGGGGGTTCTGCGCGTGGCACCGCAGTATCAACTGCTGCAGGCAGCGCGACTCCATTCGGGATGAGCTCGTGCGTGCCGGCGCCGAGATACGCCGACACCAGTGGTGACACAGAGATGGTGCCATGCAAGAACAGCGTGCGAATGAGCACGCTGGCCGACGGCATGAGCAACCGAGCCCATGCGGGAGTAGCATGCCCCGCCACATCGTGAAACGTGCCAACCCGCGCACCACGGAAATGCAGCGCAAGCTGCAACGGCAACGCGGGGCTCCAGGGCGCGTGAAGGTGCATCACGTCGAAGCGCTCTGTGGCGATACGACGCCTGGCCATCGCGGAGGCCCACGCCACATCGAAATGCGTACCGCCAAAGTGTACCGCGCGCGCGCGACCGCAGCCAAGCACCGGCAGTGTCCCAAGCGTGCCGTCGTGTCCGGGCGCGATGACAGTAACGACGTGACCGCGCGCCTGCAGTGCCTCACCCAACCCGAGGATGTGACTGCGCACTCCGCCATAGCGGTCGAGACCGTAGGGGCTTACTTGCGCAATGCGCAACGCGTCGATCATGCCGCAGTGTAATACGCATGGGCTACTTTTCCCCCATGTTCCGGCGTCGCACCGACTGCGTCGATAGACTCCCGAAGACCCGTGCGCGCGACGCTCTCGGGGCGCGTCCATGTCGGCCTGTTGTCGGCCTTGACGCGACCGTACCTGTGTTAATCTTCTGCAGCGGGCGGTCGCTCCTTCTTGTTGCCGGGGACTCTCCCCGTGGGTGCTGGACTCACGAGAGAAGACTCCTCCGCCAGTCGCTTATCTCCACACGTGCAGACCGTAGCTCTCGACGCATGATGCGCCCGGTATCGCGGCCATTGACGTCGCTGCTATTGACGTCGCTGGAATGGACGTCGCTGCTATTGACGTCGCTGGAATGGACGTCGCTGTCGTGGACGTCGCTGCGAATCGTTCTCTTGTTGATCGGTGTTCCGACAGTCGTGGCCGGACAACCGTCGCCGCGCGTGCCACTCGGCGACCCGGCGTACGAGCAGCTTGATCAGATTGTGGGTAGCGGATTGGTGCGTACCGTGATCTATGGCCAGCGGCCGTACACTCAGCACGAGATTATGCGGCTACTCGCCGACGCCGCCACGCAGGCGCGCACGCGGCGCGTGAGCGAAAGCACCGCACGAGTACTGAAGCAGCTCTCGGCGCGATTCGCCACTGCGGGTGACACCAGTGATGCGCCGACGCTGCGTTCACTCGCGCGCGTAACGAGCGCCGAGGTGCTCGTGCTCGACAGCCCGTCGCGCGATATCCCGCCAGCGCCCGTGGGCAGCGTGGACGCGGCGCTCAACCCACTGCTCAACGCGCGCGCGGGACGCCGATTTGCGCAGGGGCCGACCTTCGCTGCCGAAATCGGCGGTACGTGGGCCATCGGTCGTCATCTGATGGTTAGCGTGCAACCTCGACTGGCTGCAGGTGGCACGTCGACGGGGCGATTTGCCGAAGCGACGCTTCAACATGGCACCCTCGCCCTCGCCGCGCGCAACGTGCGGGTAGAAGTTGGTCGCCAGGCCATAGCGTGGGGGCCGGCAATGGACGGTGGCTTGATGTTGTCCTCGAGCGGACGACCCCTCGACATGCTGCACGTATCAACCGAAAAACCATGGCGCGCGCCGTCGGTGTTTCGCTGGCTCGGATTGCTGCGCGGCAGTGCGTTCCTCGCCGACCTCGGGCCACGACAGAACTTCCCGCACGCCAAGATTGCCGCGTACAAACTCAGCGGACAGGTGACGTCGTACTTCGAGCTCTCGGCCGCCGTACTGGCGCACCAAGGTGGACGCGGCGCACCGCCGGCGCGGCTGCGCGATCGTTTCATCGATCTCGTGCCCGCGCTCAAGTACACGCTGCCCGACCGCACCGCGCAGTTCTCCAACAAGCTCGCCGGTTGGGACATGCGCGTGCGCATCCCGATGCTGCATGGGCTACAGTTGTACACGGAGAGCGTATTCGACGACATGGATCCGCGTCGCTGGCGCAGCACGTTGTGGGAAGACGGTGGGCACATTGCGGGCGCATCACTGGCGCAGCTAGGGCCTGGCGGCAAACTGTCCGCAACGGGTGAGTTTCACCATACCGGGCTTCGCTATTATCAGCACACGCCATTCACCAGCGGCATCGCGTTCAATCGTACACTCCTTGGTGACCCGCTGGGGCCACAGGGCGACGGCGCGTATCTGCGAGTGCGACACGATGCCGGCGGCGTGCACAGTTGGTTTGTAGATGCTGCGGTGGAGCGGCGTGGTGGTGACATCTGGAGTACGACGTCCGATGGGCCCCGCGAAGATCGCTTTCGCTTCGTGTTGCAGCGCCATCAGCCCGCCGAGTGGCGGTATCGGGTGGCGGGGCAGTGGACCGTAGCGCCCACGCCTGCGCAGCGTTTCACGGTGCAGGCAGGCGTTGAACGCGTACGGGATGCGGGGTTCGTGTATGACGCTCGTCGCACGAACGCTTTGGCGGGCGCGCGTTGGACGTGGTTCGCATGGTAAGACTACTGCTGGCCGTCGCCGCGACGGTGTTGCTGGGCCTCGCCGTCAGCCGCCTGGACATGGCCGCCATGCGAGCGGGACTGCTTGCTGCCAACGGATCATGGTTGTGGGTGGCCGTCTTGCTGAATCTGCTCATCCAGCCCCTGGGGGCGCTGCAGTGGCGCGTGCTGCTACCCTCATCGGTGCGCACGTCGTGGCGTCGAATGCTGAGGCTGTTTGCGCTCACGTCGGTGGCCAACAATTCCGTGAACTCGGTGGTGGGCCACGCGACGGGTGTGGCACTGGTCGCGGCCGAAGCGGGCGTGGGTACGCGAGGAGCCTTGTCGTTGCTGCTGCTGGACCAGATGTGTGTAGGCGTGGCGAAGCTGACCTTGCTCGGGCTCGCAGCATCGCTGCTCCCGCTTCCGAGCTGGATGCAGCGAGGTGTGATAGGTCTGGTGTGTGCGGTGGCAGTGCTTGCCGGGCTCGTCATGTCATCGCGTCGCTGGCCAAGGCTTCCCATTGTCGGAACCATCACCACGGTCCCTCTGGCACGCCTCCTGGTAGCCGTAGCGTCTGCTCTCGGGGTCAAAGTGCTCGAGGCGGGAGGCATTGCCGCCGTACACATGGCATTCGGAATTCCGTGCACCTTTACGTCGGTCACGCTGGTGCTGGCGGCGACGACGCTCGCGTCGCTGGTACCGGTGATTCCCGCCAATATCGGTGCGTTCGAGGCGGCCGTCTTTCTCGCGCTGCGACAGGTGGACGTCGCCGCCGCCGATGCCATGGTCGTGGCCGTGGTACTGCATGGGTGCCAACTCCTGGCGGCACTTGCACCCGGTGCGCCACTGGTGTGGTTGCCGCAGCGTCGTGCAGCATGAACCGCGCGCGACAATCGCGCACTGGTGGCGAGACGACCGCGTGATCGCCGTCGTGACGGGAGCATCAGGGTTCATCGGTCAACATCTCGTGAGCGCATTGCGGGCGGCGAATGCAGAAGTGCGCGTGTTGCGACGGCCGCAATCCCGAGCACCAGCAAACGCGGCGACCGCCAACGCCGAGCGATCGTGGGTGGTAGACGTGCTGGACGCGACGGAGGTGGCGCGCACGTCAATCTGGGATGGCGCCACACACGTCTTCCATTTGGCTGGCGTATCACGCGCGGCGCGCGAGCAGCAGTTTATACGTGCGAATGTCACGCCATGCGCGAACATTGCCGCCGCCCTTTCGCGTCGCGCCACACCACCCCGGTTGCTCGTGGTCTCGTCGCAGGCGGCGGCAGGACCGACGCCAGCCGGTGCCGTGGCGCGCACGGATGCCATGCCTGCCGTTCCGATCGAGGCCTATGGACGCAGCAAGCTTGCGGGTGAGGCGGCAGCGTGGGCGTGGCGTGCAGCGCTGTCGATCACTGTGGTGCGCCCGTGCGCCGTGTATGGTCCCGGCGACCGGGATTTTCTCACCGTGTTTCGACAGGTGCGTCGGCGCACGGCGTGGTTTGCCTGCGCGCCAGACCAGGCACTCTCCATGGTGTACGTCGCTGATCTGGTTTCGTGCCTGCAGCACGTGGCGACCCACGAACGGGCCAGCTCGCAACGCTGGCTGGTAGCACACGAATCGCCGGTGACGTGGCGCTCGCTGTACGACGAAATCGCCAGACGGTCGGGCACCTCCCCACAGTATCGCACCGTGCCTCGCGCACTGCTCGGGGTCGGCGCGCGCGTGGGCGACGGCTTGGGACGCCTCACGGGACGCACTCCGCTGCTCAATTCCCAGAAGTTGGCCTTGGCGGACGCTTCGTCGTGGGTGTGCGATGCCGACGGTGTGACACGCACGACCGGGTGGCGCGCGACCACCTCGCTCGCGGTTGGACTTGAGGCCACGCATCGGTGGTACGTTGCAGCGGGCTGGTTGCGCGAGCAATCGTACACTCGTTCGGCTCGCTGACGACCCTCTCGGAACTCCGTTGTCCATCGCACGCACGGTCCCACGCCACGCTCGCCCCGATGACGCCCTCGCTGCCGCCGTGGGGTCGTTCGTCGACGTGCTGGACTATCGCGCCGAAACGTCGCCCGACGCGGTGGTGTTTCGCATGCTCGGGGATAGCGGGGTGGAGCGTGGTGTACTCACCTTCTCGTCCCTGCGTCGCCGCGCCCGCATCATCGCACAGCGCCTGGCGGTGCATGCCGCGCCCGGTGAGCGCGTGGCGTTGTTGGTCGATCCGGGACTCGACTACGTCGCCGCGTATTTCGGCTGTCTGATCGCTGGGGTGGTGGCGGTTCCGGCATATCCGCCCAACCCTCGGCGTGACGATACACGTGTGGGGCGGATGCTGGCCGACGCAGGCGCACGGGTGGCGCTGGTATCGACGTCGTTGCTCGTGCGCATGGCACCACTGCTGCACCATGTGCCGTCGCTCGCGCAGGTGACGTGGCTAACCACCGAAGTGGGCGACGAAGCCCTCGACCCGGTGTGGCACGGCACAGACACACCGAGCGCGTCGCTGGCGATGTTGCAGTACACCTCGGGGTCAACGGCAGAACCGCGTGGCGTCATGCTCACTCATCGGCATCTGCTGCATAACGCGCGCGCCATTCACCGCGTGAGCGGAGCTCGTGAAGACGACCGCGCGGTCTTCTGGTTGCCCCCGTTTCACGACATGGGACTGATTGGCGGCATCCTGCAGCCGGTGTACGCCAACGTGCAGACCCTGCTCATGACACCCGCCTCGTTTCTGCAGCGCCCCTTTCGCTGGCTCGAAGCGATGTCGCGGTATGGGGCAACAATCAGTGGTGCACCCAATTTCGCGTATGACCTTTGCGCCGATCGGGTCACGGCAGATGAGCGCATGGCCCTCGACCTCTCCTCGTGGCGTGTGGCATTCAACGGCGCTGAGCCGGTGCGTGCGGATACGATCTCCCGCTTTCTCGACGCGTTCGCACCATGCGGATTGCGGCGCACCGTGTTTGTGCCGTGCTACGGACTCGCGGAAGCAACGCTGCTCGTATCGGGGGGACCGGTGGGCGCACCGCCGCTGGTGCGTGCCGAGAAGCACGTTGAGAGAGCGGAGCGCGACGCCGCTTTGCATGTTGCGTCGGGCGAGCCCGTGGAGGATCATCTGGTGGCAATCGTGCATGCGGAAACCCGTACGCGTTGCGACGATGGCGTGGTTGGCGAGATCTGGGTGCAGGGGGCGAGTGTCGCTGCGGGATACTGGAATCGTCCCCTCGAAAGCGCTCATACATTCGGCGCCACACTCGCCGGCGTGGACGGCCAATTTCTTCGCACCGGTGACCTAGGCTTCGTGTCTGATGGGCATTTGTTCGTCACGGGCCGTCTCAAGGACCTGATCATCTTGCGTGGTCGCAACTACTACCCGCAGGATATCGAACGCGCCGCCGAACAGGCGCACGCGCACGTTCGCCGCGGTCATTGCGTGGCGTTCAGTGTTGCGGACAATGGACAGGCGCGCCTCGTGGTGGTCGCCGAAGTGAGTCGGCGCCATCGCACCGATCACGATCGCGATGTGTGTGAGGCCATTCGCGCATCGATCGCTGAGCAGGTAGGCATTCTCCCCGACGTGCTGGTCCTCGCGCATGCGCGCGCCATTCCGCGCACGTCAAGCGGCAAGCCGCGTCGCGAGGAGAGCCGTCGTGCCTGGCAGGAGGGTCGACTCGTCGAAGTCGCGCGATGGAACGGCACGTTCACGACCACGACGCCGACCACGCCGACCGCCACGCCGACCGCCACGCCGACCACTACGCCGACCGCCACGCCGACCACCACGCCGACCACCACGCCGACCGCCACGCCGACCACCACACGCGCCGCAACCCCGGAGATGACGGTTCACCTGCGCACACTACTGCTCGAATGGCTGGCGGATGAGTTGTCGCAGCCCGTCGCCACGCTCGACCCCGCGCGACCGCTCGCCGAATATGGCGTCGAGTCGCTGGCGGTGCTGCGACTGCAGGTGGTGCTGGAAGAGCAGTTGGGCCGCGGCTTCGACGCGCGGATGCTCTGGGACGCGGAAAACATCGACGCACTGGTACAGCGGCTCGCCGACACCGAGATACCTGTCACGCGACTCATGGATGAGGCAGCCGTGGTGCGCGCAGCGTCCAACGACATCGCGACGTGGCCGGAGTATCGCGCCTTGCAGGCTCGTCGCGAGGCGCTCGCGGATTCGCAGCTCACGGAACCCTTCTTCTGGGTGCACGACGCGGTGGCCGGCGCGGTCACGCAGCTCGACGGTCGAGCGGCCACCAACTTCGCCAGCTACAACTACCTCGGCCTGTCGGGGCATCCCGACGTGACACGTGCCGCGCACCAGGCGCTGTCGCGATGGGGCACGTCGGTGTCGGCGAGTCGGCTGGTGTCGGGCGAACGGCCGGTGCATCGCCTGCTCGAACGCGCACTCGCGGAGTTTGTCGGGATGGAGGATGCACTCAGCTTCGTCGGTGGCCATGCTACGAATGTCTCGACCATCACGCATCTCGTGGGTGCGGGCGACCTGGTGTGTTGTGACGAGCGACTGCACAACAGCGGCATGCAAGGCGCGCAGTTTTCGGGCGCGCGTCGCTTGGTGTTTCCACATAACGACTGGCGAGCGCTCGATACGATGCTTTCCCGATCGCGTACGCAGTTCCGTCGTGCGCTCGTGCTCATCGAAAGCGTGTACAGCGCCGATGGCGACGCGCCCGATCTCGCCGCCTTCGTGGATGTGAAGCAGCGACACGACGCGCTGCTCATGGTGGACGAAGCGCACGGCCTCGGCGTACTTGGGGCGACGGGTCGAGGCCTTGCCGAAGCCTGCGGCGTGCCGGCGCGCTCGGTGGATATCTCGATGGGCACGCTCAGCAAGACGCTGGCGAGCTGCGGTGGCTACATCGCGGGAAGCGCCGCACTCATCGAGTACTTGCGCTACACGTGTCCCGGCTTCGTGTTCAGCGTTGGCATGCCGCCCGCATCGGCGGCAGCGGCGCATGCGGCGCTGGTTGTCTTGCGCGAGGAGCCGTCACGCGTGGAGCGACTGCGTACGCGTTCGGCGCGGTTTCGCACGCGGGCGCGGGCGGCGATGCTCGACATCGGCGACGAGGCGCTCACAGCCATTGTGCCGGTGGTGGTGGGTGATTCGGAGCGCGCGATCCAGCTCACGTGGGCACTGCGCGCGCGAGGTATTCACGTGCAGCCTATGGTCGCGCCGGCGGTACCCGAGCATGAGGCGCGACTGCGCTTTTTCATTTCGTGTGAGCACTCTGACTCGCAGATCGACGATGCCGTAATCGCGGTGGCCGAGTTGCTGCAGAGCGAGCACGGCATGCTGCACCACGCAAAGCGCGCCGCAAGGCGATAGGATTCCCGCACTGTGCCCCTTTCGATTCTGCCCGTGACGTCGCGACAGGACCTGTCGCGCTTCATCGACCTGCCGTGGCAGGTGTACGACTCGGCGACGTATCCGCAGTGGGTTCCGCCACTGCGCCTGATGGTGCAGGACGCCCTCGATGCTCGAAAGAACCCCTTCTACAAACGCGCGGCGCGCGAACTGTTTTTGGCCGTTCGCGATGGCCGCGTCGTCGGCCGTATCGCGGCCATCGAGAATCGCGCGCACAATGAGTTCCACCAGGACCGGGTGGGGTTTTTCGGATTCTTCGAAGCGTTCGAGGATCAGGAGGCCGCGACGGCGTTGTTCGCGGCGGCTGCGCGCTGGCTGCGGGCCCGAGGGCTGGACCGGATGCGCGGCCCCATGAGCCCCTCCACCAATCACGAGGTGGGCCTGCTGGTGGACGGCTTCGACGAGCATCCCATGATCATGACATCGTGGAATCCGCCCTACTACGCCACGCTGTGCGAATCGGCCGGCCTGACGCGGGTGAAGGATCTGCTCGGCTATTTCATTCCGCTCAACGACGCGCAGTTTGCTCTGCCCGCGCAATTTCAGCAGCACGCCGAGCGCGCGCTGTCGCGCAGCAACCTGGTCTTCCGCGACGTGAATCTCGGTCGGTTTACGCAGGAACTCGATATCTGCTGGGACATTTACAACTCGGCGTGGGAAAAGAACTGGGGCTTCGTGCCGATGAACCGCGAAGAGTTCGTCCACATGGCCAAGGAGATGAAGTCGCTCATTGTGCCGCAGTTTGCATTCGTGGCGGAAGTGGGCGGTGAGGCCGCGGGATTCATGATCGTGCTGCCGGACTTCAATCGCATATTCAAGCGCATTCCTAACGGTCGATTGCTTCCAACCGGCATTTTCAAAGTGCTGTTCGGCAAAAAGCATTTGAAGTCGGGCCGCGTGATTCTCCTTGGCGTGAAGCCGGCGTTTCGGTCGCGCAGCATCTTCCAGCTCTTCGCGCACGAAGCGTTTCGTCGCGGCACGGCGTACGGTGCCGTCGGTGCCGAAGCCTCCTGGATTCTCGAGGATAATGCGCTCCTGACGCGACCGATGGAGTCGATGGGTGCCAAGGCGTATCGTCGCTGGCGAGTGTTCGAGATGGCGTTGACCCGGTAACCGTCGCGCGCCGTGTCGTCGTCGTAGAAATGGGCCTCATGGTGCGCTGCGGCACCGCGCTCGACGCGAAAAGGTGGCATCACGGTCGCACCGGCAAAGGTGCCATCATACGCGCACCCTAGATCCGTCAATCGATCTCGACTGTATCCCGCACGTGGCACTTTCGTCGACGGGCAACACGGAGATGACGAATTATCTGAGCTGACGAACTCGCTATAGATTCTGTGACGCGAATACCGCGTTGATCTTTTGAATCATTGCGGTGTAACGGAATGACTAAAGTTGGCAGGCGCTCTCGTCCGCTATCATGCGCGTCGCGCCGTTCAGTTTATTCGTGTCATGCGTGGGACCCGCGCCGCAGACGTTTCTGCGGACATGCTCTGAACGACCTCGGCAGACCGATCAGGGTTCGCCTTCCAAACTGATCCGTCAGTTCCTGACGTGACAACCCGTTGAACTTGTTAACGACGCCACGATATACACCTGCAGGATCGAGCAGTGCGGTGGATGCGGCACGGGGACGGCTGCACAACCGGCACCTCTTTGTATTCGACGCCGTCAGCCTTGTACTGACCTGCGCGCTGGCCTTTACCGTCCGCTTCGAGGGTTCGTCCTGGTTGTACGGTGGACATTCGGAAACCATGCGCTGGTTTCTCGCGATAACCATCCCCGGGCGGCTAACGATTTACTGGATGCTTGGGCTGTATAGACGCGTCTGGTCGCTGGCCAGCGTTGCCGAACTCGAGCTTATGGCAGGGGCTGGCGTGTTGGGAGGGCTGTTCTCCGTTCTCGTAGGCACGTTTCTGCTCACGAGTATGGGGTGGACCAGCGGCCGAATGCCGCTATCGGTGACCATTATGGATGCGCTCTTGGCCGGCGCGGCGATTGCGCTGCCGCGTGTGGCGGCGCGTTTCGTTCGTCGGCGACGCGAGCGTCGACAGATTGAACGGCGATTGCCGACCGCACTCATCGTCGGCGCGGGTACGGCCGGCCAGATGGCTGCACGCGAATTGCTTTCACAGAACCGATTCGGCTTTCGCCCAATCGGCTTTCTCGATGATGAGCCTCGCAAACGCGGCCTCGTGGTGGGTGACCTGCCGGTCGTGGGCAACATCTCGGAGTTGCCGCAAGCCGCCCATGCCTTGGGGGCTGTCTCTTATACACATCTGACGCTGCCGACGAATAGAGAGGTGTA
>ENA-ORBV01005469-ORBV01005469.1-microbial-mat-metagenome-genome-assembly--contig:-NODE-5469-length-23365-cov-37.721273_pt1 | contig 23365 bp, 22 predicted proteins | sample MGYA00237777_ERZ505514 | MGnify/ENA primary metagenome ERZ505514 (study PRJEB26160, sample SAMN06269048) | microbial mat metagenome | isolation source: Oligotrophic lake microbial mat | place... | reverse complement strand
ACTCCTGTTCAAACAGCGCCGTCGAGAGATATCGCTCTCCAAAGCTGCACATGATTGTAACAATTGTCTTACCCTTATTCTCCGGCCGAGCCGCGACTTTGGCCGCCGCCGCGACGTTTCCGCCGCTGCTGATTCCTCCGAACACGCCTTCTTCTTTATGCAGCCGGCGGGCCCATTCAAACGCTTCGTCGTCGGTGATCTGAATCACTTCATCGACGATATTGGTATGCAGGTTGTCCGGCACAAAACCGGCGCCAATGCCCTGCACCTTGTGCCGCCCCGGTTGGAGCGGCTGATTGGCCATTTTCTGGGTAATCACCGGCGACGTCACCGGCTCGACCGCAATAGCCTTGAAGCTCGGCTTTCGCTTTTTAATCACTTCACTCACGCCGGTGATCGTTCCGCCGGTGCCCACGCCGGCGACGATGAAATCGACGTTACCGCCGGTATCGACCCAAATTTCCTCTGCGGTCGTCGTGTGGTGAATGCCCGGGTTGGCCGGGTTTTTAAACTGCTGCGGAATCCAGCCTTTTTTGTGCTCCTTGACCAATTCTTCGGCTTGCGCAATGGCCCCCCGCATGCCTTGGTCGGCCGGCGTCAATACGAGCTGCGCGCCCAGCGCCTTGAGCAGCCGGCGGCGCTCGATCGACATGCTTTCGGGCATCGTCAAAATCAACTTGTATCCCTTGGCGGCGCACACGAACGCGAGTGCAATGCCGGTGTTGCCGCTGGTGGGTTCGATAATGACGGTGTCTTTATCGATAAGCCCTTTACTTTCAGCATCTTCGATCATGGCGGTGCCGATGCGGTCTTTCACGCTGCAGCACGGATTGAGGAACTCGCACTTGGCCAGCACGCGCGCATGGTCACGCGGAATGATGCGATTGAGCCGCACCAGCGGAGTTCCTCCGATGGCGTCGGTGATTGACTCGAATACCCTTCCGATTGGTGGCCGTGGCATATGTCGCTCCTTTGAATTGCCGTATATACCTATAGGCGAATCATATTTTCAAATCAAGGCAAACGTAGTGGATGCCGCTTGCGGCTTCGCGTGACACAAATCGCATTTCGCAAAACTTCGCAAACTAACAAACGTTCATGCGCCAACCACCTGATCATAAATCACCCGCGCCCGAGCGACATCATCAGTCCCGTGCACGATCGCCCGACCGTCGGCGAACACCGTCAGCTTTGCCGACGAGTCTTTAAGCATAACGCGCAGAAGATATGGAGTTTGCTCCGTTCGGGCCACACGCGCGAGCCGTTGCGACAACTGCCCCAAGTTCAACCGAGTTCCGACGGGCGCACGCACCTGCACCGCATCGCGTCCGCAAAGGCTGGCGCCGCGGTCGGCGGATCGGTTCAGGAACTCATAGTCATTACGGCCACAGCACACACACTCTGCGCGGCGCGCGTCAGAAATATCGATGGATCGCATCCGCTGCGACCACGCGTCGATCGTCAGCATTTGCGGCGGCGGCGCGTCGTTCATCAGAAAGCGCAACGCCGCAATGACCTGCCACGACGCGACGATGCCCGCCACGCTCGCCAGCACGCCGACTGTATCGCACGTCGGCAGTTCCCCCGCCGCCGCCGGCTCGGGAAAGATGCACCGCAGGCAGGCCCGACCGGGCGCGATCGGCATCACGCGGCCTTCCACACCGACGCACGCGCCGTAAACCCACGGCTTTGCGAGCTTTACGGCCACATCGTTGATTAGATACCGCGTTGCGACATTGTCGGTTCCGTCCAGAATGATATCGACGTCATGCACGAGCGATTCGATGTTGTCCGGGCCGACGTCAATCACATGCGGCTCGACAGACACCTCGGTATTGATCGCGCGCAATCGATTTCCCGCCGCAACGGCTTTGGGTGTGGCGTCGTTGGCATCGCGTTCTTCAAACAGCGTCTGCCGCTGAAGGTTGCTGATTTCAACCACGTCACGGTCGGCGATGCGAATGAATCCCACTCCCGCGCGGCAAAGTTGTTCGACAATCACCGTGCCGAGCGCGCCGCAACCCACCAGCAGCGCACGCCCGGCACGCAGCCGTTCCTGCCCCGCAGGACCGATTTGCGGCAGAAGAAGTTGACGTGAATAACGCGACATTTTATTGAGCGGTGGAGCAGACATTCTTGTCGGCTGCGGCACAATCTCATCCCTCGCGCTCGCCGCACATGGGTCATTCGACTATAGTCGAAGGAAGAAAGAGGACACCATGCCCGCCGATACCGATGACATTCTCGCACACTCAGCAAAGCTCGGCCAGATGCTGGTCGAACACCCTGCCGTCACCAAGTATAAGCAAGCGCAGAAGTCGGTCGCCGATGACACCGACGCGCGCAGCCTCATGGGTGATTTTAACCGCATGATCGAGGCCCTGGGCCGCCAGGAACAGCAGGGAATGTCGATCAGCGACGCGCAGCGGCTGAGCCTCGAAGCGTTGCAAAGCAGGCTTGCTTCCAACATCAAAGTAAAGGCGCTCAACATCGCGCAGATGGAGTTCATGGACCTGCTGCGTAAAGTAAGCGAAAGCTGGCAGAAGCCCCTCGGCGGCGCAATGGGCGGCGGCGCGGAACCTGCCGCTCGCTCTGGGCCACAAATTGTTGGCGCTTAAACACCGTAGCCGTAACGATTAACGATTGACGATTAACCAGTATCGCTATCGATCCACTCTTCTTAATCGTTAATCGTCAATAGTTGCGCCGAATTTCGCGATCAAACTCAGGCAGACCATGGCACTCTGGCTACTCAAGACCGAACCCAGCGAATATTCCTGGTCGATGCTCGTACACGACAAAAAGACCGCGTGGTCGGGCGTGGCGAACGCAACGGCGTTGATCCATTTACGGGCGATGCAAAAAGGCGATCTGGCGATCATCTATCACACCGGCGACGAAAAACAGTGCGTCGGCGTGGCGGAGATTGTCAGCAAGCCATATCCCGATCCGAAACAAGACAATGAGAAGCTTGTTGTGGTGGATGTGAAACCAAAGCATCCGCTGAAACACCCGGTGACCTTGGTTCAGATCAAGGGCGATCCGGCTTTTAGCGGATTCGACTTAATTCGCATCAGCCGATTAAGTGTCGTCCCCGTACCGTCGGCAATGTGGAAACGCTTGATGGATTTGGCGAAGATGAAGTAATCATGGAACAAAGTGATAAACCTTCGGCAGTGGAAAGCACGCTCGACCAGGTAACCCATGTCGGGCCGACCGGCGACGTTGAAACGATTTACTTCCAAGGCTCGCCCATGCTCCGCGGCGAGTTGATGAAGACCACTTTCTGGCTCGTCTCCGGCCTGCTCATCGCGGCGCTGCCGTCGCTGATCTGGGTGTTCAAATTCGACGATTTCAAAATCTGGTGGTTCTGGGCGATCTCTATTTTCATCGGCGCGATCGTGGTTGCGGTGCCCATCGTTGTCACCAAGCGGATTAAATACCGCATCAGCAATTACCGCATTGATCGCGAGATCGGTCTGCTCAGTAAGAAGATCGACACGCTGGAACTCTGGCATGTGGAAGATATCCAGTTCAACCAGAGCATGATCGACCGCATTCTCGGAGTCGGCACGATCACAGTCTTCACGCACGACGACACCACGCGTACGCTCAACCTTCAAAGCCTGCCCAACCCGCGACCGATTTTCGAGAACCTGAAAAACCGCATCATCGCGGTCAAGCGGCAACGGGGGGTTCTCAAACTCGACGGCGGCGGGCACGATCTGACGCCGGGGGATTAAACGCCTCGGTGATCATCTGTATTGATTGGTGGAGACGACGTCTATCCAGCCGCGAAGCGGCGCAAGAGGTGGAGCTTGGGGCGTCAGCCCCAAGTAGACTCGTACGTCGCATCAGCCGCGAAGCGGCGAAAGATTGATCGTCGCTCACGCCCAGATGAACTTCGGATCGTACTTCACACCATGCCGTTCCAAAAACGCGACCAACTCATCCTGAAAATTAATTCGCTGATGATGTTTTTCCTGATCTGCGATGTACTTTTGACGGCTGGCACATTTGACCGACTCACACTGAATGCCGCATAACCCGACTGCCACGCAAACGCTCTGGCGCTTGGAAATGTTTCGTGAACCCACTTCGATGAATTGGCTTTGAGCGTCCGCATAAAATCCGGCAAGACAAAGGTCGCCGTTGTCTCGATCAATTCGTGGACGTGATCGTCAATGCCATTGATGCGGATCGGAATGGCCCCGTACTCGCGGGTGATTCCGCCGAGGTACGCATGCAGCCGCGCTTTAATCGCGTCGGTTATTACGGGTTCGCGATTCTTCGTCGAAAATACAACATGGAAGCAGATGGACGTAAGCGTTTGGGCCATCGATCTACCGCCCTTTCAGGGCTTGCGTCTCACCTCTATTTCCCCAGGGCTTGCGCCCCGGGCTTCACTTCTTTTGCCGCTTCGCGGCTGAATTCATTCAATAAAAACGCCAGCCTCAAAAACCGCCATCGCAAAAGCTCGACCAACGTTTACACCGTCCGCCACACCGTTTCCTCCGGCAGGTCTTCCAGCGTCACGCCGATTTTCGTCAGGCCGTCGCGGATGGCGTCGGCCAACGCAAAGTTCTTGCTCACCCGGGCGTCTTTACGCATCTCGATGACCAGGCCCATCACCTTTTCCAGCAATTCATTCCCGCCCTTCGCGCCCGCCGCGTTGCGGAACAGGCCCAAGATGCTCCCGAGCCGCTTCAATGTCAGCCCGGCGGCGAGGACGGCCTTGATCACGTCGGCGTGCTTTTCGTGCTCGACTCCGGACATTTCCACGAAACGGTTTACCTCGGTCGCTAATTGATGCATCACCCCGATCGCGCCGGCGGTGTTGAAATCGTCGTCCATGCTTTCCAGAAACCGCATCTTGGCACTCAGCACTTCTCTTGCGAAATGTTCGTGCTCGCCTTGCAGCATGTCGCCGGAATGTTGATCCATGTCTTTGGTTTCGCTGTCGAGCTTCGCGCCGGCGAGACGTTCGATGCGCTCGAACAGACGATGAAAAGCGCCCAGTCCCTTTCTGGCTTCGGTCAGCACGTCGTCATTGAACTCGATCGGACGGCGATAGTGCGTGCTGAGCAGCAGGTATCGAATCAACTCCGGTCCATGCTGGGTAAGCAAATCAGCGATGCGAATGGCGTTGCCGGACGACTCGTGCATGTCGTCGACCGTCCACTCGCCGCTCTTGGCTTTGGTTCGCACGCGGGTCAGGCCGTTATGCATCCAATATTTCACAAACGGCTTGCCGGTGCAGCTTTCGCTCTGGGCCAGTTCGTTCTCATGGTGGGGGAACATCAAATCCATCCCGCCGCCGTGGAGGTCGAAACTTTCGCCGAGGATTTTGGTGCTCATGGCCGAGCACTCGACGTGCCAGCCGGGGCGGCCTTTGCCCCAGGGGCTGTCCCACGCGGGCTCGCCGGGCTTGGCGGACTTCCATAGCGCGAAGTCGGCGGGGTTTTTCTTTCCTGAGCCTTCAAGCTCGCGCAGACCTGCCTCCTGTTGCTCCACCTTTCGGTTGGAGAGCTTGCCGTAGTCGGCATCTTTAGCCACATCAAACCAGACGTTGCCCGCCGACACATACGCAAAACTTTGCGAGATGAGCCGCTCGCACATGGCGATGATCTCGGGCATGTGCTCGCTGGCACGCGGGAAGTGATCGATGGTATCAACGCCCAGAAGCTGCAGCGCCGCGAAGTATTCTTTCGTGTGTCGCTCGGCCATCTCGATGACGGTGGTGCCGGCCTTTGCGGCGGCATCGATGAGCTTATCATCGACGTCGGTGATGTTGGTCACCCACTTGACTTCAAAACCTTTGTAGACCAGGTATCGTTTAATGGCATCGAAAATCACCGGCCCGACCATGTGACCGATGTGCGGCGATTTGTAGACCGTCGGCCCGCACAGATAGATCCCCACCTTGCCGGGTTTCACGGTTTCAAACAGTTCTTTCTGACGGCTGAGTGTGTTGTAAACGCGTAGGCTCATTTCCATTTCCGATTGTCAATTCGGGATGATAGAATGCAAGGGGAGTAATTCGTATGAAGACGTTTACGATCAAGCAGATTCAGAAAGATATTGGCCCGCTGATGAGCACGGTGGCCAAGGAGACGCAGCCTGTCATCATCAAAGACGGGAAGGACAAGGTTGCGGTCATCATGAGCATGGCCGAGTTCAGGTCATGGAAAGAGACCGTCTTCCTGCTGAGCTCGCCAAAGAACGCCAAACGGCTGCGTGAAACACTCGCCGAGATGGATCGATACGTATATGGCGCCGCGCGGAATGGCCGATGAAAATCCTCTTCTTCCAGCAGGCGTGGACGGAGTATGTTGATTGGCAACGCGACGATCGCGCCAACTTGAAGCGCATCAACCAACTGATAAAAGAGATCAAACGATCACCGTTTGAGGGGATCGGCAAGCCCGAACCACTGAAGCACCAGTTTGCCGGGTACTGGTCGCGACGAATTGATAGCGAGCACCGGTTGGTCTACGCCATCGTGGATGACATGATCGCGATCACTCAATGCCGTGGGCACTACTGAGCCTGCGCCAGCAACACCACCGCATGCGCTGCCACCGCCTCGCCCCGGCCGATGGCGTCGCAGCCTTCATTCGTCCCCGCCTTGATGTTCACCGATTGCGTACCGAGGAACTTTGAAAGCAGTCCGATCATCGCCGGCTTGAACGATTTGAGCTTCGGTCGCTCGGCCATGATGGTGATGTCGGCGTTGATGACATGCCAGCCGGCTTTTGTGCCCATTTCGACCGCGGCGGTGAGGAAAACGCTGCTGTCGGCGTTCTTCCAGCGATCGTCGGTGTTGGGAAAGTGCTCGCCGATGTCGCCCGCGCCGATCGCGCCCAGGATTGCATCCACCAGCGCGTGAATGACCACATCGCCGTCGCTGTGGGCCATGGCGCTGATTTCATGCGAGACGACCACGCCGCCCATCACCAGCTTGCCGCCGGGGTGGATGCGGTGGATGTCGTAGCCGTGGCCGATACGGAAATCTGTCATGGTGGTGGCACAGACATTCCTGTCTGTGTCTCCGGTTATGGCATCGAATCGGAGACACAGGCAGGAATGTCTGTGCCACCGAGAAGACAACTACTACAACCCGTACTCTTTAATCTTCCGATAAAGTGTCCGCTCGCCGACGCCCAGCATTTTCGCCGCCTGTTCGCGGTTGCCCTGGCACAATTCGAGCGTTTGCTTGATCGCCTGTCGTTCGATCTGATCCATCGGCACGCCCGCCAAACTCGCCGAGCCGCCGGCGTCAACCGGCGCGGCCCCGCGAATGTCCGATGGCACATCGGTGGCAGTAATCTGCTTGCCCGATGCCAGCACCGTCATTAGATCGATCGTGCTCTTAAGCTGCCGCACATTACCCGGCCAGCCGAAAGCGGTGAGAATGCGCTGCGCATCGGACGTAATGCCGTCGATTTCCTTCCGATGCTTCTCTGCAGATTGCTTGAGGAAGAAATGCGTCAACAGCGAAATATCCTCCCGGCGTTCGCGCAGCGGCGGGATGCGGATGGTAATGCCCTTGATTCTGAAAAACAGGTCTTCGCGAAAATACTTTTCGGCTACCAGTTCTTCGAGGTTCTTGTTCGTCGCGCTAAGCAAACGTACGTCGACCATGCGCGGCGCGTTGGCGCCCACGCGAATGACTTCACCCGTCTCGAGCACGCGCAGCAATTTCGCCTGCATCGCTGCGGGCATGTCGCCGATTTCATCCAGAAACAGCGTGCCGCGGTCGGCATACTCGAACCGGCCTTCGCGATCGCTCAGCGCGCCCGTGAACGCCCCTTTAATGTGGCCGAACAGCTCGTCTTCCAGCAGACTCTCCGTGAACGCCGGGCAGTTCACCGCCACCAGCCGCGCTTTCCGCCTGCGCGAGGCGGTGTGGATTGCCTGGGCGATCATTTCCTTGCCCGTGCCGCTTTCGCCGAGAATGAGAATGGGAATATCGCTGTTGGCCACCTGCCGCGCGGTGTTGATGACCTGCGTCATCGCCGGCGACCGGCCGATAAGCCCTTCAAACCCCCCGCGATCGATGATCTGCTCGGCCAGGATTTCGTTCTGCCGTTGAAGCTGCGCTTTTTCAACCGCGCGGTTCACTTGCGCACGAAAATCTTCCAGATCGAGCGGCTTGGTAATGTAATCGTACGCGCCTTCCTGCATCGCCTGCCTGCTCGTCGGCACATCGTTGACCGCCGTCACCAGTACCACCGGCGGCTGCGGGTTCAGCGTCTTGCTGAGCCGCAGCACTTCCAGCCCGTCTTTTCTTCCGTCCATCAGCAGGTCGGAAACGATCACGTCATACTTCGTTTTTGCCAGCCGTTTCTCGGCCTCGGCAAAGCTGTAGACCACGTCGCAAGTATGACCAATGCGCTGCAGCGCCTCGCACATCACCTGTGCGTGCTCGGTTTCATCATCCACGATGAGGATGTGTGCGTGCTGATCGGTATCTTCAGGCATAACAAAATTGTACTCAGTGATTAGCCATTGGATTAGGGGAATGCAAGCGCTTTTGTCGGAGTGGCCGTTCTGCCAGCAGCAGCGTTTGTCGCACGATCAACGCTCAACTTTCAACGTTCAACATCCAACGTTCAAACGGTTTTTGGACGTTGAATGTTGAACGTTTTCCATTTTTACTGCGACGCCGCCAGCGGCAGACAGATTGTGAAATTGGTTCCCTTTCCCGGCTCGCTCTTCACCAGCAGGTCGCCGCCGTGCTCGCGGATGATTCGGCGGGTGAGCGCCAGGCCGAGTCCGGTGCCGCCTTTTTTCGTGGAGTAGTAAGCCTGGAAAATCTTCTCAAGCGCGTCGGGCGGAATGCCCGGACCGGTGTCGATGATATCGATGGTCGCCTGGTATTCATCCGCGGCGACGGACAAAATAAGCTCGCCTCCCTGGTTCATCGCCTGCACCGCGTTGAGCATCAGGTTGAGCACCGCCTGCTTGATCAGCTTCACATCGACGCTCACCGTAATCGGCTCAGGATTCTTCTTCACGCGCAACTGAACGTGCTGCAACTGCGCCTGGGGGTAGAAAAAATCGCACAGTTCTTCGACGGTGCTGTTAAGTTCGACCGGCTTGGAATCCAGTTCCATTCGTCCCGCATAGCGAAGGAAATCTTCCAGAATCTCCCGCATCCGCGACGTCTCGGTTTGAACGGTTTTGAGCCGGTTGGTCAGCCGCGAATAGGCAGGGTTGTCGGGCGTTACGTCCTCGGCGAGCAACTGTAAATTTAGTTGGACCGTCGAAAGCGGGTTCTTGATTTCGTGCGCCAGCCCGCCGGTGAGCGTGCCAAGTTCGGCCAACCGCTCGACTTCGCGCGTGCGCCGCTGAAGGTCTTCAAACCGCCGAAACGCGCGCACCGCCCACACCGCCGACGCCGCAGCGCAGAGCAGGAAGCCGAGAAGCATGCCGAGGAGAAACGTCAAGCTCCCCCTCCTGGTACTCCGGGAGGGGGTTGGCGGGAGGGCGGCGCCGGGTGGGGATTGCGGAGTGCGGATTGCGGATTCGATGATTCCAACAATCCGCAATCCGAAATTCGCAATCCGAAATTCGAATAACCCTCACCCCGGCCCTCTCCCGGCATACCGGGCGAGGGAGGGAAATTTGCCCCGCCGGCGGTTTTCGTGAAGACGCTGCTCATGCCTGCAAATCAATTCTTCACGGTCTATTGCTTGACGTTGGCGGCGAAGCGTTCCTTGAGCGTCACGCCCGTTGCTCCGGCGGCGGCGGCTTGAATGCGCTTCACGCGGTCGGCGCTGATGGGGTGCGTGCTGAAGTTCATCCCGCCGGATGTCGTACCGTCGCTAACGCGGCCGAGATAGCGGGCTAAGCCGTTGGGATCGTAACCCGCGAGCTTGACGATTCGAATCGCCTCTGCGTCGGCCGACGTTTCGTCGCCCTGCCCGAATGGCTTGGCAACATTTTTCGCCAGGTCATCAATCGCACCGCGAATCGCCTGCATGTCCTGATCGGCAGTTCCCGCTTGAACGCCTGCTTCCAGTAGCTTCGTGCCCTGCATCGCTTTCTTGCCATGACCAAGACACACGTGACCGACTTCGTGCGCTAACACGCCGGCAAGTTCGCTTTCATCGACCATTCTCGCCAAAGCGCCGCGGGTGATAAAGATGTAGCCGCCGGGCATCGAAAGCGCATTGGGTTTGGTCGCTTCAAGCACGCCGAAGGTGTAGCTGATGTCGGGTCGGCTGGAAACCGATGCGACCGTCAAGCCCACTTTGTTAATATAAGCATTGAGCGCGTCGTCGGTCGATAATTTCATGTCCGGCTGATTGATCACCGCGATGGCAACCGATTCGCCGATTTCTTTGGCGCGCTGATCGGACATGCTCATGGCATCCACGGTCTTCAAACCAGCGCCCAGCAGTTGCGCTTCTTTAGAGCTGCCCCCGCCGCTGCCCGTCACGCCGGAGACGGCGCCTCCGACGATGGTGCCCATCTCCCCGCCGCAGCCGGCGATGATTGGCAATAGTCCCGCGGACAGCACGAATGCAATGGTGGATCGATGAGAGAATGGGCGCATGGTGAGTTCCTTGCTTTCTAGAGTTCCTCGACTCAGGTTATATCATGCCCGCCGTGTCATCGAAACAGACCGCCTTACAATCGCTCGCCCCGCGACTGCTCGATCTGGAGCAATCGCTGGCCGCGCTGCACGCCCCCGGCCTCGCCGCCGCGGTATCCCGGTACCGCGCCGATTCCGCCGCGGCCCGGTTTCACCTGCATTTGCACGGCGGGCCGGCGATTGTGGCGATTTTGGGCGGCACGGGGACGGGCAAATCGACCCTGCTCAACCGCCTGCTGAACGCCAACGTCTCGGCTGCCAGCTTTCGCCGCACATTTACCGCCGGCGCGGTGGCGGTGGTCGATTTGTCGCATCCGCTCCCCGCGGGGTGGTTGGGCGTTGAAGCGCACATTCTCCCCGCCGCCGACTTGCCGGCGCGTGGACAGCTTGATCAGTTAATGGTTGTGCCGTTAGAAAATGAGCTACTAAAGCACGTTGCGCTCATCGACACCCCCGACCTCGACGGCGACCAGCCCGCCCACCACGCGCAGGCCGACCGCGCCTTCCGCTGGGCGCAGGCGGTGGTGTTTCTGGTCACCCCCGAAAAGTACCAGATGACCGAGCTTCCGCCGTACTACCGGCTCGCCATGCGTTACGGCATCCCGGCGTTGTTCGTGATGAACAAAGCCGAATCGCGCGACGTGCTCGACGACTACACCACGCAGCTCTTGCAGTCGCACGGGTTCGATGATCCGCGCGTCTTCTGCATCGCGCGCGATGATGCAACGTTCCCCTCTCCGTCGGATCAGGATTTGGATGCATTAAAGCAAGCACTGCAATTGTTGCAGAACAAACAAACTACTCAAGCCGGGGGCTTCAGCCCCGGATCCGATCGCGCAAAGAGCACAGGAATTCATCAACGCCTCCAAGACCTGCTGGCGCGCGCCAAAGACCAGATCATCCAACCCCTGCTCGACGCGCGATCGCAAAGTGATGGCATCATCGAATCCCTCCGATCGATGACAACGCCGCAGCCAAACGTCGACGTCAACCCCATCACACAGCAACTGCAACGACGGCTGCAGCAGAAGAGCGTGCTCTACCTGATGGGCCCGCAGCGAATATTCGACCGCGTGCGGCAGGTGCCGCTGATGCTCGCCAAGCTGCCGCGCAACACGTGGGATTTGTTCCGTACCGGCAAGCTGCGCACAAGAGTTAACCACGAACCCCTGCCCGACGACTGGCAGGAAACCGGCCCGAATTTCCAAACCGCGCTGGCCGATCAGATGAAGCTGCTGCACGCGAGGATGGATGACATCGTGCGATCAAGCCCCGCGGCCGAAAGGTGGATCGCCGGCGACGCGGCGGGGTATCAGGCGGTCAAGATCAACCCCGCTGATGCGGGCAAGATCGCCGAAGACGAGCTGGCGGAGCTGAAAAAGTGGCTCGAACAGCGCTGGAACGCCGTGCCGCGCGATACGCGCATGTTGCAGTCGCTCCTGAAAGTGATCCCCGGCGGGCGAAAACTGGCGCAAATGTCGGAGGCGGCGCCGTACCTGCTGGCGATCGTGGTCGCCTCGCACCACGCGGTGTTTGGCGGGGTTGATCTGCTCATCCTCGGCGGATACTCGCTGGCGACCTGGCTCACGGAAAAGCTCAGCAACGAAGTCGCCTCGCGGGCCCGCACCACCAACGAACGCATCGCGGCGCAATACACGCAACTCGCGCAGCGGCAGATTGAGGCGATGATTATATGGATCGACCGCCAATCACCCCCGCTCGCGGAGTTGCAGCGGTTGGTACATGTCGTTGATGATCTTTATGGCGCGGTCGAGAAGACTGATTAGCGAAACGTTATGCAAACCGATTTACACAACCTCATCACCGACGTCATCGCCGCAACCAGCGCCGCGCCGCCGGACCTGCTCGCGCAGGATTCGCCGGCGCTGACGATCGCCAGCGATGAGCCGATCTACATGATCGGCCTCATCGGCGGGAAAGACGTGGGCAAGAGCAGTCTCGTGAACGCCTTGGTGGGATTGCCCATCTCGCGCGCGTCGGCATCGGGGCCGGGAACCGAAACCGTCATTGCCTACGCCCACCGCTCTGCGATGGGACAACTCGAATCCCGACTTCAACAGATCGTGCCCGGCAAGTTCGAGATCGTCGGCCACGATAACCCGCAACTGTCGCGGCAGGTGTTGCTTGATCTGCCGGATATCGACAGCGTCTACGCCGATCACATCGAAATCACTCGGCGGATGCTGCGGCACATGCTTTTTCCCATCTGGCTTCAGAGCATCGAAAAATACGCCGACCAGCAGCCGCAGCGGTTGTTGGCGCGCGTGGCCGAGGGGAACGATCCCGGCAACTTTCTGTTTGCGATCAATAAAATCGATTTGCTTATCGCGCGCGAGGGTCAGTCGGCGGTCCGCGAGCTGTGCGACGACTACGCCAACCGCATCGCCCGCAGTTTATCGCTTGCGGCGTCGCCGAAGATATACGCCCTTTCTGCAGCAAACCCGTCGAAATACGACTTGCCACAACTTCGCGCTGCCCTTGGTCAGGAACGATCAAAGCAGGATGTTTCACAATCGCTGCAACTTGCCGGCCGGCAGCGCGATCGCACGCTGTTGCGCTGGCTCGACGCCCAGAACCTGCCCGACCGCGCAGCCCGCGCGCAGCGAACCTATCACGAGGCCGACGAACTCGTCCGCGAGCGCCTCGCCGGGCCGATTCTCGAAACCGCCCTGCCGCGGCTGCTGGATAATCCTACCTACCGCGCCGCGCTGATCGAACCGGCAGTGAAGCGCCGGCTGGGCCGCTGGCCGGTGATCGGCGCGATCAACACGCTGGCCGGCCCGGCGCTGGCGTTCATCCGCAAAAGCATTTCCGCCGGCGGGCACGTGCCGCCGATTGATGCCATTCTGCAGGACGATGCGTCGCCGCTGTCGCATCGCATCAGCACGACGTTTGCGCATTTGCAGCAGACCAACCCGTCGGTCGCCTCCGCCTATGCCCACCGAAAGTTGTGGGAAGAAACTACCAGCCTCGCCGCCGCCGCCGATTTGCGCAATCGTCTGCGTGCGACCGCCGAGCAGCAGAGCCAGGCCATCCTCGACCGCGCCGGCGGGCGCAGCGGGATCGTCGCGCCGTTGATGCGATTGTTGCTCACCATCGGCGCGATACTGTGGTTCCCGATCATCCAGCCCGTCGTCGCCACGCTGCTGAGCCTGGCCAGTTTCGATTGGCCGACGCTGGGCCGAAAGATTGTTGACGTTTTAAGCGCCGCGCACCTGTTGCAGGCCAGCACGTTTTTGCTCATCTGGTTCGCCGTGCTGTGGGCGATGCTCCGCTGGGCGGCACAAAGCCGGGCCGAGCGATTGCTGAGGAAGTGGCGCGAAATGAACCTCGAGGACGATCCGCAGTTATCCTTTGCCGCCCAGGTGTTGGAATGGACCGACGACCTGCTCGCCCCGTTGCGACGGTCACAGGAACAGTTCACCCGACTCGCCGACCGCGCCCAATCCGCCGGCGCCACGACCGCCGAACGCGAGGCTGCGTGACCGCGATACAACTTTAGAACTGGGTCACGCGAAATTCCCCGGTCGGCAGGCGCACGATTAAGTCTAGTTCGCCTCCAAGCGCTTCGATCAGCCGTCGAAGCGTACTCACCTTAATGTCGGTTTGCTTCTCCATTTGCGCCAACGTGGGCTGCTTAATGCCCAAAGCCGCCGCCAGCTTGCGTTGTGTGAGGCCCGAACTCTGGCGAAGCTCGGAAAGAAGAATTTCCGCAATGGCATTGTCGGCGGCCCGCGCGTTGCGTTTCCGGCGCGCGGGTGTCATCCTCTTTCGAAGTAACGAAAATGCTCGGTGTTTCATGGTAACAGCCCTTCATCTTTAATTTGCTTCAAGTACTCCTCTACGGTAAAGCGCGTCGGCCAGCGGAATCATTCGATCATAAAAGCGACGATCCCCCGTTTTATCGCCGCCGATGAGCAGGATCGCCGTGCGGCGCGGATCAAATGCAAAAAACGTCCGCAGGGGTCGGCCCTTCGCTTGCGTCCGTAACTCTCTCATACCCGCCATTCGTTTTTGATAGTATAAAACCTATCAGGCTTCGTCAAGCAGTAGTTCGATGTCGCTGAGCGGGGATCTAACGGTCATTTGTGATATTTGCTGGACCACAAATCCAGATTGACACGAAGAAGCGAAGAAACGAAGAAGACCCACAAGCCGCAGATGTTCGCAGATGCACGACGATAATTCGAGTGATTCCATCTTTAGCAAATATTCTTCGTTTCTTCGGTTCTTCGTGTTGAAATTGAATTTTATCAAACGCGATTTGCCGGGGAAGAAGAACCATCGCCAAAATGATGCGCTAGACCCTGAACCGGTTTATGATCCACCGGAGCGGGTTGATCGCCGCGATCATGCCCGATAGCCTTCCGTTCCGGCACCCATGGGTCGAACCCTTTTCTGGTACATCTTCAAAGACCTTCTGCGCATCTTTCTGCTCACCAGCGGCGCGCTGGCCGGGATTATGAGTTTTGCGGGATTGCTCAAGCCGCTGACGCAAAACGGTTTGGAACTGGCGCAGGTGGGGCAGATTCTCGGTCTATTTTTGCCGGCGATGACGACCTATTCGCTGCCGATCGCCGCGCTGTTTGCGACCACACTGGTTTATGGTCGACTCGGAGCCGACAACGAAACGGTTGCGTGCCGGGCCGCGGGCATTTCTCACCTGGCCCTCACCTTGCCGGCATTCGTGCTGGGCGTTTTTGTTGCACTGCTTAGTTTACTTTTGCTGGGCTTCGTCGTGCCGGCACTGATGCTGGCGGCGGAAAAAGTGGTGTTTTCCAACGTGGCGCGCATCGTCGCCACGACCATTGATCGCACGCATCAGGTACAGTTCGATTCCGCCGGCGACCGCGTGACCGTGTTTGCGCGCGATGCGGTGGTCATGCCCGATGATCCCACCCGCGCCGGCGATCAGGCCGTGCAACTCATTTCGCCAACGATTGTCACGTTCGAGCCGGTTCCCCGAGGGGACAACAAGGTGCGCGTCCCGCGGGATTTCTGGATGGCCGATCGCGCCACCGCCTATATTTCCCCCGCCGACGACTCCGATGAAATGCTCCTCACCGCGGTGCTCGAAGGGGGAACGAAATTCCCCCGCAACGCCGCCGGCGGCACACAGGGAGGCGTGGGCCTGACGCAGTTCGGGCCGCTGCCGTTTCCATCGCTGGTGCGTGAAAACACCAAGTTTATGGATATCACGCGGCTGCTGCACCTGCTCAAAGAACCCGAAGAGAGCAAACGCGTAAAGCAGGTGCTGCGCAACTTCATCCGCGCCGAACAGAAAACCAACTTCTACCGACAGGTGATTGACGAGCTGGCCGGCAGCGAATGCCTGCTCAACAGCGCCACCGAAAGTTACACGATCCAATCGCCTGGCGCGACGCTCAAAATTGTCGATAACGAACTGTTCGCCGAATCGCCGCCGGGCAAGCAGGCTATTCGGTTCACTCAAGACCGCAACGGCACGACGGTCCTGCGCGTCGACGCCCGGCGGCTCAGGCTCAGCGCCCTGCCCGATTCGGCGCGTAAGCAGATGTATGTGACGATGGAGTTGCAAGATGCGATCGTGCGAGCCGGCAACGATGAGCCGACCCCGCGCAAGGCCTTCCCGCGGGCATTCACCGTTCCGATGAGTGCCGACCTGCTCGCGCTGGAAAGCCACGACGCCGCCTACTACCTCGCCGGCGGCAAGGTGCTCCCGGAACAGCAACGCTCGTTGAAGCGCGCACTCATTGTGCTTTCCAACGGCATCTTGTCCGAAACGCACGGCCGCGCGAGTTTTTCGCTGAGTTGCCTCATTCTCGTCCTCGTCGGCTGCGCGCTGGGGTTGATGTTCCGCAGCGGCAACTTTCTGTCGGCGTTCGCGGTGAGCGTGGTGCCGGCGTTAATCTGCATCGCGCTGATCGTCACCGGTCAGCACACCTGCGAAAATGTTCCGCGTGATATCACCCAATTTCAGAATACGAAGGATCTGGGGTTGGCGTTAATCTGGTCGGGCAATGTTGCGGTCACCCTGATTGCGGCGGTACTGCTGGGACGATTGCAGCGACGGTAGGAAATCATCCGGAACTCAAGACATGCACCGCGGACGACATCGGACGCACGACGACCATGAATGCAGAATCATCAATCGCCAGCCGCGTAGCGGCGACAGACAGTAGCCTGGGGCGCAAGCCCCAGGTAAACCGCGTGTCGCACAAGCCCCAACGGGGCGACAGAGTGACGGCGCGAAAGCAACTCGGTCGCATGCGGCGTGGATTGTGTATTGTCGAAACCTTGTTCTTCCGCCCCTTCGGAGCTGATGCGTTGAATCGATGGATACCTGGGGCTTGCGCCCCAGGCTATTGTCTTACGCCGCTACGCGGCTGCGGCTCACGCGCATGCGGCGATCAGGTGCGCGCGATCGTTTCGCATTTTGCATTTTTCTACATGCACGGGCCGCGCCGGCCGGCCATCCGAAATCAAAAATCAAAAATCAAAAATCCGTGAAGATCCTCAATCGCTACATCCTCCTCCAGTTCCTCCGCAACTACGCCATCAGCCTGCTGGTGCTGCTCGGGTTGTACATCGTGCTGCACATGGTGTTTCAATTTGATGAAATCGTCGAAGTCGGCAGCGTTAACCAGAGCCGCGGGCAGACCACCTGGGAACTGGTGCTCAGCATCGCCGACTACTATTTTCATCAATCGTTCCTGTTCTTCATCCAACTCAGCGGGGTCATTCCGGTGGTGGCGGCGGCGTTTACCATGGTGCGGCTCAGCCGGTTCAACGAGCTCACCGCCGTCCTGTCCGCCGGTGTGCCGCTGCTTCGGCTTTTGCAGTGGGTGATTATCGCCGGCGTGGTGCTGAATATTCTGTTGCTGCCGCTCGTGCAGGAACTGGTCATTCCGCCGCTCATTCCCAAGCTCACGCCGAAGATTGACGATCTAAAAGTGGGCAAAGTGCGGGCGTTCGAAATCAAAATGATGCAGGACAGCGACGGCACGCTGCTCCGCGCCGGCCGATTCGTCCCCGGCAGCGCCGACACGCCCCCGCGCATGGAAGTGGTTGATATTCTCGAGCGCGATTCCGAAGGGAGCGTCGCCCGCCACATCAGCGCCGATTCGGCGGTGTGGAACGGCGATTACAGTTTCTGGGAACTGGAAGCCGGCGAGGAAGTGACCGGCCTGCTTCCCGACCAGCGGCGCAGCGATCCGAAACCGGTGATCCACTACAACACCAGCATCACGCCGGAAGAAATCGAGCTTTATCGAAGCGGCGATTACGTCGAGCTGTTGTCCACCCGCCGAATCGATCAACTGCTGCAGCGTCCGAAAATCTACGGCACGTCGGCGCTCTTGCGCGTCAAGCACAGCCGCTGGGCCACGTTCATCATCAACATCATTCTACTGTTGTTGGCACTGCCGTGCGTCACGACCCGCGAGCCGAATCAACTCAAGCGCAACATCATGTGGTGCTTCGTGCTGGTGGGCGGATGTATGGCGACGGTTTTCATCACGCAGAACCTCGCCGGCAACCCCCCGCCGGCCTTCAAAACCGCCGCCAACTGGCCGCTGATCATGGCGTGGCTGCCGATCCTGCTGTTCGGGCCGCTGGCGGTGTATTTGCTGGATCGGATGAAGACGTAGCGGACAGGCGTTTGGCGCGCTGCGCCAGCGCTCGCTTGATGGCGCAGCGCGCTGGGGAGTCAAAATTAAATCTCGAAAGCCATTTTGATGATCGGGAATGGGCATTTTTCATCGGGCGTTGCGCTGGCGCGCGCTTGCTGGCGCAGCGCGCGGGGTGGGATACAGGAGAGTGTGTTTACGAATGGGGGGAGGAATGGGAGTAAAAGTAAGAGTTCGGAGTAGGAGTAGGATTGAGGAACGAGCAGAGCTTGCACGACAATGCACGACAATGCACGACAATGCACGAAGATGCACGAAGATGCACGATTTTTACGGCCCCGCTCATCGGTCGACTCATTTGACCCGCTCTCGAAAGTGCTTGCGATGGATGGCGGAATCGTCGAAAATCTGCGAAATTCTTAGTTTGATTGTCGTTTTACCATCGTTTCAGCACCCCGGAGAATGGCTATCGATGATTGACTTGTCGTGCATCAAGTGTCAGCACCCCATGCAGGTGGACGATGCCTTCGCGGGCAGCGCATGTCGGTGTCAGAAGTGCGGCACGATCCAGACCGTGCCCGGGCGTACCCGCGCCGCCCAGCCGACCGGCGCGGGAACGATCAAAACACTTTACACACACCACGCGCGCGCCAACACGCCGGGCAGCGGGCTTGATGCGTTGGCGGACGTCGTGGCGTCGAGCGGGCTGGGCAGCGGATTGCGCGATGCGACTTCGGGCGCCGGCAAACCTTCCACCAAACGCCTGCCGGTTCTTGCCATCATCGCAGGAGGCGCGGGCGGCATTGTGGCGGCGGTCGTGGCGACGTTTATCCTTAGCCGACCCAATTCAGCGACAACCGGCACCAACGGCCCAACCTCCGGCGTGAATCAGACAAACCGCGCACAATCGTCGGCGACGGCCCGGTCGGCAAACTTCTGCGGGGTAACCTTGAACGAGCCGGTCGTCGTCTATGTGCTCGATCGTGGGAACTCCACGCGCGATGCAATGGGGTATCTGGTGGCCGCCACCGTGCAATCCATTCGATCGCTGGGGGCCGACCGGAAATTTCAAGTAATTTTCTGGGACAACGGCCAAAGCGAAGCCGCTTACCCCGGTGGCGGGCCGCAATATGCCACGCCGGAAACCATCAACGCGGCACAGCGCGTGCTTGAAGGCGTTGTGGCGTTCGGCCGCACCGATGCCGAACCGGCAATCAAGAAAGCCTTGGCCGTCAAACCCGGCGCGATCGTGCTCGTGACGGCCAAGGGCGCCGAACTCGATGACGCGTTCAACCAGACCATGACGCACCTGCAGAAATCGGCGGGTGGCACGACAAAGATTCACACCATCGCCATCGGTCAGCCCGGCGAGGCGCTGGCCAAAATCGCCTCAGCAACCGGCGGGGAGCACAAAAGCCTGACCCCCGGCGAACTTCGCGACGCGGGCCAGTAGTCGGCCAATGACCGAAAACTGTTCCGCCTCAAAAAATGTTGCCAGGATCGTTAAAGTTTCGCCAGCGAAAACGCCGATGCGCTGCCAAAGCTGGCGGCATCGGCGATCGTCGGCATTTTTCGTTCAATTCGAAGCCTTATAACTGTGAAAACCACCCAACGCCGCTTTTTCGTGTTTGTGTCGCTCGTGGCCTTCGTCTCGGCGACGGCGGCGCTGCTGCTGGCGCTGGCCCCTCAGCCGCTCGCGCCCGACCTGCCGCAAACGCTGGCGGCGGTGGAGTCGCCCGACGGGATGGAGCAGATCTTCCAAACCGATGCTCCCGTCAACCGCGCCGGTTGGAAATATATCTACATTCGCCACAGCAAAACGCCCTCGGGCGATGCCGTTAGCCTGACCGGCGGCCGAGGCGACCCGGGCGATCACTTTGTCATCTGCAACGGCAAAGGAGCGGCCGACGGCGAGATCCAACTTACGCCCCGCTGGCTGGCCCAGCTTTCGGCCCTTCCGCCGGCCGGCGCCGAATCGATCGACCCGGCGTGCATCAGCATCTGCCTCATCGGCGACCACGACCGCACCCAACCCACACCGATCCAGCTCCGGCGACTCAGCCGTTTGGTCACCACTTTGCAGAGTCAGCTTCGCTTACCGGCGCGCAACGTCATCGTGAAAACAACCCCCGGCTCCCCCGCCACCGCCGGGGGAAAGTTTCCGGTTGCCGACTTTCGATCGCGAATCCTTCCCTGAACCATCGAGCCGGCGCACGTGTGGCAAGGCCCGGCTTGATCTTGGCTTGGCTTTCACCTAACTTATCGCGCGGCGACGTTAGCCCAGCCGGCGCAGTGTTGCGCCAGCCTGTTTTATCGTTTCCGACACGACCCGTTGTGGTTGTAACCACTGCGGTGACAAGATGCTGTAAAGATTGCTCCAACGTTCGCGCCGGCGCGGTTTTATTATTTTATCGATCATTCCGCCGGTAGAATGAAGTGCCTCGCTGCAGACCTCCACCGTCTGCGCCGACTGAGGTTTGGGCAATCTTTGGTGGGATGCTCTTACATGGGCCAACGGCTGCTCAACTACGACGTTCTCGATCGGCTTGGGGAAGGCGCGCGCAGCACGATCTATCTCGTGCAGGACGGCGAGACCGGTCGGAAGTACGCGCTCAAACACGTCAAACGCGAGGACCAGAAAGACATCCGCTTCATCGAACAGATGGAGTCGGAGTTTGAGATCTCGCGGCAGTTCAATCACCCCAACCTGCGTCGCACCTACGACTTAAAGATCAATAAGACGCTTCTGCTCAAAGTGAACGAAGCGTTTCTAGTGATGGAACTGGTCGACGGCCGACCGCTTGACGTGTTTCTGCCGACCGACCTGCTCGAAATCCTTGAAACGTTCACGCAGGCGGCCCAGGGCCTGAAATACATGCACGGCTTGGGTTTTGTTCACTGCGATATCAAGCCCAACAACATCCTTCGCAACGACGCCGGGCTGGTGAGAGTGATCGACTACGGCCAATCGTGCAAAACCGGCACGGTAAAAGATCGCATCCAGGGCACGCCGGACTACATCGCCCCCGAACAGGTCGCGCGGCGGCCGGTGACCACTCAGACCGATGTATTTAATCTCGGTGCCACGCTTTACTGGGCGGTGAGCGGGAAGACCATTCCCACGCTCTACACCACCAGCAAAAAAGGCGATAACAGCCTGCTGAGCGACGACCTGATTACCCAACCGAACCAGCTCAACCCAACGTTGCCCGGGCCGGTGAACATGCTGGTGATGGACATGATCGCCACCAACCCGCGCAAGCGCCCGACCGACATGGACGAGGTCATCCGCCGGCTGGAACTGGGCAAACACCTGATCGAAAAAGAGCGAGAGCCGAAGCTGGGGCAGAAGATCGATCCGACGAGCTTGTCGGATACGATGCATTAATCCCGTGGGGCGGTTTGCTTCGGACGATCTATTAAATCTGCTATGATCGGGATAATGGAATCGGTGGTTGCCAAACAAATTCTGGAATCCAAGCGCACGGAGCTTGAAGCGCTGTGCCGCGAATATGTCGTGCATCGCCTTGAAGTGTTTGGTTCCGCATCGTCAGAATCGTTTGATCCCAAGACAAGCGACTTTGATTTTCTCGTGGAGTTCGGCGAACCGCCGGAACACATCGGCGGGGTGTATCAGTACTTCGACTTCAAGGATGAGTTGGAAAGCCTCTACGGGCGCAAAGTTGACTTAGTTGAGATCGCCGCCGTTAAGAAGCAGCGGTTCTTCGACGTGATTAAGCCGCAAAGAAGGCTCTTCTATGCAGCCTGACGCGAGAGCATCTCTGGAAGACATCTGCGATGCCGGCGAGATCATCAAGCAATTCACGGCGGGTCTCACCGAAGGCCAATATGTCGACGACGTGGGGTTTCAATCGATCGTTGAGCGGCCATTTATTGTCATTGACGAGGCGATGGTGCGGCCGCGAAACAAGCATCCAACCGTTTATGAATTAATCGCTGACGGCTCGTTGGTGATCGATTTTCGAAATCTGCTCGTGCATGCATATGACTTTGTCGACGACCTGCGCGTTTGGCTTATTGTGCAGCGGCATTTGCAGCCGCTTTTGGATGAAGTTCGCCAAGTATTGCAAAGCAATCCATGACCCACCCAAACCCCAAAAAAATCGTCCTCGCCTACTCCGGCGGCTTAGATACGTCAGTCATTCTGCCCTGGCTCAAAGAACGCTACCCCGGCGTGAAGCTCGTCGCGTTCGCGGCTGAGCTTGGGCAAGGCGATGAACTGAAGGGCATTGAAGAAAAGGCCTACAAGAGCGGCGCCGATGAAGTGGTGGTGATGGACCTTCGCAAAGAATTCGCCGAGGAATACTGCTTACCGCTGTTGCGCGCGCACGCGATTTACGAACAGGATTATCTGCTCGGCACGAGCATCGCCCGCCCGCTGATCGCCGCTAAGCAAGTTGAGGTTGCCCGCCAGACGAACGCCGACGCGGTCGGACACGGGGCGACGGGCAAAGGGAATGATCAGGTTCGCTTCGAGCTGACGTACATGGCGCTGGGGCCGGATTTGCAGATCATCGCGCCGTGGAAAGACACTACCTTCGAACTGCGCGACCGCGAAAGCGCTGTCGAATATGCGCAGAAGCATAATATCCCGATCGCGCAATCGAAGAAGAAAATCTACTCGCAGGATCGCAACCTCTGGCACATCAGCCATGAAGGCGCGGAGATCGAACATCCTAACGAAGAGCCGAATTGGGACGCCTGCCTCACCATGACATCGCCGTTGAGCAAAACGCCTGACGAAAGCGAAGTGGTCGAAGTGGGCTTCGAACGCGGCAACCCGGTCAGCGTGAATGGCAAGAAGTATGCCGCGCACGAACTCATCGCCGAACTGAACATAATCGGCGGCCGGCACGGCGTGGGGGTGGCGCTGCTGGTCGAAAACCGCCTGGTCGGCATGAAGAGCCGCGGCGTCTACGAAACGCCCGGCGGCACCATCTTGTACGAAGCCCACAAAGCCCTCGAACAAATCTGCATCGAACGCGACACGCTGCATTACAAGCAGCAGATCGCCCTCAAATACGCCGAGCTGGTCTACAACGGCCAATGGTTTCACCCGCTGCGCGAAGGGCTGCAGAAGTTCATCGATCACACCAATGAAGGCGTGACGGGC
>ENA-ORBV01005468-ORBV01005468.1-microbial-mat-metagenome-genome-assembly--contig:-NODE-5468-length-23366-cov-4.518313_pt1 | contig 23366 bp, 19 predicted proteins | sample MGYA00237777_ERZ505514 | MGnify/ENA primary metagenome ERZ505514 (study PRJEB26160, sample SAMN06269048) | microbial mat metagenome | isolation source: Oligotrophic lake microbial mat | place... | reverse complement strand
TATTCGTCGGCAGCGTCAGATGTGTATAAGAGACAGAGACAAAGCAGATAACTCTTGACCCAGCACCTGCACTCTTCCACGGCGAGCCTGCAACACGCCGGCAATCAATCCTAAAAGTGTAGTCTTCCCGCAACCACTAGGCCCATAAAGAAAGCAGGATTCTCCAGCCCCAAGCTCAAACGAAGGTATGTCAATGATGGTTGGCAGCTTCGGCCCGTACGCGAATTCAACGCCTTCAAGCGTGATGCTACTTGGAAGAGTAGGGTGTGACATTCGCGACAGTCATTTGATAGGAGACCGCCCCATAAGGGCTCCCCGTCTTGTTGATCGCGATCTTGCCCTCAAACCAGTTGGGCTCAAACATCGCAATCTTGGTCTTCTTCTTTCCGGCCATCCGGCAATAGACGATCTGATGGGGCGGAGGAGGCGGAGTATGAATACAGCCACCGGCAATAGGCACGATCAGAAACTCGTCGGCTTCATCCTGGTCATCGCTCTCAAGAGGAACCATGTATCCGGCAATGCGAACCGTCGTATTGTCGATCTTCTTGAGATCCGCAGGAACCTCACCCGAACTCAGATCCAGCGAGCGCAGCAATCGCCACTGCACCGTAGTGACTCCAGGCTTCGCGTCAGCGGCAACAAGTTGTAAGGGCTGAAGTGACGGGGCGTGGATCGAAACGAGGAACCCGACCGCAAGCACCAGAAGCGCCCAGCGACGGAATGACTTCATATCTTTCATTAGAGCAGCCTAGCCGCATCCTTCGCAAAGTAGGTCAGGATAATCGATGCCCCAGCTCGTTTGATCGACGTCAGCGTTTCCATCATCACGCGATCCTGATCGATCCAGCCGTTACGAGCCGCAGCCATGATCATGCTGAATTCACCCGACACCTGATAGGCGGCAATCGGTACATCAAAGCTCTGGCGTGCGGCAGCAATGATGTCGAGATAAGCCAGGGCCGGCTTCACCATCAAAATATCCGCACCCTCTTCCAGGTCAAGCTGCATTTCGTACATCGCCTCGCGAGCATTTGCCGAATCCATCTGATACGAACGGCGATCCCCAAACTGTGGAGCACTCTCGGCGGCCTCACGAAACGGCCCGTAGAAGCCACTTGCATATTTCGCCGCATAACTCATGATCGGAATGTGATCAAAGCCTGCCGCATCAAGAGTTTCGCGGATTGCCCCCACACGCCCGTCCATCATGTCGCTTGGCGCTACGATATCCGCGCCTGCGCGTACATGAGTCAGTGCGGCGTCGGCCAGCCACTCGAGCGTCGCATCGTTATCGACATCACCATTGACGATCTTGCCGCAATGCCCGTGCGAGGTGTATTCGCAATTGCAAACATCGGTAACGACAAGCAGATCCGGTACAGCCTTCTTGATCGCCCGCACACCTTCCTGCACGATGCCGTGCGGGTCATAACCACCCGAGGCCATCTCGTCTTTGTGTTCTGGAATCCCAAACAGCAGCACTCCACCCAGCCCCAATGACTTCGCCTCTTCACATTCTTTGACGGCTTCATCAATGGAGAGCTGGTAGTTGCCAGGCATGCTCGAAATCTCTTTACGGCGGCCTTCGCCCGGAACCAGAAAGAGAGGGTAGATAAAGTTTGAAGCTTCCAGATGCGTTTCTCGAACGAGGCTGCGAATCGCTTCAGTGCGCCTCAATCGGCGCGGACGATGAATCGGATAGGGCACAATCCCAGTTTATGCCGTCCCAGATAGCTTCCGTTCATAAGCTGTTTCGAGACGCTACGCTGCAGGCCTGATGGTCAAGGTGAACACTAGCGGGTAAGGCTGAACCTGGGTAGGTCCACTATCCACTGGATACCGAACACATCATCAGAGGGGCCACGGCGAGGGTGGCTGGGCATAAAGGTATAAGCAGACTTCAGGAGCTGGCCTTGACGCGGGCGGTAGCCAACAGAAAACTCGTAGGCTGCACGGTTTGGTAGATAGTGCCGCTCGCCGGGGCCGAATCGATCCCTCACCATGCCGTGGCGTTGATAGCCAAGCCGGGTGGCGGTGAACCAGCGGGGGGCGATGGTCCACTTGGCTTCCACATAGCCATACTGGACCGTGGGGATCTGACTGAAATTGGGATAGCCAAAGCTGAGGCGTTGCCATTCTCCACTCACGGCGAGGCGCGAATAGGCCCATTGAATGTCGAGGCCGACGCCGGTTGCCTCGAAATTGCGCCAGCGAAGCCCATCATCGAGTTGATTCTGAGTTGAGGACTGCAGCCAAGGACCGCGAAAGAGTGAGAAGCCTGCGCGGAGGCCAGGAATGATGGTGACGCCAGCCCCGCCAGCGAACTGCGCGGCCTGGCTTGATGAGCTGATCTTTTGCGGATTCGATGGCGAACTATTGGCCAATTGAAGGCGGGCATCGAGGCGTTGCCAGGTGAAGTCGGCTTCAACCGCAAAGAGGCCGTAGCGATTCACTGGCAAGATTCCGTATGCGTAGCTCTCTTTGTTTTTGCAGTGAAAAGCGGCGACGTTTGGGTGTACTTCCTGCTGGTGCTCAAAGTCGTAATTGGAGCAGGGAATCAGATCTGGACGAAGTAGAAGGTACGAGCCATAGGCCAGAGGCGAATCAATGAGTGGGTTATCGCGGTCATCATATCGAGTTGTAAGGTGACCAAATACGGTGGGAAGCTTGCCTGCCTTGATCGTGACGCTCTTCTGTTCGCCGCCTGTAGTGTAGGCAGCGAAGCCTTGAATCAGGCGGCCACGCACGCCATCAGCATTGACGTGATACGCCTCGTACGGAAAAAATGGAGTGGTGTGGCCTTGCCAGGTGGCATGGAAATACCAGTGGCGGCCGAGCTTGAGCGTAGGAGAAACCAGGAGCCGCCCACCAGGGGCGAACAGTTGCCGATTCGAGCGGACGGGGGTATCGATTTCTTTAAGCCAGAGTGGGATTGTGTTCTTGAATCGATCTGAGAAGGTGGCACCGGCAGTGAATGTCGAAGAGACCTCAAAGCCGATCTGTGACTCCTGTGCTGACGATGGAAACGGAATCAGCAAAATCAGCCCGAGGCCGATACTGGTGGTTTTTGATGGCATCATTGAGGGACTCCAAGTTTGTGGCCGTTGAGTCAGTGGCGCTACTGTTGATAGGGCTCGAAAAAAACGCAGCTACGACATTGGGATCGAATTGCGTGCCTGAGCATTCCTGAAGAATCCGGCGAACCTTTTCTTCAGGCATCCGGTTTCGATAAGGACGATTGGACGTCATGGCGTCATAGGCGTCGGCTACATGAACGATGCGGGCTTCGACGGGAATCTGGTCGCCGCAGAGGCCGTTGGGGTAGCCGCTGCCATCGTGATTCTCGTGATGCAGGCCAACTGAGGCTAGATAGGTGCCAAAGGCACCAATGCGCTCCAGGATGCGGACGCCGATGTCAGGATGCTGCTGAATGATACGGAATTCTTCGTCACTCAACCGGCCATCCTTGAGTAACACCGCATCCGGAATGCCGATCTTGCCGATATCATGCAGCAGTGCGCCGATGCGCAGGGCTTCGATTTCGGAATCGCAAAGTCCCAACTGGCGGGCAATAAGAATGGAATACCGGCTTACGCGGCGGCTGTGCCCAGCCGTGTACGGATCGCGGGCTTCGAGTGATTCAACCAACGCTTCGAGGATCTGAAGGTAGGCCTGTTCGAGGCTGAGACGGGCAGATGTGGCCGCAACAGCAGCGCGATAAAGGCTGTCAGCAAGAATATTTACTTCGAGGACCCCGGTAGGCGGAGTTGGTGGAATCTCAAGGATGCCTCTCTGGATGCTTTGCTGACAAGCGAGGGTAAGGCTCTGGAGAGGCTTTGTAACCGCTCGAGAAGAAAACCAGATCAGTACCATTGCCAGTAAGAGGCTGATGGCACCTGTTGGGAACAGAACCGTCCGCAGTGTCGTGAGGAATGGCGCAACCGCTGCGTCAATCGAGGCCAGCATCACGACGGAGCGATCGGGGCCAAGTTCTGGCAGTGAGAGTGGCACAGCTACAAATCGTTCTCCGTTTAACTCCACTTCTCCAGATTGAGCCCAATCCTGGGCCGGACCAGTTAGTTTCGTGGCCTTCAGTGTGGAGCTTTCAATCTTGCCCTTGTGTATCAGCACGGCTTCTGCACCACCGGCAATAGAACTGAGATTGAACTCATGACCTACCAGTAAGTGGCCAAGATTTTCGTCCCCGGCATTGATCGGTATGGCGCGCTGGAGGTAAATCGTGTCAGTGGAACTCTGCCAATGCACCAGAGGTTGATCCTGCGCATCGACAAGCGAAATGGAGTCGACATTGATCGTTTCACGCACTGCTTGCAGGCGCTCTTCGAGCGTGTGGGTTGACTGCCGGTTGGTGGCCTCGTCGCGCAAAGCACCCGAGTTCAGGAGATCCCGTTGCAAAGTGAGAGCAGCCTTGAGGCCGGCGTTATCTCCAAGTACCTGCAATGCTCGTTGTATCTGACGACTCTGCGCCAGTTGCTCTGCCTGTCGACGTTTTTGTTGCTTGAACAGATCGCTGCGAATCTGTCTGGTTGTGTTTGCCCTGATGGATTCTTCTATCCAGAGAGAACTTGCCGCGAAAAGCATCGCCAGCGGCAGGAGAACGAAAACGATGACTCTCCGGGATAAATTGGTTCTTAACATCTCTTCCGCTCAGGGCTTCGAAGTTGCCAGCGGGAGAAGAAATTTCACTTGAGTTTTTCCTTCGGCTGAAACTTCAATTTCTTCCTGAAGGTAGCCGGCACTCTTGTGCCAAAGCCGTAGCGTGTAGCGCCCCGCTGGTACGCCATCGATCTTGAATTCACCTCTCGAAGCGGGTTGTGTGAAATAGCCATTGGGAACGACCATGATTGCCGCATTCATGTTTGGATGCAAATGACAAAACACCTGCACCGGCCCTGGCTTGTCAAACTGAATTTTGCGAGTCTGGCCAATGGGGTAGTACCCCAAGTCGAAGGATTTAGACTTGGACAAAGAGAAGACGTTGTGAAAAATCGGATCTTCGTTTGGAAACGAAACCGTAGATCCAGCCGGGACGACAACCACTTCCCGCTCAAATCTTCGATTCCGTTGGGCAATTTGCTGAAGAGGCAGTGGCGATTTAGTCTGGGCTGGACTTATCGATGAGTCGATAAAGACCACCGTTCGCCCCCACTCATCGATGTCTTCGGGGGCAGCTCCATTGGCTGGTGCGCCTCCTCTCGGGGCATAGGTATCCACAACGACACGCTTCTTGGTTAGCGAGCGAGTGATGCGGACAATCCCTTCGATATCGCCAGCCAGGATTGGTGCAGAGCTTATAATCAGTGCAAGTCCGAGAAGCAACTTCCCCATATAAATAGAATCGGCAAAATTAGCCAAAACTTTATTTAAAGCCAGTGGTGCGCACTGAGTTGATGGAGCCAACCACGGTCGATGGCAAAAGAGTGATTTCCTCGTCAGTTTGAGCAGAGAGAAGGAGGAATTTTGCGTCGTCCTAATAAGTTGGGCGCACTTTCGAGCGCCCAACTCATTGAATTACTAGCTGATGGTGAAGCCCTTGCGGAGCCTCGGTTTGAGGAACTGATTCGCTTCGTTGTTGTTGGTGAAGCGCATCTTGGCCGCATCCCATTCGAGCTTGCCAGGGACGCGCAACGCAATTACGCCGAGCAGCATCCACTCAACGAAAGGCGATGCCACGTTGAAGTTGGAGCACGATGCATCGCCGCCTTTGCAGGCACGGATCCAGTCGCGATAGTGGCCGGGTGAACGTGTGAGCAGCGGCTCAGGCATGCGGAAGTCAGCCATCTTGTCGGTTGGCAGCAGGCGGGTGCCTTCGCCGTAAGTGCCGGTTGTAAGGATACCCTTGTCGCCAATGAAGAGGCTGCCGTTGGGCGAAGCCGGGCGCACTTCCGAATCAGCCTTAAGGGCCTGATAGGCTTCGTAATTAAATACGCGACCGATCATGCCGTTGTAGCCTGGATCGCGCGCCGGGGCAGCTGGGGCCTGACCCTGACGACGCGGACGGCCAGGCAGATCGCCAAGCCATTCGTCGGTGGGTACGCCTTCGATCTTCGGGCTTTCCTTCAGGCCGTCATGCCAGAAGATATTCACCGGGCCCATGCTACCGCGGGCAGCGAAGGAGAACTTGGTGATCGACTTCCTGGGGAACTGGAAGCTCGAAACACCTTCCTTCATGATGCATTCGACACTGGTGGGCGAACCAAGCTTGAGCGCCATGTTGGGCGCACCAAGGATATGGCAAGCCATGTCGCCAAGTGCGCCGCAACCGAAGTCGAAGAAGCCGCGCCAGTTGAAGGGCTGATAGAAACCGCCGTAGGGCGACTTGAAGTCAGGTCCGCCAGTGGTAAACGGACGCTTGTCGGCAGAGCCGAGCCAAAGATCCCACTCAAGAGTGTTTGGCACTTCAGTCGGTGCAGGGATTTCAGTCGTACCCTGGGGCCACCAGGGGCGGTCGGTCCAGGCATGAACTTCTTTCACTTGGCCAAGTTCGCCGGCCCAGACGATCTCTGCAACCTGCCGTGTACCTTCGTTGGAATAACCCTGGTTACCCATCTGCGTAGCAACGCCAAACTTGTTGGCCGTCTCGCGCATCTGACGGGCTTCCCAAACGGTGCGGGTGAGGGGCTTCTGACAATACACATGCTTGCCGCGTTCCATCGCGGCGATGGCCGTTGTGGCGTGCATGTGGTCTGGGGTCGCTACGATGACAGCGTCGATGTTCTTCGACTGCTCGTCGAGCATCTTCCGATAGTCTTTGTACCTGGTAGCCTTATCGAACTGTTTGAAGGCGCGCTCAGCACGCTTTTCGTCTACGTCGCAAAGGGCGACAATGTTTTCACCGATGCAACCCTGGATGTCGCTGTGGCCCTTGCCACCGGACCCGATGGCGGCGATGTTCAGTTTTTCGTTAGGGCTTTTGTAGCCCAGCATTTTGAGAGAAGCCGCACTGCCAAAGCCAGCGGCCGGGACTGCGCCAGCAAGGAGCGGTCCGTAAAAAAAGAAACGTCTATTGATCTGCGAAGACATGAGGGAGCAGATACCTCCATCGTTATGCTATCGCTTTTGTTCGCCGGGACGAAGAGAAAAGACAAAAACGCGCGGTAGCTTGGTGGGCTCCGCGCGTTTTGTTCAATTAAGAATCAGCTCTATTGATTGATTGGTCCAGGTCCGGGCCCGGGGCCAATTTTGGGCACCTTGGGGTTCAGCTTGGGGATAACAATTTTGGGAGTAACCACCTTGGGATTGAAGATGATTTTGGGTAGCTTGGGATTGGTGGCGATCTTGGGATTGAAGATCTTGGGATTGACGACAATCTTAGGATTCACAACGATCTTGGGGTTGGGGATCTTCGGGATCTTCGGGAACTTCGGTGGCGGCGGGAGCTTCGGGAACTTCGGTGGGGGCGGGAAGCCCGGCTTGGGAAGGAACTTTGGAGGTGGCTTCGGGATGATGATCTTGGGATTGACGATGATTTTTGGAAGCTTTGGATTGACGATGATCTTTGGATTGACGACCTTTGGATTGACGATGATCTTAGGATTGACGATGATCTTCGGGTTGATGACCTTTGGTGGCTTTGGTCCGACCTTCGGCGGAACTAGCTTTGGAAGTTTCGGCAGCTTTGGTGCTGGCATAATTTGTTCTCCTGATCCAAGAAACATTTCCTCATTACGAGGGTGGCTGGATAGTTTTTTCTGTCGCTTGCGCGCTTCAGCTTGTCCAGCCCTTCCTCACTTATAGTCTCTTGTGCTAAAACAGTCAAAGCATTTTATGTTTTAGGGGCCGATTGGGGCTCTTTAATTTTAAAGGACCACTAAACTATCTATGTCACGCAGCTTTGATGCCGCAAGGGCGAGGGCTATCGATCGCGGGATGGGCTTTATCGAAGGGCTGTCGCGAAGGCGTGGAGGACTAGAACAATTCGGGAGTGCCCTGCTATATTGCTGTAGTTTTATGGCGGCCACGGCGCGAGATCCCGAGTTGCAAAGCAGAGCGAGGGCTGTGACAGTGGATGCCTTCCGGGCGTGGATGGACCAACGTCGCGAAGGGCTCTATGACGGTAGTGCGGAATCGGTAACAACGGCAGTGCAGACGTTTGATGCGGTTTCGCGGATTGGATTTCACTACCCCGAAGTGAAGAAGGCCTTACGCAAGTTGGTGCTGGATCATGAGGTGAGCGAGTACTACAATTACGATCCGAGAGTGGAGGCTCCGCCGAGCGATGTGCCGGAAGCGTGCGCATGCATGACATTCAATGTGCGCGGGACCCGGCGGTGTGCGGAATGCAAGGCAAAGCTGGAGATGGTGCCGGCGATGCGTGTCTGGTATCTGAGTTTTACTTCGGCATATTGCGGGGCACGATATGGGGCACCGTTGCGCATGCCGTACGAGGAAGTAATGGAGTGGCTGCCGCAGATGCGACGCTACCGATCGCCAAAGCAGGGAGATGTTGCCTTTCATGATTCGGTCTACTGCATTACGCACATTGTTTATACGTTGAACGACTACGGGCGTTTTCTCCTCTCTCCTTATTGGCTGCCGGAAGAGTATAGTTTTCTTGCAACGCACTGGGCGACTCCGATCGAGAACAATAATCCAGATATGGCCGGGGAGTTTATCGACAGTTTGCGGGCGTTTGGGCTGAGCACGGAAGAGCCGGCGATCCGGTATGCGATGGAGTATCTGATCGAGAGTCAAAACGAGGATGGGAGTTGGGGGGTAAAAGAGGGGAAGATCGATTATCGGCGCTTTCATGCAACCTGGGCGGCGATGGATGGGTTGCGAGATTTCAACTGGGAGCGGGAAGGGCTATCCTTTCCAAAGATGCTACCGAAATTGCAGCGATGGGCGGAGGCACGATGATCGCGGGAGATTCTCCATTCCGAATGTATCCAACCAAGACGGCGGGGCCGCAGAAGTTTGAGAGCCCGCAGGCGGTTTGCCACTCTTGTTTGAGCGGGACTTGCTGTTCGAGCGAGGATCCGATCTACCTTACGGCATTCGACATCCTGCGGCTGTCGGCCTACTTTGACCTGAGCCCGGCGCAATGGATGTTGCGGTTTACGCAGGACCGATTTGAGGGCGAAGATAGCGACTGGAAACGACGGTCGTTTGTGGAGGATCCGAATTCGAGTGTGGTGACGCATCTGCGGCGGAGGGCGAATGCACCCACCAGCCCGTGCGTGTTCTTGACCTATATTCGCGAAGCGGATGGGACGCCGAGACGCGTGTGCGGAGTTCATCCAGCGCGGCCGCTATCGTGTCGCGAGTATTACTTTGACACCTGCCAGACAAGGTGGACGGGGGAACTTGCGACGTTGCAGGCGGAGGGGTTGGAGCAGGTTCGGGATGGAAAGATCAATGCTGAGGTTGTAGCGCGGGAGTTGGCGCGGATGGGTGAGGTGGATGCTGAAGCGGCACCCATGAGTGTTTTGCTTGAGCAGTCATTCTGGATCGAGATGAAGCGGGCGCTCGACTTGGATGCGACCAATCACGAGGGCGTGCGTTCTTTCGATTTGGAGGCGTATCAGGACCCGATTGATGAGAAGTTGAACCGAATGCTTTCGTCGGCCTGGCTGCGGCTTGAAGAGAAGTACGGGCCGGTGCCGTGGGGGGAGCAATTGCATTCTTACGAGGCAGGGCTGAGCTTTGCCGGTACCGTAGAGCGGGCGCGTCTGATGGGGCTCACGGAGCGTGCACCAGGGAAGAATCCTGTGTTCGGGGCTGGCGATTATCCCTACTACATCGCGGGCCGGGCGTCGCTGTTGCCGATGCCGGTGGGCCGCTTTCGGAGTTTGAGCGAAGAGCACATAGAGCGTTTAGTGTCCAAGGTAGACGAGCGCGAGCGGGCGCTTTTGCATGGTGCTTTGCGCGGGGCTGAGGCCTTGGTGCGATTCGCTTCGTTTGTGGCAGAGGCGGATCGATTGCTTGAGACGGCTCCCGCAGGAACGATCGAGCGTGAGTTGCTCTTTGCATTGTCACGCATTGAAGCTACGGCGCAGCGCTGCTGGAAGCTGCATCCAGGCTTGCGCCAGGCGCAGAAGTGGGCGGCGAATAAGGCGGATTTGCCGGAAAGTTGGCGTAAACGATTGACGAAAAAGTCCAGGGTCAAGCGGGAGCTATGGCTTGAGAGCCAGTCTGCTTACGGGACTTGGCGAGCAGACCCATCCGCTTCGGGAGAATGGCCTGAGTCTCAGGCGGACTATTGGCTAACACTGCTTCGGGCCACGACCAACGGGGTGATAGCGCTAGATTAGCAACCGTGCCCTGGATCCCACGCCCCGCCGGCGATGGGCGATTTCAAGAGACCCGCGAGGTTGGAGGTGACAATTCTCGACGCCGGTTTGTGTGAGGCCCCCAAGCCGAAGGTCATCGCAAAAGGCTGGGTGCCGCTGCGTATGGTCTGGTATTCCTCGAGCGGCTGTTAGCCCTAGCTTTTCGGCGCGTAATAACCAGGGCGCGCCCGCACAAGCAGATCCTTGCGGCCCTTGACGCGAATCTGCACCGGGTGCCATTGGCCATCGGTCTTGATCGGCTCGGGGCGATAGAGAAGGTTGTACTGGCTACGCAACTCGTTCGCGATATTTTCAAAGCTTTGTGCAAGATCACTAGCCTTGAAGGGAAAGAATGTCATACCGCCAGTCCGCTCGGACAGGCGCTTCAGGATACGGTCACCTTCGCTCTCGATCTTAGTGATGTTGGTTGAAATCGTGTAGATCACAACGTCAGCCTTGAGTGCCATCTCGATCGCCTGCTCGCGAGTCATTACCGATTGCGTATCGTCTCCGTCACTTAAAATGACCATCGCACGGCGGAACTTGAAGAGCGGCTGATCCTGCATCAACTTGTCTTTGCACGCATAGTAGACAGCATCAAACAATGCCGTGCCGCCGCCGGCGCGCAAGTCCCGAACCGTCTGCGACAGCTTCTCTACGTCGCCGGTCAAGTCTGCCCGCAATTCCACCTGATTGTCGAACGACACCACGATCGCGCGATCTTCTTTCGGCCGGATCACCGAGGTAATAAACTCAACGGCTGCTTCCTGCTGAAACTTGAAGCGGTCACGCACCGAATTGCTCGAATCGATCAGAATGCCAAGCCGCAGCGGAAGATTGGATTCCGCGATGAACTCCAGAATATTCTGCGCCTTCTTCTCTTCGTAGACTTCAAAGTCTTCGCGATTGAGGTTGATTACGAAGCGGCCCTTTTTGTCCGACACGGTGTAAAGAAAATTCACACGGAAAACATCGAGGATGATGCGGTTGGGATCGGAATTTTGAGCGTAAGCGGCCAAGGGTAAGGCGAGGAAGTTGCGACGATTCACAATTCTATTGTAGAGGGCGAAGCCAGTCTTTGAGTTCATCGGCCAAAGGAGCTTCAATCTGGATCGATTCGCCGGTCGTCGGCTGCGCAAACTTGATCCGCCACGCATGCAAGAAAAATCGGCCCGAATCATGCGGACGAGCCCCGTACAGCGTATCTCCGGCAACCTTGTGGCCCAAATGCCCAAGATGTACCCGGATCTGATGCGTACGCCCGGTGCCGATCTTCACTTCCACCAAAGTGAAGCGCTCATATCGCTTCAGCACCTTCCAGTGGGTAATCGCCTCGCGCCCAAGCTCCGGGTCGTCCTTGACGATTGCGGCCATCCGAACCGGTTTCCAGGGGTCTCGCGCAATCGGGCGGTTCACCGTTCCGGTGTCGCTCTTCATCACGTTCTCAACCAGCGCAATGTAGGTCTTCTCCACCTCGCGGCCAGAGAACTGATCCTGAAGCTTGCGGTGCGCGATGTCGTTCTTGGCAACCAGAATCACGCCGCTGGTGTACTTGTCCAGACGATGCACGATCCCCGGGCGCAAATCCCCGCCCAATTGCGAGAGCTTCTCAAACCGAAATAGCAGGGCATTGACCAACGTGCCATCGCTTGTCCCGGCTCCAGCGTGAACCGTCATTCCGGCTGGCTTATTGATCGCAACCAAATCGTCGTCTTCATAGAGGATTGCAAGCGGCAAATCCTCCGCAGTTGCCTTGAGCGCTTTCAGCTCCAGCGGCTCCACTTCGATCTCTTCTCCACCCTTCAGGATGTGCGAAGCCTTCTGCCCCTTACCGTTTACCTTGACGCGGTCCTTCTTGATCCACTCCTGCAACCTGCTGCGGCTGTACTTTGGATAAAGCGTCTGAAGAAAGACATCGAGCCTTTGCGGCTCACCATCAAAATTCATAAGGCCATTGGGGCTTGGCCCCGACGCCGCCATCGACGAAGAGCGTTTGCCCGGTCACGAATTCACTCTGATCGGTAGCAAAGAAGAGAACAGCCCGGGCGATATCCAACGGCATCCCAATGCGGCCGAGCGGTGTAACCGGTGCCCAGGTACCCGCATAGTCGCCGGTCTCGGCCTTGGTACGCTCTACTTCCGTCGCCCCAGGAGCCACGCAATTCACCCGAATCTGATACTTGCCCAACTCCACAGCAGCCACCTTAGTGAACATCTCGATGCCACCCTTGGACGCGGTGTAATCTACCAAACGCGGGAACGCCAGTTTGTTGCACCCAGAGCCCAGCGTGATGATGCTGCCACCGTGAGACTTCGCCACCATCCGCCGAGCCCCCTCCTGCGTGCAAAGAAAAGTACCGCGCAGATTGGTGTTTATCACCTTGTCCCAGTCTTCGACTTCCAGCTCCAGCAGTGGCTTCCACGTCTGCACGGCTGCATTGGCAACCACAACATGAATGTCGTCGAAGTGCTCGTCAAACTGCCTGAAGAGATTTCTGACGCTCTCAACGCTGCCGACATTGGCTTGCAGCGCAACAGCCTTGCGCCCACATGCTTCAATTTGAGCGACGGTGTCCTGGGCCCCCGCCAGGTCGCTGTTGTAATTGACGGCCACGTCAAAGCCAGCCTTGCCAAGCTCGATGGCAATACACTTGCCAATTCCTTTGCTGGCACCCGTAACCAGGGCCACCTTCGCTGATTCAGCACTCATGGCTTTATTGTAAACCCCGGGAACGCTATCCTATTACAATCACAAGTCTTTCAGGAGAGTTCTTCCACATGGTTGCTCGTTCCGTTCTGCTTCTAGCTCTCAGTTTTTCGCTTTATGCCCAAACCTCAACCACCCAGTTGAGCGGCACTGTTACAGATTCATCTGATGCCACTGTGCCCGGAGCCAGTGTCGTTGCCACCAACGAAAACACCGGCCTTCGTTACAACCAGACCACCACCGCCGCCGGGCTCTACGCCTTTCCGTCCATCCCGGCAGGTAACTACGCACTGGCCGTCGAAGGCAAAGGCTTCAAGAAATTCCAGTTGAGTAAGATCGTTTTGCAGATCAACACTCCTGCTACGGTTAATGCCTCTCTTGAAGTCGGCGCAGCCAGCGAAACGATTCAGGTCGAAGCCAACGGCGAAACGATCCAGACCAACAACGCCACCATCGGTAACGTCGTTGAGCGCAAGGCAATCGAAGCACTCCCTCTCAATGGCCGCAATCCGCTGAACCTGCTCATCTATGAACCCGGCGTGGTGCAACGTTCGGGGGGCACCATCAGCGTAAATGGATCGCGCACAGGCGCTGTGAACGTCACCATTGACGGTATCGAGGCGAACGAAAGTACCAATCCCAATCCCGTCAACAATATCTTCCGGCTCAATCCCGACAACGTCCAGGAATTCAAGGTCACTACCTCTAATCCGTCTGCTGAAGAAGGCCGCAACTCCGGCGCAAACGTATCGGTTGCCACCCGATCCGGCACAAACGAATTCCACGGCACCGCATTTGAGTTTTTCCGTAACACAGCTCTGAATTCCAACGAATTCTTTGCCCGCGCTCAGGGTCAACCCAAGCCGATCATCAAACTGAATCAGTATGGGTTTGAACTCGGCGGCCCTATCCGCAAGAACAAGACCTTTTTCTTCGGTTCCTGGCAGGGACAGAAGGTGAACTTCGCCGATCCTGTCGACAAGAGTTTCGGCACAGTCACGCTCTATACTCCGTCTGCTCTTGCTGGCAACTTCCGCTATGTCGTTCTCGATGGCCGATCCCCCTTCACCGTGAATGGCCAGCGCATCACCCAGAATTCCCCTCTGTTGGTGGACCAAAAGACAGGTGCCCTCGCCCCCGGCGTTCGCAACTGCGGTGCCAGCACCGACATCAATTGCATCGCCAGCTTCAATGTGTTCTCGGGTGGCGGTTTTGACCCGGCAGTGAAAGCCGTGCTCGGCGGCTACCCGGCACCGAATTCCTATGCCGGTGGCGACGGCCTCAACACGGGAAATTACTTCTGGAATTCCCCCTTCCAGATTCGTGGCCCTCAGTTCCTTGGCCGCATCGATCACACTCTTAGCGATAAGCACAACATCTGGGGCCGTTACCTCGGGGCTGAGCAGAACACTCTCAACGGCGACCCGCTTAACGGCCGCCCCATTGTGATCCCCGGCTTCCCGGCGCGCGGTGAAGTTTTCCGCCCTGCCATCAACATCGCCGTTGGGGTCCGCAGCGTGATTAGTCCGCGGCTGGTCAATGAATTCACTATGGGCTTTTCACGCTTCCAGTTTCTGTTTACACAGGGTGAAGCGAACCCGAACTTCCCCAATGTCCCGCGCTTTGCGTTGAACAATTCCACGGTCGACTACACCGCCAATCCCCGCACCTTCCGCGCAGTCAACACGATCCAGTACATCAACAACCTCACCTATATCGCTGGCTCGCATGTCATGAAGTTTGGTGGCAACATTCGTTTCTACCAGCACAATGACCAGCGTGGCGATGTGGGCGGTACTTCGCTGGTGCCCACCATCTCACTGTCTCGTGCCATTCGAGTTGCCCCCGGCTATAGTTACCCGGCTCAGACCGGTACCGCAGCCGCCGGTATCGCCTCCAACGACTTGAATCGGCTGCAAAATACGGTTAATGACCTCGTTGGCGTCCCGGCCCAGATCAGGCACAGCTTTCTTGGCGATTTGCGTAGCGATACCTTTTTGCCCTTTCAGACGGGCGAGAAATCCGTTACCCTTTGGGCGCAGGGGCAGCGCACCAAGCAGTACAACTTCTTTGCCCAGGATGAGTTTCGGCTCAAGCGGAATCTCAGCGTCAGCTACGGTGTCCGTTGGGAAGTCAACGCCCCGCCCACCGAAGCTGGCAACCGCGTCTACGTCCCCAACAAGATCATCGATGGCAGCCAGGGTACGGTTAGCTTCATCCCTGCCGGCCGCTGGTACCAAAACTTCAACTGGGGTGCCTTGGCGCCGCGCCTCGGCATCGCCTGGTCCCCTGGTGGCAATACGCGTACCGTAATCCGCGCCGGCTACAGCTCGGCATTCGATCCCATCAGCACCTTCCAGGTCACCTCCATTGCCACGGCCGTTCCAGGTCAGGTTTTTTCTTGCGTCTCCGTCGTTGGTGGAGCCTCAACTCCCGGTTGTGCCTCGGTGCCTGATGTGCGCCTATCGCAGTTCCCCAACCAGTTGACGCCGCCAACAGCCAAGCCCACCTCTCAGCTCACACCCAGCGTCAGCACATTCAACACTGCACCTCCTGCCCGTGTATTCGACCAGAACATGAAGCTGCCCTATGTCCACATGTGGAATCTCACTATCCAGCGAGAGCTGCCCGGTGGCTACGTGGCTAGCGTTGGCTATGTTGGCCGCCGCGGCACACGTCTCTATCGATCATGGGATATGAATCAGCTCCGCACGGAATCGGTACTGCCCAGCTTCCTCGCCATGCAGCGCAATAGGGAGATCACTGGCTGCCGGCCGGACGGCACGCTCACCAACGGTTCGCCCTGCGTCGGTGCCAGCCCCGTGCCGCTCATCCAACAAGGCATCATGACCAGCGCCTTTGCCAATGGTGCAGTCTCGCTCACCGACCTGTCTCCCACGCAGAACGCGCTGGGCAACCTTTCTTTACGCCTCGAACAGACCACCACTGCGGCTCGACTCCGCCCCAACCAGCAATTTGCCCAGATCCTATATCTCGACAATGGTGCCGATTCGATCTACCACGGCCTGCAAACCACCTTCCGCAAGCGCTTTGACAATGCCGGTGTCTTGCTCTCGGGCTCGTACACCTTGTCCAAGGCCATCGATAACCTGTCTACCGACCCTGTTGCCGCCACTGCTGGAGGTGGTCTCGGCACCACCAGTGCCCGCACCCCTGCCGATGGACGCAATTACGACAACGAACGCGCCCGCGCCGACTTTGACCAGCGCCATGTCATCAACATGAGCGGCATCTACGAACTGCCCTTCGGCAAAGGCAAGCCCCTGTTTGGAAACGCCAAAGGTCCGCTGAACACAATCATCGGCAACTGGAGCCTGAACGGCATCTTCACCTACCAGTCGGGTGAACCTTTTACCGTGCGCTCTGGCTTCCTAACCGCCAACAACACCGCGCAAAGCCGCGCCGCACTTGCCCCAGGTGTCACTTCTTATCCCAAGGCGAAGCTGCAGGATAAGCCTGGTACCCTCGGGCCGGTGCTCTTTCTCGATAATTCCCAGTTCGCGGTTCCGGCTCCCGGTCAGTTGGGGATTGGCCGCAATGTCTTCCAGGGCCCCATCTTCTGGAATCTCGACCTGAGCGTCTCCAAGGCCTTCCAACTCAATGAACGCTTCAAGCTTACCTTCCGGGCTGAAGCCTTCAATGCTCTCAATCACCCCAACTTCCGCAATCCGCGCGATGCCAGTGTCGGCAGCCCCGCAGTGAACTCCAACGTTTTCGGACAGACCTGCTGCGTCAGCCTCTCGACTGCCAGCTCTTCTTCCACCAACCAGAACGGTGAAAGCTGGCGCGTCATCCAATTAGCTCTCAAGTTAAACTTCTAAATGATCCGGAAGATACTGTTTTGGTCGCATTTGGTGGCCGGTTGTTTGGGTGGCCTTATCATCCTTTTAATGTCAGTTACTGGCGTTCTTTTGACCTATGAGCGCCAGATGCAGACGAGAGCCGAAATTGGTGCTTTTAGTGTTGCTGAGCCCTCAACAAGTGCAAGCAAGTTGCCGCTGGAGGATCTCCTCGGCCGGCAGACTTGGACAGGCACTCCCACCATCACACTGCGATCTTCTGCTTCCGCCCCGATCGAAGTCAATAGAGGCAAGGCAGGTGTTGTTTATCTCGATCCCTACTCGGGGCAAGAGCTCGGCAAGCCGAATCTGGCCCGTCGTGAATTCTTCCAGAAGGTAAGAGCCTGGCACAGGTGGCTAGCCTGGGAGGGTGAATGGCGAGCCTGGGGTAAAGCAGTCACTGGGGCCTGCACTTTGGCCTTTACCTTTCTGGTTCTCTCTGGCATGTATATCTGGATTCCACGCGTTTGGAGCTGGAAGCACCTCCGCCCCGTCACCTGGTTTCGTGGCGGCCTGAGTGGCAAGGCACGAGACTTCAACTGGCACAACACGATTGGTATCTGGTCTGCCGTCCCACTCTTCTTTGTCATCATCTCAGCACTGCCCATCTCATACCCTTGGGCGAACGAACTGATCTATAAGGTAACTGGCACGGAGATGCCGAAAGCAGCCAGCACTCCCGCCCCAAAGGGCACACCGAATCTGGCAGGAATCGATCGTTTACTCGAAGTAGCCAAACGCGAACCCAGCTGGCAAAGCGTGAGCTTCCGGCTCGAACCCGGCGATGGGCCGATGACTTTCACTGTTGATCGTGGAGATGGCGGCCAGCCTCAATTGAGGTCCACAATCACGCTGGATCGCTCCGCTGCAACTGTCATCAAGAGTGAAAAGTTTGAAGACTTCAATTTGGGTAGGAAGGTCCGGTCCTTCTCGCGATTCCTACACACTGGTGAAGCGTTAGGCCTCGTTGGCCAAACCGTCACTGGCATCGTCTCAGCAGGTGGCGCAGTTCTGGTTTGGACTGGAATCGCCCTCTCGCTGCAACGCTTTAGCGCCTGGCGTCGCAGGACTTAACGCGACTCAGCTTGTGAAACAATTCCTGCCAGACCTGAGCCCTCTTCGCCGCTCCCGCGACTTCCGGCTGCTCTACAGCGGGCAGATGGTATCGAGCTTCGGCTCGGCTATTACCTACGTTGCCTTGCCCGTCGAAATGTACCGGCTCACCAAGTCCTCGGTCATGGTCGGTTTGCTGGGTATCGTCGAATTTATTCCGATGCTCCTCGTGGCCTTCATCGGAGGTGTTCTGGCCGATCGCTTCGACCGTAGAAAGCTAGTCCTCGTTGCCGATAGCTTCATGGCCCTGATTCTTGTCGGTTTGACCTGGAACGCGCTCCTGCCCACTCCTCACTTATGGCTGCTCTTCGCCGCAGCGGCAATGCTGGCGGGCCTCAATGCGATTCAGCGCCCGGCGATGGAGGCGATGACTCCGCAGATGATCCTGCCACACGAGATGTCCGCCGCCGGTGCTCTCAACGCCGTACGCCACAACGCCGCCTATATCGCCGGGCCCGGCCTCGCTGGCTGGATCGCCGTCAAGTATGGCGCCGCCACAGCCTTCGGAATCGATGCTGCAACTTACCTTGCTGCAATCGCCAGCCTTGCTTTGCTCGAAAAGAAAAGCTTCCGTGGCGGCGACGAAGTCGGCATCAGTTGGCACGCACTCGCCGAAGGATGGCGCTACGCGCTACGAAGGCGCGACTTACTCGGCACATACCTGATCGACATGAACGCCATGTTCTTCGGCATGCCCAATGCACTCTTCCCCGCCTTTGGCGACACCTTCGGCACCCAAAACGTAGGCTGGCTTTACACGGCGGGTCCGGTGGGCGCACTCGTGATTAGCATCAGTTCGGGCTGGGCCGGCAAAGTCAAAAGACATGGCCTCGCTATTACCTGGGCCGCCGGCCTTTGGGGCCTCGCGATTGTAGGTTTCGGCCTTTCGAGCAGCCTCTGGTTGGCACTATTCTTCCTCGCCCTCGCCGGAGCTGCCGATAGCGTCAGCGGTATCTTCCGCATGACGATCTGGAATCAAACGATCCCGGCGCGGCTGAGAGGTCGAACCGCCGCCATCGAGATGGTGAGCTACCTCAGCGGACCCTACCTCGGCAACGTCGAAGCCGGCTTCGCTGCCCGCCTGATGGGGCTCGGCCCATCAGTGGTGATGGGCGGCGCACTCTGCATGATCGGTTCGCTCGTCATCTGTTGGGCGCTCCCGGAATTCCGCCGTTACCATGCGGACGATTTAGAATCGTAGTCCGCGCCACATCCACCATGCGCGCCTGGCGTGCTTCAACCGTCGACATAATCGACTTCACCTTCGCTTTGGCCGAGCGTGGGTCTTTGACAATCCGCTCAAGCCGCGACCACAACTCTCGACCCGAAGTCTCATCCACTTCAAAGAACCAATCCCCTGCGCCAAAGTCGCGATACATCTGCCCTTTGATCGTATCGGTAGGTTGCCGCACATAAAATGCCGGCGTCCCCACATGCAGCGAAATCAGCGGCGAATGACACTCCATACTGATCACCGCCTGGGCCTGCGAATAAATTGAGGCCGCCTCATCCGGCAACCAATACGTATCCCGCCACACCACGTTCTTGCGGATCTCCGCCGGTAGCGGATCCACCAGAATCTCCTTGCCCAATTCCACCTGATAAGTCATCTCCGCGCAAACCATCACTTTGTTGCCGGTGGCCTTGATGTAAGCAATCATCATCTCGCGAAGCTTGGCGTGATCCTGCTCGACAGTCCGATTGTTGATCGCATCCTTGACGTCATCGGCAGGCACGCGCGCCAGCTTCTTGATCTTGTAGTAGGGCGTATAGCGCAATCTCGGAATTACGCAAATGAATTTCTGCGCCGTAAGGCCATGTGCCGCAAGCCAGGCCAAACCCTTCGCATCATCTCGCAGATGCATCCCCAACTGCGCATCCGGCCCAAACTCCAGCACCGGCGTCCTCACCTGCTGAGCCTTCAGATAATCGCGAGTGATTGTGTCGCGACAGAAGAAGAACGCCGAGCGATCGATCACCTTGCGCAAGTCCGCTGGCAACTGATCTTTTGGCAACTTCATCGCCCTCTCGCGAAGGCTCACCAGCGTGCCGCCTTCAGGGTGGCGCTGATCGCCAATCCCTGAGATCGGATCGCTGGTAACTCCAAACACACCCAGCGGCTTGCCAGTAGCTTCCTGAAATGCCAGCGCATGATTGCTCGCCGGAAAATTCGACCCAGACCCGCTTAGATAAAGATCTGCATCCTGCCATGCCTTGGCCAGCTCAGCATTATTAGGCTTGCCGTCCTTCCCCAGGTTTCCCTCAACAATCTTCAGCCGCGGATAGCCCCGCGTCAGTAAGTCCCGCGACCCATGCCCCAACTCTCCAGGCCAAAGCGTAATCTCGGCCTCCGGGAAATGCTTCTCCAGCAAACTCAGAGCCCCAGGCGTATGTCCGATGTCCCCGATATTGACGCTCTGCCAGGAACTACGCAGCAGAATCTGCGGTGCCTTTGCTTTGCCAGCAGCAGCTAGCGTCTGTAGTAAAAAGTGTCTTCGCTCGATCACACTACGATTCTAGGCAAATCGAAACTGAATCGTGTGGTCAAAAGGCGCAAACCCGGTCAGATAAAGCGTTGGCCCAGGAAGCTTGTCTTCGATGTACCGCATGTCGCGGGTCCATTGATGTGCCGACGCTCCAGGGCTTACCTTGATGATGTCCTTGCCCACCTGATAACGGGCTTCCGGTCCATCGATCAGATACGAATCGGCCGCTGTAGGAATCGGCTTTACCCCGGTCAGCTTGCCCCCTGGACGAAACGCAATCTCAATCGTGATCGGCACTAGCTCCGTACCGCTCGAATGGATTCGCAAGTTGTAGCCGCCCTCGGCTTCTTCTATCGTCGCTCCCTGCTCAAACACATTCACCTCAGTGCGCGGGCGCAACTTCTGCGTCGCAGTCCACATCTCGCTATCAATGACCTTTGCCGGCGTGAACGGCTGGTAATAAGGCCCCTCCAGCTTCTGGCTCATCGCAATCGTCTTGCCCTTAAGCTCAAACGATTCGCTCTTGAATTGACCCTTGCCAAAGAACGCGCTGATGAAGCGGATCGTCGTGATCACTGCCTCGCCCTTGTTGATGTTCATCACCCGGCTCGACCCATTATAGAAAACCGTAGCGGCGTGATTTTCCCGGCGAATGCGGGTGATCTTGTTGTGCTTGAAATCCTTGCGGTAGCTGGTTGGAATCGCAGCGGTCTCGATCGGCTTCAAAAACTCCGGGTGCAGCATCGCAGTAGAAAGCCCCAGCCCTGCAGCGCGGTACTTCGAGGCAAGCGTACCCCAGGCCTTGTTCTTATCCTTGAGGGCCATATAGTGCAGCGAGAAGTAATATTGTGCTGGAGTCGCGATGGTGAACTGGTCTTGCCTGCGCGAAAAATCAGTGACGATCTCGCCATTCGGATTGATCAGATAAAGCAGCGAATCCAGGTTCGCACGCACATGCTCAAACAACTCAGGGCGATTGTGCTTCTCGGCAATCGCGATCAACGCACTGTCGATGATCTGGTTGTAGGTGCCCACCGAGCGTTCGGTATATTGCCCATCCTCGTCGATATCGATCCCTTCGGCCAGCCACTGATCAATGCGCTTGACATATGCCGCCTTGGGCAGAATCTCATTCACTTGCGCCAGTGCCCCACTCAACACCCAACGGTGGTTCGGCGTATGGATCCCGCCAACAGCCAGCCCATCCGCAGCAGACTCAACAAAAGGCCGCATCACTTCAAAGATTTCGCGACTATTGGTCTGCTTCGCCAGCAACAGCCCGACAGCTGCAGCCCGCACTGCAAAGGCCGTATCGGGAGGCGAGTTGAAGTTGGTGTCGAGATTGCTCATGAAGCCACCGGCACTCTGGTTCCTCTTGAGAGAGGCGGCTGTCAACTTTAGCCGTTCAAAGATCAGCGGGCTCCGGTAGTACTTGCTCAGCGGCTGCATTAACGCGGCGCCATAGGTGTCAAACATCCCGGACATTCCATTGAAATTGGGAATTCCAAACCCATTCAAGATCGTGCCCTGAAAGCGGCTTGCAGGGTCTGTGATCTGTTTCGCCATCAGGTATTCCACACCCTTGTCGTGATTGGCGACAACGGTCTTGAGGATGTCTTGCTCCAGGGTTTGAGCGAAGGCGGGAGCGGCAGCCATGGCCACAAGGGCAGAGCGACGAGTCATATTTTGCAAATACTAGGCTACACGATGATGAAGTTTTTGTTATCTGAATCGTAGCGATAAATTGTGACCTCACCATTGCAACGAAGATGTTTTCAGTGGCTGGGCGAATTTAAAGCGAAACTTTCGCTTGAAATTCGATCTTTCTTCGCCTAAAATGCGAGTATGGCACTGACTCGTCGTCAAAAAGACCTGCTGGATTTTCTGGCAACCTTCATCGAGAAGCACGGCTACTCGCCTAGCTACGAAGAGATTGCATCAGGAATGGATTTGACGTCTCTAGCGACCGTCCACAAGCACATCCATTCGTTGGAAACCAAAGGCTATCTGAAGCGTGGATTTAACCAGAGTCGCTCTCTCGAAATCGCCCCCAAGTATCTCGACGAGCGCCGCAGCTACTCGGGCACACCTGTTGTCACCAACCTCGAAGTGCCGCTTCTCGGCCGCATCGCGGCCGGTATGCCGGTAGAAAGCGTCGCCAACCAGGAGACATTGGCCTTCAAAGACTTTCTGGGCGACGAGAGCACTTATGCGCTCCAGGTGCGTGGCGACTCCATGATCGAAGACCACATTTGCAGTGGCGACTTCGTCCTGGTAGAAAAGGTCCATTCCGTCCGCGACGGCGACATCGTGGTTGCGCTGGTAGATGGCATGGAGACCACCCTCAAGCGCTTCTACCGCGAGCCCGGCCAAATGATTCGCCTCCAGCCCGCTAACGCTACGATGGAGCCCATAATGGTTCCCCAGCACATCGTAAGCGTACAAGGCCGTGTCCTGGCCGTCTTACGGAAGTATTAGTGCTTGCTTGCCATTACCAGGCAAATCATATTCCAAACGATCAGCGCTGCATAGAATACATTGATTCTCGAGAGCAACCGCTCACGCTGGCTCTGCACGCAATAGACCGCAAACACAATTCCTATCACTTTGACGGCAAGCAAGCCGCCTACAGGACTTGGTGCCACACTCATAAACCACCGCACTAGTAGATTTGCCTCGCCTACCCCATGCGAGAGGAAAGCCGCTGTACTCAACAGGTCTAGCGCCTGCAGGTATGCAAATTGCACCAACTGACTCGATTGGAAGTAGCCAACTAGTATGTTCATAGAATGGGACGATTCTTGATGCAAGAGTATCCATGCACCCCATACACCTGTCTCTTATACACATCTGACGCTGCCGACGAATAGAGAGGTGTAGATCTCGGTGGTGGCCGTATCATTAA
>ENA-ORBV01005467-ORBV01005467.1-microbial-mat-metagenome-genome-assembly--contig:-NODE-5467-length-23367-cov-7.000730_pt1 | contig 23367 bp, 16 predicted proteins | sample MGYA00237777_ERZ505514 | MGnify/ENA primary metagenome ERZ505514 (study PRJEB26160, sample SAMN06269048) | microbial mat metagenome | isolation source: Oligotrophic lake microbial mat | place... | reverse complement strand
GAGGGTTGCCGGATTTGGTGTAGGGATTGACTGGTTTGGGACGCAACACAGCAGGGGCAACAGGGGCGGCAATGGGTTGCGAAAGCGAGAACTACCGGTAACCAGCAACGATGTAACAGACAGATAGAAGGCAGCAGTCGACAGTCGTGGGTTGACACTGCATCCGAGTGATCACATACTACTGTAGTAGCTCTACTAGCTAGTAGCAAATTGTACTAGAAGTGATGGTTTCGCGTTCAAACTGGATCCTGTTCGTAACGAAACCAAACCAGCATGATGTAGTAGACCTAACTGAAAATACGAGAGAGGACGGAGCAAACAACTGGGAATGCCAAAAGACATCATAGACTTGCTATTACAGTTCTATCTACTCACAGCTACGACGGATCCAGCCAGTTGGATCATAATATTGAGAAACAAAATAAAGTTGACATACTATATCAACTGGCCAAGTTTTTGTCCAATTCCGACTGCAGTTGACCACCCCCACATCGCCACTCGACCGACTAGAACACACCTATCTGACATGATGATGACGACGAATACCAACACCAACAGTCCTACCATGCTCAACGAGAAGGATCCACTCAAGATTATTTATTTGGATGTGGGCTTTCAAGAAGATACGAATGGTCGATTTGCCCTTCGCAGTCGTTCCATGACGTATTTTGCCGCCATGCGAGAACGCAAAGCTAGCATTGCTTGGGATGCCGTCGCCAAGGCCAAGACAGTGGACGTGGCCGCACACTCTGCGGGCAAAAAGTTTGGATTGCAAATTGTCAATCACCAGAATCAAACCTTGGTCTTTTACATGAAGGATCAAGCCGATTTGAACGCTATTCAGGTGGACATTGCTACCATCATTCTGGATATGCAAAAGAATACCAATGCCAGTCACAACAGCAGTCCCGGAAGCAGCAATTATAGTCCCGAGGATAGCTTGCTGTGTTTTCCCGATTTTGTGGATAGTAGCAGCCACCGCAAGAACATCCGTGGAGACGTTGCGTCCATCATGAGGACCCACCTGTCGGGTGGCGGCAAAATGCCTTGCAAGACCAATGCCACGACCGCCACGATGGAAGAGGAATCGATGCAGACAGGTCCCCGTTCCAAAGCTACGCGTGCCGGGTATCCAGCGGTTGCTAGCGCTCGTGGTGGCACACACTCTGTGATGGACAGCAGCGATGACTCCACCATTGCCACCAACTTCGTGGATGAACAACCTTTGTCTATGTCCGATGTTGGAAGTTTTGGTGGCGTCCGACAGCATCATCAACAGCCACCTATGGATCCGGAAATGGCCATGACCAACAATTTTGAAAGTGTTCCAACGATTGGTAGTAGCAGCAGCAACAAGGGATCCTTTGCCTTTCGTGGAAGCCATACCGGCAGCAACAATGGTGGCCATTACAGCAGCAACAAGAACAACGACAACCTTACCGTCAACTCCAACAACGTGCCCGTTATTACTGTCATTCCCGAACAACCTACAAACCCACAAATTCTGGCCAACCTCAAATATGCGCCCTGGGAAATAGAAGACAAGAGTACCCAACGACGAAGCAACACTCGTGGTTGGATCTTCTGTCTTCTTGTGGCATTGATCCTCTTGTTGACCATTGGTATTAGCATTGGTATTGGAGTGGGTATTGGTCGTTCCTCCCCGGCCGAATCCAAGGCGCCAGCCTCGTCCTTGGTCAGCGACGAGATTGATACTCACGAGAATGATGGTCTCGAGAATGATACAACCAGCGAGGAGGAAGTCGATCCCACTCCACTGATAATGCAAGCAGCTGAAAGAGAACCTGAGCCCACGAATGCCCCCTCACAGGTGTCAGACGTACCCTCAGCTTCTCCTACTACAACTGCCCCCACCTCAGTTGCTGAGGCGAATGCCAATGGTCAATGCAACGGTGTGTTTCATTCAGAGGCACCCAATACGTATGAGACTGCCACAGATGCAGGAAGATATGGTACGTGTGTATTGTATTTTCTGATCTTGGTACACTATCGGTTAATGATGTTTCTAATTCTGGCGTCTATTAAATCACAACGAATGCTATAGGCGGGAGTAATTACTGTCGACATATCTTTTTGATTTGTGAAAACACTCCCTGGGTCCCCTTCAAGGAAATCCAAGGAAGGACGTCCCAATGGTTCAAGGCTGTCGCCTATGAAGATTCCTTTTGTATGGCAGATATTGCTCATTACATTACGCTCGAAGTGCCAGAGGGTGTCAATTATGACTTGTCGGTCTACAAAGCAGGTAGCATGTACGCCCATGAGACCTCCACCAATCCCGGGTTCGGTGCCAATGAACGCTTGGTCGTCGTCAATCCCGATCAAGCCATGAGCAATGAATCCTTTGAGTACTACATCTATGTTGAGTATGTGTCCGGTTCCTCCTGTGATCCCTGGAAATTACAATTCCTTGGCAAAGACTGCAACTGCTAAAGCATGCCCAACAAAGGAAGGCCACTGATCGATCGAAGTCGACGAAAAGAGCTGCATGTGTCTGGCAAGAAGGTTTGTATGGATCTAGCCTTTTTATGAATTAGAACTATCACTGCAGTAACATATGTAAAATCAAATTAGCAAAAGATGCATGCCAGTAATAGGCACTGCAGTCGTGTCAGAGAGGTTGACAGACTGAGTGGCTGACAGACAGAGGACAGACGTCTAACGGCCGGAAAAACCGATGTGTGTCTCGCCCTCTCACATTTCCGGTTCACACAAAAACCCGACATCGCTATTTTATGGATGCAATCGAAAAATTGTAAGGTGGAAGATTTCTGGAATGCTGGAAAACTAAGTTCACAATGTTTTGGGCTTGCCTTTGCTCATCATTTGAAACCAAGCTAGTGATGAAAGCCTCACGCAGAATGAAGGGACCGCTCACTCTTCTTCTCTCTCTGGTTCTGCGGTTTAGCGGAATAGCTAGCAATGAAAGCCTCACGCAGAATGAAGGGACCGCTCACTCTTCTTCTCTCTCTGGTTCTACGGTTTAGCGGAATGTCCTTGACCAATGCCTTCGTGTCTCCCTTGGCTGCCTCATTGTCGCCCGGGAACTCGTGGAAATCTTTTTCTATCGAACCGCATTGGATAGACCAAGACACAGTTTCCTGGTGTGAAAGTGCGAATCGTTTGTTCAAGTCACAGGGGAACACTGCGCTCGAGCCAGAGGACCCTCCATTTGTTCGATCCTATGAGAATCTTTTTGGAGTACCTGCACGTGTCTCACGAAGCTTTGTGGCTAAGAAGGGCGTCGAAAATGTCGTTCAGTGGGAAAACATCACCCAGGGTTCCGATGTGTTTGTAAACAGCATGGGAACTTTTGATTTGCTGTCAGCCTACAAGCGGATCGTCGATAGACGCTGGCGCAAGCACAAGACAAATGTGCTTTCGGATTTCTTATGTGCATTTGATTCCTTTCCACCGGAATTGGAGGAGTTGTCAGTGTCAGGATTGTTAGACACTTGCGACTGTGATGAATTGTTCCATTCTGTGATTGCCAGTGTGATCGATGAGGAAATTGCTGCGAATGCGGATGCGAAGAACAAAAAGATTGACAACCTGAAGGAATCTCTTTGCTTGGGAATTTCGTGCGAGGATGTCGAACGTTGCGATTGTTTCCATGGGTTGCCTCATTGGCATGTCGACATGCGAGATCTTTGGATCGAGGGCTGTTTTCCTGAATTGACGATTGGTTACAACAGCGGTGCATCAGAGCCAATCCTGCCCTCACTTCGGGACACAATCGAAGCCCTTTGTGTGCATGGCCCGTCTCCCTTGGAGATGGATAGGCGCGAAAACATTGTTTGTCTTTTGAAAGCGGACAAGGATCTACCTGCACGGCGCCACTTTGTCAATTACCTTTCTGGGTGGAAGAGTTGCCTTGCGACAAACGCGGATGGGTTTGCTCTTGATGAACTTGCCGCATTTACTAAACCTCGAGACTGCGGGGACACGGCATGGCCATCGAATGGCATGAATCTCAAGCCGAAGGCCCTGCGGAACAAACTAACACTTGACTTTCGTTTTTCGCACTTGGATCACCTTCCAGACACCCCCAACTTGAGGGTGCTACGGACACTCAGAGATATCGAACAAGTGGCAAGAGATCTAGAAAATTGTGCGAAAAGGCTGGTGTGTTTAGTGCGAGAACGTAGGGGCATTATGGTGGCATTTTACGATGAAGATAAAAGTGGTCAGCTCACTGATAAAGGGGCTACCACTTTGGGATTACATACCTATGACACGGATCACCTTGCCCTAGACTGGTGCCAAATTCAAATGAAGAAATATTCCATGCCCGGCAAACAATTAGGGGAGTCATACACCACCCATCCCACCAAAAAAGCGTTGGATGCATACAGCAAGTGTAGACCCACAATCAAAGAATGGTGGATACAAAATAGGAAGGAAGACTGGTTTTCAAAAACGGCCCCTCGAATCGACTGGAGTAATCTCATTCTGGTGCAGTGTGTGCTGGACCACTTGGTGCACAGCAACAATGATTTGGACGAAGCCATTGACAAATCTATTCAGGATATAATGGTTGACCCTGTAGGATGTACTTATTTGGATCACCTCCCAGACCCCCGAGCACCAGCACCCGATCACCATTTTGACCTGGAGGTACTAAGGTCAAAATCGGATATTTTGTATGCATTTAAAGATCTGGGCATGCCTTTGAATGGTTTAGCACAAGAGCGTAGGTGCATTGTGGTTGCATACAGAGACAAAAATTATGATGTAACGGCGCTGGGTTTATATTACTATGATCGGGAACACCTTGCAAACGACTGGATTTGGGCGACAAGGAAGGACTCTAAGGATCCCCCACAAGATGCATTGATGGTGTACAATGAGTACAAGGGCATGATAAAAGCTTGGTGGAAGAAACACAGGAAAGAAGAGTGGTTCTGATAATAGGTCCGTGAGTAGACTGGTGTATAATTGTCCACCGATGATTTGAAGCCCCCTTCAGAACACCCTATGGTTAGTTGGCAAACAAACTAGGTAGAAGCATTCCAGTACGCAGTCACGTAATTAGTAACAAATGTTGATTGGTTACTACCTAGCTAAATAAATGTCGTACTCTGCAAGCTGTGGCTGAGGAGCATCATTGCTCGCTTCTAAATGAAACGATCGACGAATCGTCGTGGTTCGAATTGGGCACTTGGACATCCGGTCAGTTTCCAGTTGTGCAGTTGGCTTTGGTAATAGCATTGAAAATTGTCGGCTGGTCTTGAATGTTGGCATACCGCCAGAGACGTGTTTCTTTCCAACACCGGTACTAGAGTGACAGTCCCATGCGGTGGAGGAGTTGCAGGTCGAACGTAGGTTCAATGCCAAAGGCCTCTCTGTTGAAACTTTTTGAGCAAGTAGATGTAAGTCTTGCCATCCCAAAACCCATGCTGGGACACAGCTCGACCACTGGTATCGCTCATACCCATGACGGGATATCCCCTTGCTTCCGCTGCCTCGTCACCAAAATACATGGCAACAATGGTTGGGAAATCATTGTCGACAGTGGCATCTTCATACTGGTGCAGAAGTTGAATAGCTGATTCCTTTTTTTTGCTGGTTGTGATAGTTCCGTTTCGTAGATTGTCATCATATTGGTTTGGGTTGTGCTTGTAGTGTTGGTTCCACACCCAGGACTCTTGGGCCAACATGTCGCCCAAGGTTCCGATGCCTCCTACGCGGGCCGTTGTTGGACCAAAACGCGACCTTTGATAGGCCACTCGATGAAGGGCAAGCTCCACTGCCAGCTTTGCCTTGTCTCTGTAGTGATTGTCCACATTTGACTCGCCATCGTCATCAAGATCACTGGACCAGAGCAAGGCTTCTACCCACCCTCGTTTCAGCAACTTTTCAGTTTGAAAGACGTTTTTAAATTCCACGTCGACTCGATCCGTCCAACCTCCCAAGGCGTCGTCTGCTAGCACAAGACCCATGGAGAGCTCGTGCATGTCGGGCAACTCGGAATAGCACACCAATTCTCCAGTGCCGGATGACGGAAAGGTGGCTTTGACCAGAAGATTGTTCATGACTTGTTGCGCTGCTTGCTCGGCGTCGGCCTCTAAAAAATGATCCAATAATTTTGGTATATGGGACTTGGCCATGGGATTCATATTTTGTAGCGGCAATCGAATATCTTGACGATTGGAATCCAGCATGGTGTCTAGATAGGTTTCAAATCTCGAATTGAGATTGGGAATGTTGTACAGGCCACGTTGAATGGCCAAGAGTGGAACCAACTTCATAGTGAAGGCTGGGTAGCTAGCCTAACTCTGCATCGATGCGTGCTGTTACAGTTGGAGCTCATGAAACAGCTGTAGGTACTTGCTGCTTTGGAAGCTATCGGCATTCCGACAACCCAGTTATCTCAAATCATACGTTGCATCTAATGTAGGTAGAGAGTTACCGTTGCAACAACATGTTGTTGTTTGCACCCTCTTTCTCACCTCGTTGAAAGCCCAGAGAAGATCGCGGTGAATGGATCTCGTTTGTTGAATTTATGTGCGTCTATAATTTATGACCATGAAATCATTGTACGCTATGAATGTATCGCACATTTACTCTTATTTACAGAAACCTTTTAGCGAGAGTTAGTAGAGCTACTACTTTAGGTACACTACCCTACTAACTAGCTAGCTAGTTAGTAGCTACTCTAGATAATAGCTAGTTAAGTAGCTGAAGTTTGCGATTCACACAAGCATAATAAACTGCTAAGCCGCAGGTGAGCAAGCCACTGGCTAGTTGGCTAGATGCAGACCCGGTTTGTGGCCTCTATCGTTGCACCTACTCGTAGTAGCTTAAAGTATCAAAGTGTGCTTCTTGAGCTAATAATTAGTAGACTAATATTGCCATTGTTGTAGTTGAAGAGTAGGGGAACTGTTGTCGTGTTGCCTTGTTCTGGTTCCTGTGGAGGCGACTTCAAAGTCGTGGAAGTGCTCTTGTGATTGTTAGCGAGTGTAGATAGTGTTTTAGAACTGTCTTCTGGTTTCTGTGGAGCGATTTCAGATGCCACGGAATTGCTATTGCCATTGTTGTTGTTGGAGAGTGACGGTAACGTTGTAGTAGAAATGCCAGCTGGATCTTCTTGTTCGGCAATAGTAGGCGCCATGACAGCGCAAGCGGGAAGTCACTCAGGCTACATAGCTTCGTCAATCCAATCGATGACGTTGGCCAATTTGGCAGTGATCCGCCGAGCACCACTTTTGCAATTCGGTACACCAGATTGTGCAGAAGCGTTTTCCGTCCCGGGAGCAAACGAAGTACGACGGTCGATGGAGTACATGGTAGAGACAAGGCGGGATGTTTGATGTCGTCGGTGAACTGATTCAGTGAAAAATGATTCAGTGAAAGATAGTAGCAGCGCTGATGAGCTGAAGCGCTTATTGTTGTGGGTAGGAGCTGCAAGCTCCTGTTTCGATGGACATCTTTTCTTTGCTTGATTTCTCGGTTGAACTCATTTGATGCTGAAAAATAGAGTCTTCAGGCCCCCTCCCCAATCGGTCTGCCTCACACTCAGGCTGACAATTGTCGAAACGCGGGCCCCTGAGAGTTCAATCGACTAGCGTTGTGGTGGTGGTTACTGCTGTAGATTGGGCCCTTCTGTTTGTCGAAAGTGTCGCAATCAACAGCTTTTAGTATGAGTGGAAATGCTGAGAACAATTCGTCCTTGGTGTGCAAGATCGGCCATTGCGAAGGAGAGCTGTGGATCCTTCATTAACAGCCTGCCGTCCAAGAAAAGGGCGAATTTGCGGGTTACAACGGAACTGAACAGTGTCGGTGTCGGTGTCGGCTGTGAATATGAGTGGAGCAAGTGAGGTTCGAATCTTCGTACCAGCGAACTGCTGTTGGCTCCCAACAAAATGCGTTTTCCACCTTGATAATGCAGTGATGGAGTTGAGGAACCACCGACCGAAAGGTCAGCGAAACAATTGGCCGATGAATTTGGTTTTGCATGATTCTTCGCCAAAAGCCACGAGTCGGCCGAAGTCTTTGGTGACGCTGCCCCAATCGCCAACTTCATCTCATCAAGAGAATGGTTCCCGATGGTTCGGTTTGTTCCAAGCGTAAGTGTTACATACAAAGATGTCCCAGTTTTCGCAGCTGGCCGACCGTGTTGCAATCAAATTGTTGGGAAGATAATCGTCGGACGTTTCCAAACTGTATTGGAAATTATTATCTCAATGCAAATTGTGAACGAACAATCGAATATCCTACATGAACCTTGACAGCAATGTGATTTTCATGTCCACAAGATGACATATTGACTGGAATTGCTCTCTCGTTCGGGCAGCTAGCTGAGGCAGGCTGTGCTGCATACCGAGGGGGCAACGCTTTGGCAGCACACTCTTCAAAAGTCTTATCGAAAACCCGCACGTCATAAACAAAGCCCCGGAGCTGGTTGCTATCGATCAAACCTTTGTGCAGAGGCGTGCACCATTTTTGGGAGAGGGGTTATGATAGACCTTGATACTGCTTCGTTAAATAGGCAGTTTGCTTATTTAGGTACTGGTTTGTTGCGTAGGCCGAGAAAATCTGTTCGCTTCAATGGGCACCGTCATGGCATGTCCTTTCTTTGAATGGACAACTTCATGGTATGACCCAGGTAGAGGCACCGGGATCGTATATCGTTTGAGCGAGAATCAGCCTGATGGCAAATATATGGAAACACTGTGCTGTTGGTGCACGAAGGATAGCACACGTATGAACATGGACGGGGGCTTCGCTGTTCAGATTGTTGACTTCAAAACCCTCTTGGCAATATGTTGCCGATCAAATATTTGGCGGTAGGGCCAATTGGCGTCTCCGAATCTGATTTGGAAATTACCCATCTGACTTTGAATGTCAAATAAAGTTGTCCAGTGTGCAAGCATCGTCGCGTCCAGTTTTTTTGCGAATGGATCGGTGTGATCCGTTCCTTAGGAACGACAGACGGGCCGAGTCCAATAATGAAGTCTGGCACTTTAGAACTGTTCTAGAAGTCGAAGGTGTGTTGGTATGTCGTCAAAAAAGAACGAGTCGCGATGTTGTTGCGCCCGCAGATACCCCTTTGTCGACAGCTGACCCAACTGCGTATCTGCAAATAGAAATAAAGTAAACGCAGTCGTATTTGTCGTGCGGCAAGCCACATAGTAGGATGGGGGCTTGTACAAGAGTTCCAAACGACCCAGTTCTCAAAGGATCGTGGTATCCCACGTGAGGGGATTCTTGATGACAACCAAGAGCTGTGTGCTATTTGTCGGACATCGACGAGTAAGAGACTGAACGCGAGGTTGTTGTGATGGCAAAAGCATAGTTTCCCAAACAAAAATGATCGCGTACTGTTCCAACCCATTCATGGCTTTGCAGATTGATTCGTTTGCACGATTGTCGACTAGTGGTGGTGGAATCGGACTGCGGACGTGGGTTTCGTCGACGGCCGCTTTTTCCCCTCCAATGTAGGAAAGAGATGTCCATACGAATGTAGGAAGTGGCAGGAGCTGGTAGTGACGTACAGAAGGACTTGCAGAAGCGTTCCAAGTCGAGGAAACACCCGAGGTACGACGGCGGCTGGGAGTCTATGGATGCTGACTGCGCGGTGTTGTTGATGTTAGAGGGAAGTAGATCATTGGGGTTTGGACAGGAAAAACAATCATCGTTTCAAAGTTTTAAGTATCGGTCAATCGGTCAAGGGCCACCGAAAAAATATATATCGGCGCGACGCAACAGCAAGAGTACTGGGATTAAATCTCCGGCTATTGTTACTGTCGAGGCTGCTGATTGCTGTTGCCTGTGATGGTGTGGTCCCCTCGGAGAAAATTTGCTGCCCAATAAGTTGCGGTCATTTTCTGGAACTACGAAATGGCGACAATAGATACGTCGTCTGCTCATCGGTGCCTTCATTCTCTCATACGGTGATATTTCTGTTGCTCCTACTGCAGCGGCTCAGTTTTCGGAAATTGTTTCTTCTTCCTTCGTACGCCAGATTGATCAAAAACAAAGGAAATGTTGATCCTTTATCTTCAGCATACCGTATACCTGGTCCGGGAGGACCCGCACCGACAATGGATTGGAGCCGCAGTCGACGTCGTTGCCGATATCGTGTACGAACCCGAATGGAGCTAGTGGCGGGGTACTGGTCGAAATGCCAAAGAACCCCATTGTTGGCTTCATTCCTCTTCCGGTGCAATCATTGTGGCGTGGCAATGGGATGTTGAATCAAGCGACGGTTCGGCGACACATTCGGAGTGATTCCTTCGAGAGAAGCCACGATTCATGCGAGGTTGGACCACGAAGAATATCAGGGCCAACAAGCAACATTGGGTCCAGCCGGGGAAGCGTCAATGCATATGCACGAGGCATGAGCACCCAAGCTTGGATGGGAGGCAAAGACGGTCGTCCACGACATTGTAAAGAATGCAAAACATCGGGCAGCAGATTGTTTGACCTGCCGCTTGCGATCACTTCCACCGTTTGTATTACAACTGCAGCAATACTACCCGATTAATAGAGTAAATTGTAGATGCCACCCGTCCAAGCCCAGCTGAAAAAGAGAAACATGATTTAGAACCAGCTAAGTGATCGTCGTTATCGATCATGTGCTCTCAAACAGTTTCGTAATAGTACAAAACCTCGAGTGGAGATTGCTGTGATAGATACCGCCAATATCATCACCCAATTCGACGAATAAGGCGTCAGGGAGTGTCTGACATTGTCAAAGACTACTACTTTGTCATCTGGCCCAGACCTCGTAGTTTAGCGGCGGTGTTTGATATCAGAAGTAGGGACGCTAGTATTATGGAAGCACAGTGGAGAGATAAAATTGGCTCACTGCTACCCCGGCCGACAGCAGCAACCACGCTGGATGAGATGACATATCTTGAACGTCGTTGTGTTGGGAGGCGAGCAGATTTTTTGGGAGAGGGGATATGGCAGAGCTAATGCTGGTGATCCCTCCAGAAGGTCATGGCATGACTCGAAGGTCGCAATCAAATTTGTAAGGAGCAGAGCGAAATTACCCTCTCACTGTAACAACTGCAGGAGGAGTTGCTGATTAGATCGTCAATTCGTTATCGCTCTGAAAGTGGGCGAAGGATCCAGATTATTGGCAATGCTTTTGGGTAATGCTCCTATCGAATCCCTTGCCATGGTATCAGCTGTGAACTAAGCCCCGTGGCATCAGTATAAATGGATTATTTTCTGTCTCGGCTTGCCCAAGTAGCTATATCGGTAAATTGCCTGTCAGCTTGTGGTGTCGCAGGTGCGGCTCGTGTGTCGTACATCGTTTGGAAAGTGGATTGTTCCATGTATTATGGGCAAGCAAATGGTCTCCACCGCGGTCGTCGTATCCACTTGGATTGAAATTCGGGACGCCTCGTCTTGGTTCCCAGTTCCCGGTTCATCCTCTGGAGAATCCGTTGAATTAACCCGGCTCAGTAAAACATGTGCCAGACATGAACCTGCGTCTGAAGTCGAGTCGCCGAAAGGGTGATCAACAATAACAAGTTGTCATTGTTAGGTCGACAAAGGGCACAATGAACTGTGCGAGTTTCACTCGTGCTGCAATAGAATGGATAAGAAGGTGCCACATTGCGCGTCTTCCTAAATGCCAAAGTGATGCTACACCGAGATAGCAGGGCTTTGGATCTTGGAATCGTCGCCATTGGAATATTCCGAGATGCTTGCGTGGGGGGAGCGCAGCTGATGCCGAAGGCTCCACCTTGTGGTGTATTGTTCCTAGGATCTTTAGCCTCATGCGAGTCGTTGCACCCCACTGTTTGCGTATGAAATTGCGCATCTGCATACATCCCAGATCGACTCTATTAACAATCGCATATATTCAATCCGCTCATAGCTTGGAAGAAGATTCGTTCGCAAGATTATCGGTTCACGGTGTTGGAACTCTGACTGTGGTGGCTTGGGGCGTTCTTCGATGACACCAGCTATTTTTCAATCCAATGAATGTAGGTAAGAGATTGATTGCCCGAACAATAGGAACAAGTCGCAGGAAATGGCATTGTGATTTTGTCTGCAATGTAGGATTGAGGTTGGAAGAATGAAGGACAATCGATCGAATGCGTGGTCCTGACTGCACCAGATGCCGTGCCGAAATAAAAGATCGCAGCGGCAGCGTCTCGAGTAGAAATAAACTGTCCTCCAATATCTCACAAGGGAGAATCGATTGTTGTTGCAATGTATAATAATTGTCGTGGTTGCTGGAAGAATCGGTTGACAGGTTGGGCAGAGTCGAGTCGAAGCGGCGAAGTTGTTGTTCGCAGAAGGATGATCGATCGACCTGTAGTCGTACGATTATGTTGTCATGTTTATCAACCTTGGTCTGCATGGGTTGTGCAACTTGACCTGCCTTCTATGTCAGAGATAATAAAGTCAATAATGATGGGCCGTTTCAGTGACTGCCTGTATCGGCACCCAAAAGGCTGAATCCAACCGAAAGCTTCATGGAGATGTCATTCTGATACAAGCGTGAAGCAACTTAAGATTGGAACATTGGCCAAGGCAGCCGACCCGTTCTGGCGGTGCGCTTGTACGACCGATCGTCCTTTGGAGCTGCATAGAAGAATGCCACCGAGGGGGAGCATCGAATCCAACGACACACGATGGAATATAAAGTTTGTCAGAGAGAATCACATTTCTTGTTCCCTGCCAATACCCTTGCAACAGCAATTATATAGTATTCTTTTGCTGCCGCCCAAAGTTTGGGCCATGGGCGTGGCGTGATCCAGACAATGTCGATCGTCTCGTCCGAGCAATCAACAAAATGCCGATATTAGAATTGTTGCTGTGCTTTGTGCGAGGCCATTACGAATGTTGTTGTTGTGTTGAGAATTTCCGTACATATGCCTTCGGAACATTCATCTCAATTTACAAGGCGACAATGAAAGCGGAATGTCGGACTGCAGAGACAAGGGTTGGCAACATCTCTGTAGGCAGGTAGGAGGGAGAGGGACTGATAAATTAGTAGATTCAACCAAAGACGCAGCAGCTCGCGTTCGAGTGCAATTGCCGTTGACAAAAGGAAGGACAATCGGCCAATTGCAGGGGGCAATCTTGGGGACAATGCGTCCAGTCGTTGAAGAGAGTGTTGCAGTAGCTGGATTCGCGAGAACAAATGAATCGATTGTAATTCCATTTTGATTCTTCCCGATCGTTGAGGTCCGCAGGATAATCGATCGCACCATAATATTTTGCCATTTTCGTTTTGTTTGATCTAGAGTGTCCAAATTGAAATAAAACGGTAACAAAAGGATGGTAGAAACCAAAAGAACTGAAGCCAGAGACTCTTGACAGAAAGCCTCGAAATGGTCGTGTTTTGGAACGAGGGGCTCCAGATACTTAAATATCAGCGCGATGCCATTGCGTTTATGCAGTATAGGGATGGCAACGGCAAGGCCTGGCTGTGCCGCAAATGAGGATTTCTCTTGGTTGCTGTATTGCAATTTCACGGCACCGCATCACCAAACAGGAGCAGCAACTGTAGCGATGGGTAAAAGTCAAGAGCAAAAACCTTCACCAGCGCAGCAACGGCAACCGATCTATCAGCTGCCACATGACGTCGTTGAAGGCTTCCTTCCTTGGAGGCTCGAAGATTCGAAACACAGCAAAGCCAAGTCAAGCTAGGATAGTCTTGACGTTTTCCTTCGTTGCTTCGGATGAACATCTCTCTTGAATTAAGAGGAGTCCCCACCGTTGGTACACACACCGACTGCTGTAGTGCTTGATGTGCATCGTCGGGCCGAGAACTCTTGCTCAACTTGTCGGCTGCTTGCAGCACGCAACACCGAGGCTGCAGGTGCGCTGCTTGGACCATCCTTCTGGTCGGTCACCTTCTATTTGGCTCGTTAGCTGCTGTAGCTGTGCTACTAGTTAGCTAGCTTGCACAAAGCTCATTGTTGCGGTCTTGCCCATGTCTGACAGGTGCTTGCAGTGATTGCGGGGCATGGTGGCAACATCCAACCCTTGAAAATAACTATAGTTGCCGTTGTTGTTGCTTGCTGTTGCTGTTGCTGTTGCTGGTCTATCATAGTGTCGTTTATCACGTTATTCATCTACACACATTTTAACATGGATCTGGTCCAAAGGGTGACATGCAAGACTTTTTTCTACAACTTGTACAACGTGGTGCCTTGTTTCCAATCCTACTTGCGTGAAACTAGAACGCACACTTCTTCATTTTTGATGTATTCGTGCTGTTACTCCTACTCTAGTAGCTCTAGACTACTACGTTAGTTACACTGGAGTACTAGCTAGCTAGTTAGTCTACTACTCCTGGTACTGTACATTGTACGTACCCATGTTTAACGCATAATATGGGTCATGTGACCATCGATATAAGGGGTTTCCATCATTGGTCACGTGTCGATTGTTAAGTACAAGGTCATGCACATGGTCATGCATGACCACGTACTTAACAATGGACACGTGACCCATGAGTGAAAACAACTCGGATCATCGGTCACATGACCCCGACCGATGTTAAGTCTATCGTATCGTAGCTACAGTACGTACTCTATTCTTAGCAGCTGCCGTACTCCGGAGTAGTACTGTATTTAATATGTGGCTACTACCGGTATGGTACGTACTGTACCTGGTACTAGTAGCTATTACTTTACCGAAGCTCGAAGGCATTGTTTCCGAGGGAATAACATATTTGAATATTCCAGATTCCTCCATTTACTAAGAAGAAATGCCAGATTCCGATCCTTTGAGAATTCCCCAATGCTGTTTACATTGCTATCTACATATTACTAGCTAGTAGTAGTAGCTATTAGTAGCCCCCCCTTCCTTCCTCAGCAGCAGCAGCAGACAACCCAACAGCTTCCATCTTACAGTACAAGGCAAGCAATACGGTAGACACACAACTCCTTGCATGCTTTCTATCTACCTAGATAGCTTTGTGGCTTGATTGATTCAAAAGCTACTGCACCTTTCTTTTTTTGCCAGCAGGATGGTCGTTGGAGCATGGAACCGCCGTCACGCAAAGATTGGCTCATTCTTGTGGCTGCTCGGCAGTTTTTGTACCTACACGGCTGCAGCAGCCGCAGGAGTTTCTGTCAATGGCAGTGCCAGTTCTAGTACTGATAACCACGACGACGACGACCACGACGACGAAAACGATTGGCTTTTACATGCCCTTCAAAAGGATGCCCATCCTCTTTGGCTACGTGAACGATGTTTGTCTTCTTTTTATGCCGATTCCGAAACGCGGCAACCCAAATATAATTTACACGAAGAAATCGAGGACCTAAAAGTGGTGGGGATCAGCCAAGTGCGCAAGAGTGGACAGCCTGGATTTTTGGTGGAATTTTCCGATCAACATTCCTGCTTTTATGCAAAACACCTTCTCGCCGCGGAATGGAAGAATGAACGCACCTTTTTGCAAGCACCGACGTGGAATTTACTACCTTTATTTTTGTGGGATCGGGAAAGGCTGGTGGCTCCTCCTGCCTTTGATTACAACGACATTGTTCAGCAGCAGCAACAAGCCACCGACGACAAGTCGACAACCTCAACGACAATGAACGGATATACGGATCAAACTCGCAAATTCTTGTCGGTATTGATTTCTACTGGCCTTGTATTGATGGAAAATGTTCCTCGCCAAGAAGGGGAATGCGTCCGATTTGGAACACAATTTTCCAGTTTGCGAGAAACCGAGTGGGGCCCCCAATTCAATGTCCGATCCACTCCTGACGATGGCAGTGGTGGCGTGGTCCGCAAAGATTTGGCCTACACTTCCAACTCGATTGGAATGCACGTGGATTCTCCTTACCGAATCGATACACCCCCGGCCTACCAACTCTTGCATGCCATTGATCATTGCGACTCCAATTCTCCCGATGGTTGTTTCGTCCATAATCATTTTGTCGATGGCTTTTTTGTGGCACGCGATTTATGCCGTTCCAATCGCGAGTATTTTGATGTCTTGACAAAGATTCCCTTGCGATGGGAAAACAATGGTGGGGATGATTCCTCTCTGCTCTATCGATATGCACCCATGATTGAACTTGAACATGACATGGCTGTGGATGTTGGCGGGTGTCCTCCGGTCAAGGCTATCAACTTTAGTGCCAAGAGTGGTGGATACGCTCCTCGTATATCCAACAACAAGGACGAATTGGAGCTATTTTATCAAGCCAAACGTCGCTTCTCGAGTATGCTCCACGACGACAAGTACACAGTCCGTCTGCAACTATTTCCTGGCGCATTGATCATCTTTGACAATCGACGCATTCTGCACTCGCGGTCCGAGATTGCCCCAACTGATGGCGAACGGTGGTTGCAAGGCTGCTACCTAAATCGAGATGGCATTCATTACTTGCACGAACAGCTTCGACGCCACTACACACAACAACAAACGGAAACGCCCTTTACGACCTTGAAAAATGCGGCCAAGGCGGATTATGATCGCATGGGTGTCGAATACGACGAGGCCATTGTCCAAAAAACACTCGACAATTTACTCAAGCTGCTCCAAAGTCAAAAGGATGCCTACTTGGGAGCCCCCGTTTCCCTTTTAGAACACGGTCTCCAAACAGCCAGTCGGGCTTTGCGTCAAGGAGAAAATGACGAAACTGTCGTGATCTCGTTGTTTCATGATGTCTTTGAGACGTTGGCGGTCAAGAATCACGGAGAATTGATTGCCGCCATGTTGGCCCCTTGGATCTCGCCGAAATCCCAATGGCTCCTCGCACATCACGAAATCTTTCAAGGCTACTATTATTTTGAGCATTACGGTGGAGATCCCAATTTGCGGGACATCTTTCTAACCAATCCGCACTACAATTGGACCGTGACGTGGTGTGAATTGTACGATCAAGCTTCCTTTGATCCCGATTATCCGTCCTTGCCGCTCTCGACCTTTGTACCCATTGTGGAACGTGTCTTGGCCAAACCGCAATATTGGTGGAATCCCTCTCATCCCAAAGCGGGAGCGGTATCTGCGTCTGTCTCGAGTAGTTCTACAAATACTGATGCTGAAACGGACGGGACAACGCAACCCCTCTCTTCGGATGGTAGCATTGGGCCCTGTCATGATACTTGGACCTGTTACGGAGAAGAGGCCCAGTAGGTAATTTACTATGTAAATCAGTCACTCTTTGCTATTTATTATATATCAGAAAATATACAGTCGAATCAGGTACAACGAATCCAGTAGATGAAGATTTTGAAACCGGCATACATACATACATATTACACATACATACGCTTCTTCGATTTCACAAAACAAGATACAATTATCTCTCTCTTTCAATTTATATATATATATATTTGTTTATTTCAATTCCATGACGGGTGGCAATTCCACGAGTGCCAAATACGAATCCAACAACGGAATGGATGCCGCAAAGGCGTCGTAGGCCGCATTGTCCTTGTTTTTCTTGAATTGTTTTTGAAGGACATCCAATTGCTTGACAAAGGCTTTCCAGGCTTGGACCGATGGCAAACTGTCGGGCGACGCCGAGGAATTTCGACGAAAGGCATTGGCCAACAAGTAGCCGGCGGTACTGATATCTCCCCACGTGCCTTGTTCGGTGCCGGCAAAATAAGCCTTGGCTTCGTTGACACTGCCCGATTTTAAACTGGATTCCAATGCCAAGTACCCCTTCACACCTTTGACAACACGTTCATTGTAGCGTTGTTTGGCCGATAACAAATAAACACCGCCGGCCGTCGCTCCTCCCGAAGCAAACGATGGAGTGGGATGGCCCACCGCAACAGCGGTAGCAACGGCGACTAGGGAAGAACCAAGGACTTGGGAGAGAAAATCTCTTCGATTTTCCGACCGAGTCGTCATCATGGCATCAGCGTGGTCGACACGTTGTTGCTGTCGTTGTGGCTTGACATCCAGGCTGACATCCACGGTTCTTATGCCGCCACTACGAATACTGCTACTGCTTGGCACAAAACCGGCGCTTCTCTCGGCCGACAAGATTGCCACTACCAAAAAAAAGCAATGCGTAGCACGGAACATGTTGATGCTTGTCAAAGGAATGGAAGTGGGTATTTAAAAAATAGAATGGCCACCAGCGAAGAAGGAGATCGATCAGTTGTCAAGAAAAATGTCGGGTGTGGATTCGTAGTGATTGTGGGTAACATTGCTATTGTTGTGAATCAATGGAAGTGGCGAATGATGTGCATGATTGATCCATACATCATGTTGATGTGGATCTTTTTCGATGGATCTTTGTGGATTACCTAACCTTAACCTTGCCATGCCTTAGAAGATTCATCACAACGTGGTTGCGACCGCTGGGGATTGTTAGCAACGAGCTAGCTAGCTGGCTACCAGTACGAACTGTTTGTAGTCGGCTACCTATTAGAAGTCTACTGTAGTAGTCTAGATAGCTACTAGTAGTGTAGCTTAGTCGCTAGAAAAATCACAGGGCTAACTGGCCACGAAGTCAGAAGATAGGTTGACTGCCACTGTACCAGGTACCAGAATAGAGCCATGCTATCGCCTATTAGAACTACAGCTATGAGCTAAGTCGGATAGCTACTAATAGTACTGTATATATCACTTCCTGCAAAAACTAGTTCAGGACGTAGTGGCGTTGTCAGCGGCGGGCAACGGATCTGACAACTTCGTTGCTCACTTCTGGCATGGCGTCAGTTCAGGTACGTCGTACCTACCAGGCAGCCGAGAGATGAGATTCTATGCGATCGGCAGTAGCAGCTGACCTGCTCCCGATTAGACGCAGGGAGCCATTCGGGGGTGAGCATAGTAGCAGCCAGGCAGTCGGTTCCGTCCGTAACTGTAGTAGCTATTCAACGCATTTACTGCTCAAAAGAATTTCAAAAAGGGTCCACACTTCACATCTCTCTGCAGTAACTCCGTTGTGGAAATTCGGTTTTACTTACAACAGTAAAAGAGAATTAAAGTGCCTTACTAGCTAGTGTACGAAGTAGCTAGTACCCAGTACCTAGTGAGCTAGTAGTATACCTAGAGTACCTAGTTAGCGGAGCCTCTGACCATAGTCAGAATACTAGACAACGACCTCACTACTCTAGTAGCTCTGGCAAGATGCCGCACAGTACAGTGCTAGCTAATAGGTAGCTAATAGTAAGTACGGTGCGTTCAAAGTAGCTAATGCTACTCGAGTAGATATCATAAAAGGAGTTCTCAATTTGATGATGGTCAGTGTTGCCGCGGGCAACAGCGACCAATTGCTAGCTAGTTACAAGATAGCTGATACTACTAGTAGTGAAACAGGGTATTCCATTCCACGCAGTTCCGTCAGTTCTACTGCTGAAAGCAATGCCCTGATTCGTCCCGCGGTGGTAGAGCAACGGAAGAGAGTAACGCTGCCAAAGACACTTAGCTAACATCGTAGGTCGAGATAGCGACAAGAAACGATGACATTCAGTTCCGATAGCTTGGCCTGGTGCACCGACTTCTCCAAAAATATAGCTCTATTGGAAGCTGTCCGTCTCAATGGAAGGACCCCTAAACCAGAATACAAACCGCACCTGTTGCAGGAGCACTACAATACTAGTAGCTACTCCAGGAGTACCGTAGCTAGTTAGCTAGCTTTTAGGTGCGTAGTACTTACCCTGTGGGCGCGATCTTTTCCTCCAGGCGGGGCGTCACGGAGAACGTCATACCACATTCATGATGGTAAAAGTAGGTCAGTGCGTGGCAATGGCGTTGTAGAAACCACGGCTTCACTCATCACTGAGTGTTGGGCGAGGCAGGCATCCGCAAGCAGCAATAGACCCAACTTGGCATGATGCGACTCCAGAAGAACTATTCTCTGGCCGGGGAGTTACCTAGCTAGCTAGAGCATACTAGCTAGTAGCTACTACTTCGTTGCTGTGGAAGGAAGGCGCTTGGACTCTACAGCACTGCTGAACAACTGAACGATTGACCCTGTGAAGACAGTTACACTAACACAAACTGGTTATTTTCTTCACCTTAGTACTGAGTTGTCACTACATACTCGGCTGATTTCCTCGATCTACCATCACGTTGTTGGAAGTCAGGACGGTAGACCCTGCTGCTTCAGTAGCACCGTATCAATCAGCTACACTGCAGTTTTGGTAGAAGGGGGGCTAGCTTGCCAGCTAAACTGTCATGCAGTTCCATTCCAGCAGCTAGTCGACTGCCTGTCCATCTGGACCTGGAGTAGTAAGTCAATTCAATGGGACGCATGGAAATGTTGTACAGCAGTTAGTGTAGCCTCGTGCCTGCCATACAACCAGCCAAACAATAGACGCCAAAAACCAATCGCGTCACACTGATAGCTAGTTTGCTAACGAGCTAGCTACTGTAGTAGTTATTAGCTGCCGGTAGCTACTCGATCTATCTACAGTACTACCAAGCTGTCCTACTTGTAGCTACCAGGTAGCTAGCTAGATGCCAGTAGCTGTCTCACAGTGGTTGTATTGGTACTGGTACCAGTATGGTAGTCAGTCATACTACCAGTAGCGAACTCCCATCAGTCAAGCTAATAATAATACCGACTGCAGTAGCTAGCTAGCTAGTACTAGCTAGAGGTAGCTCCCTACCGACCAAGTGCCTAGCTAGGTGCGTCCGTTCGTGGCGAACAAGGGTCGCAAAAGACGGTGACGTTGCCTCAAACTGGATCCATTTCGGCTTCACTAGCTAGCTTTTTCCGGTATCTGCTAGTAGCTAATATTGCAGATCCGTAAAGGAGGACTAAATGTATCCTTCTTCAGTTCTACCAACAACTGTAAAGTTCCAAATACCGCCGATCTGGAAGGTTTTTCAATGGAATGGACCAATCCCGCGGACAATCCTATCTGGTGCCTATTCTTGCTAGCCGGCTAAACTACACAGCTCCAGCAGTAGCCAAATTGTACATGTATAACCCCCTAACTTTACGATCCTGAGGTAAGTCAATTCGCTTGGACGCATAGATATTGTACTGTTGATCAGGATAGCCTCTGTCAAAACAATTGACATTACGAACCAGTCAAAGCAACCAAAAACTTGCTACCAGGTAGTAGCAAGCTACTAGAGCTAACTAATATCGCTACTAGCTAGAGGAGCTGTCAGCTCGCGTATCACACAGTACAAAGAGTGGTATTCGGAACTCCAATTAGTCAAGCTAATGTTGCTGTTAGCTCTAGCTATCAGAATGGCTATCACACAGCGCGCAATGCTACTAATAGTAGTAGCTATGTAATGTAGGTCGCAAGGTTGGGGTTTCAGGTACATGGCGCTCCTTCGAATTCATTCACAACTCCTGTCCCGTGAGTGGAATCAAACAACGGTCGTGATGTCACGGTATCGTACTTGTATCTGTTACATAGCAAATCTAAGCTACTAATAGCTAGCTCTAGCTATCTAGTAGTAGCTTGATTAGTAGCAAATAGTAACTCCAGCCGGCTATTAGGTAATGCGAGCTAGCAGTTAGTATTGGCAGTAAACATGGTATTGGTCCCGGTAACATTTGATTGACCACTTGAACAACTCTTAAGATATTTCCCATCCGTCCGGACACATTTCCATTAAGCAGCAGCGGAACCACGATGCAGTAGAAGGCTGAATCGAATGCGACCTAACTGAACTACTAGATCGCTACCACTAGCTAGCTAGCTAGCTAGCTAGCTAGCTAGCTAGCAGGTAGTCAATCGGCTATTGAAGCAGGATGCAATGTCCCCATGCGCGAGCATACGAGAGCTAGCTAGCTAGATGTTGAGGCAGGTGCAAGCTATCCAGCTAGATGGACGGATGGTAGCTGTGGAAGCAGGATGCTGCCGGCGTCTACGGCTGGGTTGGAGGCAGCTACCGACACGTTGGTGATGGTGTGTTTGTGAAGGTGATGGCTTCTGGTTCTGGCCACTGGCTGCTCTCTGCGGTTGCGCCCCGCGGACGAATGGTGTAGACACTTCTGTTTCAAAGGCGCTCGGCACACTGGACGGGATAAAGTGCTGCAACCAAAAAAAACAGTACGAGCGCCCCGATAGTACTGCTTGCACGTCACATTGAAACGATGTGAGTGTTCCTGTCCCTAACTGGTACGCTTCTACTACCACACTACTCGAATGTTAGCTAGCTAAGTACTGGAGTTTGTACTACGCTACTGTACTTCAATACTCTCGAGCGAGGCTGATGCTACTGAGCAAGAATAATACCACGAGAGAGTGCAACCTCCTCCTTTATTTATTCCGAAATCATCATCACTTTTACACCATCATTTGACCGGATTGTTGTTTGGCTTGTTCCACCATGGGGTCCAAATTGTTCTTGACGTTCCAAAAGGTATTCCGCACAAACTCATTGTGGGCCAAAATGAGGGGGATCCGGGGATGTTCATTGGGATCTTTGGCCATGCCCTTTTCCAATAATTCATCGACTTCCTTGAGAAAGTCGTTCACGTGCTTTTGGAGGGCCGACGCGGTTTGGACAAAGTATTGTTGATGGACGGCTTGTTTGGTTTCCCAATCCCCATTCATGTGCGCATTGTAAAAGGTGGTCCGATCCCCCCGGTTGTTGTTTTTGGAAAGGACATGGTAGAGCATAACGTCCCATACTTCTTCGGCTATTTCGCCACTATCCTTGTAAAAAAGCATGCGCGAAAAATCCAACCCCAAATTCTCCAATTCGGAGGACTTTTTAATGTGCATAATTTTGCAAAAGGTAGCCGGAGACGATTCGTCCAAAAAGCCGTAGGTAGCCAAGATTTGCGATGGATTGGTGGGATCCGAGTATTGCATTCGTAGGGGTTCTCCGGCTTGGACGTCTTGCGTTGTGGTAGCATAGGCATTGCCTTGTTCGTCATACTGTAAGGCAACATTGGCATAACTTCCGTGGTTGAAATAATCCGCGAGCGGTACCATGCGTCGTTCGCCATCCGTTTCCGAAACAAAACTGCGAGTGTGCACGATATTATAGGCCCATTTGGCGACATCGACATCATTATTGACAAAGGTGGCGATGCATTGCAATTGCAAATTCAAAGATTTGAGCGCCTGATTGAAATGAATCAATCGAGTGCGTTCTTCCATGGATAATTTCGAGACCAGGGGTGGCAAACATTCATAACAAAAGGCTACAAGTAATATAAATAAAAAAGGAGAAAGAGAGACGGAGATGTTAGTGGGACACATGCAACAAGAAATAAAAACAAATAATAAATACACATGAAAAAACTTACACTTTTAGCACTCATCATTTTATCCGCATCAATGTATGCTCAAAAACCGGTAACGAAAACTCCGGCTACGCCAAGGCCCGTAGCGTTAACCGCTAAGGATACATTGCTGTGCAGTGCTTGGAAGATAACAGGTATAGAAGTTTTTGGTGTTAGTAATGCGCCAAATGAAAAGCAAAAAAATGATGGTGTTACTTTTATGCTTGACGGCACAGCCTTCTTTACT
>ENA-ORBV01005466-ORBV01005466.1-microbial-mat-metagenome-genome-assembly--contig:-NODE-5466-length-23372-cov-13.018974_pt1 | contig 23372 bp, 20 predicted proteins | sample MGYA00237777_ERZ505514 | MGnify/ENA primary metagenome ERZ505514 (study PRJEB26160, sample SAMN06269048) | microbial mat metagenome | isolation source: Oligotrophic lake microbial mat | place... | reverse complement strand
ACGGGGAAAGGCACCTTTGTTTGAGCGCATGGATGCGCGAGTTAGGTGCCGGCCGGCTGACAGCGAGCAGCGCAGGGTACCGAGCGAAGCGAGGCGCGATGCTCGGGCCGCCTTTCTTTTGGTTACTTTTCTTGGGCGACTCAAAGAAAAGTGACTCGGCCGCCGCCTAGGCGGACGAAACTTCGCCTCAAATCATCACCCCCGCGAGTGAAGTAACAAAAACCGGGTTCCGGCCAAAGTCGGAATGACAAGCCAAGAAGCCAACCGCACACCAAAACTCTCAACCCACAACCCACAACCCAAAAACCCACCCACATGCTCTCCATCGAAACCCTCCAACAGCTTGATGCCGCCCACCACCTGCATCCCTTCAACGACAACGCTGCATTGGCGAAGAAGGGCACCCGCATCCTCACCCGTGGCGAGGGTTGTTATGTGTGGGACGCGCAGGGCAACAAGTTGCTGGATGCGTTTGCCGGCTTGTGGTGCGTCAACATCGGTTACGGCCGGCGCGAGCTAGGCGAAGTCGCATCCAAACAAATGACTGAGCTGGCCTACTACAACAGCTTCTTCCAGTGCACCACCGAGCCCACCGTGCGGCTGTCGGCCAAGCTCGCCGAACTGGTGCCGGGAGATCTCAATCACGTCTTCTATTCGAACTCGGGCTCTGAGGCCAACGACACCATCCTGCGCATGGTTCGGCACTTCTGGAAGGTGCAGGAGCAACCCGAGAAATCCATCTTCATCGGCCGCCACAACGGCTATCACGGCTCGACCGTGGCTGGCGCAAGTTTGGGTGGCATGAAGGGCATGCATCAACAAGGCGGCTTGCCGATTCCCGATATCCACCACATCGAGCCACCGTACTGGTTTGCCGATGGCGGCGAGCTGGATGAGGACAGTTACGGCCGTCTATGCGCGCAGCGCCTGGAAGACAAGATTGTCGAGTTGGGCGCGCATCGCGTGGCGGCGTTTATTGGCGAGCCGGTGATGGGCGCGATTGGCGTCTACATCCCGCCGCGCAACTATTGGCAGGAGATCGAAAAGGTCTGCCGTCGCCACGATGTGTTGTTGGTGGCCGACGAAGTGATATGCGGCTTCGGCCGCACCGGCAACTGGTTTGCAGCCGAGACCTACGGCTTCTCGCCCGACATCATGACCTTGGCCAAGGGCATTACCTCGGGGTACATCCCACTCGGCGCGGTGATGTTCAACGACCGCGTCGCCGGCGTGCTTAAGGAAAAGGGTGGCGAACTGGCGCATGGCTACACGTATTCCGGTCACCCGGTGTGCGCGGCGGTGGCACTGGAGAACATTCGCATCTTGCAGGACGAGCGCATCGTCGAGACCTGCCGCAATCACACCGCGCCGTATCTGGCCCAGCGCTGGCGCGAACTTGGCGAGCATGCGCTCGTCGGAGAGGCCCGCATCGTCGGCATGGTCGGCGCCTTGGAACTGGTGCCGAACAAGCCGCAGCGAAGTTTCTTTCCTGATCGCGGCCGGGTTGGCGCGCTGTGTCGCGACATGGCGCTACAGAATGGTTTGATCCTGCGCGCGACCTATGACGCCATGCTGTTGTCACCACCGCTGATCATCAGCCGCGCGCAGATCGACGAGATGTTTGAGAAAACCTGGAAATCCCTAGACATGACTGCCGACGCAATCGGCATTCCACGCCGCACCTGATTTGTGCAAGTCGCTAGCTAGCCGCCTTGCCCGATGAATGTCATTCTAACTTTCATGCAGCAATCGGAACCGCCCAACCTGCTGTGTGAACCTTGGGAGAGCTTTTGCTCCCTGACCGCTCCCAAACCCTCCCCGAACATCGGCGAGGGAGTAAGCGCCGAACCGACACGATTCTTGAGTTAAACCCGCCGCCCACTAACGGAGACTTCCGATGATGCGTAACGCTCTGGCTCTTGCCCTCGCCACCACGCTGATCGCCGCGTGTGGCCAGGCCCCGGCACCTGCCGACACCACGGCCACCGCGCCGGGTGCACCCGCTGCACCCGCGTCGGAAGAAAAGGTGTTAAGTATTTACAACTGGTCGGACTACATCGCTGAAGACACCATCGCCAAGTTCGAGGCCGAAACCGGCATCAAGGTGATCTATGACGTCTTCGATAGCAATGAAGGCTTGGAGGCCAAATTGATGTCGGGTGATGCCGGGTACGACATCGTCGTGCCCACGCTCAATTTTCTCGGGCGGCAGATACAAGCAGGCGCGTTCATGCCGCTTGATCGCAGCAAGCTGTCCAATTTCGGCAACCTTGATCCCAAGCTGATGGAGTTGATCGCCCGCAATGACCCCGATAATCGCCACAGCGTGCCGTATCTGTGGGGCACTACCGGCATCGGCTACAACGTCGAAAAGGTCAAGGAAGCCCTCGGCGAAGACGCGCCGGTCAACAGCTGGGAGCTGGTCTTCAATCCCGAGTACATGAAGAAGCTCGAAGGTTGTGGCGTCAGCTTCCTCGATGCTGCCTCAGAGATGGTGCCGACGGTGCTCAATTACCTGGGCGAGCCACCGAACAGTTTTGACGAGGCCGTGATCAACAAGGCGCTAGTGACTTTGCAATCGGTGCGCCCGCACATTCGTTATTTCCACTCGTCCCAGTTCATCAACGATCTCGCCAACGGCGATATCTGCGTCGCGGTCGGTTGGTCAGGCGACATCCTGCAGGCCGCCACGCGCGCCGAAGAAGCCAAGAAGGGCGTCAACATCGAGTACACCATTCCCAGCCAAGGCGCGGCCATCTGGTTTGACATGATGGCTATTCCGAAGAGCAGCAAGCGCTCCGACAACGCCCACGCGTTCCTCAACTTCGTGATGCGTCCTGAGATCATCGCCGACATCTCCAACTACGTGTCGTATGCCAATGCCAACGCAGCCTCCAAGCCCTTGGTGAATCCTGAAATCACCGGCGACCCGACTGTCTATCCCGATGAAGCCACCTCGGCGAGGTTGTTTACCTTGGCGGTGCTGCCGCCGGAAGTGGATCGCATGTATACGCGGTTGTGGACGACGTTGAAGTCGGGGCAATAGGGGTTGGTTTGGGGGCAGGCTGGGGAGCCTGTCCCGTTTGCGCTTTATTGGGGGGTGGGATGGTGAGCCTTTTAGTTGTTTGGGCGAAGGCTGGGATTGAGCTTTCCTTGCTTCACTCGCCGTGTTGATGCTTTGCGGCACGGTTTCGTCTGCCGCTGAGGTGGACGAAACCGTGCCTCGAAACCAATTCAAGCGAGTGAAGCAACAAAGCTGGATTCCAGCTTTCACCGGAATGACGAGAGCCATTCACTCGGTCCGCGAAAACTTCAGCACCATCAGGCAACCAGCATGACCACCCCACATCCAGCGCCAGCCGCGGCCGGCACCAAACAGCCCACCCCCAGCGACGCCACCTTCCTCACCATCAGCGCCATCCGCAAAGAATTTGACGGCTTCGTCGCTGTCGATGATGTGGATCTGACGATCAGGCGTGGCGAGATTTTTGCATTGTTGGGTGGCTCGGGTTGCGGGAAGTCGACGCTGTTGCGGATGTTGGCCGGGTTCGAGAAACCAACCGCGGGCAAGATCCTGCTCGATGGCGTCGACATCGTCAGCATTCCGCCGTTCAAGCGCCAGCTCAACATGATGTTCCAGAGCTACGCGCTGTTTCCGCATTTGAACGTGTTCGAGAACATCGCTTTCGGACTACGCCGCGAGGGGCGGCCAAAAGCGGAGATCGACAGTCGGGTCGCCGAAATGCTCGCGCTGGTGCAGATGCAGAAGTTCGCCAAGCGCAAGCCGCATCAGTTGTCGGGTGGTCAACAGCAGCGGGTGGCGTTGGCGCGTTCATTGGCGAAGGGGCCAAAGATTCTGTTGCTGGACGAGCCGATGGGCGCGCTCGACAAAAAGCTGCGCTCGCAGATGCAACTGGAGCTGGTCAACATCATCGAGCGCATGGATGTGACCTGCGTGATGGTGACCCACGATCAGGAAGAGGCGATGACGATGGCCAATCGCATCGCCGTTATGGAGGCCGGGCGCATTCGTCAGATCGGCCCACCGGATGAGATTTACGAGCAGCCGAATTGTCGTTTCACGGCCAGCTTCATTGGCTCGGTGAACATGATCGAAGGCCGAATTACAGAGGACGAAAAAGACTTTGTAGTGATTCAAAGCCCGCAGCTGCCGCACGGAATCTATCTTGGCCATGGCATCAGCGGGTTTGAGGGTCAGGAGGTCGGCTTTGCTCTGCGTCCGGAGAAAATGGAGATCTCCAAAGCCGAACCGGAGGGCCAGTACAACAAAGCCCAAGGCATCGTTGAGGACATCGCCTATTTCGGCAGCCACTCGGTCTATCACGTGCGTTTGCCAAGCGGTTTGAAGCTGATGGCCAATCATTTGAACGCGCGCCGCTGGGCGTCGGAAGCCTTCACCTGGAATGACACGGTGTGGCTCTCTTGGGGCGAAAACTCCGGTGTCGTGTTGACCTCATGAACGCCTGGACTCAGCGCCTGCAGAAGCTGCTGCCGGGTGGTCGCTGGCTGGTGATCGTGCCTCCGTACGTATGGATGCTGCTGTTTTTTGCAGCGCCTTTTGCCATCGTCCTGAAGATTTCGTTTGCGAAAAGCCAGATCGCGATTCCGCCGTATACCGACCTGCTGCAGATCACCGACAACCTGCTGCAGATCGTCCTCAATCTCGACAATTACCTGTACCTGGTCCGTGACAGTCTGTACTTCAAGACCTATGTCAGCTCGCTGAAGATTGCGGCAATCTCGACACTGTTGTGCCTGCTATTGGGCTATCCGATGGCCTACGCCATTGCCCGTGCGGATGCGTCGGTTCGCAACGTGCTGATCATGCTGGTGGTGCTGCCGTCGTGGACCTCGTTCCTGATCCGCGTCTACGCTTGGATCGGCATCCTGAAGAACAACGGCCTGCTCAATAACTTCCTGATGTGGCTAGGCGTCATCGATCAGCCCCTGCACATCTTGCACACCGATGTGGCGGTCTATATCGGCATCGTTTACACCTACTTGCCGTTCATGGTGCTGCCGCTTTACGCCAATCTGGTCAAGCACGATCAGCGCTTGATTGAGGCGGCTTTCGACCTCGGCGCCAAGCCTTGGCAGGCGTTCTTGAAGATCACCGTGCCGCTGTCCAAGGCCGGCATCATCGCCGGCTCGATGCTGGTGATGATTCCGGTGGTCGGTGAGTTCGTTATTCCGGAGCTGCTCGGCGCGCCGGATACGCTGATGATCGGCCGCGTACTGTGGCAGGAGTTTTTCAGCAATCGCGACTGGCCAGTGGCCTCGGCGGTGGCCATCGTGATGCTGATTCTGCTGATCGTGCCGATCACCATGTTCCATCACTATCAGGCGAAAGAGATGGAGGGCCGACTGACATGAAGCGACTCTCCGCGCCGAAGGTATCCACGGTCTGGTTGGCGGTGGGCTTCGTTTTTTTGTATGCGCCAATGCTGAGCTTAATCATTTACTCGTTCAACGAGTCGCGGTTGGTGACCGTGTGGTCTGGATTTTCGGTCAAGTGGTATGGCGAGTTGATGCGTGACGAGCAGATGCTCAACGCGGCATGGGTCAGCCTGCGCGTCGCCTTCTACACCGCGACCACCTCGGTGGTGATTGGCACCATGGCCTCGCTGATGCTCACGCGTTTCGCCCGCTTCCCCGGCAAGACCCTGTTTGGCGGCCTCATCACCGCACCCTTGGTGATGCCCGAAGTCATTACCGGTCTCTCGCTGCTGTTGTTGTTCGTCAGTATGTCGGACTGGTTTGGCGTGTTCGGCAGCCGCGGCATCATGACCATCTGGATCGCGCACGTGACCTTCTGCGTGTCCTTCGTTACGGTGGTGGTGTCATCGCGCTTGAGCGAGGTCGACAAGAGTATTGAGGAAGCCGCGATGGACCTGGGAGCCAATCGCGCCAAGGTGTTTTTCCTGATCACATTACCCATGATTGCCCCCGCCTTGGTCGCCGGCTGGCTGTTGGCATTCACTCTGTCCTTGGACAACCTGGTGGTCACCAGCTTTGTTTCAGGACCCGCTTCCACGACCTTACCGATGAAAGTGTTTTCATCGGTGCGTTTGGGCGTCAGTCCGAAGATCAACGCGCTGGCGACCATCATGATTGGCGTGGTCTTTGTTGCCGCGTTTATCGGTTGGTGGTGGATGGCACGGGAAGAGAAGAAGCGCAAGTTGGATATGCAGTTGGCCGCACAGAAGGGGTGAGCAGGGCTTTCGAGCCGCGAAGCGGCGAGCCTGCGAACGCCGTTGCGCCTGCAGGCGCAGCGGCCGGGGGTGCTGATTCGAGCCGCGAAGCGGCGAGCCTGCGAACGCCGTTGCGCCTGCAGGCGCAGCGGCCGCGCCGCGACTGCCGGCAGTCTCGCTCGCTGCGCCCAAGGCGCACCCTATTCTCATAGAGCCTAGCGAACGTCCAGGAACTCAGCTCCAGCAATCAAGTTTCGCTTTAGCAGGGCAGGTGGGCCATGCAGCCTTACATTGGCAAGTGTGCGCGGCATTTCACCTAGGCCAGGATCTAGCAGAACTGACTCGGTACATCCACCGACGCGGCCGGTCCATTCGGGAGCTGCACTACCGGCTCGTTCAGCCAGAAGCTCGGTAATCGCGGCCGCGACCGTCAGTTCGCGGGCGCAAAGATTGGCAGGAAATGGCAACTGACTCCAGTCGAGCTGAGCACGCTTGGCGTCTGCCGCCCATTGCCGCGCAGCCAACAGATCACCATGTGTGAGCGCGCGGACCAGATCATTCAGCTCCATACAGCGCCTCCCACAGATCCTCGAATGCCTAGGCCGCTTTGCCCTGCTGGGGCGTTGGCACCAAAGGCAGTACTGCCTGCCAGACGCCTAGTTTGTCGCGCGGCAAATGCGATAGCAGCAGGCGCGCATCCGCGCGGTCAATCGCGTCCCTCCAAGCCGCAAGCTTCATCGCCAGCAGCTGCTCCGTTGACGGCGCGCGCGCCACCAGCGCGGCGGACTGATAGAGCACCTCGCCCACAGTGAGGCCAACCAAGTAACCCTTCGCCGCATCGTTCAACCAGTCGATTGGCAAGCCCAACTGCTCGGCGACCTCACCTGCCGCCCGCCGAATGATGGCGGCATCCGGCCGGACGAACAGCGCATCGACATCCCGCGTGGCATCGCGAGCACCGAACAATAAGACAATTGCGGCGCCGCCAACGACGACGATCTCTGCCCGCTGTTGCTGCCGAGCAAGCGCATCCGACAAAGCGTCGAAAGCCCGGCGTATGCCATTGGCGGTGAGTTTCATGGGTCTCACGCTATCACGGGCCGCGACTGACGATCTTCCTGCGACGATCGTTGTCGCCGCGAACGATAAGAGAATTACCGAGGGCAAATTTTGGATGCGCCGCGCAAGCTAAAAAGCGATCAACGCGGAGGCGCAGAGAACGCAGAGATTCGCAGGGCAAAGGGGTCTCGACATGAAGGCAGCGTAAGCGCCAAGCCGTTCTCCTGCGAGCCTCTGCGTTCTCTGCGCCTCCGCGTTGGGGTTGTCTGACGCGCGCCCGGGCGGTCGAGACCCGCGGATTTCGCTGCGCTGCATCCGGGTTACGCAGCCGAACTCTGCAGCTCCGCCAGCAACGTGAAAAAAGCGCCCAGCGCCTCGCGTTGCTGTGGCGGCATGTATTCAAAGGTGCGCCCGCGGTCGATGATTTCCCAGAAGTCCTTGTCGGCAACGTTTTCCAGTTCACTGCGGATGATGCTGACGCGCTCGGCATTTTCTTCGCGCATATCGCGAGCGATCACCAGCGCGCGTTCGTGGTGGCCAACGCTCAAGTAATAGGCGGCCAATTTCACCTGTGCTTTGCGCACGCCGAGCAGCGCGCGCTCTTGGCGTTTGATGCGCAGCGGGCGGTCCAGCTTCATGAACAGGGCGAGCATCGCGTCCTGCGTTGGTGAGTCGTATTCGTGGCCCGCCTGGCAAAGCGTCGACACGTCATAGGCCACTGTTTCGGCCACGAAGTTGAGCGTCATATCGAAGCTCACGTGACTGTAGTAGCCCATGTGCCTTACCGCTTCCAAGGCAAACGCATCACGCCCATAGCGCAGCATCGATTGCGCCAGTAGGCGGTATTGATTGAGCACGTTGTAGGCGGTGCGTACGTCGCGCAGGTTGAGCGTCGCTCGCAAGTACGAGTTCATGTAACGGAACACCAGTGCGACCAGTTCGTCGTCGCCGCACTGGGCCGCTTTTTCACCGATGTAGCGGGTGTCGATGGCAATCAGATAATTGACTTCGCGCAGGGCGGTGCCGGCCTCGCCGTAAATGCTCAGATACTGCCTCAGCACTTGCCATTCGACCCAGGTGCGGCGCGTCTCCAGATCCACCAGTGATTCCGGATCCATGGCGATGAAGTCCGGGTTTTCGCCCAGGCTGCGGCCAATTCGAAACCACTGTGCCGGCAGCCGGTTCTTCTGATCCAGATATCGGCAAGCGAAATCCTTCAGCGCATCCACAGCGCGGCTGGCGATGATCTTGTCCTTGCCTGACACCGAGTGGGTGGCGATATCGGTCAGCTCGGCCAAGGAGGCAAGCATGGCGGCTTGACGGTCGTCCAACACGTTGGGCGGCGTGTCGTGTTTGCCCAGCAGTTTGGCCACCGAGCGCTCCGCATCGCCGCGAATCCGCGCGACCAGATTGACCGGTTCGAGAAACCAGAAGACGTAGGAAAAATAGGGCAGCATCAGCAGCATGCCCAGCGAGGCCATGCTGATCCCAAGCAGCAATGAGGCCACCGGCACGAAACCGTCCTGCAGCGCCACGCTCAGCCACACGCCGCACACCGCTGCGATCACGTAATAGGCCAACACCGCCTGATTGATGCGGTCGCGCACGAACATGCGCGCGACGCCGGAATAGCGATCCGACGACAACTGCACGATGATCGCCACCACGGTGACCACGATACCGAGCAATGCCACCACCACCGGCGACAGTTGCGAAATGGCATCGGTGATCATGCCGGCGTCGAAGTGCAGATAACGAGCCATCGCGCCGGCGACGCCCGCGCCGCCATCGCGCAGATGGTCGATGAAGTAAACGCTACCGAAAACAAGCGCAGAGAAGGCGGCCAATAGACTTATCGGCAGCAACCATCGGCGCATCCAGTCGGGGCGCGTCACATCCATAGCGGCATCGTAGTACAGCTGCTTGCTCTCGTGTCAGTGATGGGTTTTGAGCCGGCTTGCCCGCCTTTCGGCACAGGCCGAGCGGCGGTCGATGGCTACAATCGACAGGTTCGCCACCTTGAGACCAAAGCCAATGCGTTGTGCCTATTTGTCACTGCTTGCGGGATGTTTGCTGTTTGCCAACGTCACCAGTGCCGCGCCCGCCGCCAGCACCAGCAAACTGCTGCGCTTTCCCGATATCCACAACCAGCGGGTGGTGTTCGTTTACGCCGGTGATATCTACACCGCGCCGTTGGCTGGTGGTACCGCATTTCGCCTGACTTCACATGCAGGGCAGGAGCTGTATCCGAAGTTCAGTCCGGATGGCCAATGGGTTGCGTTCTCGGCGCAGTACAACGGCACCCGCCAGGTGTATGTGATTCCCGCTGGCGGTGGCGAGCCGCGGCAGTTGACCTGGTACAACGACGTCGGCCCGATGCCGCCGCGCGGTGGTACCGACAACCGCGTGCTGGACTGGACGCCCGACGGGAAATTCATCGCCGTGCGCATGAATCGTAATCCGTGGAGCGAGCGCGATGGTCGGCCTTATCTGCTGCCATTCGCAGGCGGGCAGGAAAAGCCCATGCCAATGCCCGAGAGCGGCGGTGGCAGCTTCAGTCCGGATGGAAGCAAGTTCGTCTACACACCGATTGATCGCGACTTCCGCAGTTGGAAGCGCTATCGCGGCGGTCGCGCGCAAGATGTATGGATCTATGACTTGGTGGCCAACAGTTCGCTGCAACTGACCACGGATCGCGCTACCGATCATCAGCCCATGTGGTTGGGCGATAGCGTGTATTTCGTATCCGACCGCGAGTACACGCTCAACTTGTATTCGATCGCGCCCAGCGGCGGCGAGCCGACCAAGTTGACCACCTTCAACGACTTCGATGTGCTTTGGCCCAGCTCCGGCCCTGGCGGCATCGTGTTCGAGAATGGCGGTGGCCTTTGGCACTTTGACCCGGCCACCCGCAGCAGTGTGGAAGTGCCGATCCGCATTCAAGGCGACTTGCCCGAAACCCTGCCTCGCTTCGTGCAAGCCAAAGATTTCATCGAGTCTTTCGCGATCTCGCCGGGTGGCGAGCGTGCGCTGTTCGCTGCGCGTGGCGAACTGTTCAGCGTGCCCGCCAAACACGGCGAAGTGAGGGTCTTGAGTCGCACCCCGGATGCACGTGAGATGAGCGTCAGCTGGTCGCCCGACGGCAAGTGGATCGCCTATCTGTCCGATGCCACCGGCGAATACGAAATCTACCTGCGTGCGCAAGACGGCAGCGGCACGCCGCGGCAACTGACGAAAGATGGCGATACTTGGCGCTTTGCACCGGTCTGGTCACCTGATTCCAGCCGGCTGGCTTTTGCCGACAAGCGACAGCGCCTGCGTGTGCTAGATGTGACAAGTGGCGTCACCACCGATGCCGACGTCGGCAGCGTGGATGAAATAAGCGACTACGTATGGTCGCCCGACAGCCGCTGGTTGGCGTATGCGAAAACGTCCAGCAATCGCAACAACGCGATCTGGCTGTACTCGCTGGCCAGCGGTCAGGCCAGTCAACTCACGGACGACGAAACCAGCGCCAGACAACCGGCATTCGATCCCAAGGGACGCTATCTGTATTTCCTGTCCGACCGCGATTTCGGGCTGACTTTCAGTGCCTATGAGTTCAATTATCTGTACACCAATGTCACCCGCGTTTACGCGGCAACACTGGCCGCCGATGGGCCGCCGTTGTTACGTCCGAAATCAGACGAAGTGGGCGCTCCCAGTGAGGCTGACGACGAAGCCAAGGAAAAAGATGGGGAAAAGCCGAGCAAGGCACCGGCAACGTTACGGATTGATATCCCCGGCTTCAACCAGCGGGTCATTGCCCTGAATGCGCCGCCCGGAAATTATGGTGGACTCAGTGCCAATGACGATGGTGTGTTTGTCGCCGCACTCGCCGACGGCGGTGAACCGGCAGATTTGTCGTTTATCGGACTGGAGGCCGAAAAACCGGTTTTTGTTGCCAAGGTCAACGGCTACGCGTTGGCTGCGGACGGCGAAAAAATGCTGCTGCAACGCGGCCCGGACTTCGCAATCGTCGACGCTAAACCGAGCGCGGATTTTGATGCTGGCAAGCTCGATCTCGCCGGTATGGAGCTGCGCATCGAGCCACGCCGCGAGTGGAGGCAAATGTTTGTCGACAGTTGGCGTGTGTTGCGCGACTGGTTCTATGACGCCGGCATGCACGGGCAAGACTGGGACGCCATTCGCGCGCGCTATGAGCCGTTGGTCGCGCACGTTGGCAGTCGCGCGGACCTCGATTATCTGTTGCAAGAGCTGGCCGGTGAACTGAATGCCGGCCACGTCTATGTCGAAAGCGGCGACCAGACCCAGGTGCCGCGCAAGCCGGGTGGGATGCTCGGCGCTGAGCTGGCCAAAGATGGCAGTGGCTATTGGCGAATCGAGCGCATCTTCGCAGGCGAAAACTGGGATCCAGCGCGGCGCTCGCCGTTGACCGAACCCGGTGTCAACGGCAAGGAAGGCGAGTTGCTGTTGGCCATCGATGGGGTCAGCACACAGGGTGTCGACAACATCTATCGGCTGCTGGAGAACAAGGGTGATCGCGTCGTCGAATTGCGGCTTGCGGAGAACGCCAATGGAGCGAACGCCCGCAGCGTGCGAGTCAAAGCGCTGAGTTCAGAGTTGTCGCTGCGCTATCTCGATGCGGTCGCTGCCAAGCGTCGCCAAGTAGACGCACTCTCCGGTGGGCGCATCGGTTACATCCATGTGCCCAACACCGCCGTGGAAGGCAACCGCGAACTGTTTCGCGGCATGCTTGCTTACGCCTCACGCGAGGCGCTGATCATTGATGATCGCTACAACGGCGGCGGTTTTATTCCGGATCGGATGATCGAATTGTTATCGCGGAAACCGCTCAACTACTGGAAGCGCCGCGGCCTGGAACCCAACGCGACGCCGCTGCTGTCTCACCTCGGACCCAAAGCCATGCTGATCAATGGCCTGTCGAGCTCGGGCGGGGATGCATTGCCTTACTACTTCCGCAAGATGGGCTTGGGCAAATTGATCGGCACCCGCACCTGGGGCGGCCTCATCGGTATCAGCGGTGGTCCTTCGCTCATCGACAACGGCCGTGTGCTGGCGGCAACGTTTCGCTTCATGGACACCGACGGTCAGTGGGTTGTGGAGAACGAAGGCGTGGCGCCCGACATGCAAGTGATTGATCGACCCGAGCTGGTCGCCGCGGGCGGTGATCCGAGTCTGCAAGCGGCGGTGACGCATTTGTTGGAGGAACTTGAAAAGGGTTCGGCTCGGGCGCCGGTTGCGCCGGTGGCGCCGAGTGAGTTTCCGCCGCTTGGTGATTGAGCGCTTTGGCGTTAGCAGAAGCCCGCCTACCTTGGCTCCGTTTTTGCCGCCGCAATGTTGGCTTACCGCGACAGTCCGCACACATCGGCGAACGTCGAAATCGCCAAATGCGCTGCCTGTCGGACTCAGGTGGTCGAGGCGATAACATGAGGACAGGGTACGACGATTTGCATTCCCATAGCAGCGCTATGGGTCAAAAATTGGCGGAATCTGATTCGACAGAATCAGGGGTAGCGCAGACGGATTTGCAGCCCGGCCGACCTCATTCCGACAGGTTGCCAGGGCTGCGTCCATGCTTGATCCCAAGCTGTCGGGCATGAGACAAGCATTGGGCCGGGTCACCCGACGGATTTGCCAAAAATGACCCATATGTCAGGGTTTTCCCGGACAGACACGCCTGCCCTCTTCAGGCGACCATCCAAACTGCGGAAATGCTTCCGCCAATTTGGGGTTGAGACACGGGGCATTCGGTGGTTTTGCGGCGGATCGTGAGCGGTTTGATGCTGGCAGGGGCCATGTACGCGGCGAGTGGAAGTGTCTACGCGGGCTGCGGGTCGAGCCACACGGTGTGCGCGGATCCGGATCCGCCACCGCCGTGTGAGGGAGCACCGGGAGGATGCAACACGCCGGTTGAGGGCCCTCCCCCTGGTGGAGATCCCAACGGCAACGGCAACAGCGGTCCGGGAGGCTACGATCCCGATGCTGAGAACGAACACAACCAAATGTGCATGAGTGTCCAGGGCGGAATGGCCGGCATTGGGTGCAACCTCCAGCAACGCCCACCGGCTTTGGCTGGTAACGGCTGTGGTTCCGGCGTGACAGCTGGCCTAGTTCCGGACATCTACATCGGGGCACATCAGCTTGGAAGCATGTTTTTGCTTGCTTGCAACAATCACGACATCTGCTGGGGCACGCTCGGAAATATCAAAGAAGTGTGCGACAACCAAATTGGAAACGACATGCGCGAAGCGTGCAGCGGATATTTTAATCCCGCTTCTGTGATTGGTCTTGGCTTAGGACCTGGCGCAGTCTCCGCGATCGCTCAACATCGCACCCTCTGTAACATTCAGGCTCAGGCTTACGAGGCTGGGCTTAGTGGAAATGCGCTTAGCCTACCTCAGGCGATTTTTGACGACTCCCAAAATGAAGCAAGTTGCCGTCGATTGCATGATGAAAAGGAGACATTGAATTGTCAGTTTTAACGCTGAGAGCCAAGGCATCTCGTGGCCACTTAGATCGCTGGCTTGTATTGCTAGTGGTCGTGCTTGTCATTTTTGGATTTGCTGTCACCCGAAGTGATACAAGCCTCGAGCCCAAAGAAAGTGACGTAGCCGGAACTGCGCAGACGCAGCGCAATGCAGCGACAGAGCCAATCGCTTGGGAGGAAGCGCCGCAAACGGTCTCGGTCGCCAATGTTCGGGTTGCTGATGCCGGTCCCGACGTAACTGCACTGACGCCTCAAGAGTTGGTCGAGCTCGGCGTGCCGTTCGAGGTGCTGGCCTTAAGTCGTGAGGAGTCGGCATGGCTGCGACGAAATGGCTATCCGCGAGCGGAGGAAATCGAGAATCTTCAAACGCTTGATTTGACTGCCCTCCAAAGGCGGGTCGATGGTGGGGATTCCGCAGCGATGGCGTTGCTAGGAATGCGTCTCGGCGGAGAAGCAGGTCGCGAACTTCTGGAGCGAGCTGAAGTACATGGCAGCCGCTTCGCCATGCTCGAAATGCTTCGGCAGTCGCCGCCGACTGAAGCGACAACTGCCCACGCCAGCATGTACCACGCGTATGCGGCGGCGCTTCTCGGCGACCATCGGGCTTCGGGGGCAATGTCTCGGGCCTATCGAGGTGATCCCGCATACAGCGATTTCTTGGTTAGGACCGGTTTGTCTGGGGGGCAAGCGCAGCTTTCCCATTTGAATCGGCAGCGCGCGGCACTGGGCATGCCACCTCTGGTGCCTGATCCAAGACCGGGATTCGTAGAGTGGGAAACAGCGTTTATTTTCGGCAGCATTCCTGTCTATACTTCCCGCGGTGGCTGATCACAGAGAGATGGAAAACGCTTCGAACTTGATGACCATCTTGGGTCACGATGCCTAAGCCAGAGTTCCAGCTCGGTGTGTACCGCGGCCAAGCATTCGAAGCGTTTGTTCCAGCCCACTTGAGACGGGCCAAGGATGACTTGGCCCGTCTCAAGTGGGCTATCGTCACGCTGAAGGGCAGTTGCAGGCCAATGGAATGACGGCGCGATTAGACCCGCGCGCATTGGCGTCGTCATCGCGACCGTTGGCGATTCTCGATGAGAATACTGATCGCTGCGGCAAGAACTGTCTCGCCGAACTGCAACGCGGGCCGTTGACGCGATCACGCTTGGTTGCGGCGCATGCGGCTTTGATGGGGCAGAGGCGAAGTTCGCTGCGAACATGACCGGCTTGGTCAGGGACCGAGCACCCCATTCACTCCGCGATGGTCGCGTGCCCACCGGAGCACATCCCCAACCGCTTGGGCGACCTGATCGACTTCGTCGAGTCCGCCAGCTTGCCGCCTTTGCTCCGGGCGGTCGTCTGCTTGATGCAGGTCTTGCAGATACACCCGTTCACTGATGGCAACGGTCGCCTCGCGCAATTCCTTTACTGGAAAATTGCAACGTCCGCCGGGGGAGAGCGAAGCGAGTTGCTGCGTCTGCCAAAGCGCTTGTGGGCGAATGGCGCGCTTGAATTGAATCGCTGGGCACTGCAGCTAAGACGCGACAACGATTGGAAGCCAGGCTTGCACCGCAGTCTTGCAGTGCTGACGAACACAACCTCAGGCAACGATTCGGACTAAACGAACGCAAAGCAGCGAGTTGCCTGCCTTTGAGTTGATTTGGAAAGTGCTTAGCCCCTGTTTGATCCTGGCGCAAGCGTAAACGTTTTGTATCGGCAGCGCCGCCGAGTTGCCACCGGCCAGACATTGGGGTGCGAACTCTGCCCTGGTCGCGACACTTATCTATTTTCAGCCCATGAATAATGGATAGGAGAGTGGCCTTTGGCTCGAGTGGAACACAAATTTTTGGAGGGGGAAGGTCAGCCTCATACGGGTGCCTTATCGACAAACCAAGGGGTCGAGTGGGCAGCTGAGGAAAGTGTCGTGGTGATGTCGCTGGTGAATTGCGCAACGCTAAACCTGAAGCTGAGCGCAGCCTGTTGCAGCCAGCTGACGTGGGAGTTAGAGAGCGGCGTCGATCGGATTGGGCAATGGCAAAGGCCCCGCAAACAAGCCGACGTGCTTGTCGTGGATTGGCAAGACGCTGCCGAAGTTAAAGTCGCGCTCTCGAAATGTGCGGCTGGCCAATACGCCCCAAGGGTAATTGCCATCGCGTCCCAACTTCCGGCAACGATTTGGAGCGACATGGCGCGTGGCGATATCAGTGCGGTGGCTTGTCCGAACTCAGACGTTTCAACACTGACTCAAGCGATTCGAAGCGCGAGCGCCGGTGGCTGTTTCGTCGCGCCCAATCTACTCTTCCGTGATCGGTGCCGGGATCAACGCAGCAGCCCGTTTGCGAACTTGAGTAAGCGGGAGCGGGTTGTGTTGGGCCGGGTGGTTGCTGGTCAGACAAATTCCGCCATTGCCGTTGCCTTGCGGCTGTCAACGAAAACAATTGAGACATATCGTGCACGCGGCATGGCCAAACTCGGAGTCACCGGGGTGGTGGCGCTGATGAAGCTCGCCGTACAAGGCGAGACGCTTTAGACACGGCCTCTCGAAGCGGCCGACGGGCGCACTGAGCCTTCAATGCAGAGGAGGCAGGCATTCGTCCTGCACGCTTCGTTGTCGCAGGCATAATTCCGCCATGCACAATCACGGCGTTCTCGACTTAATCCTGGTTTTCCTGCTCGCCGCCGTCATCGCGGTGCCCCTGTTTCAGCGCTTGGGTCTGGGCGCGGTGTTGGGGTTTCTGGTGGCTGGCGTGGTGATCGGGCCGAACATGCTCGGTCTGGTGCCGGATCCGGCGAGCGTGTTGGCGGCGTCGGAGTTTGGGGTGGTGATGATGCTGTTTGTCATTGGCCTTGAATTGTCACCAGCCCGCTTGTGGGTGATGCGGCGGCAGGTGTTCGGGATTGGTGCGCTGCAGGTGCTTTTGTCGACGCTAGCCATCGGCGGTGTGCTCGCGATGTGGGTGATCGGCGGGGCGGCGGCCGTGATTATCGGGATGGGCTTGGCGCTGTCGTCCACGGCGGTGGGCTTGCAGTTGTTGGCCGAACGCAAAGAGTTGACCGCCGCGCACGGGCGTTTGGCGTTCGCTATTCTGCTTTTCCAAGACATCATCGCGATCCCATTGTTGGCGGCCATTCCATTGCTCGGCAACAGCGCCGACGGCGGCACATCGCTCGGTTGGGCCGAGGTCAGCAAGGCCGCACTGACCATTGCGGCGGTGGTCATCGGTGGCCGGGTGGTGCTGCGGCAGGTGTTCCGCGTGGTCGCCCGCGCCCGTACCGCCGAGGTGTTCACCGCGACGGCATTGTTGGTAGTGGTTGGCACCGCGTGGTTGATGGCGTGGGCGGGTTTGAGCATGGGTTTGGGAGCTTTCCTAGCCGGCGTGCTGTTAGCGGACTCCGAGTTCCGCCACGAGCTGGAATCGCATATCGATCCATTCAAGGGTTTGCTGCTTGGTTTGTTTTTCATTGCGGTCGGCATGAGCATCGACCTCAATCTGGTCACTCGCGATCCCTTGCCGATTGCGCTGGCCGTGCTTGGGCTGCTGGGCATCAAGGCCTTGTTGTTGATCGCGCTGGGACGCGCGGCGGGCTTGAGCGGGCGCTCGTCACTCAGCTTGGCGGCAGTGTTGGGGATGGGCGGTGAGTTCGCCTTCGTGGTGTTTGCGGAGAGCTTCAAGTTCGGCTTGATCGAGGCCGCGCTGCGCGATCAGCTGGTCGTTGTCGTCGGCTTGTCGATGGCGGCCACGCCGTTGTTGTTGCTGGCGCTCGACCGTGGCCTGCCGGCCACTAAGCGTGATCCTGAGCGCAAGGCGGATACCATCGGCGATGACCACTCGCGCGTCATCATTGCCGGCTTTGGGCGCATGGGACAGATCGTCGGTCGCTTGCTGCGAGCGCAGCAGATTTCGTTTACCGCGCTGGAAAACAGTGCTGAGCAAGTGGATTTGTCGCGCCGATTCGGCAGCAAGATCTACTTCGGCGATCCTGCGCGACCCGAGTTGCTGCGTGCGGCGCACGCGGAGCACGCCGAGGTGTTCGTGCTCACTACTGACGACCCCGAAGCGAATATCCGCACTGCACGCGTGGTCAAGCGCTTGTTCCCGCATTTGAAGGTGTTTGCGCGTGCACGCAACCGCCAGCATGCCTTCAAGCTGATGGACTTCAACGTGGACGGGGTGGTGCGCGAGACCTTTGGCAGCTCACTTGAGATGGCCGAGCAAGTGATGCAGGCGCTGGGCATTCCCGCCGATCAGGCGGCCCAGCGGGCAAAGCAGTTCCGCATGAGTGATGAGGCGCTGCTGCGCGAACAACACCTGTTCTATGACGACGAAGCCGCCTTGGTCGCGACCTCACAGGACGCGTTGCGCGATCTACAGGCATTGTTCGAAGCCGACGACCGTGCCCGCGCTACTCCCACTGAGCCCGAGTGAGGCCGACTCACCGACCTCAGCGTTGCAGAATCGCGGTCACGCCCATGCCGCCGGCGGTACACACCGAGATCAACGCGCGACCACTGCCTTTTTCCTGCAGTAACTTGGCGGCGGTGGCGACCAGGCGCGCGCCAGTGGCGGCAAAGGGGTGACCGACCGCCAGCGACGAGCCGACCACGTTCAAGCGCTCGCGATCAATGCTGCCCAACGGCGCGTCCAGCCCCAGTTTGTCGCGGCAGAAATCGGCTGACTCCCAGGCTTTCAAAGTGCACAACACCTGCGCTGCAAAGGCCTCGTGAATCTCGTAAAAATCGAAGTCCTGCAAGGTCAAACCGTTGCGGGCCAGCAGCTGCGCCACCGCCCAAGCTGGCGCCATCAACAGGCCTTCGCCGTGGACAAAATCCACCGCCGCGACTTGCGCGTCGATGAGATACGCCTGCGGTTGGTGGCCGTTCGCCTTGGCCCATTCGTCGGACGCAAGCAGTGCCGCTGATGCGCCGTCGGTGAGTGGCGTTGAGTTGCCCGCAGTCAGGGTGCCTTGACCCGAGCTGCGATCAAACGCCGGTTTCAGCGCGCCCAGCTTTTCCACGGTGGTATCGGGGCGCAGAATGTTGTCGCGCTCAATGCCACGAAACGGAACCACAAGATCGGCATAGAAGCCGCGCTCAAACGCGGCAGCGGCCTTGCGGTGCGACTCGAACGCCAGCTGATCCTGCGCCAGTCGCTCGATGGCCCATTCCTTGGCCATCAGCTCGCAGTGCTCGCCCATGCTCTTGCCGGTGCGGGGCTCGCCGACGCCAGGAAACTCGGGCGTCAACTCACGAAATGCAAAGCCCTTCAAAGCACGCAGTCGGCCGCCCGCACTGCGCGCCATGTTGGCGTCCAGCAGGCGTCGACGCAGTCGCTTGTTGACCGCGATTGGCACATCCGAGGTAGTGTCTGAGCCACCGCCGATACCGGCTTCAATCTGCCCCAGGGCAATCTTGTTGGCAACGGTGATCACGGTATCGAGGCTGGTGCCGCACGCGCGTTGCAGGGTAATGCCCGGCGTCAACGGCGACAATCCGGACGACAATGCCGCCTCGCGGCCCAAGTTCCAATCCGACGAGTGCTTGAGTACCGCACCCATCGCGACCTCGCCCAGCACTTTGCCGTGCAGTTCGAACTTCTCGACCAGCGCACCCAGCGTGCGTATCGACATGCCCAGGTTGCCGACGTCGGAATACGCCGTGTTGTTGCGGCAGAACGGGATGCGCACGCCGCCCAAAATGGCGACCGGACGGACCTGACGAGGAGTGTTCATGGGCACGCTGGACTTGAGTCGCGGAAGGGCTCTGGATCATAGCGCAGGCAGGCTGCGCGGCGGCCGTTGGGCCAAGACCTGTGTGTCTGCTCCGCCGGCCGGCGTGGCAAAGAAGGCCGGCATCGCCGGCCACAGGGTGAACCCCCAGGACTTTTCGCGGATCAGACCTTCCCAGGTGTCCGCGATTCGCTGCATAAGCCCCGGATCGTTGGCATCGAACGGACCGAATATGCGCAAGTCACGACGGCCGGTGTCGAAATCCAGCCCGAGCGTAAAGATCACCACCGGCACGCCGGCCTTGCGCGCGATCAGCAGCAAACCCTCCGGCATGTATCCCGTGCGCCCGAACAGCTGCACCGGGACCGACATCCGCGTTTCGGATGGCGGCACGTCCGGCGTACCTATCACCCAGCGGCCTGCCTGCAGGGCATCCAGGCTTTGCTGCACCGTGCGCGGCGCATAAATCAGCGGCCCACCCGACACCCGCGCGAGTTCACGCAAGCGGATATGTCCGTACAGAAAGCCGAGCCACGCCCCGCCCATTCCGCGAGTGCTTACCCTGCCAGCCAGCACGCAGGAGTCGACACCGTGCGCGCGCAGGGCATGCACGAATGGAAAATTGGCACCCCAATGGAAAAAGCCGCCCATCGCCGTACCGGCAACTTCAGGCCAAGGCGTTAACACATCGATCTGACGCAGGATTGTCGCGCGACTCAGAAGACGCGAGCGCAAGTAGTCCAGATGGTCAACCAAGCGGGTGAAGCGATAGCGGTGCGCCCATCCTGACGGGTCGGAAATTTCGACCCAGTGTTGGGCTTGATCGAGTGCCGCCCGCCATTCCGCCGCGTACAGCCACTGCCAGCGCGACAACTGTCTCGCCACTCGAAATCCCACTGGCCACGGCAGCACGCCGAGCATTGCAGGCAACAGGATGAGCGCAATCAGTGTGTGCAACTCGCTGCGACACTTGCTGATCCAGCTCTCGACCAGCTGCCTCCGCTTCATGCGTCTGACAGCTTCAAGGCGCCAGTTCCGACGCGAACGCGTCGGGTGGACGTTGCGCATAGTCAGGCGGTCGGGACAGTTTCCGGTTGCGGCAGCTCATGTAAAGCTCCGTGGTCGCCAAGTCCTGGATCGGATACTTGAGCAGTTCGGGCGTGTACTCGATGATCGACTCGGTGCGCAGCGCAACCCTCCAAGGCTCGAAATCGTGAGCCCGCAGTTCGCGTTCGAACTCAGTGACGGTGATCGGATTAAGTTCCTTGTACCACTGCCAATACTCGGCTGGGGTGGCCTCCAGTCCGCTGCGATCCACGCGCTCGGGCGAGCCATTCAGTACCTTGTCGCGCAGCTCGGCTTCGGACATTTTCAAATGAAAGAAGGGCTCGCTGGAAAACTCACCCAGATGATGACCGACGTTGGAAAAGAACAGCCCCGGATTGACGAAGAACAGACCGCCATCGCGCAACACCCGCTTCACTTCGCGCAAGCATTGGCGATAGCCGCCGGCGATGTGTTCCAGCGAGCCCCACGAGATCACCACGTCAAAGCTATCGTCGGGAAACGGCAGCTGATTACCGTCGTGGCCAACAAAGCGCAGTGAGGGCGGCACCGCGTCTCGCGGAACACCATTTTGTTCAAGAATATGGGGTAGTCGCGCAAATCCACGGAACGGGTCCAAACCGACCATCAAGCGTGGCCCGTAGTGCAAGGCAAAGCCCAGATCGGTGATGCCGTCGCCGCAACCCACATCCAGCACATCGCCGCGCAACTGTTCGGAATCGCCAAGAATGTAGCTGCCGATGGTGCGAGCGGCGTGGTCGAAGTGGCGATGAAACCAGTCCCCCAGACCTTTTTGCCAGCTCATTTGACCGATGGGAAAAGTTCCCGGCAGAGCGATTATGGACGCTCCATTCGCCAACGATTTCACAGCATCCATCTCTAGCTCGCTCGCTTCAGCCGAGAACAGCGAACCATCGAAGCGGAGTAGCCTGCACCCCTGGTGACGAATTGACCCGGAAGCACTCACTTGCAACTTATCATCCATTGCACAGTGTAATTCGACACGGACCAGGTATTTTCCCCGGGGTAGCCAAATTGCGTCGATTCGGTCGCGAAACCTCGACGAGCTGGAAAATGCCCCAGATCCGTCACGGATTGTCGTAACGATATCCGGCTCCACAACAATTGCCGAACAAATTTCCAAGCGCAGAAATATGCTGCCAGCTGTTTTGGGATCATGGAAAAAGCTGAGCGATCTCATTGGCACTCGCCCTGCATTAGTTAAAACCTCTGGCCCACGTCGTTCACTTCACTCTCCAATACGACCTTCGGCATTCATGTCACGGCACGGTGCATCGGATCCTTACACTCTTAAACGCTTCCCGCTTCAGATCCCATCAATTCAGAGGTGCGGTATCTCTGAAATTTCTGTTGCCCTTCGAAACTCCAACTCGCAGGAAAGCAATCATTGGGAGAGGCGGGAGCCAGGTTCGGCTCCCACCTCGTACTAGCCTCGACAACGGGGACACTTGTCGCTAATTCAAAGCCTGCACGCAAATACCTCAGGTGACTCGCGTGGCTAATAGTATTGCCAAGTGGTGGAAACGGAATCGATATAAATTGTATAATCAGTTGCGAGTTGGTGCACGGCGTGCGCAGCCGCTATCAAAGCGCCGTTATATTCTGGATGCCATGACTGCACTCCTATCGGTAATTGCAACTCTCGATAGCTCAAAGTCACCCCGTCCTCCGAGCTGATTCTAAGGGTCAATCGCCCATTCGTTTTTGCCGTTACTGCGGCACTGTATCTTGGACCATCGCTCAGTGCCACTCCGCAGGTCTCATTAAATAATCCAATAGAATGAGCTGGAAGCAAATTGAAAACTTCGATACCCGCGTAACATTGAGCCACTTGAGGGTTTTTGCCACTACCGACTGTATATTGTAGCGAGCCAATCGCGGCACCGACCCCAGTGTACCAATAGCCATCTATACTTTGGTCAGTATGGTCGGCTTTTGCATGCAGCATCACGCCGAAATGGTCACTGGCGGCGTAGAGGCCGTAGCTCCTGAAATTAAAATTGACAGTTTGAATTGTGGCTCCCGCAGGGCGATAAACCTCAGGAATGTAAAGCTCACCAAACCCGCCGGCCCTTGCTATGCAACCCTCAGGGCATATCTTACTTCTAAAGCCCAACACCACGCCCCCCGAGAGTTTGGGAGTGGCGCGAAAACCACCGCTTCCGTCGGCCACTTCTATGACGTTACTTTCGGTGTAAACGTAACCGGCAATACGGTCGTATTCCCAGCCACTGTTCTGGAGTTGCCACCTTTCGCCTAGTCGGACAGGAGGGAGAGACGAGCCATTACGAGCGACTCCTATATTGTAATATCGAACTCAGGGCACGGAGTCCTGGGGGTCAAATCCGCAAGAGTCTTGAGTGGCTTCAGGGTATACGCAACGGAATAGCGATTAGGTGAGAATGAGTCTTCGATCAAGGACCGAAATCGGATTCGGTCGGGACCATAGCACAAAGCTCAATTTGGCTCAACCGCACCAAGTACGTAGGTGTCAAGTCACGTTTCATCAAAAAAATGCCATGAAACAGGGTCTTTTTCCGCATGGCTGCGTTGCTCGTCGTTGCCATAGAGCCCACTATGACGCTTCCTCGCGCCTTGCCCTGCGAAAAAATCCGTCCGTTTCATTTGGCAAGGTGTTGATGAAACGGACTACTAGTCGAGTGCTAGTTTGTGCACCCGACGACGCCCGGCTCACACCCAATGTCCACTACTTTGCACTGCCTCGGCGCGCTTGCTCTTGAGATCTCTGCAGATGGCCCCGCCGGGTCGCTGACCTTGGAGCGTGA
>ENA-ORBV01005465-ORBV01005465.1-microbial-mat-metagenome-genome-assembly--contig:-NODE-5465-length-23375-cov-13.502661_pt1 | contig 23375 bp, 19 predicted proteins | sample MGYA00237777_ERZ505514 | MGnify/ENA primary metagenome ERZ505514 (study PRJEB26160, sample SAMN06269048) | microbial mat metagenome | isolation source: Oligotrophic lake microbial mat | place... | reverse complement strand
ACTAAGCAGGCAGAGCAGCGTCAGTCCGAAACAAAGCAGACGGAACAGCGCCAAGCTGAGGCGAAGCAAGCGGAGCATCGACAGGCTGAGGCGAGGAAGTCGGAGCAGCCGGACAAGCCCAAGCAGCAAGGGGAGCATCGTCGCGCCGAGACTAAGCAGGCAGAGCAGCGTCAGTCCGAAACAAAGCAGACGGAACAGCGCCAAGCTGAGGCGAAGCAAGCGGAGCAGCGTCAGGCTGACGCGCGACAATCGGAGCAGCGTCATGTTGAGTCGCGAAATGCCGAGCAGCGGCAGTCCGAAGCTAAGCAATCGGAACAGCGTCAGGCCGATGCGCGAAAGCCTGAGCAGCAGGACAAGTCCAAGGAGCAAGGAGAGCAACGCCGCGCCGAGACCAAGCAAACGGAACAGCGTCAAGCTGAAGCACGACAGACTGAACATCGCCAGGCTGAAGCCAAGCAAACGGAACAGCGTCAAGCTGAAGCACGGCAGTCTGAACAGCGTCAGTCAGAGGCGCGGCAGGCAGAGCAGCGTCAGTCCGAAGCAAAGCAATCTGAGCAGCGTCAGGCGGAGCAGCGTCAGTCCGAAGCAAAGCAATCTGAGCAGCGTCAGGCGGAGCATCGCCGAACAGAGCAGCGGCCGGCAGAAAATGCACAAGCCGAAGTCAAAGCTAGGCAATCGCAGCAATCAGAAGCAAAGCCCAACGAGGTCAAGAACGACCAGCGGTCAAGGGAAGTCCAGAGGGAAGAGTCTGCGGTTGCGGATGAAACGCTTGAGAAAGAGATTCAGGCAAGGAACGACAGAGCCGGCGCGGCCGATCCAAGCTCGCATTCATCGTCAAGTTCTGCAAACCACAGTCAGTTCACAGGCGCAAACGGTGCCAACGCATCAGCGATGGGTTCGGCTCCAATTGGTCTGGATCCGCTCACCCGGATTCAAGTAGTCAACGGGGAGAAGCTCGTGGTCATGGGCTCTGCATACGAGCGGTTCGGGGAGGTGTTTCACAAGCAGGGCGTCAACAATCTAAACGCATGCGGTACTTGCAGCGTTGTTTCAGTTGAGCAGCAGCTGAACATACTCGGATTCGCCATGACTGAACAATCAACTTTGGTTGCGATGGCAAATATGACAAACGCGCAAGGTAGGCCCCTGGTCGATTTGCGATCGGCGGATCCTGGTGAACGGGGCGGAGCCTATCCGGATGATAATGTAACGTTCATGCAGCGCATTATGCAGCCCCTAGGTGTGTCCGCACACTGGGGGATGCTCGACAACGACCCCGCGACGCTTGCAAAGCTTCTCGACGGCGACCGAGGTGTGATCCTGTCCGTGAATGCGGCCAGGCTCCACGACGGCAAGGGGCAATTGGCACTCAATGATCACGCAGTCATTGCTCATTCGACGGCTTGGACTTGCCCTGAAGACGGTTCGGTGCCAATGCTGCGCGGATTTGTCATAAATGACAGTGGGCGTGGCGATGGTTGTTCAATGTTTGTTTCCGTTGAACGACTGAACTATGTCATGTCCGCCGGTCTGGATGAATCAGTGAGCACTGCACTGCACGTTTTGGATCCTCGGCGTCACGACGGGAATGCAAGCGAAAGATCGGCTATAATACTGACCCTCCCGCGATGAACCACTCTCTTGTCACCAAAGCCCACAACGCCGTGATCGCGATTCACGATGTCTGCGGGCATAAGAGCGCCTTTCAGAGAGAACAGATCGGCGTGAAGGTATGCCGATGAACAGTGTGGCGGGCAGGATGCTCGCGAACCTGTGCATGGAGGCACGAATATGGCCAAGCCGATCCTGGACGACGACCTGTGGAAGCTGATCGAGCCGATGCTCCCGCCCCCCAAGCCGCGGCGGTTCCGGTACCCGGGCCGCAAGCCCATCAACAACCGCCAAGCCCTTACCGGCATCATCTTCGTGCTGCGGACGGGCATCCCGTGGGAGCTCTTGCCGCAAGAGGATGGGCTGCGGCAGCGGTGTCTCGTGCTGGCCCGGTTGTAGAGGATCACGGTGTCAATGTAACTGCTGCTGGTGTGGCGGGCAAGGGGTGACTTTGGGGCCAGTCTGGGAGAACGGTGGGCGGTCATCGGCCCTGCGGGCCGGGGGAGTTGGGGGGGCTTGCCACGGGTTGCGCTCCGCGGGAGCTCCGTAGAAAGGGAATCGTGCGGCCTTTGGAGCGGGAGGAGGGGAATGGGTGTGCCGCCCCGCCCCCCCGGAGGGCGACGTGCTGACCCGTGGCAACGATCGTGCGGCCTTTGGGGCGGGGAGGAGGGAAGTGGGAAGTGGGAAGGAAAGTGAAAGTCGCTTCGTCGGGTGGGTGGGTGATCGCTGGGTCGTTTCGCAGCGGAGTGCCCGCCGCGGGGCCGCGGGGGCTCTGTAGGAAGGGGAGAAGCTGAGGGGTGGCGTGCGAAGGATTCCCAGCAGATGGAGCGTCGTGCTTCGCAAGCCCGATACCGATTGAACCGGAGAGTACAGGGAATCGCGGCAGGGCCACCAAGACAACCGGCACGGAGTGCTCTGGCACCAGAAACACCGCTCTGGAGAGCGGTGCCACCGAAGATAGAACCACCAAAGGCAGGGCCACCGAAGGCGGTGCGAGCACAGGGAGGATGAAGTTGACCTCTGCACGGCCGCGACGGCGGCGGCAACAACGGCTCGATCTCTTCCCACAACGCTTCGGGGAGCAGCTCCGCTGCCATATTCGTGCCTCCTTGCACTTGTGCTGATAGCCTTGCTCATCGGTCAATGCTCACGTTCTGAAACAGTCTCTTAGGTATGGCACAAATCTCACGGCTGATATGCTGAATGAGATCATGAAACAGATGTGGCGGCCATGAAGTACCTATATATCCTTCCAAGAACAAACGAGCAAACGCATGTAGAGGAAGAGTGGTTCTCGTCGTACGCGATGAAGGCCTGCTCCAAGTGCTATAGCCTGCTTTGTCAATACCGTCCACAGCCGCTGGATGTCGAACTGCGGAGAGATGAACCGGTCCCAACGGCACCACTTGTGGGCGCGTCGCGAGAGCGACACTCGATACCTGTGGATATCGAACTGTTACGAACAGATCTCGTTGAGGCAATTGGTGCTAAAGAGTTTCATGTAATACGGTTCGGATGTGTTGCGTGGGGCGATGTGCCATTGCCTAATTACGTAAGTTGGGTCGCCCCAACGCGTCTCCGCATTGTACAGGCCGGGTCAATCAGCACCAACAGCTACCCTTGCCCCACGTGCAAGCGTGTTTGCCAGGTTATAGTAGGTCGAAAGTCCGTTCGAAAGCAGGATGTCGAATCGTTAACAGTTTTCTCAAGCGTCGGAGGTGCCGGCTTATACGTCTTGGAAGATGTCGTCAAACGTTTCCCTGCTAAGCTGCAATCTGAGTTAAAGTGGGAAGCTGCGATCCTCGCCATTTAGGTGCGGTGCAACGAGCGGTGGCGGTGTAAGTGTGCCACCACAGGTAACCTCCTCGTCTGTTTCAACCACAACCGCTGGGCTTACTGGCCCCTGCAGGATTCGGGCGGCGACATCGTCTCGGTTTGCGATATGGGCGGGGTTGATGGGGGGGCTGCCGGTGGAAACGCCGCTCGCGTTTGCACGCGACGCCTATGGAATCATCCGCCTCAACCGAATCGACAACACCGGTCGAATCGCGATCAAGGTGTAGACGCACGCTGCGGCGGCTCATCGCGCGATCGCAGCACCGTGAAGTTTCCGAGGTAGAGCGGTGTGCGGAGTGTGACGCTCTGTCGCAGCAATCGCGACCGGCACGCAAACCACACCAGGTTTCGTGTCAGCCTTGCGAAGAGTGTGGCGGGCCATGCAAGCAGCCCGCTCCCCGGGATGGGGACCGCCGCGCCAGCAAGTGTGCCCAGCACATCCCACGCATCCCCCAGCGTCTTGAGTTCGACAACATCGAGTCCCACATCCGCCGCGGACTTGCGAATGGCGAAAGTCGTGGGACGCCAGTGATCGTGCGGAACCTCATGCAAAGGGTAGAAGAAGGGGCAGGAGACGATGAGCGAGCCGCCGGGCCTGAGCACCCGCGAGAGGTTCTGCCAGGCGGTCGGCCAACCGTGGACGTGTTCGAGCACTTCGGTACAGAGCACCAGGTCATACCCGCCATTCTCGTGGACCGCATCGGGCCACGGCTGATCGAGGGCGAGTGTAAAGTCGAGCTTGATTCCTGACTGTGCCGCAATGTCAAGGCCCGTGTACCGATACCCCTTGGATTCCAGGAACCCACGCATCGGCTGTCCGCCACAACCGACGTCGAGCACTTCCCGCCCGGACGATGCCGCGGCGTGGGCATTGATGGCTTCGATTATTTGGCGACCGACCAGGGGGACGTTGAACGCTTCCTGCCGAGATCCCGGGCGGTACGCGAACCGTCGGTCATGGTGGCGATCATCGCTCATGCGTGCGCCTCTCGCAGCAGCGTGATACGCATTGCGACGTTCCGCAAACGAGCGGGCAGAACCTGGATTGCTTCATGAATGTGCGGGCGAAGCAGAACTATTGCCAGAGCTCCGTAGATGAGGGTGAACGTCGCGGCGGCAATGGTCGCCCTGCCAAGCGCTCCGAGGCCAAACTGCATGTGCGGGAGAGCACTCAGTTCCGAATCGATCAGCCATCCCGCCCCGGCAGCGATCAACCCGACGAGATACGCAGGCAATGTGTTCTTCAGGATCGATATCAGCCCCACGTGAATCCGCCGGAGGGCAAGCCAGACCATGCCCATGCATCCAATCGCGAGCGTCACACTCGATGAAAGCCCGATCCACTCGGCCGTTCCGCCGAGCCAGGCGCCGAGCATTCCCGAAGCAAGGACGGCCACACCTAGCGCGGCAAGCAGAAGGGCCCACGCTCGGAATCTCCCCCAGGCTTTGAGCGCGGCATAGGGAACCGCGTTCACCACCGTGAGGGGATAGAACACCGCGATGATGAGCACGGTGGGGACCGCAGAATCCCACCTGCCCTGCCAGAGCCAACGTTCCAGTCCCGGGAAGACAGGGATGAGGACCAGTCCTGTTGGGACGGCGAAGAACATCAACTGCCGGAGCGATTTATCGAGGGCTCGCCGGAGACGCTCGGGTTCATCGATGCGTGCGAACGCGGCGAAGAGAATCTGGTTCATGTTGGCCGCGACAAGGATGCCGACCTGGGCGACGATCTGATAGGCGAAGAAATAGATGCCCACGACTGTCTCATTGACAAAGATCCGCACGACCGAGTAGTTCCCCATGTTCACGAGGGCGACACCGAGCGTGCCCAGAAGAATCCACTTTGCACTCTTCAACAGGTCCCACCACAGCCCGGAATGCGGCGGCTCGCGCCAGGGTCGGTCCTTGACGTATCGCCTGAGCATGATCCATTCGACGATCGCCATCGCGGGCAATGGCAGCACGAACGCCATGGGCCCAAAGCCCGCAATCGCGAAGCCGACCGATCCACCGTATCGCACCAGCGCGGCGGCAATCTGCACGATGGAGAGTTCCTGAAACCGAAGCTCGATGTTCAGCCGGGCAGAGAGAATGGATGGAAGCGTGTTGATCGGGACCGAACTGCCGATGATCAGTAGCATCCAGAAGTAGATTGGCTTCTGGAGCCCGAAGGCCAAGGCGGCACCGATGAGTACCACCAGCAGGCCGCAAAGCAGGTTCATCCAGCAGGCCAACCAGAAAATCGGGCCCAGGAGTCGTGGGTACTCGGCTTGTCGCTGGATGAGCAGGTCTCGAACGCCACCATCGCGCAGGAACGTAGCAAAGACGGCCGCGGAACTGGCAGTGGCGAACACACCAAAGTCCTCCTTGGTGAGGACCCAGGCGAGCACGATCTGCGCGATGAGGGAGGCACTCTTTCCGACGACCGTGTTCATCATCATCCAGATGGAACCGCGGACAACGTGTCCCCCGAGCGGCGGCGCGGCGGGACTGACGGGGAGCGTTTCCGAGTTCGGCGGGGCGTCGTTCATGGGGAGGCGAGTGATCGGGCGCAGCTGTGGATGAACCGGCGCATTGCTACTGAGGTATGTACTATCGGCCCTTGGGGCTGCGTACGTGATGTGTTTGCCGCCGATAACTCATGGCAAGTCTCTGAACGTCACGGGGTGATCGAGTCGATGGATTGTTCCCTGTCATGAGCGTCAGCGATCCAATCTTCAGCCGCGTTGCGATGCTGTGCCTTGGCACGGAGGTGTATGGCGTTGGCACCATCCAGAAGCTGTACGCGGAGCACGCACCAGGGATGGCGTTTGTCTGCTTTGAAAAGGGCCCGCTGTGGGATTGGCTCGGTGAGCGGGGCGTGCGAAGGTTCATGCTCAAGGGCCTCGGCGGGTTCGCCGCCTCTGGATCGGCGGCGACGCTTTTGAAACTGCCGGGAGTGGTGCTCCGTGCGCGACGAACGGCTGCGGCGCTGAACGTATTGCTCGAGCGAGAACGGCTCGGCATCGTGCATACGCATTGGTTGCCGCAGCAGTTCGTATCCGGGTTTGCCCGCTCCGCGAAGACCAGGACTGCCTGGCAGATCAACAACAACACGGATCGCTCCCGGCTCGGGGGTATGGGTATCCGGCTGAACCACTGGATGGCCAGGTGGGGAGCGGATGTGCTGATGCCGGCGTCGGATTTCATCGGAACGAACTGGCTGGCGAGCGGGGTTCAGACGGTCACAATCCGCAACTCGGCGGTGCCGCGGTTCACTTCAGGCAACGAGCTGCCGGTGCGGCCGGTGCGGTGTGTGATCGCCGGTCGACTGGAAGAGAGCAAGGGGCACCATGTCGCCGTTGGAGCCGTGCTCAAGGCACGCGCGGAGGGACAAGATGTGCAGCTCGATGTGTTCGGGGGACCGGTTGAGAACAACCCCTACTGCGCAGAACTGATCCGGCAGGTTCGTAGCGCGGTGGCCGAAGATGCCGTGCGTTTCCTTGGCTTTCGAACCGATCTTCGCGATCGCCACCAGGACTACCACCTCGCTCTGCAGTGCCGTATCGACCCAGAACCGTGCAGCCTTTGGGTGTGCGAGACGCTGGTTGATGGCGTGCCCTGCATCGCCTCGGCAAGTGGCGGGACTCCGGAGCTCGTCGCCGACGGCGTAACCGGATTGCTGTACCGTCCGGGCGATACCGAGGACCTTGCCGGAAAGCTCATCTTGCTCTGCCGAGACCCGGATCGGCTCGCCGCGATGCGAAGGGCGGCATTCGCGCGAGGGCAGGAACACTTTACCGTGTCACGCATGATGGATCAGACGCGGGAGCAGTACCGGCTTTTGCTCGAGTCCATCGGCGAGTGAGAGTCAAGCGGCGGGGACACCGCGAAAGACCATGAGATTATTGCTGAGAAACGAGCTGACGCTTCGCTTGCTGAGCGCCTGGCGGAGGCGAGAAGAATTTTCAGCGTCGAAGGTGAAGCTCTGGGCCGCGAACTTGGTGACCCAGTACTCGGCGGCTGCTCGTTGATGTGGCCATGGCCACCCTGGCCGGGCACGGCCGCGGTGACCACGAGCAGTCCGGACATACGGACCAGGAAGCCAACGAATCGATCGGCGAGTGCATCGGGCAAGTGCTCTGCGACTTCGATGCTGTAGGCAAGGTCGAACGTCTTGCCGGGATGAGTCGACGGATCCGTCACATCGAATCGGTGCGGAGTCAGGCCTTGCCGGTGGGCAAGCCAGCGACCGGTCGCGGCGTACTCGCCGGCCCACACATGCAGGCCGCGGCGATTGAACTCCGCGGCGTATGCCCCGGAACCGCAGCCGACATCGGCGATGGATCTCGTATCCGGCGCGAACGAGAGTAGTTCGTCTGCGAACGGAGGGGCATTGGCCTTGGCCATCCCGTGAAAGTGCCAGAAAACGCCGGGATTGTAGATGAGCGCATCAGACCCAACGCGCTCGCCCAGCTTTGAGAGTGCAAAGGCCGCACGCAAGCCATATCCGCCGAAGAGCCCCATGCGGCGTCCTCCCTCCGTACACAGTGTGAGCGAAGCTCATGGATTCGCGGCAAAGCGTATTCCGGTTGTCAGAGTGGGGGCAGCGTTGTTGTACATCAATCTTGCCGACATCAAGGCTTCTCTGAACCCATTCACCGGATCCCCCCGCCTGCGCCAGTCTGCCAGAACGCTAGCAGATGCCGCCTTGTATCGCTCGAGTGCGACGGGATCGGTTGCGTCCAGGAGTGCACCAACCATGCTCTGCAGATCCTCCGGCTCGAACGCGCGTCCGTTGACTCGATCTCGCAGCAGTTCGCCCGCGGCGCCGACGGTTCGGGCGGCGACGATCGCATTGCCTGCGCAAACAGCCTCGTTGATGACCACTCCCCAGGGCTCGTGGACCGAAGGGTGCAGGAAGATGTCGCTGGCGCGATAGATAGCGCTGATGGTGGATTGCTCACCAATGAAACCCGCGAACTGAACGCGATGACGCAAGGCTTCCGGTACACGCTGCCGCACGCTCTCAAGCATCGGACCGTTGCCGATCATCACCAGATCCCAATCGGGTCGCTGCGCGGAGATTGCGGCGAAGGCTTCGACGGCCATGTCGGGCTTTTTGAAGTCCGTCATGCGGGCGCAAAACACCATGCGGCGGCGCGCGGGGTTCAACCCAAGTTCGGTGCAAACGCGATCAATCTCGGTCTGCGGCAGCTGCTCGATGAGAGAATAATCCGGCTCGTAGGGCCAGTAGAAAATGCGATCGGGGGCCGCGCCATACTTCACGAAGTAATCGCGCCCGAAGCTGCCGCAGGGCATGAAGCCAGCGCATTGCCGGACGACCCACTTCAGCAGCGTGCGCTTGATGAGGTACGGCACACCCTTGATCGTATCGAGATGGATGTTGGAGTCGGAGAAGAGGAAGACTGGAACCCCGGCCTTCCGGCACCAGCGGAGCAGACGCAGACGGCCCAGATCGCTGTAACCGGCGACGATGAGCGCGCGGATGCGATGCTCGATGCACCACTGGATCATCCGCCCGGCCTTGGCCCAATCACGGGGGATCTCGCTGGGACGGGAGGGACGATCGGCTCTTTGCCCAGCGCCGAAGCTCACCGAGCGGTCTGCCTCGCCAGCATCGATCGCCCACGGCTGGTCACCGGCATCGTTGAGATACATGGAGAAGATCCGGACCTCAGGAACTTCACGGTCGATGCGGCGGTGCAGCGCGAGGCGGTAGGGTGTCGGTGCGGTGGTGAGAATCCCGACGTTGATCTTCTCCGCCGCCAATGGCGCAGCGGGAGCATCTGGAGTGTTTGGAGTTGCGGCTGTGGAGTTTGCACTCATGGGAGACACCACTCGCCGGGGAGGGCGGTTGCGATGCGACGTTGAAGACAGACAGGTATCGACCGGGCAGCGGGGATCGGTGAGGGAGGCATCAACCGTTCCATTCCGCTTTGGCCGAAGGCGACAAAGAGGTGGGCCGCATCGGCTTGAGCGCCGGAAAAGAAAGTGGGCGATACAGGGCTCGAACCTGTGACCTCATGCGTGTCATGCATGCGCGCTAGCCAACTGCGCCAATCGCCCGTAGTCAACGGAGCAGATGCCCCGCCAGAAGCGTCGGGCCGGCCTTTCGACCGGCCCGTCGGTAGCTTGAAGTATAGCCAGCTCTGCGGCGTGCGCCGGGCGGCTTACCGGACCAAAGGCCGGTCAGTAGGTATCGACGATCACGACCTCAACACGGCGGGAGGCGGCCTTGTTGGACTTCGGGGCCGCGGCACCCATTCCGACTGTGGAAACAGAGTTCCGCGGAATTCCCTTGGACACGACGTAGTCGCGAACGGCGTCAGCGCGGGCCTTGGAGAGGGCCTCATTGCTGCCCCACTTCGACTTGCGGATCGGATCGGTGTCGGTGTGACCTTCGATGCGAACAGTCGAGCCGGAGTGCTGACGGATCTGCGAAACCACGCGGTCGAGGTCCTTGCGCGCGGAGGTCTTCAGCGTGGCCTGGCCGGAATCAAACAAGATGTCGCCGGAGATTGGGATGACCGTCTCGCGGGTCTGCTGAACGCCGCCCGAGCGCGTGCCGGTGTCGTTCGCCCAGCCGCTATCGGTGGGCTCAGCGGGCTGACGGGTCTGGCCGGCCGCGAGCTGCTGCTGCATCGCGGACTGGTTGGTCTCCATCTGCGTGACGCGGTCGCGCAGCGCGGCGTTCTCCTGCAACAGCGCGGCATTCTCGTCCTTCATGCCGTTATTGCATCCGCCGAGGAACATGCCGAAGCCGACGGCGGCAAGGCCGACGAGCTTGGATGCGAACCTGAAGTTGCGACGGGGGGTGGTGTGAACGCTGGTGGTCATCGCTTGGGTCTCCGTTCTCTGCGATCGATGGGGTATGGACTGTCCGCTTGCGTCGCTCTCGGCTCCGCCGAGTGATTGGGCGCGCAAACGGTATTGGCATCGGTCAAAACGTCTACGCTCGTGCACTGTCGGTGCGTACATCTGTGCAAACAGTTCCGAGGGGAGGCAGTATACCCGAAACGCGGGAAGATAAAAGTGAACTCGGCCAAGCTGGGCTATCGATTGCGAATGGACTGCCGGAAAGTCCTCACGATCGCCGCCGCTCGGTTTGAGTCCACCGGGTTCTCCCAACGTCCCGACTTCTTGAGCCAAGACCCCACGATTAGGGCATCTGCTTTCCCAATCAAGGATGGAATGTTCTCCGGGGTCACCCCGGAGCCCACCCACACCGGAAGCCCGCATCCCTGTCGGGCTCGCAGGACATCGTCGGGATCTGTAGGCCGGCCCGTCGCGGTGCCGCTCACGATCACGCCATCCGCACCAAAGAACTCTGCCGCGGCGGCGGCCTCGGGAAGCGACACGTCCGCGGTAATCGCATGCGATGCATGCTTCTTCTTGATATCGCACATCACGTGAATGTGCGCTGCACCAATGTGTCGGCGGTAACGAAGGAGCGGGCCGGCCTCCGCCGTCGGAAGCAGCCCCTCATCGGCAACATGCGCGAAGACGAAGTTTTCGCAGCGGATGAACTGGAGGCCTGCGGCGAGAGCGATGCCAAGAGCTTCCCGATTGCCGCCGGAGAGCACCTGAATCCCGATCGGCAGCCCCCCACTGCTGGCCCGGCGTCCAGCGCCCGATTCCACCGCCTGCCGGACCGCGATCACGACCGCGGTCATAGCGGCGACGATTTCGGGACCATGATCCTGATGGACGTACGGCCGATCGTGCATGTTTTCGACGATGATGGCATCGAAGCCAGCTTTTCGCAGCAGACTGGCTTCCGCGGCGGCACGATCCGCAAGCTGGGGCACGGAGAGCCGCGACCCGGGAGTCCCGGGCAGGGCACCCACATGGACCATGCCGATGAGGAGTTTGCGGGCTTTGAAGAGGGTGGAAAGCTTGGACATTTGTTCAGGCTCGCGCAGGGAGGGGATACTCTATTCGTAACTTCTGCGGGACGATCAGGAACAAAGCAAATCTGTGGAGCCTCACCAGACCGCCGCCGGGTTTCAGACCACGAGCTGGACGCTCATCGACGGCGCACGCGCCGACCGGGCGGGGCTTGAGAAGTTGCTGCGCCAGTATTGGAGCCCCGTGTACGCCGCGGTCCGGCGGCAGGGCTTTGGCACGCACGATGCGAGCGACCTGACGCAGGAGTTCATGACGCAGGTGGTGATCGGCCGGGACCTCGTCGCACGCGCGGATGCGACCCGCGGGCGGTTCCGGTCGTTCCTGAAGCAGTCGCTCCGAAACTTCCTGATCGACCACAGCCGCGCCAAAAAGCGGGCTGAAGGGGATCACCCTGCACACCTTGCAAGCGGAGATGAGAAGGGCGGCGTGCCGGAGCCCGCGGCGGCGGAGGGCGGGGCGGATGCGTTTGATCGGGAGTGGGCCGCGGCGGTGATCGAGGTGACGCTCCAGCGGCTGGAGGAAGCCTGCCGCGATGATGACATGGAGAAGCACTGGCAGGCCTTCCGGCTGAACGTGGTTGGGCCGACCATCCGGAAGTCTCGCGCCCTGACGATGGATGATCTTGCCGTGGCCATTGGCGCAATGGATGGGACGCAGGCCAGCAACATGTTGCAGACCGCGAAGCGGCGCTTCAAGCGATTGCTGCGTGAGGTGGTGAGCGAGACGGTCTCGGACCCGGCAGAGGTGGAGCAGGAACTGGCGATCCTGCGCACGAGCCTCGGGCAGTGAGCAATCTGCGAGGGGTGGGGAAGTCATGGGGCGTGCCGACGCGCTTGCCGACCGGGAAACGAAAAGCCCCGCGAGTGATTGACCCGCGGGGCTTTCGCATTCAATCAGGGCGACAGGATTCGAACCTGCGACCTTGTGGACCCAAACCACACGCTCTACCAAGCTGAGCTACGCCCTGGGGACGGGAATGATATACGGCCGGGGCGACCGGTGCGAAACAGCGTTCGTCACTGCAAGTCCTGCACGGAGTGCCGGTCCACCACGATCAGCGGATGGGGACCTCCTGGAAGAGCAGGATGTTGGGCTGCTGGCCGACCTGCGTGACGTTCGACCGGTCCACCACCATGACGTAGCGCCGGGCGATGCTGGGGATCATTGGGTCCAGCGGGGCGAGATTCTCGACATCCGACGGCAGGTAGCCGTGGACAAGGAACCAGACGCAGAACACATCCGACCGGACGGTGATTGTGTTGATCGCGGCGTTGGCGATGGTGAGTTGCTGGTCATAATCGAATGCCATTTCATCGGTGTCGATTGCGCCACTGTCATCAAACCAAAGTGTGGACTCGAGGCCGGTCTTGAGCTGAGGGGTCGGGGTGAAGGGGGCTTCCGGCGCGAAACGGTCGATGCTGTTCTCGTACTCGCGATCACCCGACATGGGGTCGTGATAGCGGAGGGCAAGGATCTCGCCGACCGATTTGAACCCGGGTAGCTCGCGGATCGCGGCGATCCGTGTCGCGTCGAAGCGGCCGTCCAGGCTGTTGATGGCCGCACTGCCATCGCTGTCATCCCGGAAGTTGATGATCTGGCGAGCAGCGGGACTCGTTACACCGGCGGGACGGGCCGAGAGCACGGTCTTGTCGCGATACGCCGCGGCGACGGCGGCGATGTCGAAGACGTCAGCGTCGGGGTTCTGGATGGGATCCCCCGACGTATTGGTGGGCCACGACTGCGAATCGACATCCGGTGCGAACATCGGGATCATCCGCAGGACCGAGAGCGGAGCGGTGTTGATGTTGATCAGGCCGGGCATGCGGATGCGCGGCCCGCCATACGTCTGCGTGCGCTGCACGAGATCGCCCGCCGCGTTTTCCTTCAACCGGTTGGTGGTGAGGAACATATCGACGAGGTTGTAGGCCAACGGCACGCCGCGGCCGAGGGTTTCGTCGCTCGTCGGATCAAATGTGCCGTCGCCGTTCAGGTCGAGGTATGGAACAAAGTCGGTGAGGACGAGGTTGCCGCGATCGAGACGGGGGCGAATCGGTGTGCCGGTCGTGACCTTGTGGCCGAGGCGGTGGAGCGGGTCGGGAACGCCGGTGCCGATCAACGTGTCGACGGCAGGGGGCGAGTAGTAGTTTGTCGCAAGGGCGAGCGCCTCGGAGAGGGTCATCCAAGCGGCTTCAAGTTTCTCGGCACGCGTGGGGAGCGTTCCGAGGTTGAACTTGATCGGGTCGTAGCTGGGACCGATGGCAAGGGGGAGGAGGAAATCGCCAGCACGGGAGAAGAGCTGCGGGTTCGTTTCTCCGCCGGAGAGATGGATCTGAATCGCGACCTCTTCAAAGTTGGTCCGAGGGTTCGACCAGTTCTGTGCGATGGCGTTGCCGGACTTGTCCTTCGCGTCCGCCTTGATCTGCGCGTTCAGCGCCTGAGCACCCTGAACATCGAGGAGCGCCTGGAGCGTCTCGCGGCGCTCGCGCCGGGTGACATCCGCGAACTCTGCCGCGTTTCCCAGCCCGCCGGCGGGCCGCTCGAAGTCGACGTTCAGCGGTGAAGTGTTACCCAGATCATGGAAGTTGACAATCTTGGACTCAAGAGTCCAGGGCGGCATCGATCCACGCTGGTACGCAACGGCGGACTGGTTGGTGGGGCGACGGAAGCCCGCCCACTTGGTGATGCTGAACCCCGTGTTGTCCTCATCATCCGCGGCGTTGGCGTTCCCGTCGTCACCGGCTTCGGTGTCAGGGATGTCGGTGTTGCCGGTGGCAATGGTGCGGAAGGAGAAGATGGTGCCTTCGGTGTCCGTGCTTGGGTCGCGGAGGCGGTCGAGCAGGATGTCGCGAGCGGGGTCGGTCGTCGCCTCGGGCCGGAGCCAGAGCATCGCGACCTTGCGGAGTGCGGGGTTGTACACGCCAGCCGGGGTAATCGGAGGCTGGGCAAGATCGCCTGCGCCGTTGGCAGGAACGGTTCCCTCAGCGAACATGTCCATGAACTGAACCACACCGCCGCCAGTGCCGCCGACACCGTCGCACACGGTAAAGGACTTCTGGTGAACCATGGGAATCGGAACCGCGTTGTCGCCGAACTGGCTGCGTGCCCATTGATCGACGAAGAGGCGGTCGAGCACGGGGGGCGTGGTGCCGCCGCCGGTGTATCGCGCGCTCATCAGGCGTGCGGCGATGTCCTCGGGGTCGCGAATGTTGGTCACGTAGAAAACCCGGGTTTCGTAGGGATCGAGCGTGATGTCCTCGGAAGTATCGATCGCGGTGCCGTCATCAGTGCGCTTGGCGAGGGCAAAGAAGCGATTGGAGTACTCGATGTAGTAGCGAACTGCGCCGCCAGTGGAGAGGCGGAGGGGCCGGTCAAACGGGTTGGTGAGCTGGAAGGCCAGAACTTCGAACAGGAAGTCGCGATTGGCAGAGATTGGATTGTCGTTGATGGTGACTTCGGCCAGTGTAACTAAGGGTGGCACCTGTCCGTCATCGGTTCTTTCGGCCCACTCGTCATCCGCCCAATCGGGGTTGCTGGGGCTGGCGGGATCGTGCGGCGTGTCGGTGTACATTCCGTACCAGTTCACTTCGATCAGGAACGGCTGGGCCTCGATGCCGTAGATGTTCAGCCGCGGCGACCCCCCGTGCAGGTCCTCGCCCACATCAGGGACGAAGTTGCTGCGGAGATTGACGACAAGGGTCTGCTCAAAGTCAGCGTGAGTCGGCGCGTTGGTGACGGCTTCGAGCGCGATGCGCGTGGGAATGTTGCGGTCGTAGGTGCCGGTGAGAGGTGGATCCTGGTCAGAATCCATGGCATCGATCGTGTTTACCAGCAGGTGCGCGGCCAGACGCTGGGCAAGCTCGGCGGATTCGCCGTAGGACAAGCCGCGGGATCTGTTGACCGAGCGATCCCACGCATCGGGATAGGCAGTTTCATCTGTGTAGGGCATCAACGCGTTGGTGTAGACCTCAAACAGCGTCTGCACATCGAGCTGCGTCGGGGATGTTCCCGAGCTCTTATCGAGCTTGCGGAGCAGGGCGAGGGCATCGGTCTTATACTCGAGCGCGCCGATGAAGTTCGGGTTGACGCCCGCGGCGGGGTTATCGATGATGGCGCGGGCGCCGTTATCGACCGTGAGCAGGTGGCGGATATCGGCAAAGACGCTGAGGAGCGCGGCATCGCTGGCCAGGCCGGTCGCCGAGGCGGGGCGGCCGAGCATCTCGATCGCGCGGGGCCGGTTCTCGCGGAAGGGGCTGAACGCTGCGACTTCGCGTCCACCCGCGGTGCGTTCAAGCCGCGAGGTGTGGTCGGAATCGTTGACGCCATTGAACGTGCGGAGTTCGAGCTCATCGGCCATGCCGAAGGGGGCGCGGAAGCGGTACGAGCCGCCCACGGCGAGGTTGCGAGCGGAGGCCGGATCGGAGCCGAACTCGTCGTAGATGCGGGCACGCTGCCGCGCGGTGAGGGGGTTGGAGTTGCTGGAGTTCTGGATATCTTCCGAGACGTTGACCTGGAGGCGGGGATCATTGGAAGGCGCGGCGCGTCGTACATCCGAGGGGAGGACCTCGCCGGTATCGATGGCGTAGCGGATCGCCGCGTACGCGGAGTGGCCGACATCGGTGGAGATCGGGTTGGCGGCGGGGGCGTTGTAGTTGGCGTAGTTGGCAACGCCCGGTCCCTGCTCAAACGCGTTGTAGCCGAAGCTGGTCGCATTCCGGTAGACCCAGTTGAGATCGTTGGTGGTGAGAAAACGGCGCAGGTCGATATCGGCCGGGGTGAGGCCGGCGGGGAAGTGCTCGACATCGCCGCTGGAGTTGAGCTCCGCTCTGGGCTCGTAGAAGAAGTCGTTGGCGGTGTTGATATTGATGAGGCCGCTCAGGTCGATGGCGCGGGCGGCGATGAAAAGGCGTGCAAGCCCCGACTGCGGCAGAAGCCACCGCACGTTCATCGGGTCGAAGTCGTCGGCGAGCTCGAACCACCGGGCATCGGCGAAGCCGTCGCCATCGGTATCGGCCCACTGGTTGCGGATGTGCGCGGGATCGCTCGGCGCGAGGTTGTCGACCATCGGACGGAAGGCGCGGTACTGGTAGTTCGAGTAATCGGCGGGGTAGCTGTAGTTTGCATCAACCGAGGTGCCGTAGATCACATTGCGGTTGGTCGGATCATCGCTGTCATCAAGGAGATTCAGCCGCGAACTCATCCGGTACGGGGCGCCGTTGTTGACCCCGGGCTCCGCATTGAAGTTGTTGCGAAGATTCGCCAGAGTAATGAATCGCCCGTTTGGCGCGAAGTTGGAGATGGCCGCCCAGGTGCGGGCATCGTCGAGTTGATTGAGATTGAAGTTCGTCGGCGGCAGCGTGCCCGGGGCCATGAGCCGGGTGGGCTCGATCGACGCAAGCCAGGGGTCGGAGGGGCGACGCAGATCCTGACCGGTGCCGGTCCAAGGACCGGTATAGCGACCGGTGGGATGAAAACGCGTCAAGCCGTCGTTGAGCGTGGCCTCTGAGGAGCCGAGGTAATCGCTGGTGCCCGGGTAGTCGGTGGCTTCGCGGCGGGTCGTCCAGGGAACGGCGCCGGTGGCAAGCGTGCGCTCGGCGTAGGTCGAGCAGGCATCGTCGGCGATGACGCCGGCGAGGTAGTCCTTGATGAACGCCGCCTGACCATCGAGCCGGCTCTCGCGAACCAGCGATGCGCTCAGAGAGCGATCGGCGCGGCCCAGCGTCGCGTAGGCGACGGCGATGATGGCCATGAGCGCGAGCACCGCCACGACCATGAGCAGCACGGAGCCGCGAGGTGCGGAGCCGGCGCGGCGTGCTGGGTTGATGGGGCGGAGAGTACGTGAAGACATATCAGGGCTCCTTCCCGCGTGCGGCCCGGAGCGGCCGCGATGTGTGCGGGCGAGGCGGATGAGGCGGCGGGACTTCATTTCAGAAGCGATCTCGCTTGGCTTCGGGGACTTCGATGATGAACTGGAAGGTCTGTTCGCGCAGCCGGTCGGTGGGGTCGACAAGGCTGATGGTGATGCGGAGCAGCTTTGGCCATGCCCACGGGATCGTGGAAGGAAAACGCTGATCGGGATCGGTTTCGTAGTTCGCGACCTCGGGATAGGTGGGATCGAGATAGCCGAAGCAGGAATAGAACGCGCCGTAGTCGGGGGGGAAGCTCCCGGCGTTGGTGATGGGCGGGAAGTGCACAACCGCGGGATTCACAGGCCGGACCAGGGTCTGGCCATTGCGCATCGGGACGAGTTGGTTGACGGTGTCCCGGTTGTCGATGCGGTTGTAGGGACGCGCGACAACCGGGGAGGCAGGCTCGAGGGGATCGGCTTGACGCTCAAGCCCGTACCACTGCACCTGGCTGAAGTCAGGATTGCCAATGTCGGTCCCCGGCTTGCCGAAGGACCACTCGACGATGAACTCGGTGCAGTGCGGCACAAAGTTGGAAGCGGCGAGCATCATCTGGTCGACGCGCTTCCACGGCTCGTTGTTGGCCCAGCCGGCACCGCCGTTGACGGTGCCCAGAAGATTGGGGGGCGACAGCTCGCATCGCATGCGGCGATCGGAACGGAGATCAAACGGGTTGTTCCAGCCGCTGGGCAGAGCGCCGATTATCCACCGCTTCATGTTGGAGGTGGTGAAGCCGGGCCCATTTGTGATCTGTGTGGGATTGGCATCACGCTGGAACGCGTACCGATTCCCGACGCCATCGCTGGCCGCGTCGGCATCAGGGTCCCACGGATTCGTCGTGGCGGGATACTCCTGCGCATCGAGCACGAAGTTGCGAATTTCCGAGAGGCTCGTCACGGCGAGATCGACGATGCCGCTGGAAAACATCGGGGCGACCACGGGCTCATCACGCACGAGCTGGGCATCGGTGGGCAGGGGCTGAGGACCGGTGAGCGCGAGGATCTGAAAGATGCTGGAGGCCGCGGGCTGCAGCGATACCTGGATCGCGTTATCTGCGATCTCACCGGTGGTCACGCCGGCCACGGTGCCCGCGAGCGGGGACTGGGCAGTCGCGAGCTGGTCGATGAGCGTGGTGACGTGCCGGAGGAGGATCCAGTCGGAGGCGAACTCATTGGGCCCGCCGGAGGCGCCGAAGGAAGACTGAGTCTGCGCGAATCCGCTGTGCTGGCGGAGCGGCTCCGGAACCGGAGCGGCGGGGTTGACGTTCCGCAGGCCGTGACCGTAATAGATTCGCGCCGCATTGCCCGTGGGCACCCGCGACGGATGGATCGGATCGCGGAGCGTCGAGTAGCGCCCGTTCGCGAAGAACATGAGCTCATCCACACGGCGCGGACGGGCGAAGGCGGCTGCCTGATCCGGGTCGAGGCGGATGTTGACGACGCTATTGCCATCCGCGGTGTTGCGGTTGCGGATCACCATGAACCCGTCGCGGGTCATCGCGGCGACATCGTCGCGGATTTGGCGCTCGATGAGCGCGGCGTACTCGTTGAAGTTGCTGAGCCGACGGCCGGCCCGCACCGTCTCGCCGGTGGAGCTGAAGACCTTGGCAAGACCGATGGCGATGAGCGAGACGGCGCCCACGGCGATGAGGACCTCGACGAGTGTGAACGCGTGGGGCTTGAGTCGGGGGCGGCTCATGGCAGCACCTCCATCACTGTGACGCCCGCGGGGATCTGCGCCGTGAAGATGAACTGCACGACACGGCGCTCATCGGCACCATTGGCCAGAAGCCACTCGGCAATGGGCGGGTTGATCCGCAGACGTGACAGAGTGCCGCTGGCGGGGTCCCGCTCGACGGCCTCAACCGTGTAGGTGTTGCCCAAGTTGTCAACCAGACGCTGATTCGGTTGGGCCATGAGGCTTCCAATCCCGTTAGCGCTGGTGAGATCGACGTTGTTGATGTAGCGCCCCGGTGCGGGTTGCCCCGGAGGGGTTGGCAAAATGGGACGGGCGGGAAGTTCGAAGTGCATGCCGCGATTGGCGACGATGGGCTCGGAGTAGCGGAGCCCGCCGGAGCCGTCGGTCCCATCGAGGGTGGGGAGGAAGGAGTTGCCGGCCTGGCGACCCACCGGGAGGCGCAGATCGTTACCACTGACACCATCGCCCAGCAGAACCTGGCGGAGGGTCCGGTTGGGAACGACACGGATGCGGGGATCGACCTTGCGGACGAAGATCACGGCCTGAAGTGGATCGCTAAGAGAACTGTTCGCGGCGTCGAAATCCGAGACGCGGTGCACGGCGATGTCCCACACGAACTGCGGCTTGCCACGATCGGCGCCATCGGAGGGATGGAGCCTGGCCGCAAGCGGAACCTGGGCGCTCGCGGGCGCGGAGTTGGGATCGCCAAAGGTGGCCCATCCGCCTGCATCGACCGGGGCAATCAGCCACTCTCCAAGCTCGTAATCGTTATTGTCAAGGGCCGCGCGGCCATCGGCCTGACGCCACCGCCAGTTGCCCCAGACGGTGCGCCCCGGAGCAGGGATCACAAGGGAATCAAGATCCATCTGCGCCAGCAGGGCGCGGGTGTTGTTGGTGACGAGCACGCCTTGGATGTTCTCGCTGCCGATGCGCTGCTCTCGCAGGACGACAGGGAAGAGCGCGCCCAGGCCCAGCAGGCCAAGGGCGAGGATGAGGACGGAGATGAGGATCTCGATCAGCGAGAACGCCGCGATGGCGCGAGGGCTAAGGCGACTTGGGCGATTCATCACTGCACCTCCACGGCCTGGAGCGCGCCGGTGTAACGATCGACTGTAAAGATGCGTGCTTCGGGAGCATCAAGAACCTCGCCGGCAGCGCCGTTGGGCCGGTGAAGCCCATCGAGGTTGGTGTCACCGGAGATCCACCGGTTGATGTCCCGCGAGTAGCTTGCGAAGTTCGATGGCCGCGGCGGGAGACTGGGCGGGGCAGGGCTGCCTGGATCGAATGGCAGGTACAGACTCTGGGAAAAGCGATCGACGCGGACACCCAGCGCGGCGGCAAGCTTCGACTCGTCGTAAAGGGCCAACTGGCCCACCGCCCGGGTGAGAACCATGTCGCTGCTCTTCCAGCCCAGAAGTTCGCGGCGGTTGGCATCGGTGACGACGGTGGGCCCACCGCCGCCAGCGGGCGCATTGAGGATTCGGGTGACGAAGCGAAGGGCATCGTCGGTCTGGTCGGCGCGGTAGTTGGCAAAGACGCCGTTGTTCCGCCACTGCGCATTGGGGCCTGGCGCGAAGATCAGGCAGGTTTCCGCGGAGCCCATCTTCATGATGCCGGTGCCGGCCTGGAAGCGGACCATGAAGGTCTGGCGATACTCTCCGACATCGGAGCGCGACCGGTCATAAAAGTCTGTCTCGGGGAAGACCCAGTTGGGCTCGTTTGCGTTCTTGGGGCGGTTGGGATAGGGCTCATACCACTGCGTCGCAGGATCGCTGGTGGAATCGTTTGAGCCATCGGAAGTGGAGTTGGCAGGGGCATAGCCGCGGACCATCCAGCCGCGGGGCAACTGGAGCGGTTCGTTGATTCCGCTGGGAACAAAGATGTCGCGGCGGACAACGTTGCCAGCGCCGTCGAGGTCGTTGAGGCTGCCGGCCTTGATGTAGATACCCATCGTGAGGCGGCCGCCGGGCGCAAAGAAGAACACGACCGCGCTGTCCTGGTCGCCGGAAGAGCGGAGCGCGGCATCCTTGCCGGAGCGGAGCCCCGACTTGAGCATCGTGTCGGCGAGCGCAGCCTGCGAGTTGTTAAGCATCGACTGGAAGCTGGGAACAGCGATGAGCAGGATGGAGGTGATGATGATGATCACCACGAGCATCTCGATGAGCGTGAAAGCACGGCGAAGGTTCATCGTCCCACCTCCACAATGTTGTCGCGAGTGGTCGGAGCGAGGGGTTCGTTGTCGACCTCCGGGACGATGACCCCACCCGTTGGGAGCGGGCGACGGTCATCGGTAAGTTGGTCCGGCCCCAGGCTCACGATCGCAAACTCCGCATCGCGGAGCTCAGGATTGGTCAAAGGATCGCCAACGGTGCGCGGCACGAGGAACTGGGAGACCTGACCGGAAGCGCCATTGAACTGCGGCTTCCAGCGGTAGTAGCGGATGGGCTGGCCCCAGCGATCGGTGAAGGCGACACGGGCCTCCTCCGGCGCGGTGGCCGGGTATCGGCCGAAGATGTTCTTCGCGCTGGCGCGAGCGGGATCGTAATACGCGTCGTACTGCTTGCCCTTGCGCTTGAAGAGTCCATCCGCAGCGGGATTGCGGTTCGGCTCGGTGAGCTTGGACCCTGGCCCACCGTCAAGGGGGCCCTGGGCATCGGTCTGGTTCAGCCCACCCATGATGTACCACTGCAGGCTATAGATGCTGTAACGGGGAGCATCGACGTCGGAACCGGACATGAGGAAATCGTCGTCGCGAACATCGGGCCTGCCCATGCCGTTGAGCACGTTGCCGGTGGGGTCTCCCATCGCGTCGAGCTTGTCATCAAAGAGGAGCGGGTAGAACCGGAAGTCGGTCTTGAACTGGATGACGGCCATCTTCATGGAGTTCACGACCTGCCGCTCCGCCGCGAGGCGGGCCGCGCCAATGGCCCGGCGGGCCGCCATCAGCAGCACGCCTGCAAGCATGGCGATGATCACGATCGTGATCGTGGCCTCGATGATGGTGAAGCCCCGGGGCTTGCGGGGGGGGGAATGGTTCACACCGCACCGCCTTGCTGGAGGGACTCGATCATGGCGACGAGGGGAAGGAACATCGCGACGACGATGGTGCCGACGACGACGCCGAGGAACACCATGAGCATCGGTTCGATGAGGGCGACCATCGCGGCGACCGCGACGTCGACCTCTTCGTCGTAGTTGTCAGCGATCTTCATGAGCATCGCATCAAGGTCGCCGGTCTCTTCACCCACGTCGATCATGTTCACGACGATCGCGTCGCAGACCTTGCTCTCGCGGAGAGGATCGGCGAACGATTCACCCTCGCGGATGGAATCGTGCACCTTGTTGAGCGCCTTCTCGAAGACGTAGTTGCCCGAGGTGTCACGGGTGATCAGCATCGCCTCGAGGATGGGCACGCCCGCGGAGATGAGGGTGCCGAGGGTGCGGGTGAAGCGGGCGGTGACGCTCTTCTTCACCAGGCTCCCGAAGACGGGCATCCAGAGAACGATGGTGTCGAGCGCAGCGCGGCCGGGCGTGGCCTTGCGGGCGAACTTGACGAACAACATGATCATGATGGGGGCGAGGAGGATGAAGATCCATCCGGGGATCGTCTGACCGACCTTGTTGCCCGCGACCCACGCGGAGACGTTGATCAGGTGGCGAGTCAGCGCGGGGAGGGCGACGCCGAAGTCGCGGAAAATCTCCTCGAACTTCGGGATGATGAACACCATGATGAACGTCACGATCGCCACGGCGACAACAACGACGACCGAGGGATACACGATTGCGCCCTTGATCTTTCGCTTGAGCCGCTGCGCCTTTTCCATGAACTCGGCGAGCCGCTGGAGGATGATGTCCAGCACACCGCCGACTTCTCCCGCGGCGACCATCTTGGTGTAGAGCTTATCGAAGGCCGCTGGATGCTTGGCCATGGCTTCGGAGAGGCTCGAGCCGCCTTCGACATCCTCGCAGACGTCGGTGAGGATGTTCTTGAGCTTTCCGGGCTTCTGCTGGCCTTCGAGAATCTGCAGCGAGCGAAGCAGGGGCAGACCCGCATCTTGAAGCGTGGAGAGCTGGCGGGTGAACAGGGTGAGCTTCTTGGCGTTGACGCGGCCGAAGCTGAAGGACATTTCCTTCTTCTTCTTGACCTTCTTTGCCTCGCCCTCTTCGGGCACACCGGCCTTCTTGCCCTTTTGTTCGCGAACCGATGTCGGGAAGAAGCCCTGCGACTTGATCCGCTGAACCGCCTCTTCGCTCGTGGTCGCTTCGACACTTCCCTTCTGGGGCTTGCCGGCGGCGTTCAGAGCTTCGTACTGAAAAGTGGGCATATGCGACCTCGTTCAGACCTTGTGCTCGATCTCTTCTGCTTCGACAACAACAACGAAACGCCAGCCCATTGCTGGCCCTGCCCCACGC
>ENA-ORBV01005463-ORBV01005463.1-microbial-mat-metagenome-genome-assembly--contig:-NODE-5463-length-23378-cov-7.662933_pt1 | contig 23378 bp, 23 predicted proteins | sample MGYA00237777_ERZ505514 | MGnify/ENA primary metagenome ERZ505514 (study PRJEB26160, sample SAMN06269048) | microbial mat metagenome | isolation source: Oligotrophic lake microbial mat | place... | reverse complement strand
CCCCGCCGCCTGACCCCGTCGTTATCACCCATGCTTTCGCCTAAAATTACACTCCAACTTCGGCGTTCGGGTTAAACTCAACAACGCCGCCGGCTCCCCGCCCGTTAGCATCCGCCGGACGCCCGTCGCCACGTCGGCCTCGATTCGCATCGGTCCCTGCGCGCCCGCCACTTCGGCGACGAGCGTGTTTCCGCTCAAGTCCGCCTCGGCGCGTGTTGCCGAAAAATTCCTCCGCCACATCGAGAACGCCGCGTCGTCGAGCCCCTCCGCCGCGCGTAGCCAGACTGCCAGCGTGGCCCGGCCCTTCGGCTCAGCCGCGCTATACATCACGGTCAGCCGCCGCGCCGTCGCGCCCGTCGTATCCTCGACGAATCCCGGCGTCGCATCCCCGCCCGTCGTCGTCGCCAGCAACACCCGCAGCCCGATCACCGCCTCGCCCAGGCGCACGAACACCGCCGGGCCCGCCCGCGCCAGCGTCGGCCGCTCCGGTGGGCCCGCCGGAGCCCGCTCGTCGTCGAACCACACCTCCGCCGCCGCCGGCAGCAGCAGGTGGGCGGCAAAATATTTCAGATCGCCCGGCTTGTTGCGGGCATCGGACGCGAGCGGATCATCCGACAAAACCTGCAAGACTTCCGGCCCGCGACGCACCGTCGCGATAAACGGCGTGAGGTGCAGGGTTTTTCCCCCGACGAGTTTTTTCAACCCATACGGATCCCCCCGGCCTTCCATGAACAACGCGACCTGCGGGAGCTTCGGCGAATCGCCGAGGTTCGCCACGAGCGTGCGTTCATCCCGGCTCCGCGTCGCGCGCGACGAAGCCAGGCTCACGCTCCGGCCGATCCAGTTCACCGCCCGTTGCTCGGACCGCTCGCCCCATTGCTGCACCACGGTGCGCGGCACCAGCGCGCGGATCGGTTCGGTCCACTCCGTCGCCGGCCGCCGCATTACCGCCTCACGAAACGTCGAGACCTTGTAGCGCGCCCCGCCGAGCCAGCCCGCGCCTTCCAATTCAGACCGCTCGCGCCGGATCGTTAACCACGGTCCACATCTCCTCCAAATCGCGCGCCCCGCCGGCAGGCTCGCCGGCCCACATGTGCGGTGCCGCGCGCCCTGCCGTTGCCGTCAACAAACCGATCGGCCCGGCCAGAAGCGAAAAAAGTCTTATGCGTTCGGTCTATGAATCCCGCTGAACCCGGGTTCAAGGCCACGCCTGTTCAAACTCAGACTCCTGTTCAAACCCCCGAACCCTGTTCGAAGAACATCACGGTCGGCTGCCCCCTGCCCTTCCCCAGCCGCTTCCGCAGCGTCCAACCGGGCGGCGCGAGGTCGATTTCCCCCGGCGCTTCAAAAACCACCAACGCCCCCGGCTTCGCCGCCAGCGCCTCCGCCAGCCGGGCAAAGAGCCGCGGCGCCACCTCGGGGATGATCTCATACGGCGGGTCGATGAACACCAGATCCGGGGCCGTCGCTCCGCCGCCGAGCTTCACCGTGAGCGCGTCGGCCTGCACGAGGGAAATCCCGTCGCCGGTCTCGCGCCCGAGGCTCTTGCACACCGCCGCGATATTCCGCCGCACACACGCGACCGCCCTCGGGTTTTTTTCCACAAAAATTCCGCCGGTCGCGCCCCGACTGAGCGCCTCCAAACCGTAGGCCCCGCTCCCGGCGAACAGGTCCAAGAACCGCACCCCGACGACGCGCTCGCCCAGGCTGGAAAACACCGCCTGCCGCATCCCGTCCGTCGCCGGCCGCGTGATGTCCCCTCTCGGCACCACGAGCGGAATACTGCGGGCGAGGCCACCGGAGATACGCATCGCCCCAGCCAATTCTCCACCTCCGGCTTGGCAAACGCGAAACCCTGTCCACCGTTTCCGGCCAGTCCCCATCACTGTGCCCGCTCACCGCGCTCTGCTCAACCGCCGCCGTTTCCTCCGGCTTTCGTCGCTCGCCGTCGGCACCGCTCTGCTCCAGTCCTCCCGTCCCCTCATGGCCGCCGAACCCGCCACCCCGTTCCCCGTCTCGGACCACTGCGACGGCTTCAAATTTTTCAATCCCCGCCGCCATGTGAACCGCGGCTGGCACGAAGTCCTGCGCTGGAAGCTCTCCTCGACCCCCGCGCCCTGGCCCGAGTCGGTCGCGATCACCCCGGCCAAGCCCGGACCCCACCCCGGCGCCGGCCGGCTCGCCGCCCATTGGATCAACCACGCCACTTTTCTGCTGCAAACCTCCGCCGGAAACGTCCTCACGGATCCGGTTTTCAGCGACCGCGTGAGTCCCGTCGGTTGGGTCGGCCCGCGCCGGGTCCACCTTCCCGGAATCGCCTTCGCCGACTTGCCGCCGATCGACGTCGTCCTGCTCAGCCACGATCACTTCGACCACTGCGATCTCGCTTCGCTCGCCCTCCTCGCCAAGGCCCACGCGCCCCTCGCGGTCACTTTGCTCGGCAACGGTCCGCTCCTCCGCGCCGCCGGATTCGCACCGGAGAAAATCATCGAGCTCGACTGGTGGGGCGCCCACACCACGGCCGCCGGCCTGGCGATCACCGCGACGCCGGCGCGCCACTGGAGCAACCGCGTCAAGGGCTCGCGCAACGGCCGGCTCTGGGGCGGCTTCCGCCTCGCCGTCGGCGACCGCTCCGCCCACTTCGTCGGCGATACCGGCTACGATGACGTGATGTTCCGCGAGATCCGCGAACGCTGCGGCGCGGCCGACCTTGCGATGGTCCCGATCGGCGCCTACGAACCGCGCTGGTTCATGGCCGACCAACACTGCAATCCCGCCGAGTCCGTCCTGATCCACCGCGACCTCGGCGCGAAGACCAGCCTCGGCATGCACTGGGGGACGTTCCAACTCACCGACGAGGCGCGCGAAGAACCCGTCAACGCCCTCGCCGCGGCTCTTGCCGCCGCCCAATTGCCTCCGACCGCCTTCCGCGCCCTCGCTCCCGGGGAGAACGTCGTCGTGTAGACGCCGCCTTTCCCGTTTCGCCTATCCCTTGGCGCGCCGCCCCCCGCGCCCTGTCCTTTTCTTCTCGTTCCCGCAGCAGCCCTTCGCTCCGCGCCCCGAAAAGTGTCACGTAATACGTGACACTTTGGATTTCGTATCGCCACGTTCGGGTCGGCGGAGCGCAGCGATTATGGCACCCACGCGTCGCTCTCACCGCCGCTCCGCGCCCCGAAAAGTGTCACGTATTACGTGACACTTCGGTTTCGCATCGCCGCTCTCGGGCCAACCGGGCGCGTAGATTATGGCACCGTAGCGTCGCCTTCGTCGCTCCCGCCGCCGCTCCGCGCCCGAAAAGTGTCACGTAATACGTGACACTTTGGATTTCGTATCGCCGCGTTCGGGCCGGCAGAGCGCAGCGATTATGGCACCCACGCGTCGCCTTGGTCGCTCTCACCGCCACTCCGCGCCCCAAAAAAGTGTCACGTATTACGTGACACTTTGGTTTTCACATCGCCGTTCTCGATTCTGTGGATCGCGGCGACCTTGGCATGTGCACGCTACCCGAGTCGTAGCTTCCGAAAAGTCACGGGCATAGTTTCGCCACCCAACGGGAACCAATTTACCTCCCACGGTTCCCTAGGGATTCTCGTGTCTTCCAGCACATAACATTTGCGCACCCATCAATTCAGTCTTTTTAGTTAGGAGCCTAACCATCCGGCGATACTGCGGTTCCAATCTACCGCAGCCATCGTCGGAGGGTCCTGCTTAGCCAGTTCTTCCTATGAACCAACGACCGCTCCTCCTCGCCTGCCTCGGCCTCGCCGCCGGCTGGTTCGCGCCCGCCCGGGCCGAGGAGCGCAATTTGTGGCCGCTCACCGTCCAACAGCTCGACCGCGCCGGCCGGGTCGTCTCCACAAACGCGCTCGGTCCGTTGTTTTTCGCGAAGTCCACCCCCGAGGGCGGCCGGAGCATCGGCTTCCGCCCCTTCTACCTCGAGCGCACCGATCCGGCCGGACGCGTGACCGAGGCCTCGTCCCTTTATCCGCTCTTCATTTACCGCGGTGACGCCGAGGCCTACTCCTGGACCGTCTTCAACCTGATCAACCGCTCCGGCCTCCAGCCCGGTGCCTCAGCCAAGCTCCGTCCGTCTTACGCAGAGAAATTCGCGGTCTGGCCGTTCTATTTCTCCCGCCAGACCGGCGATCCCGCGACCTCCTACCGCGGCCTGCTGCCCGTCGCCGGTTCGATCAAGGATTTCTTCGGCTACGACCGCATCGCCTGGACGCTTTTTCCCCTCTACACCGAGGTCGATAAACGCGGGGCCCACACCGTGCTCGCACCGTGGCCGTTCCTGCGTTTCACGAGCGGTGCCGAGCAAGGCTTCGCCTTCTGGCCGCTCTTCGGCTGGCGCGACCGCCCCGGCGAATTCGAGCGCCGCTACGCGCTCTGGCCGTTGATCTGGAATCACACGCTCCAGCCCCCGGCCGATGCGCCCGGCGGCACCCCGCCGACCCGCCAAGTCGGCTTCTTGCCGCTCTACTCACGCGAACAAAACGCCGATTTCATCAACGAGAACTTCCTCTGGCCCTTCTTCGGCCACACCGAGCGCACCGCGCCGTTCCGCTACCGCGAGACCCGCTATCTCTGGCCGTTTCTCGTGCAGGGCCGGGGCGATGATCGCTACGTCGGCCGCTGGGGTCCGTTTTACACGCACTCGGTCATCAAGGGCTACGACAAGACCTGGATCGGCTGGCCTCTCTGGCGTCACGCCAAGTGGGAAGCCGACGGTCTCGCCCAGACTAAGTCCCAGCTCCTGTTCTTCCTCTACTCGTCCGTCCGGCAACGCAGCCTGAGCAACCCCAACGCCGCCCACGCCGAGAAGACCCATTTCTGGCCGCTCTTGAGCGCTTGGGACAACGGCGCCGGCCAACGCCAATACCAACTCCCCAGTCCTCTCGAAGTGTTCTTCCCCGGCAACGACACCGTCCGCCAGGCGTGGACGCCCCTCTTCGCGCTTTATCGCTACGACCAGCGCGCGCCCGGCGAGATCCGCACCTCGCTTCTCTGGGACGGCATCACGTGGGAACGCAGCGAGCGCACCGGCCAGGCCGCGTTCAACTTCGGCCCGCTTCTGAGCGTGCGGCGCGCGCCCGCCGGAGACCGCATCGCCCTCCTTCTCGGGCTCGTCGGCCTGCGCCGCGCCCCCGGGCAGCGCGCTTGGCGGCCCTTCTGGTTCGATTTTCCCACCGCTTCCCCTACCGTGCAAACGGCCGACTCCGCCGTCCGCTGACATGAAACAACTGAATCAAATTCTCGAAGGCTTCGGCAGCGCCGTGCAGCTCCTCTTCCAGTCATGCCGCTACATCGGCACGCTTCCCCGCCAGCGCGCCCGGTTCATCGAGCAGTGCTATCTCATCGGCTACACCACCCTCCCCATCGTCGCGATCCTCTGCTTCTTCATGGGCAGCGTGCTGGCGCTCCAGGCCGGCTATTCGATGGAGAATTTCGGCGCCAAGCAGTTTATCGGTTCGCTCGTCGGCCTCTCCTTCGCCCGTGAGCTCGGCCCCGTGATCGTCGCCATCTTGGTCGCCGGCCGCGTCGGTTCCGCCATCACCGCCGAGCTCGCCTCGATGAAGGTCTACCAGGAGATCGACGCCCTCGTGACCATGAACATCCCCCCCGCGCGGATGCTCGTGCTCCCGCGCCTCGCCGCCGTCCTCGTGATGATGCCGGTCCTCGCGATCATCGGCAATCTCATCGGCTGGTTCGGCGGTGCCATCGTCTCCAAATACGTCGATTCCATCGGCATCGAGCCCGAAGCCTATTTCGCCGCGCTGCGCCGCTTCATGGAATTCAAGGATGTCTTCACCGGCCTGGTAAAGGCCGAGATCTTCGGCTTCGTCGTCGTGCTGATCTGCTGCAGCATCGGCCTCAACACCCGCGGCGGTCCCCGCGAGATCGGCGCCTCCGTCACCCGGGCCGTCGTCACCTCTCTCATCGCCATCCTCGTGCTCGATTACTTCGTCACGAAAGCCCTGATGTGATGCCCGCCATGCCCTCTCCCCTCCATCGCAATCCCATCACCTCCGCCGAGAGTCCCGCCGTCGGCGTGACCATCGAGAAGCTCTCGAAAAACTTCGGCCGGCTGCAGGCGTTGAAAAACGTTTCCTTCGACGTCGAGCCCGGCGAGATCTTCGTGCTCATGGGCCCGAGCGGCTCCGGCAAGAGCGTCCTCCTTAAGCACATCGTCGGCCTTGAGCTGCCCTCCGCCGGCCGCGTGCTGATCGAGGGCCGCGACGCCACCGCCGAGGGCACTCTCGAAAGCGTTCGCATCGCCATGGTCTTTCAGGCCGGTGCCCTCTTCAACTCCCTCAGCGTCTATGACAACCTCGCCCTCTACCCGCGCGAACATCGGCTCGGCACCGAGCCCGTGATCCGCGAAAGGGTCATGCGCGCGCTCCAGATCCTCTCGTTGGAAAACTCCGCCACCAAGTTTCCCTCCGAACTCTCCGGCGGCATGAAAAAGCGCGTCGCCATCGCCCGCGCCCTCGTGATGGAGCCCCAGCTCATGCTCTACGACGAGCCCACCAGCGAGCTCGACCCCGTCATGGCCGCCACCATCAGCGAGATCATCGCCACGCTGAAGGACGAATACCACGTCACCAGCATCGTCGTTTCCCACGACCGCGAGCTCGCCCTCGGCATCGCCGACCGCATCGGCATCCTCATGGGCGGCGCCCTGGTCTACCTCGGCCCCCCCGCCGACCTGAAGTCGCCGGCCGATCCGCGCCTCGCCGATTTCTTTCACCCGCAGATCGACCTGAAAAATCCGCGTTTCAAAAATCTCGAAACCTGACCGCCCTCCCCTGTTCACATTTTATCCGAGCCACCACCATGAATACCGCCCAACAATCCGCCCGCGTCGGCCTCTTCTTCCTCCTCGGCGTTGCCCTCACCTGGGTGACCTGGGAGACCCTCAGCGACGGCAAACTTTTCAAGAAAAACGGCTACACCCTCATCGCCGGCTTCGAGAACCTGAGGGAACTCAAACAGGGCGACGAAGTCCGTCTGGCCGGCGTCAAGGTCGGCGCGGTCGCGCAGACGCGCCTCGCCGGCCGCCGCGCCGAGGCCGTCCTCCGTATCGACCCCGGCGTCCGCATCGCCGCCGACGCCACCGCCTCCATCGTCATGGCCGGCCTCATCGGCACCAACTACATCGGCCTCGATCTCGGCACCCCCGGGGCCCCGGCGCTCGCCGACGGCGCCGAGCTCCGCACCAAGGTCACCCCCGATCTCAACGCCATCATGAGCGACCTCGGCAACCTCGGCCAGAAACTCGACGGCGCCCTCTCCTCCCTCACCGCCAGCATGGGCGGCGACGCCAAGAACCCCGGCCTCTTCCAGAAACTCGACCGGCTCGTCACCGACAACTCCGCCAAAATCGACACCACGATGACCAACCTCGCTTCCGTCACCGAGAAGTTGAACAAGGGCGAGGGCACGCTCGGCCGCCTGATCAACGACTCCACCGTCCACGACCAACTCGTCGCCACCGTCATCGAGATCAAGGGCGTGGCCACCGAGGCGAAAACCTTCGTCGCCAACGCCCAGGCCATCGTCGACCAGGTGAAGATGGGCAAGGGCACGCTCGGCGCGCTCATCTTCGACGAGACCGCGGGTAACGACATCAAGGTCGTCGCCGCCAACCTCCGCGACATCTCCCAGAAACTCGCTAAGGGCGAGGGCACTCTCGGCAAGCTCCTGAACGACGACAGCCTCTACCTCGGCGTGCAGAGCACCCTCAAAAAGGCCGACCGCGCCATCGACGGTCTCGGCGACACCGGCCCGATCACCGCCGTGGGCGTCGCCGCGCAGGTGTTGTTCTGATCCAACGGCCGTAGGACATGGGCCGCATGGGCTTTCTGCAGAACCGACCGGGGGTCGGTCTTTAGACGCCGAGCCAAGCCCGACCCGCGGTCGGGCCTACAGCCGAAAAACTACCGCGACCGGTCTCAGACCTTCGGGCCGCCCTGCGCGAGATTGCGCGCACGGAGCCGCAGGCCGTTGAGACGAATAAAACCCGTCGCGTCGCTCTGGTTATACCAGCTCTTCACGCCCTCCATCGACGCGATCTTGTCGTCGTAGAGCGAGTATTTCGACTTCCGTCCGCAGGTGATGATATTGCCCTTGTAGAGCTTGAGGCGGACCGTGCCGGTGACGTAGCGCTGGCTCTCGTCGACCATCGCCTGGAGCATCTCGCGCTCGGGCGCGAACCAGAAGCCGTTGTAAACGAGTTCGGCGTATTTCGGAATGAAACCGTCGCGGAGGTGCAACACCTCGCGGTCGAGCGTGAGCGACTCCACCTGCCGGTGCGCCTGCATCAGGATCGTGCCGCCGGGTGTCTCGTAGACGCCGCGCGACTTCATGCCGACGAAGCGGTTTTCCACGAGATCGACGCGGCCGATGCCGTGCTTGCCGCCGAGCTTGTTGAGCGTCTTCAACACGCCGCCGGGGGTGAGCTTCTTGCCGTTCACGGCGACGCAATCGCCCTTCGCAAAATCGAGTTCGACGTATTCGGCCTTGTCCGGCGCGTCTTCCGGCGAGACGGAGAGCTTGAACATGCCCTTGTTGGCCTCGGTCGTCGGATCGAACCACGGGTCCTCGAGAATCCCGGCCTCGTAGGAGATATGGAGGAGATTGCGGTCCATCGAATAGGGCTTCTTGAGCGAAGCTTCGACGGGAATTTTATGCTTCGCGCAGTAGGCGATCATCTCGGCGCGTCCGGGGAACTCGGCGCGATAATTCTCCATCTTCCACGGCGCGATGATCGTAAGCTGCGGCGCGAGCGCCATGTAGGTCAGCTCGAAACGGCACTGGTCGTTGCCCTTGCCCGTGGCGCCGTGGGCGACGGTGTCGGCCTTTTCCTTCTTCGCGATCTCGACCTGCGCTTTGGCGATGAGCGGACGGGCGATCGAGGTGCCGAGGTAATACTGCCCCTCGTAAATCGCGTTGGCGCGGATCATCGGGTAGATGAAGTCGCTCGCGAATTCCTCGACGAGATCGAGCGTGTAGTGCTTCGACGCGCCGGTCTTCAGCGCCTTCTTGTCGAGGCCCTTCAACTCCTCTTCCTGGCCGACGTCGGCCGCGAAGGTGACGATCTCAGCGTCGTAAGTTTCTTTGAGCCACTTGACGATGACGGACGTGTCGAGGCCGCCCGAGTATGCGAGGACGATTTTCATGGATAGAACAGTTTTAAAGGTGAAAGAGAGACTACTTCTTCGCCGCCTTCGCGAGCAACGCCATGATGGCTTTCTGGGTATGCAGCCGGTTCTCCGCTTGGTCGAAGATGATCGACCGCGGATTATCGAGCACCGCCTGCTCCACTTCCTCGCCGGTGTGCGCGGGGAGGCAGTGCATGAAGAGCGCGTCGCGCTTGGCGGCGGCAAAAAGCTCGGCGGTCACCGCGTAGGGCGACATCTGCCGGATACGTTCCGTCTTCTCCTCCTCCTTGCCCATGCTCACCCACACGTCGGTGTAGACGACATCGGCGTCCTTCACCGCCTCGTAAGGATCGGTCGTGAACTGAAAGGAATCCTCCGCAAAACCCTCGTGCCTGAGCTGCGCCTTGATCTCGGCGCCGGGGGCGAACTCAGCCGGACCGGAGAGCGCGAGCTTCATTCCGAAAAGATTGGCCCCGAGAATCCACGAGTTGGCCATGTTGCAAGCCGTGTCCCCGAGAAACGCGATCTTCCGCCCGCGCAGCGCACCGAGGAGGTCATCGCCCTTGGCCCAGCGCTCGATCATGGTGAAGGCGTCCGTGTAGATTTGGCACGGGTGCAGGAAATCCGTGAGCGCGTTGATAACCGGCACAGTCGCGGAGGCCGCGAGGCGCTCGACCTCGGCGTGATCATACGTGCGGACGACCAGCCCGTGCACGAAACGCGAGAGCACCTTCGCCGTGTCCTCGACGGATTCGCCGCGTCCGAGTTGGATATCGTTTTTATTCAGGAACAGAGGATTGCCGCCCAGTTCGTGGATCCCGACCTCGAAGGAGACCCGGGTGCGCGTGGAGGTCTTGGAAAAAATCAGCGCCCAAGTCTGCCCCGCGAGCACGCCCGTGGAGGTCCGACCGCGGTTGGCCTTGAGTTCTCGGGCCAGCGCGAAGACGTCACCCAGTTCGTAGGCCTTAAAGTCGGTCTCCTTGAGAAAGTGTCTCATCGCGAAAAAGAAGAATCTAGGGCGGCATCACCGCGCCGCACGAGCGCAAAAACCGCCGCATCACGCCGCCGCCAGCGCCTCGCGAAAAATCTCCAACGCCCGCGCCAGCTCTTCGGCGCTCGCGTTGAGCGGCGGGAGCAGCCGCACCACGTTGCCGCCGGCGGGCGCCGCGAGCAGGCCGCGTTCGGCGAGCGCCGTGATCCAAGGCGCGGTCTCGGTTTTCATCTCGATGCCGACGTGAAAGCCCCGGCCGCGCACCTCGACGATGTGCGCGGAAAATTTTTGGGCGAGCACGCGGAGTTCGCCGATCCACGGACCGCTTTCGCGCCCGACGTGGGCGAGGAGTCGCTCGCGCTCGATCACATCGAGCACGGCCAACCCCGCCGCGCACGCGAGCGGAGTGCCGCCAAACGTCGTGCCGTGCATCCCCGGCTGGAAAAGATCCGCGGCGCACTCGGCCGCCCAGACCGCCCCGATGGGAAAGCCGCCGCCAAGGCCCTTGGCCATCGCGATCCCGTCGGGCCGGATACCGGCGTCTTCGAAGGCGTAAAACGTGCCCGTGCGCCCGATGCCGCATTGCACCTCGTCGAGCAGGAGGAGCAGATTGTGCCGATCGCACAGCCGGCGGAGGCCGATGAGAAACTCCGGCGTGCAGGGATTGATCCCGCCGTCGCCTTGAATGCTTTCGACCAGAATCGCCGCCGTATCCCCGTCGATCAGTGCGGCGAAACTCGCGAGGTTGTTGAGTTCGCCGAACGAGAATCCGGGGACGAGCGGGCGGAATCCTTTTTGGATCCGCTCCTGCGGCGTGGCGCTCATGCCCCCGAACATCCGGCCGTGAAACCCCTTCTTCGCTCCGATGATCTTGTAACATTTGGCCTCTTCCCCGCCCGCTTTGCGCACGCCGTGCAGGCGCGCGAGCTTGATCAGCGCCTCATCGGCCTCGCCGCCGCTGTTGCAGAAAAACACCCGGCCCGGTCCCGCGTAGCCGATCAGGCGGCGCGCGAGCTCGGCCTGGTTGGGGTGGCGGAAGAGATTGCTCGTGTGGATCAGCTCGGCGGCCTGCCGCTGCACGGCGGCGACCCAGTGCGGGTGGCAATGCCCGAGCGCACTGACCGCGATCCCGGACGTAAAATCGAGATAGTCGCGCCCTTGATCGTCCCAAACCCGCGTGCCGAGTCCGCGCGTGAGCGTGATCGCGGCGCGCGCGTAATTCCTCATCACATGGGCGTCGTAGAGTTCGGCCGTGGCCGTGCGGACGATTGAGGGAGGACTCATGGCGGATGGCGAATTGCGGATCGCGGACTGCAGAATCCGGACTACTGACTGCGGATTGCGGATTGCGGACGACTAAAATTCGAAGCGGGGAAGTCAGCGTCTGCGTGCGATCAATCCGCACTCCGCAATCTCCACTCCGCAGTCAAAAAATCACCCGTGGACGATCTCGGTGCCGATCCCCTTGTCGGTAAAAATCTCGAGCAACAACGAGTGCGGCAGGCGCCCATCGATAAAGTGGACGCGCTGCACGCCATCTTCTAGGGCACGCACCGCGCTGCCGACCTTGGGTCTCATACCCTTGTCGATCACGCCCCTCGCCTTGAGCGCCTCGACCTGGCTGATCTTGAGCGTGGAGATGAGGGTGTCGGGATCGGGCGGCGCTGCCAGCAACCCGGGCACGTCGCTCATATAGACCAGTCGGCGTGCGCGCAACGCGCTGGCAACGCGGCCCGCGACAAGGTCCGCATTCACGTTATAGGGTTTGCCGTCGTAGCCCTCGGCCACGGGCGAGATGACGGGGATGAAGCCCTCGGCGATCTCCTTCTTGATGAGCTTCACCTTAACTTCGGTGACTTCACCGACGAAACCGAGATCGACCGTGTTGCCATCGTCGTCCGTCGTGAGTTTCTGGCAGACCAACACACTGTCACCGGGCAGACCCTTCGGCTTGCCCCGGGCCGTGACGATCGCAGCGCACACGTCCTTGTTGACGATCTCGTCGAGCGTGCGCTTGACGATGGCGACCGTCGCCTCGTCCGTGACGCGGAGGCCGTTGATGAACGTCGCCTTCAGACCCGAAGATTCCATAGCCTTCGTGATCGCCTTGCCGCCCCCGTGGACGACCACGACGTTGATGCCGACCGCCGCAAGGAACGCGATGTCGTAGGCCACGCGCGTGCGGGCGACGGGGTCCGGGTCGTCCATGAAGCTCCCGCCGTATTTCACGACGAAGGTCGAGCCCCGGAAATCTTGGATATAGGGCAAGGCCTCGAGCAGGACCTTCGCCTTGGCGGTCAGTTCGGCAACATTTACATTCATGAAAATTAAGACGCGCTGCCCGGAGCGGAGGGAGAACGAAAAAGAGCGGTGGGCGCGTGCACGTTTTTAATCGGAGAAAAACTACTAGCGCAGTCTGCGGGCGTAGTTCCATCACATTCGCAGGGCGGAAAGTAATTTAACCCGGCGCCGCGCCCGAAAAATTCGGCTTCACTCCGCGCCGACTCGCGCCCAGTTCTCCCCCGTGGCCAGCACCGCCCTCAACTTTTCCAGCCGCGCCGAACACCGCTCGTGGCTCGCGCGCCAAGCCGCGTTGCCCGCCGGATTTCGCGTCGGCACCGCGCGCTTCGAGTTCATGCCCCGCGAGGCGCCGAAGCCCGCGAAGATGACGCTCACCCTCATCGCCCTCGACCGGCCGACACCCGATTTCGCGGCCATGTTTACCCGCAACGCACTGCCCGGAGCACCCATCATCGTCGGCCGGCGCCGGTTGGACGCGCCGTCGCTCGGCGCAATCATCGTGAACAACAAGGTCTCGAATGTCTGCGCGCCCGGCGGCGTCGAGGCCTCCGAAACGATCTGCGCGGAACTCGCGCGGCTGCTCGCGATCAAGCCGGGGCAGGTCCTGCCGAGTTCGACCGGCGTCATCGGCTGGGGTTTACCCGTCGCGGAAATCACCCGGGCGCTGCCCGAGGCAAAGGCCGCGCTCACCGGCGAGTCCATCATCCCCGCGGCCGAGGGCATCGTGACGACCGATCTCTATCCGAAGGTGCGCCGCGCCGTCGTTGGCGACGGCAGTATCGTGGGCATCGCCAAGGGCGCCGGAATGATAGAGCCCAACATGGCGACGATGCTCGTCTACGTGCTGACCGATCTCGCCGTGCCGCGCGCGGAATTGCGCGCCGCACTCACGCGCGCCGTCGATGCGAGCTTCAACACCATCAGCGTCGACAGCGACACCAGCACCTCGGACACCGTCGCGCTGGTTTCCTCCGGTCGCGTTCCCTGTCCGGACCTCGCGGCCTTCGAGACCGCACTCACCCAAGTCTGCCGCGACCTCGCCGAGGACGTCGTGCGCAACGGCGAGGGCGTGCGCCACGTGATGCGCGTTGTCGTGAGCGCCGCCGCCACGCCCGCGCTGGCCCGCGCCATCGGGAAGGCGATCGTCAACGCCCCGCTCTTCAAATGCGCGGTGGCGGGTAACGATCCCAACGTCGGCCGGCTCGTGCAAGCCATCGGAAAATACATCGGGGCCCATGCGCCGGAGACCGACCTGTCGCGCCTACGTCTGCGCTTGGGCGGAATCGAAATTTTTTCAAACGGAGTGTTTCAACTGAATCCCGAGAAAGAATCCATGCTCGTCGCGCATCTCCGCGCGGCCGAACTCTACGCGAGCGCACCGCCCAAAGACGGCGTGTTCACCGCCGCCGTCGATTATCCTCCGCACGAACGTTGCGTGGAGATCGAGGTGGAAATCGGCAACGGCACCGCCGAGGCCACCGTATTCGGCGGCGACCTCACCCACGAATACGTGAGCGAAAACGCCGACTACCGCAGCTGAGCGGATCGGCCGTCAGAGCAAACCCGCGGTTTCACCGAAGCCACACCAGAGATTCATGATCTGCACCGCCTGACCGCTGGCGCCTTTCATCAAGTTGTCCTCGGCCGACGTGAGCACAAAATTACCCGTGCGCGGGTCATGCACGGCCGAGAGATCGATCCGGTTGGTGCCGACGACATGGGCCGTGTCGGGCGTTTCGCCGCTGGCCAGCAACTGCACAAACGGCGCGGTCCCGTAAGCCGCCCGCCAAGCCGCGTAAAGCGCTTCGATCGTGGCCCCCTTCGTCGCGGGCACGGTGATCGTCGTCGCAATCCCCCGACGCATCGGAGCCAGATGGGGATTGAACTGTATGACCACCGGCGCACCGACGGCCAAGGCGAGTTGTTCCTCGATCTCGGCGAGATGACGGTGCTTGGTGAGACCGTAGGCCTTGGCGCTCTCCGCACGTTCGCAATAGAGAAACGCCTCTTCGACCTTTTTTCCGGCCCCGCTCACGCCGCTGAACGAATTCACCACGATGTGTTCGCGGGTGACGAGCCCCGCCCGTAGCAACGGCACGAGCGGAAGCAAAACGCCGGTGGGATAGCAACCGGGTGAGGCAATCAACTTGGCCTCGGATTTCCATGCCGGCGCGGTGATCTCCGGCAGGACAAAACGGGCGGCAGGCAGCAGTTCCGGCGCGTGGTGCTCTCCGTAGTAGTTTCGGTAGACCGCGAGATCGGCGATGCGAAAATCGGCGCTGAGATCGATCACGCGCTTGCCGGCGGCGACGAGCGCCCGGGCGTAGATCGCGGCCGTGCCGTGGGGGAGCGCCAGAAAAAAAAGCCCGATGTCACCCGCCGCCAGCTGCGCCGCGTCGGAATCGACAAAACGCAATCCCCGGTCGATGCCCCGCAAACCGGGGATCACCGCCGCGAGCGCCTTGCCCGCGTGCGTGCGCGAGGTCACCGCCGCCAGCTCCACGCGCGGATGACCCAGCAGCAGCTTGACCAAGACTTCGCCCGAATAACCGGACGCACCGACGACGCCGACTTTCATAGGACGCAAAGCATCGAAAGCGTCGGCCAAAGAATCGAGACGGAATTTCCCCGGGCATCGTTTCGTTGCACAAAAAAGCCCGCGCCGGACCGGCGCGGGCTGAAGCGATAGATCCGAGATCTCCGCTGCGGATTAGAACGCGTAGGAATAGCTGAGCGTGACCACGCCGCGACCGACGGCCGCGGAGTTGACGGACTTCGGTGCGCTGCCGGCCTTGGTGAAAGCGCTGTCGCCCTTCGTGTAGGCGAAGCCGACCGAGATCTTGGACTCCTTGGTGAGCTGGAACGGAGCGGCGACGCCGACGGACCAGTAATCACCCCAGGCCTTCGTGCGGGGCGAAGAATCCTTGGCGAAATCGTTCAAGAGGTAGGTGCCGTAGGCGGCCGAGAATCCGAGCTCGGTGCCGAGCTCCTTGAGGGGCAGGGCATAGGCTGCGGCGATTTCGAAGGTCGGACCGTCCAAGACGAAGTCGTAGAAAATCTTCGGCGTGAACTTGATCCCGGAGGTGGTGTAGTTGACCGCCAAGCTGGGCTCGAAGGTGAATTTGTAGAATCCGTCCTTCGCCTTTGCGTTTGGATAGACATAGGCTGTGAAACTGGGAACCACGCTCACCGCGTCGGAAACCGTCGCCGTGTAAGACCCGTAAAAGTCGAACTCCGGATCGGAAGTGCCGGGGACCTTGTCCTTGATCGGGAAGTTGCTCCAAAGGCCGCCGACCCAGTTGCCGTAGCCCAGCTCAACGGTCGGCTGGAAGGATGGACCGCCGAGGCGCTGGCCGCGGAACATATATTGCGAGACAACCGCCGGCGTCACGGTGACCGAGACGCTGGGAGCCGCCGGAGCGGGGACCGGAGCGGTTGCAGTCTGTGCGCTAACGGGAAGCGCGCCGACGATAAGAGCACTGAGGAGTGCGAGGGATTTCTGGTTCATAGTGTTATTTGCTAGGTTTGGTCTTGCTTGTTTGCCCGCCGATCAAGGCGGACACCCGCGTAGTCAGCAGGTGCCTTGCCAAGTTCCATCCGGTCGGCGGAACCGGGAATTTATGACGAAAATGCCGACGCACCCAAGGGTGTCGCCGGCAAGTGAGTCCGAGTCCCGCGACAGCGGGACGGCGCTTAACGTTTCGAGAACTGGAAGCGCTTGCGCGCGCCCGGTTGACCCGCCTTTTTGCGCTCTTTGGCGCGGGGATCACGCTTCATGTGACCCGCCTTTTTGAGCGCGGGACGAAGCTCGGCATTCAATTTTTGCAACGCCCGGGCGATCCCGTGCGCGACCGCACCGGCCTGACCGGCCAGGCCACCGCCGGAGGCGTTGACCGAAACATCATACTTATCTCGCAGGGCAACGGTGACCAGCGGGAGCGCCGCTTGGGCGGCGAAACTCTCGGGCACGAAGTAATTGTCGAAGCTCCGTCCGTTTACGGTGAGTTTGCCCGTGCCTTCGGTGAGGCGAATGCGGGCGGTTGAGGTCTTGCGGCGGCCGGTGGCGGTGAAAACGTTCGCGGGTGTGCTCATGGGCGTGTTCAAACGGAAATCTTGGCGGGATTGTTCATCTCGTGAGTGTGCTTGGGCCCGGCGAACACCCGGAGCTTGGTCAGCATCTTCGCGGCGATACGATTTTTCGGGAGCATGCCCTTGACCGCGTGTTCGATGATGAACTCGGGGTGACGTTCGCGCATCTGCTTCATGCTGCGGTAGCTTTCACCGCCGACGAATCCGGAGAAAAACATATACTCGTTCTGCACTTCCTTCTTGCCGGTGAGCTCGACCTTCTCGGCATTGATCACCACGACGAAATCGCCGTTGTCGACGCTGGGGGTGTAGGTGGCTTTGTGCCGACCACGGATGACATTGGCGGCTTTGACGGCGAGGCGACCGAGTGGCACTCCTGAGGCATCAATCAGATGCCATTTGGGCTGCACGGTCTCCTTCTTGGCGAGGAACGTTTTCATGGAAAAGAGGTTGATGACTAGGTTTTGAAAAGGCGGTGTCAATGCCTCATTTCACCTCGGGCACACCCTCGCGACGGGCATTTCTACGGGCTGAAAGGGGAAACTTGTTTTGGGGCCCGATTGTGCGAGTTTCGCCCCGATGAATCCTCGCAACGCACTTTTGATCGCCGCTTTTTTGGGCATGATCGGGGTCGCCCTCGGCGCTTTCGGCGCCCACGCCTTGAAGGCCCGGCTCACCGAATTTGGCACCGTCGTCCGCTGGGAAACGGCGGTTCACTATCACCTGATTCACGCCGTGGCCATTTTTGCCGCCGGTGTCTGGCTTCACATCGGCGCCGGCGCGAGTCGGTCGGCCGTGGGTTGGGCCGTGCGCAGTTGGTTCGCCGGGATCGTTTTGTTTTCGGGCTCCCTCTATCTCCTTGCGCTCAAGGCGCCGACTTGGCTCGGCGCTTCCGCCGCACCGCTGGGCGGCCTCGCCTTCATCGCCGGCTGGGGCTGGATTGCGGTCGCCGCCCTGTCCAAGCCCGCCAAACCCGTGGAATGAACCTCTCCCCGACGCTCCCCGCGGATCTTCGGTCGATGCTCGACGCCCTGCGGCGGGTCGGTCGCCCGCGGTTGGTCGGCGGCGGCGTCCGCGACGGGTTGCTCGGGCTGGTTCCGACGGACTTCGACGTCGAGGTCGGAGGCGTCGATTTCGAATCCTTGCAACGCACGTTGGCTCCTTTCGGGTCCACCGACGTGGTCGGCCGGAGCTTCGGGGTGATCAAGGTCCGCAGCGCCGCCAGCGGGACCGACTACGACTTCAGTTTGCCACGCCGGGAATCCAAGACCGGCGCGGGCCACCGCGGATTTGCCGTAGACCCCGAGCCTTCGCTGAGTGACGCCGAGGCGGCGGCACGGCGGGATTTTACGATCAACGCGATCGCCTACGACCCCTTCTCCGGAGAGATCATTGATCCCCACGGCGGGGCGGCCGACCTGCGCGCTCGTGTGCTGCGCCATACGAGCGCGGCCTTCACCGAGGATCCGCTACGGGTGTTGCGCGCCTTTCAGTTCGCCGCCCGACTCGATTTCGCAATCGCCCCGGAGACCGCCGCGCTTTGCCGGAGGATCGCGCCGGCTTTCGCCGAGCTGCCGACAGAGCGGGTGTGGGGCGAATGGGAAAAATGGGCCACCCGCTCGATCCGCCCTTCGCGCGGTCTCGCCGTGCTCGAGGAAACAGGTTGGCTTGCGCACTTCCAGGAAATCGCCGCCCTGCGCGGCACGCCCCAGGAGCCGTTGTGGCATCCCGAAGGCGACGTCTTCGCCCACACCCAATGCTGCCTCGACGCGCTGGTCGCGCTGCCCACGTGGCCGGCCTTAAGTTCAGACCCGCGCATCATCTTCGCCGTGCTGACCCACGACGTCGGCAAACCCCTCGCCACCGTGCGCGCCGAAAAGGCCGGGGCGATCCGCTGGGTGAGCCCGGGCCATGCCGCCGCCGGCGGCCCGCTTGCCGCCGCCTTTCTCCGCCGGATCGGCGCCCCTCTCGACTTCGACGCGCCCGTCCGGGCCTTGGTTGAAAACCACCATGCGCACGACCGGCAAGAGGGACCGCCCACCGATGCGGCCGTGCGCCGCCTCGCTCGCCGCCTCCACCCCGCGACGATCAACGACCTCGCCGCCGTGATGCGCGCCGACGCCGACGGCCGGCCACCGCTCCCTTCGGTGGAGATCCACGCCCGCATCGATGCCCTCGCGGCCGCGGCCGAGGTCTTGCGGCTCGCGCGCCTCGCGCCCCAACCGATCATCCTCGGCCGGCACCTTATCGCCCTCGGCCGGCCGCCCGGACCGAAATTCAAGCGCGTGCTAGACGCTGCCTTTGAAGCCCAACTCGATGGCGCCTTTGCCGACGAAGCCGGCGGCTGCGTTTGGCTGCAGGCGTTCCTCGCGCAAGATTAGCCCGGTCTCGCCGAGGCGGAGTTCGCCGTCGGTCAACACCCGCGCGCGCAAACCGCCCCGGCCCTTCAGCCACTCCTCCGCCCCGGGGCCCACCGCTTGATCCATCCAGTGGCAGGGCCGGGCCTCGCCCGTGCCCTCGAATTCGACCTCCCCGAGCAAAAATCTCCGTCCCACCAACGTCTCGAGGTCGATCCCGCGCACGACTACGTTACGCCGCAAGACCGCGGCCGACAGCGCCGGCACACCGCACGCGCGCTTCAGGCCCTCGACGGTTTCCGCCGCCAGGAACGTGACCTGCCCTTTGTAGTCGGGCCGGTAGCCGAAGAACCGGTCCCCCTCGATGCCCCGGCCCGCCCGGCACCGCGCGCTCGAAACCTCCCGCGTCGGATGCTCGCCCGCCGGCAAACCGTGCCGGCCAAAGAAATTATGACCCGGAGAAATAAAAATCTGCGCGATCACGACGGTCATGGCCCCGGCAACAAACCGGAGCCCCGGACAAAATACAAGGCGCGTGCCGCGCGCCGACTCCTGGTGGGCCGGGTGGGATTCGAACCCACACTCAAAGGATTATGAGTCCGTAGACCAGTGCCTAACTCGAATTCGGAGTGCCTAACTTTCGCACTTTGTGTGCCTAACTAAGCAACTCCGGATCGACGAGTTATGGCATATTCGTCTGACTTCATGAATCCTCCCCCGACAAACGCAAATATCGTCCCCGAGAACAAAAGTGGCAAGAAAGTGGCAAGAAATTCTGGCCCTCACCAAGAGAGCTATTGGTCCAAGAAAGTGTTCCAGACCATCACCAAGAAGAGCGGCACCGAGTACCGGTCTTCGGTTTTTTACGTGCGCCTACAGCACCTGGGGCGACGCGAGCAAATTTGCCTTGAAACGGCCGATAAAACCGCCGCAGCCCGAAAGGCGAAACACATCTACTGCACGCTCGTTGCAAACGACCAAGGCATGCCCGACAATAAAGGGTGGGATCGGGTGCTGCGAACCTACCGCCCCGACATGTTGGTAAGCAGAAGTGACGTCACCATCGGGCAGTACCTTCAGCTCGTCCGAGAAAAAAGGGCGCTCAAAGAGCGCACGATTTGTGAATATGTAAAAAAGCTACGTCAGATAGCAGCCGACATCGGCAAAGTGTGTGACCGTGATGGCGCGCGGAAAAACTGCTATCGCGGTCCAAATGCTGGGAAATGGAGGGATCTCGTCGACAAGGTTGCCCTGAACCTCCTCACCGACGACGCAGTCAACGCTTGGATCGAAAACTACCTCAGAGCCACCGAACCAGGTTCAGTGGCGCGAATTCGTGCACAACATACCATCGATTCAATCATTCGAAATACCAGGAGTCTATTCAGCGAAGCTGTCGTCGAAAAGATTCGTCCCTTTTGTCATTTGGGCCACATTCCGTTCGTAAAGATCAACCTGCAGACGAGAGGTCTCAGCAGCTATCGGTTTAAAGCGACAATAGACCCGATCAAATTGTTGGGTGAAGCGCGGGGAGAGCTCCGCGAACAGGCACCGGAGCTCTACAAGATCTTTTTGCTGGCCTTAGGTGGCGGCCTTAGGCGCGGGGAAATCGATCGCCTGCGAAGTGAATCCCTATTGATCGGAGCCTCCCAAATCGCAATTTTCGATCACGACCACTTCGTCGCAAAGTCCGAGTACTCCAAGGACAACATCGATGTCGAACAGATGCTCATCCAAGAGCTTATTGCGCTCCAGAAACCGGGCGACGCCTTTGTCCTGCCGCCAAAGAAGATCCCTAAGCACAGTGTTTCGTACAGGAATTATTGGTCGGCGAAGCACTTCAAGAAACTGTGCACTTGGCTTAGGGGAAAAGGAGTAGACGAAGACAAACCGATCCATGCTCTACGGAAATATTTCGGGTGCATCATGACCGAAGAGCACGGAATCTACGTTGCGTCGAAAGCCCTGCGGCACAGCACGGTTGCTGTCACCGCGACCTACTATGTCGACAAAACCAAGCGCAGGGTGCCGTCTTTGTTCGAACGAGGGTCTCTTGTTTAAAATGACATCGCCCGATGAAATTGAAATACTCTTTCACCAGCGGATCGGGTAACCGTGCATCAATAGATCCCGAAGCTCGAAGATTCTATGTACATGACGACTCACCGCACCATTTTGGTCGTCATTTAGCCAGCAAAGAACGGCCACTGGCTTGCCATCGCCCTTGGAGCGCTTGCTTCCTTCGAAGCGACATTTCCTAACTTGTTTTTCGTGCCCGTGGTTGAGGAACGAACTGCCGTAGAGTTCGAGTTCAAGGTGAACCTCCTCAGTTTTCCCCCTGAGTTTCACCAACATGTCTGGAAATCGAGTTTGGACCCGAACGATTTTCTCGATGCCGAATCGCGCAGGATCACTCGCCACGACGGTCAGAACCTCTTGCTCGTTTCTGGGTTCTCGTTTGAGGCCGGGAATTTTCCTCGGAGCGAAACGATTACTAAGGGTATAGTTCCGAATCGCGTCGTACTGCTTCTTTGTCGTCCGCGTAATGGTTCTCCGGTTGAACAAATTTTCTCCCAGAAAGCGGCTTAAAGGGGGAATCACGACGGGGTCTGCCAGCGGAGCCCCAACGCTCTCACCTTTGATTATCCATGCTCGCTTCTTGGGGTACGCACTTGCCTGTCCTTTGGGTGGCAGCTTGGCGTAGCGATAAGTTGCGACGCATTTGTAGAACCCGGTGACGAGGCTGGTGGCCTTCTTGTGGTCCCCGCTTGTCGTGTACGCAAAACCGATCCAGCGGTCGCCCTTTTCAACTTGTGGGAAACCTATGGGTGGGCTTTCGGGGGGAGGGGGTTCCCTGCTGTTCCAGATAAACCCCGGCATCGCTTTAAATGACGCAAGGTCATGCCGGACGATGAAGTAATTACGGCCTTTGTAGCGTCCCATTTTGAGATTCTCAGTTTGTTCAGATCAACTGGATGGCGCAGTCGGTTCCCGCGAATTGAAGTAGAATATGTTTAGTGGCAAACGAAAACGCGGCCTTCGCTCTTGGTTCCTCACGGAGACGTTGGACGAGACCTTGTTCATGACACCCGCACGTGTAGTCCAAAATATCCCGATCGGCCAAAAAAGCGGTTAAAGGATTTGGGTCGAAGCTAGGCCGCGTATGCCAGTCGCTTCGCCTCGTGGGCGGCAAGGCGGAGTTCATGAGGAAGCTGTAGGACAGTTACCAAGATCGCCTCGTCGCGCTGGCTTCCTCGTCTGAAGAGAAAAACATGCTCGCCGTAGGCTCGCGCAAATCGGCTCAAATCCTGAGTCTGGTAACCGAGCAAAAATCCCCTAATTTTTCGGCAGGGAGTGTCCGTGCTGATTCCATTGTAGAAGATACGATCCAACATGCGGCCCAAAGAGGAGCGGTTCCAACCGGCGCGTTCTTTCGCGCGCTCGACGGCATGATCGGAGATGGCGAGTTGAATCATAGTAGAGCCTTTTATGAATGGGAAATTTGAGGTTCCCTGAAACACTACCAAAGAGGCTCGGACAAAGACTGTCCGAGCCTCAAGTTACCCCTTGGGTGTCGGATGTAACGGCTGCGCGCCTAAGCCGTGCCGCTTGCGATGAAGTGCAAGATAATGACGATTTTCCTCATAAACGCTGACCAGTTTAAGCTCCGGGCTGATTCCGAGACTTGCTTGGGTTTCTTTTGAAAGTGCCGGAGAAATCACGATGCTACAGTTGTCAGCGAAGCTGATGAGGCCCCGGTCAAACGCGGCATCGAGATTTGGGGATAGGAGAAGACCGTTGAACTTGTCGAGTCGCTCCAAATTCGATGCGTCTCTCCATGGCTTGATGTGGGAAGCCCGCAGAAGTTCGATGTGGGCGCAGCGCGTGACCGCGCACTTACCCCAAACTGCGATCAGGTCATTGCGGTATTTACCCTGACCTCGGCGGGCTTCGATGAGCGTCGTCCTTGTCGTCTCATCAACTTCCGCGAGCTTCTCGCTGGCGCGGGCGATGTCTTCTTCGGCTGAAAAATGGCCTGATTGCTCTTTCCGGACCGATTGCGCGAATGGTTCCCATTTATCGCTTTCGGCCTGGATAAAAAAGCAGTGCATGACGTCGATAGAGCAGCCGAACGAACCGTCACTGGGATCGCAGAAAACGCCTCCTGCAACATCCATCAAAACGGGACAGGGCGGCGCATTTTTCTGGTACGGGCGCATTTTTTCTATCCAGCGCAACTCTCCCGAGAGCGCTCGAGACCTGTCGAACTTGGCCCCGATCTTTTCAAGTCGGAGGAAAGCCTGGTAGGTCTCGGAATACTTGAGGCAAAGCTGCACGTCCTTTTAAAACTCTCCCCCTCGAATGGAAGCATGCTTGAGGCACATGCCTACTGGATTGCCGCAATAGCTGTCTCTTATACACATCTGACGCTGCCGACGAATAGAGAGGTGTAGATCTCGGTGGTCGCCGTATCAT
>ENA-ORBV01005462-ORBV01005462.1-microbial-mat-metagenome-genome-assembly--contig:-NODE-5462-length-23378-cov-7.762800_pt1 | contig 23378 bp, 21 predicted proteins | sample MGYA00237777_ERZ505514 | MGnify/ENA primary metagenome ERZ505514 (study PRJEB26160, sample SAMN06269048) | microbial mat metagenome | isolation source: Oligotrophic lake microbial mat | place... | reverse complement strand
ATGCGGGGGTGGGCGCGGGCGGTTTTTCGGCGCAGCTGGTGAGCGCGGCGGAGAAAAACAATACGGCGAGAGAAGCGGCGAGACAGAAGGCGAGGTGGAGACGGGACGGTTTCATGAGTGCGTGGGACGGGAGTCGCGGAGGATGCGGCCGTCTTCGAGGTGGATGATGCGGTCGGCGTGGTCGTGGAGGCGCGGGTCGTGGGTGACGCAGAGGACGGTGGCGCCGCGCTCGCGGGCGATGCGGTGGAGCAGGTCGATGACGATGCGGCCGTTGGCGCCATCGAGGGAACTGGTGGGTTCGTCGGCGAAGAGGAGCTGCGGTTGCTTGGCGAGGGCGCGGGCGATGGCGGTGCGCTGTTTCTCGCCGCCGGAGAGCGCGGTGGGCCGGAGGTGCGCGCGGTGGGCGAGGCCGACGGCGGCGAGGGCTTCGTGTGCGCGTTCGCGGGCGGCGGCGACGGGGACGGCCATGAATTTCAGCGGGAGGAGCACCTGCTCGAACGCGGTGAGGGCGGGGAAGAGATTGAAGCCTTGGAAAATGAAACCGCAGTGGGCGAGGCGGAAGGCATCACGGTCGCGCTCGGTTCGATTGAGGATATCTTCGCCAAGCAGGGTGACGGCACCGGCGTCGGGCGTGAGCAGACCGCTGAGGGCGGCGAGGAGCGTGCTCTTGCCGGAGCCAGAGGGTCCGGTGCAGAGGGTGAGTTCGCCTGGAAAGATTTCCACGGAGAGATTGCGCAACACCTCGATGCGGGCGGCGCCGGCGCCGTAACTTTTGTGGAGGGCCGTAGCGGAGAGGGTGGGAGCGACGGACATGGAGGAAATGAATCAGCGCAGGAGCGTGGCGGGCTCGGATTGCGCTAGGGCGCGGAGGGCGAGGACACCGGACGCGAGGGCGATGGTGAAGATGAAGCCGGCGGTGCCGGCGTAGGCCCACCCGGGAGCGGTGACGAGGATGTGAAAGACGGCGGCGAGTCGCACGATGCCTAATGTGATGAGCACGGTCAGGACGACGCCGATGACGCCGACCCAAGCGGATTGCTCGAGGACGACGAGACGGAGGGACCGGAGCGAGATGCCGAGGGCGCGCAAGGTGGCGTATTCGCGCAGCGAGGCTTGGACGACGGACTTCAGGGTCTGGCTGGTGATGACGATGCCGATGCAGAGCGCGATGCCGCCGGAGAAGAGGAAGCCGAGCCCGAGGCCGCTTTCGAGGAGCCAGTAACGTTGTGACATCTCGGAAAACTCGGAGGCGGTCCAAACGGAGTAGGGGCGATTGACGCCGCGGGGGGCGAGTTCGTCACGCACGCGGGCGGCGGCGTTGGGATCGCGGAGTTTGACGAGGAAATAGCCGACTTGGTCGGGCGCTGCGCCGGTATCGAGCGAGCGGGCGGTGGCGAGCGATGCGGTCAGATTGGCGCCGCCGACGGCGTTTAGGCCGCGCGTAAGGCCGACGACCTTAACGCGTCGCCCGTTGACCTCCAGCATGGTGCCGAGGCGCGCGGCGAGATTGGCGGTGCTGGACATATCGACGAGGATGGTGTCGGGCTCGTCGAGGGCGCGGCGTTGCGCGGGGGTGACGACGCGGTCGAGCGCGAGGGCGCCGGCCCGGGTGTCGATTCCGATGACGGTCGCGAGGGCGGCCGAGCCATCGGGACGGCGAACGTCGCCGACGCTCCAGTCGAACGCCTCGACGTCGGCCACGGTGGGATGAGCTCGTAGGAAAACCTCGTTGCGGGTGGAAATTGGGCGCGCGAGATCGACGCTGCGGGTGTCGGGGTAACCGACCCAGAGATCGGCGCGCGACGTGTCGATGTAGACGGCGATCGTGCGAAAGATGCCGAGGAGCAGCGCGAGTTGCACCAACACGAGCAGGCCGGCGAAACCGACGGCCAAGATCGCGGGAAGAAACCTCCGCCATTCCCGGATGAGCGTGATGCGGGCGAGAGAAATCATAGCGGAGGTGGGGCGCAGACGTGGCGGCGCGCTCAGAAAGATCGGGAGACGCCGAGCGAAAAGTAGGCGGCGGTGCCTTCGGACTTCAGTTTGAAGTTCCGTTGGTGGTAGTCGTATTGGCGGGCGAGGACGGAGCCGACTTTGGTGACGAGGCTAAAGACGGGGGTGATCTTCCAGGTGGCGGCGAGGCCGAGGCGCACGTCGAAGTATTCCAGCGTGGTGCGGTCGAGGGCGGGCTTAGTAGTGGAGACGGGTAGCGGATCCTTCCCGACATAGTAGGTGCCGAAGACGCCTTCGCCGACGAGTCCGAGACTGAGGGCTTCGGAGAATTTGTAGGTGACGCCGGTGGTGGGATAGCCGAAGGCGATGCTCCACTTGGGCGTGGCCTGCCACGCAAGCCCGACGGCGGGGCCGAAGCGATTAAGCCCGTGTGCGAGCGAGGAATAGCCGCCGCCGAGGGCGAGTTGTAGAGTTGGGTTTACGTTGTAGAGGCCGAGGGCGAAGACATCGACGCCGAAGCCTTTTTTAGAAAAGCCGGAGGAGCCGGCGGTGTGATAGCCCACGCTAGTGCCGACGAGGGCGGACCACTCGGCGGTGAGTTTTTGATTGTAGCTGAGGTCGAGGGTGAGGCTCTGCAGGCGCTCGGGGAGCGGCACGAGGCGCGCGCCGGGCTTCAGATCGAGGCGGGTGCGCTGGTAGCCGAGACCGACGTCGAGGCCCGAGTCGGCGCTAAGCTGGATGGATTGGCTGAGACTGGCGGCGAACTCGTCGGAACAAACTTCGCCGTAGCCGGCGGAGCCGGACTTAAGTTTGGTTTTGCCGGCGGCACTGCTGCTGACGTTTAAGGTGAGGCCGATGCCCTCCGCGGGGGGCGGGCTGACGTGAGTTTGGGCCCGCGCGAGCGGGACGATGAGAGCGGCGCACGAGGCGACGATGAGGGCGCGCGTGGAGCGCGGATAGATGTAGGTGGTTTTCATACGAGGGCGAAGAAGAGGGGAAAAACGGCGGGGCACAGCCGGGGGACAACGAGCGGTCGTTTCGCGGGACGAATTGCACCCGGGGTCGATCCAGCGGATTGCCAGCGACGGCGAAACCGCCCATCGGTTGGGGTTTTTCCCGATGAATCCTTCCGTCGTCACCTTTCACTACACGCTCCGCGATCCCTCCGGCCGCGTGCTCGACACCTCCCTTGGCGCCGCGCCTGTCACCTACCTCGAGGGCGCGGGGCAGATCATCGACGGGCTCGATGAACAACTGCGCGGCGCGGCTGCCGGGCTGAAGACCCGCATCCAAGTCCCCGCCGCCCGGGCCTACGGTGAACGCGACGCGGCGCAGGTGCAGCCTGTGAAGCGCAGCCAGTTGCCGGTCGAGGGCGAGCTCGCGATCGGCGACCAGTTCAAAACCGGCGACGACCAGGCCGCCCCGGTCGTCACGGTGATTTCCATCGACGGCGACGAGGTGTGGCTCGATGCGAATCATCCGCTGGCCGGCGTGGACCTGGCGTTCGATGTCGAAATCCTCGCCACCCGCGCGGCCACCCCGGAGGAGCTGCGCCACGGCCACGCGCACGGGACGGACGGCGCCTGCGGCGGCTGAATCGCGCGCGGCTCTCGCCCGCCGCCCCGCTCGCGGCGATGCTCGGCCACGACCGCGCGCTCGGTAGCGAACTCCCCGTCGGCGGGCGACTGCACCATCCCGCGAAGGCGAAGCGCGTCGTGCAGTTCTTCATGGCCGGCGCCGCCAGCCACATCGATCTCTTCGATTTCAAACCCGAGCTGATCCAAGCGCCACGGCCGGCCCAGCGATTTCGGCGAGCCCGTCGAGGCGTTTCAAAACGGCCTCGGGCCGTGTCTGCGCCCGCTCTGGGATTTCCATCCTTACGGCCAGTCGGGGAAACTGCTGAGCGACGTCGTCACGCCCCTCGGGGCGGTCGTCGACGATCTGGCGTTCGTGCACAACATGGTCGGCAACTCCGGCGTGCACAGTGCGGCCACGCTGCTGCAGACGACGGGTTTTCAGCTTCCGGGATTTCCCGGCGCGGGCTGCTGGGCGAGCTAAGGTCTCGGTTCGCTCAACGACAATCTGCCCACGTTCGTCGTGCTGCCCGATCACGGCGGGTTTCCGTCGAACGGCGTGAAAAATTGGGACGCCGCGTTTCTGCCCTCCCAGCACAGCGGCACGATCGTGTTCCCCGGCACGTCTACGCCGATCGCCGATCTGTTTCCGCACGCTTCGGGCAAATTTGTTTCGTCCGCCGGCGAAGCCGAGGCGCATCGCCTGATGGCGCGGTTGAACCGGGACCACGCGGCCACCCGCGGCGACGACCAACGCCTCGACGCGCGCATCTGCAGCTACGAACTCGCCGCGCGCATGCAGCTCGCCGCGCCCGAGGCGCTCGACCTCAAGGCCGAGCCCGAGCACGTGCTCAAGCTCTACGGTCTCGACCGCGGTCCGCAGGCGTGGCCGAAGGAAATCAGCGCCGACGAGGAGGCGTTTCACTTTTCCCAAAAGTGCCTCGCCACCCGGCGTCTTCTCGAGCGCGGCGTGCGTTTCGTGCAGGTCTGGAGCGGCAACGATAACACCTTCCCGCGCCGCAATTGGGATTCCCACGAGGAAGTGCTCCGCGATCACGGCCCGCTCGCCCTCGGTATGGCGCGCGGGGCGGCGGCGTTCATCCAGGATCTCAAGCAGCGCGGTTTGCTCGAGGATACGTTGATTCTCCGGACCACGGAGTTCGGCCGCATGCCCTCGTCGCAGGGCGGCAAAGGCCGCGACCACAATCCCTTCGTGTTTACGAACTGGCTCTGCGGCGGGGGCATTCGCGGCGGCGTCACGCACGGGCCCAGCGACGAGTTCGGCTACAAGCCCCTCGATCGTGCGAACCCCACGTCGGTCTACGACATCCACGCGACGATTTTGCACCGGCTCGGCCTCGATCACGAGCGCCTCACCGTCCGCCACAACGGTATCGACCGCCGCCTCACCGACGTCCACGGCCACGTCATCAAAGAGCTCATTGCGTGACGCGGGACGATTAGCCGGCTTGGTGGCCCGGCTGAGTCCGGCCTGCGAGAGGGTGGGGGCGTCCCGCGTTTTGGCCATTGATCCCGGGGCTATCGCCCGGTGGATTCTCGCGCTTCATTCATGAAAACTCTCGGCATCGATATCGGCGGCTCGGCCCTCAAGGGCGCGATCGTGGACACCACGACCGGCAAACTGCTCTCCGAACGTTTCCGCATCGAGACGCCGGATAAGTTGAATCCCGCCGAGCTGGCCGACGCGGTGGCGGCGATGGCCGGGCATTTCAAGTGGCGGGACCGGATCGGCGTCGGCTTCCCCGGCGTGATTCAAGGCACGACCATCTGGACCTCGTCCAACCTGCACAAAAAGTTCATCGGTTGCGACGGCGCGAAGCTCTTCGGCCAGGCCACGGGGTGCTCCGTCGCGATGATCAACGACGCCGCGGCGGCCGGCGTGGCCGAGATGCATTTCGGCGCGGGGCGCGGTTTCATGGGCAAGACCCTCTTGCTCACGCTGGGCACGGGCGTGGGTTCGTGTTTCGCCTATCAGGGCGTGGTCACCGCGATGGAGCTGGGGCATTTCCCGTGGGGCAAGCAGGGCAAGTCGGTGGAGAAATTCGTCGCCGCCTCGGTGCGCGAAAAGAAAAAACTCGCGTGGAAGGAATGGGGCGGCCGCCTGCACGACTACGTGGCAGTCTTGGAAAAGCTGCTCTGGCCGGAGTTGATCATCGTCGGCGGCGGAGTGAGTGCGGAGCACAAGAAGTTCTTCAAGTTCATCAAGCCGCGCGCGAAACTGGTTCCGGCCGAGTTCTTCAACAACGCGGGCATCGTGGGCGCGGCGCTGTGGGCGGCGGAGAATAAGTGACGCCGGGCCGCACGGCTTTCCGGTTTGGTTCTGCAAGTGTAGGCTGGCAACTTTCCGGCGCGGTTTGAGCGCGGGCGAGCTCGCGGCCTACGGTTTGAGCGAGTTGCAAACCCAAACCGGAAAACTGTCGGCCAACCCGGCGCGCGCGGGAAAAGCTCTTCCCAAGATCGCGCGCCGTGAGCTAGCGTCGACCATAGATCTTCATGTTGTCCGTCGCGCTCAAACTCCGTCCCGTCCTCGATCCCGAATTTCTGCCGGCCGCCCTCTGGCAACGCGGCTACCGCGAGCTGGTCGCGCGCGATCCCGGCGCCCGGCCGTTCGCCGTCGTGATCGTGCGGCCGGACGGCTCGGTCTTCCGCCATGAAAGCCGCGTGCTCGCCGCCGACCACCCGGCCGCCGCGCTCACGCTCACCTACGCCGAGCGCCTGCTCAAATTTCTCCTCTGGATGAAAGGCGGCCCGCGCGTGCTCGTCGCCGGGGCCGAGGAGATCGCGGCGGCGCTGGCGCGCACCTACGCCCCCGACGGCGCGCGGGCGTTCGACGCCGAGTTCATGGGCGAAAAAATTTTCGGCCGGCCGTTTTCGCTCGAAGCCGCCGCTTGGGCCGACTTGCCGGCGCCCGCAGAGACCAGCGTCCCGATGGGCCGTCACCTCGACGGTTGCCGCATCGGCTTCGACCTCGGCGGCAGCGACCGCAAGGCCGCCGCGCTCATCGACGGGCGCGTCGTCTACTCCGAGGAGATCGCGTGGGATCCGTATTTCCAGGCGGACCCGGCCTACCACCTCGAGGGCGTGCATGATTCGTTGCGACGCGCGGCGGCGCACCTCCCGCGCGTGGATGCCATCGGCGGCAGCGCGGCGGGTGTTTACGTGAACAACGAGGTGCGCGCGGCGTCGCTGTTTCGCGGCGTGGTGGCCGACGATTTCGAGCGGCACATCCGGCGGATGTTTTTCACCTTGCAGTCGCGCTGGGGCGGGGTGCCTTTCGAGGTGGTCAACGACGGCGAGGTCACGGCGCTCGCCGGCGCGATGTCGATGAACGACGACGCGGTCCTCGGCGTCTCCATGGGCACGAGCCAGGCGGGCGGATATGTGACGCCCGCGGGCAACATCACCCCTTGGCTCAACGAGCTCGCGTTCGCGCCGGTCGATTACCGACCCGATGCGCCGCGCGACGAGTGGTCGGGCGACGTGGGCTGCGGGGTCCAGTATTTTTCGCAGCAGGGCGTCGGGCGACTCGCGCGGAAAGCGGGCTTCGATTTCCCGGCGACGCTGCCTTTGCCGGAGCAACTGATCGCGGTGCAGCAGGCGCTGGCGGCCGGCGACGCGCGGGCGCGGACGATCTACGAGACCATCGGCGTGTGCTTCGGCTACGCCATCGCGCACTACGCCGATTTCTACGAGGTGAGAAACCTCCTCGTGCTGGGGCGGGTGACGAGCGGCGAGGGCGGCGAGATTATTTTGGACCGGGCGGGGGCGGTGCTGCGGGCCGAGTTTCCGACCTTGGCCGGTTCGATCCGCTTGCGCACGCCCGACGAGCGCGACAAGCGCCACGGCCAGGCCACCGCCGCCGCCAGCCTGCCCGCGCTGCGCGCCGCGCGCTGAACGCGTCGGTGTTCGTCGTTCGTCGCGGAAAACCGGCCGTTCGTCGCAAATTCCGCGTATCCGCTTGAACGTCGGGGGCGGCCGGGGCGATACCCTCGGGCCACCCATGGCCTTGCACAACCGCTGGATTCGCACCGCCCTCATCGCGGCGGCGTGGGCGCTCGTGGGCTTCGTGCTGTCGCTCGAACTCTACTTCAACAGCCGCGCCGGCATGGAGGGCAAGCCCGTGGATTTCTGGGGTCTGGCGATCCCGCAGTTCGCCCGCGCCGCGATGTGGGCCGGGCTCGCGCCGTTGATCATGATGTTGCGGGAAAAGCTGCCGCTCAATCGGGGCCGTTGGTTCGGCGGTGTAACTTTTCATCTCGCGGTGAGTTTTACCGTCATGGCGGTCTACTATCTCGGACGCATCTACTCCTACTTTCTCTTCTGGCCCGAGGAGACGCGGGGAGACGTCTTCTGGACCCACGCCCAGAAAGGATTCTACGGACGCAACATCATCGACATGGCCTACTATTGGGGCGTGCTCGCTTTCGGCTACAGCTCGGAGATCTACCAGCGATACAAGACCGAGGATCTCCGCAGCGCCCAGCTCGAGGCGCGCCTGATCGAGACCGAGTTGAAGGCGCTCCGCGAGCAACTCCGGCCGCACTTTCTTTTCAACACGTTGAATACGATCTCGGTCCTCATCCGGGAGCAGAAGAACGACTCGGCCGTCACGCTCATCGCCCGGCTCAGCGCGCTTCTCCGCATGTCACTCGACCCAAGCCGTGCCCATGAGGTCACGCTCCGGGAAGAACTGGATTTTCTCGAGGGCTACGTGGAGATCCAGAAGGCGCGGTTTTCGGACCGGTTGGAAGTCAACATCGACATCGACCCGTCGGCTCTCTCGCTCCGCATCCCCAACCTGCTGCTGCAGCCGATCGTGGAGAACGCGATCCTCCACGGCATCGCGCCCAAGTCCGCGCCGGGCCGCGTCGACGTGCTCGCCCATGTCGCCGGCGACCGCCTGCATTTGGAGGTGCGCGACGACGGGCCGGGTCTGCCGCCGGCTCACGCCCACCTTCCGGGCATCGGCCTGGCCAACACCCGGGCCCGTTTGGAAAAAATCTACGGGACGGACCACCGGCTGACGCTGACCAGCGAGCCCGGCCGCGGCGTGACCGTTCAAATCGAGATTCCCCGCCGCCCATGACTACGCCCGCTCCGGTTCCGCCCCTGGCACCCGTCCGCTATCGGGCGGTGATCGTCGACGACGAGCCCGCCGCCCGCCGCGGGGTGCGGCTCATGCTCGGCCGCGATCCCGAGATCGAAATCGTCGGCGAAGCCGCCACGGGGAGCGAGGCCGCCGCGCTCATCGAGCGGGCCCGGCCCGACGTGGCGTTTCTCGACGTGCAGATGCCCGGGGGCGACGGCTTCGAGGCGCTCGCCCGGATCGATCCCGCCCATGCGCCGGCGGTGGTGTTTGTGACCGCCTATGACGAGCACGCGTTGCGCGCCTTCGAGATCAACGCGGTCGACTACCTGCTCAAACCCTACGACGACCTCCGCTTCGGCGCGGCCTTGCAGCGCGTCAAGGCCGTCGCCCGCCGTCGTCGCGAGGAGTCGGCCCCCGGTCAACTGGCCGATTTCATAAACCACCTCCGGCTGGATGCCGCCCGCGCGGCCACGGAGCGAACGGCGGCCAACGCCGGCGGCCGCATCTTGGTGAAATCGTCCGGTGAAATCTTTTTCCTGAAGGCCGAGGAGATCGACTGGATCGAGGCCGAGGGTGATTATATGAAGTTCCATGTCGCCGGTCGGGGACACCTGATGCGTGAGACGATGGCGCGACTGGAGAGCCGCCTTGATGGCAACCGGTTCATCCGCATCCATCGCTCGACGATCGTGAACATCGACCGGGTGAAAAAGCTGAGTCCGTCCTTTGCCGGCGAATACGCCGTGGTCCTGGCCGACGGCACCAAGTTGAAACTCAGCCGCGGATATCACGAGCGGGTCGCCGCCCTCTTGAAAGCCGGACTTTGAACCCGTAAGCAGCCCTCCGAGGCGGTGGGTTGTGGTCCGAGCCGGCGCGTTGAAAGTCCGAGGTGGAGTGCGTTGACCCGATGTGCGGGTTTGAACGCAGGGAAAGCTGCGGCGCCTTGCGGTCAAGTCGCTCCACCCTCGCGCCCGTTTTTATCGGTGGAGTTCGGTTCGACTGCCCGAGTCCGGCCGGAGCAAAATCGCGGCGAAAACCCCGGAATACCGCCGTTGGTCGCAGAAATTTTGCCGTTCGTCGCATTGCGGAAACTTTCGTGCGACTGCGGCGCTTTTAGGCGGAATGAAACGCCTTTTCTCGCTCTTCGCTTTGTGGATCGGTTGTGCTGCGTTCGCGTTCGGCGCGGATGCATCCATGAGCCTCGCCAACGCCCGGCGCGCGCAGGCGCTCCTCGGCCACGATGTCTGGTCGCGCCTGATTCGCATCGAGAATACCGGCGACACCACGACCTATCCCCGCACGGTCCATGCGCTGGTCTTCGAGTTGGTCGGCATCCTCTGGTTCTACACCGACGCGAACGGCACGCAGAGTTTTTCCCTCTATCGCGGTCGGCTGGACGCCGAGAAGAGCGACTTCGCCCCGCTGCTGGCCGACATTCACGGGGGGTTCAAACGTTGGACGGAAGTCCCGGCGCACGTCGCGCTCGTCGCGCATCCCGCGACCGCTACCCCGAAGACCGGCCCCCTGCGCAACGGTTGCTTTATAGACAGTGTGGCGTTCCTCCGCACGCGGCTGTTGGTCGGCGGTGAAGTTTCGCGGCCCCAGTTGCTGTCTTTTTACGTGGACAGCGGATTGCGGCGTGTGGGGCATACCGTGCTCACGTTTGAGACGAAGGAAGGCGTGCAGGTCTTCGATCCGGCGGAACCGGAAAGCCCGCTGATGTTTCGCCGCGAACTGGCGGGTGATGCGGCGGCGCTAGGTTCGGCGCTGGTCGGAGGCATCGTCAGCCGGGCGCTCTGGGTGCCGATCGGCGAATTTTCCGCGCAGTTGGTGTTGCGCTACGCGGCTTTGGACGGCGGGACGGGGCGGGCGTTGGATTGATCGCGTCGCGGCGGACATCCGCTTGGCCCCCCGGTGCTGCCGCTCATCCAAGTTTCGTGTAACTTTCGGCGCCAACCCGGTGTTGTCGCCCTGTGTCCACGCCCGTTTCCACCTCCGCCTCAAGTTCGGCCGTCGCCGTGCCGATGACGTTGGACGTGAATAGAGGGCGTTCCGACGCTCAGGCCTTCCGTCGGAGCCGCGTCGGGCTTGGTTCTCTTTCCGTTCGTAGTCAGCAGTTGTGTAACGTGGCGGGGCCGTTGTGGGCCCCGCCACACTCTTTTTGGCCGGGCCATGCGTGGCTTGCCTAGTGTCTACGCATCCTTCAATCCTGCCCGTCCGTATCCAAACCGATCCCATGACCGCACCCGCCCCCGCCACGTCCAAAAAATCAAAGACCAAGTTTATCGTCATCGGAGCCATTCTGCTCGTCGGTGGCCTCGGCGCCGCCGCCTATTTCAAGAACAAAAGTTCCAAAGCCGGTCAGGTGGTTACGGTCGATCAAGCCGTCGTCCGGACCATCACCCAGCTCGTCAACGCCACCGGCAAGATCCAACCCGAGGTCGAGGTGAAGATCTCACCCGAGGTCGCCGGAGAGATCATCGAGTTGCCTTTCCGCGAGGGCGCACACGTCAAAAAGAACGAGCTCTTGGTTCGTATCAAACCCGACAACTACCGCTACCAAGTCGAGCAACAGGAGGCCAACCTCACCGCGGCGAAGGCCACGGCCGTCCAAGCCAACGCCCAGCTCTTCAAGGCCCGAGCCGACTTGAAGCGTATGGAAGATCTCTTCGCCAAGCAGCTCGTCTCCGATTCCGACCACACCGCCGCGAAGATCACCTTTGAGGTCGCCGAGGCCAACTTCGAGAACGCCCAGGCGCAGATCCGCCGCACCGAGGGCCTTCTCAGTCAGTCCCGCGACCAGCTCTCCAAGACCGCCATCTTTTCTCCCATGAACGGCACCGTCAGTTCTCTCTCCAGCGAAGTCGGCGAGCGTGTGGTCGGCACGGGTTCGTTTGCCGGCACCGAGATCATGCGCGTCGCCAATCTCGCCGATATGGAAGTCCGGGTGAACGTGAACGAAAACGACGTCGTCAACGTCAAGGTCGGCGACACCGCCCGCATCAATATCGACGCCTACCCGGGACGTAAATTTACCGGCATCGTCAAGGAAATCGCCTCCGCCGCCAAGACCCAGGGCCTCAACACCCAGGAGGAAGTCACCAACTTCACCGTCAAAATCCGCGTCACCGACAAGGACGTGAGCCTCCGCCCCGGCATGAGCGCCAGCGTGGACATCGAGACCAGGACCGTTGTCGATGTCGTCGCCGTGCCCATCCAAGCCGTCACGGTCCGCAGCCGCGAGGGCGCCAAGACCCTCGAGGAACTCGCCACCGACCGCGAAAAAAAGAACAAGGAAACCCAGGGCGAAGGCGCCGCCGCCGCCGTGAACGAGAAGCAGCAGCGCGAGCGCGAGCGCGAGGACCGCGCCGCCCTCCTGCGCGTCGTCTTCGTCCGCACGGGCGACACCGTCCGCCAGACCGTCGTCGAGACCGGCATCGGTGACACCACCCACATCGAGATCAAATCCGGGATCAAAGCCGGCGACGTCGTCGTCGGCGGCCCCTTCAGCGCCATCACGCGCACGCTCAAGGACGGCGCGAAGATCCGTTTGGAAAAGCCCAAGAAGCCCTCGGACAAGAAATAACTCGCCCGGGCCCGCCCGCCATGTCCTCTCCCCACGCTTCCGTCTCCGCGCCGCGCCCGGTGCGCCCGCCCGGCCCCCTTGTCATCGAGATCGAGCACGTCACCAAGCTCTATAAAATGGGCTCCGAGACGATCCACGCCCTCCGCGGCGTCACCATCCAGATTCGCCGCAACGAATACCTCGCCGTCATGGGCCCCTCCGGCTCCGGCAAGTCCACGCTGATGAATATGCTCGGCTGCCTCGATACCCCGACGGCCGGCCGCTACGAATTCTCCGGGAAAAACGTCGCCACGATGGTGGACGACGAACTCGCCGACATCCGCAACCGCGAGATCGGTTTCGTTTTCCAGACCTTCAATCTCCTCCCGCGCTCCGACGCCCTGCACAACGTCGAGCTCCCCCTCATCTACGCCGGCGTGGGCAAACGCGAGCGCATGGACCGCGCCCGCGCCGCGCTCGAAGGCGTCGGCCTCGGCGATCGCCTTCACCATCGGCCCAACGAGCTCTCCGGCGGCCAGCGCCAGCGCGTCGCCATCGCCCGCGCGCTCGTCACCCGCCCCTCGATCATCCTCGCCGACGAGCCGACCGGTAATCTCGATTCCCGCACCGGCGTCGAGATCATGGCGCTCTTCGAGCAGCTCTACGATTTGGGCAACACCATCATCGTCGTCACGCACGAGGAAGACGTCGCCCGCCACGCCCGCCGCATCGTCCGCCTCCGCGACGGCCTGATCGAATCCGACGCGGCGGCCGCCTGAGTGCGGAGTGCGGATTGCGAAGTGCGGATTTGCCCGATGAACAACGATGAACTCAAGCAATGCACGAAGCTCTTTGCGCTTCGGGTGATTCGCATGACCAAGACCCTGCCCCGCGAGGTGACTGCGGATGTGCTTGGCCGGCAGCCTTTGCGCTCTGCCCCTTCCGTGGCCGCCAACTATCGCTCCGCGTGTCGTGCCAAGTCCCGCGCCGATTTCGTTTCCAAGCTGGGCACGGTCGAGGAGGAGGCCGATGAGTCTGCTCTGTGGCTGGAGCTGATCGAGGAGTCCGGGCTGCTTCCCGCGGCCAAGCTTGGTGACCTCCGCCGCGAGGCCGATGAGCTCACCGCCATCGCCGTAGCCTCGATCCGCACCGCCCGCTCCGCCGCTGTCACTCCGCACTCCCCATGAGGCGTCTTTATTACGAGCTCAGCGAGTCCGTCCGGATCGCATCCGCCCAGATCCGCGCGAACAAACTCCGCTCGGCCCTCACGGCCCTCGGCGTCGTCATCGGCATCGTCGCCGTCACCCTCATGGGCACCGCCATCAAGGGCATCGACGTCGGCGTGGACCGCAGCTTCGCCGGCTTCGGCGACGACATCCTCTACGTCAGCAAGTGGCCTTGGCGCGATGTGGACGACTGGTGGAATCTCCGCAACCGCCGCCCCATCCGCCACGATTACGCCCGCGCCATCAACGAGTGGATCGCCGCCACCCCCGGCACCGCGCTCAACCTCGCCGTCCCCGCCGCCAACCGCAGCACCAGCGTCATCCGCGGTGAATACCGCCTCAACAGAATCTACACTCTCGGCACCTCCGCCGATTACGCCCGCATCACCCGCTCCGACCTCAGCGACGGCCGTTTTTTCAGCGAATTCGAGGCGCAGTCCGGGGCCAACGTCGCCGTGATCGGCTTCGACGTGGCCGATGCCCTCTTCCCCGGCGAATCTGCGGTCGGCAAGACCGTGCGCGTGCGCGACCAGAATTTCCAGGTCCTCGGCGTCGCCGCCAAGCAGGGCAGCTTCCTCGGTCTTTTCAGTTGGGATTCCATGCTCGCCATGCCCATGACGACCTACCGCCGCTATTTCCGCATAGGCGAGGACGGCGAGATCCGCGTGCAGGTGGATGTCACCCGGATGGAGGCCGCGCGCGACGAACTCCGCGGCCTCATGCGCCGTATCCGCCAGCTCGGTCCGGAGAAGAAAGATGATTTTGAGATCAACGAACAGGGCACCATCCGCGCCCAACTCGACCCGATCAAAAACGGCATCGCCCTCGCCGGCCTCTTCATCACCAGCCTCGCGCTCTTCGTCGGCGCCATCGGCATCATGAACATCACCTACGTGAGCGTGAAGGAGCGCACGAAGGAAATCGGCACCCGCAAGGCCCTCGGCGCCCGTCGCCGCACCATTTTGCTCCAGTTTCTCATCGAGGCCGTCGCCATCTGCTTTGTGGGCGGCGTCGCCGGGCTCGCGACCGCCGCCGGACTTTCCTTCGCCGTCGGCGCCATCGCGCCCTCCTTCCCGCTGGTGTTCTCCTTCGGCTTGGTGATGACGGGCCTCGTTATCTCCGTGCTCACCGGCGTGCTCAGCGGCTTCGCCCCCGCTTGGTCGGCCAGCAAACTCGATCCCGTGGTCGCCCTCCGTTACGAATGAACTTCGCCGAAACCCTGCGGCTCGCCCTCAGCTCGCTCGCGGCCAACAAGCTCCGCTCCGGCCTCACCATGCTCGGCATCGCCGTCGGCGTGTTCTCGGTGATCGGCGTGATGACCGTCATTTCCGGCCTCCGCTCCAACATCGAGTCCGGCCTAAACGTTCTCGGCGCGAACAGCTTTCAGTTCAGCAAATTCCCGGCCATCAACTTCAGCGATCCCCGCCAGCGTTTCGGCAACCGCCGCGACATTTCCTATCCCCAGGCCCTGCGCCTCAAGGAGATCCTGCGCGACACGGCCGAGATCAGCGTCTCCATCCGCCGCGGCAGCCGCCGCGTCGCCTACCTCGACCGCCGCACCAATCCCAACGTCCCGCTCATCGGCGCCGACGAAAACTTCATCACCAGCCGCAACTACGAACTCGCCGCCGGGCGCAACCTCTCCACCGACGACGTCGAGTTCGGCCGCGCGGTCGTCGTTCTCGGCGACGACATCGTGAAACGCCTCTTCGTCAACGAAGAGGCGATCGGCCGGTTCGTGCGGATCGACGGCCAGACCTACACCGTGGTCGGCGTGCTCGCGGCCAAGGGCTCCTCCTTCGGCCAGAGCCAGGACAACAACGCCCTCACCCCGATCACCCAGTATCTCGAGGTCTACGGCAGCTTCGGCCAGTCCGGCCGCTCCAGCCGCTCCCTGAGCATCAACGTGCAGGCCCCCAGCCAGGCCGAACTCGCGGCCACGCAGGACACGGCCATCGGCGCCATGCGACTCGTGCGCGGCCTCGACCCCGAGGACGACAACGACTTCGAGGTCTTCTCCAACGACACGCTCATCGATTCTTTCAACAAGATCGCCGGCGTCGTCGCCATCGGCGCCTTCGTCATCAGCGCGATCGCGCTCCTCGCCTCGGGGGTGGGCGTGATGAACATCATGCTCGTGAGCGTGACGGAGCGCACCAAGGAGATCGGCATCCGCAAAAGCATCGGGGCGAAGAAGCGCGACATCCTCATGCAATTTCTCATCGAGGCCGTCCTGCTCTCGATGGTCGGCGGTCTGGTCGGCATCACCCTCGGCGTGATCGGCGGCAACGTCGCCGCCCAAATCCTCAACGCCTCGGCCGTCTTCCCCTGGGGCTGGGCGGTGACCGGCCTCACGGTCTGCTCGGCCATCGGTGTGGGCTTCGGCTTCTACCCCGCGTGGAAAGCCGCGTCCCTCGATCCCATCGAGGCACTGCGTTACGAGTAGCGCGGCGCGCTACCCCCGCCTGATCTCCGAGCCCGGGAAGCGCACTTGGATACGGTAGACTTTTTTGACGCGGCATTTGATCTGGCCGGTCTGCACGTCGAAGTGCTCGGGCACCTCGATACGGTGCAGGTCGACCGCCGCGTGGTAGCCGCGCTCGGAAAAGATATCGATCAGCATCGCCAGCGCGACCGGTTCATCGAGCGCCGGATCCTCGGCGTTGACGAGCGCCAAGCCCGAGATCGCGTGCCGGAGCACGATCGGCATCATCTTTTTCTCGATGAAGACCGCCACGCGGCCGAACAGCTCGGGCTGCTCCAAAGCGTAACCGTCGAGACGTTTCACCAGCTCCTGGCGGGCGTGGACGATGATCTCGCTGGCGACGGGAATGCCCCGGAGCCGGTCGACGGTGCGGGAGTCGAGCTCGAGGGTGCTCTGGTAGTCGAGCTCGCGGCGGATGTTCTGCTCGACCTCGGCGAACGTATCCTGCGCGTTCACAAAATGGTAGTGGAAGATCTCCTTCAACCCCTGGAGTGCACCCCAAGTCGACTCCTTAAAAACCCGGTAGCGTCGCTGTGCGAGCCCTTGGTCAAAATCGGTCGCTCGCTCCTCCTGCAGTTCGCCGATGCCGGTGCGGCGCACTTCCTTGTTGTGCGCCTTCACGTTACGGCCGCGCTGGAGCTGACGTTCGACCGAGGTCTTCTCGTCGACGAAGAGCACCATGATGTGGATCGTCGGCTGGCGGAAGTGGAGGCTGAGCGGCGTCGTATAGAACTCGCGTCGCAGGCCGTGCATCTTGTCCACGAGGAGCTTCAAGCACTCGACCTGCACCTTGGTGCGCGGGAAGCCGTCCAAGATCACGCCGTCGCGAAATTCGGGCCGGAGCAGCCGGCGGAGCAGCAAGCCGATCACTTCACGATCACCGACCATGTTGCCGCCGTCCTTGAGTCGTTTGGCCTCGGGCGTGTCGAGCAGGGCGCTGATGACGATCGGCTCGCAGGTGAGCCCGCGGGCCTTGGCGATGAAATCGGTGTTCGTGCCTTTGCCCGCGCCGGGCGCGCCGCCAAGGAGAATGATCTCCTTGGGGAAGCGCAGTTCGTCCCGGCCAAACTCGGTTTCCAGGTCCGCCCAGATCGCGGTAAAAATGAGGTGGGCGTCCTTGATCTCGAGGTCCGCGCCGCGGGCGGCGGCGGGCGAGGCGGGGACGGCGGGATTCGGGGCGGAATTGGGCATGACGGTTAGGCGGAAGAAAACGGTTAGAGGGGTTCCCGGCGGGGTTCGACACAAGAAAAATGCTGCCGCCGACCGAAACGGCATACGCGGGTGTGGCCCCGGTTTTTCGGCCTTGGCCCCGGGACCGGGCGAAAGTATCCCTCGCCGATGCGTGTCCTCATCGTCGACGACGAACCCTCGATTCGGAAAACCACGCGCATCGCCCTCGAGACCACCGGCCATACCGCCGTCGAGGCCGCGACCGCGGCGCGGGCGCTCAAGGCCGTCGAGCAAGAAGCCTTCGACGCCGTCTTTCTCGACCTTAAGCTCGGGGCCGACGACGGCCTCGCCTTGCTCGACCGCATCCTCCAAGCCCGGCCCGCCCCCGCCGTGGTGATGTTCACCGCCTACGCCAACATCGCCACCGCCGTCGAGGCGATGCGCCGCGGGGCCTTCGATTTTATCCCCAAGCCCTTCACGCCGGACCAAATCCGCGCCGTGGTCGCCAAGGTCGAGCGGGCCGCCGTTATCGGCCGGCGGGTGCGGGCGCTTGAAAGCGAAGTCGCCGCCGAGGTCCCGCCGCCGGCCCTCGATTCCAACGAACCGGCGATGACCCGCGCGCTCGCCGTGGCGTTCAAGGCGGCCGAGAGTTCGGCGAGCCTCCTGCTCCTCGGGCCGAGCGGCACCGGCAAGAGCGTGCTTGCCCGCGAGCTGCACCGCCGGAGCGCGCAGCGCGAGGCCGCGTTCGTGACCGTCAACTGCCCCTCGCTCTCGCGCGAGCTGCTCGAAAGCGAGCTCTTCGGCCATGTGAAAGGCGCGTTCACCGGTGCCGTGAGCGACACCGTGGGCAAGGTCTCCACCGCCGACGGCGGCACCTTGTTTCTCGATGAGATCGGCGAACTGCCCTTGGCGATCCAGCCCAAGTTGCTCCGTCTCCTGCAGGAGCGCGAATACGAGCGGGTGGGGGACCCGGAGCCCCGCCGCGCGCACGTGCGTGTCATCGCCGCGACCAACCGGAACCTCGCCGAGGAAGTGAAGGCCGGGCGCTTTCGCGAGGATTTGTTTTACCGGCTCAACGTCATCGCCGTGACCCTGCCCGGCCTGCGCGAGCGCGCGGGGGACATCCCGGGCCTGGCGGAAAGCTACCGCCGGCATTTCGCGGCCCGTCTCGGCAGAAAAATCACGGGCTATGCGCCGGGGGTGCTCGCCGCGTTCGCCGGCTATGCTTGGCCGGGGAATCTCCGGGAACTGCGCAACGTCGTCGAGCGCGCCGTGATCCTCGCGGCAGGCGAGATGATCGAGCCGGCCGACTTGCCCGAACCGTTCGCCGTCGGGCCCGATCCCGGGATCGCGGTCGGCGCGCGCGTGACCCTGGACGAACTCGAGGCGGAGCATCTCCGCCGCGTGCTCGCGCTCACGCGGAATCTCGACGAGGCCGCGCGCGTGCTCGGGATCGACCCGGCCACCTTGTATCGCAAGCGGCAGAAACTCGGGCTGATCTAGGCCCGGACGCCCCCGATGCTGCGCACCCGCCTCTATCTCGGCCTCCTGCCGTTTCTGCTGCTGCTGGTGGGCACCGGCGGCTACGCGGTCTTGGTCAGCCGCCAGCTCGCCGGTTCGATTCAGGGTGAGCTCATCGCCGACTACGGCGCGGTGCTCGCGAGCCAGCGGATGCGGGAGGCGGCGACGCTCATGAGCGCGACCCCGGCGCGGATGCAACGGGGCGACCCGTTTGGGGCGCGCCGCGAATTTGAGCGGCAACGCGGTGCCTTTACCCGTGAGCTGATGGCCCGGTCGGCGACTGCGGCCGGTCGTTTCCGGGCCCCGATGATCGAGTCTCTCGACCGTGCGTTTCAGGACTATGCGACGCAGGCCGAGTCGACGCTCCAAAGCGGGGGCCCGGGCTCGCTCGATTCGTTGCAACGCAGCGAGGCGGCGCTTTACCGCGTGCTCGCCGCCATCGAGGATCTCAATCGCCGGGACTACGCCTCGGCGTTGCAGACCGTCGCTCGCGCCGAACAGCTCGCCGCCACCACGCTCAACGTCCTGCTCGGCGGCATGGCGGTGGCGCTCGTGATGTCGCTCCTGCTCGCCTGGCGGCTCTCGGCGTTTCTAATGCGCCCGTTGCAAGAGCTGACGGCATCGGTGCTGGCCATCGGCGAGGGCGATCTCGACCGCGAGGTGCCCGAACGCTCGCGCGACGAACTCGGCCGGCTCGCGCGCGCGTTCAATGAAATGTCCGCCAAGCTCCGCGCCTATCGCGAGGCGACCCTTGCCAAGGTGCTCCGCACCCAACGCACTATGGAAGCGACGCTCACTTCCGCGCCCGACCCGGTCTTCGTGCTCGATAGTGCGGGCAACCACGAGGTCCGGAACCCCGCCGCCGAGCGCCTCGTGCAATCGCCGGATTTTCCCGCGCCGTTCCCGCCCGAGCTCGCCGAGCCGCTTCGCCAAGTGCTGGCCGGCGGCGACCACTACCTGCCGACCGATTACCGGCAGGTGGTCACTCTGCGCGTCGCCCGCGAGGAACGGCACTACCTCCCGCGCATCCTCGCGATCGGCGACAAGGTCACGGGCTTCAAGGGCGCGGCGGTCATTTTGCAGGACGTGACCAAGTTCCGCCTGCTCGACGATGCCAAGACCAACCTCGCCGGCACCGTCAGCCACGAGTTGAAGACGCCGCTCACCAGTCTGCGCCTCGCCGTCTACCTGCTTTTGGAAGAAAACGTCGGTAAGCTCGCACCCGCGCAACGCGACTTGCTCGAGACCGCCCGCGATGACGCCGACCGGTTGCTCCGCATCCTCGACAGCCTGCTCGACCTCGCGCGCTTGGAGGCCGGCACCACCGCCCTCGACCGGGTGGAAATCCGTGTCGCCGACCTGCTCGCGGAGATTGCGGCCGAGGTGCGCGGCTTCGTGACGACGGCCGGCGCGCGTCTGGACGTCCGGTGCGACGCCGAGTTGGGTGCGCTCCACGTCGATCCCGTCCGCATCCGCCACGTCTTCATCAACCTGCTTTCAAACGCGGCGAAATTCAGTCCGGAGGGAGGCGTCATCACGCTTGCAGCCGCGCCCGCGCCGCTCGGCTTCGTGCGTTTCTCGGTTCGGGATACCGGGCCGGGAATTCCTCCCGAGAGTCTGGCCCGCGTGTTTGACCGTTTCTATCGCGAGCCGGGCCAGACGAAAAGTGGCGCCGGCCTCGGCCTGGCGATCGCCCGCGAGATTATCGTCGCCCACGGCGGGAGCATTGCTTGCACGAGCGAGCCGGGCGAAGGGTGCGAGTTCCACTTCCTCTTGCCGGGTTGAGACTGCGGGGGGCGCACTCCGAGTTGGCGATGAATCGCACCCGCATCTGTAGGCAGCTCGCTTGCGAGCGCACAGCCACCGGAACGCTCGCCAGCGAGCTGGCCTACCGCCAACCGGCAGGTGAACCCAGGCGGGGGGGCGCACTCCGAGTCGGCGATGAATCGCACCTGCATCTTTAGGCAGCTCGCTTGCGGGCGCAAAGCCACCGGAGCGCTCGCCAGCGAGCTGGCCTACCGCCAACCGGCAGATGAACCGAGTTCGGGAGACGGCTTACTTTCCGTTTGCTCCCCGGGGCCGGGCGGGTTTCATCCCCTCCGTCATGGATGCTTCCAAGGTCATCGGCAAAACCCTCGTCGCCTCCCCGGAGCGCGCGCAGGAGGCGGATGCCGATATGGAGATCGTGCGGTTGGTGCAGGCCGGCGATGTGGCGGCGTTCGACCGGTTGATCCTCAAATATCGCGAACGCGTCCTCGGTATCGTCTATCACCTGACCTCCAACCGCGAGGATGCCGCCGATCTCACCCAAGACACGTTCATCAAGGCATTTCAGTCGATCAACCGGTTTGGCGGCCAGTCGTCGTTTTTCACCTGGCTCTACCGGATCGCGGTCAATACGGCGCTCAGCCATCTGCGGAAACATCGGCTTCGGTCGTTTTTCAGTCTGGAGGCGATGGACACGGATCAGCCGGTGTCCCGCGAGATCATCGCTGCGCTCACCGATACGAGCGGGGCAGAACGCGATACCTACGCCCGTGAACTTCAGGAAAAATTGAACGAAGCGATGCAAAAACTGTCTACCAAACATCGCACCGTGGTGACATTATTCGAAATCGAAGGCCTGAGCCATCAAGAGATCGCCGAAATCATGGATTCCTCGGTCGGCACCGTGCGCTCGCGCCTCCACTACGCCAAACAATTGTTGCAGGCCGAGCTGCAGCCTTACCTGCGCCGATGAAGTCCGACCGCGAGAAGACCACCGTTACTTTGGAAGATTTGTTGCGCCTCAAGCGCGCCGAGCGTCCGGCCCCGTCCTTTTGGTTGGAATTTGACCGCGAATTACGCGCCAAGCAGCTCGCCGCCTTGGTGGTTGAGCGCCCTTGGTGGCGCACTCTTCCGGCCCGTGCGATCGCCGGCGTCGCCCGCTACCACCTCCCGATGGGGGCTTCGGCGATTCTTGCTCTCACCTTCCTCAGTGTCCGCGAATACCGGACCGCCGTGCCCGAGGCGGGCTTGGCGACGCCGGTGTTGGAATTTTCGACGCAACCGCGCCCCGAAAGTCCGGATGGCAACGTCATTGAAATCGCGAGTGCCCGCGACGCGGCTCCCGACGTGCGTCCGGTTGCGACGGTAGCCGAGCAGTTAAGGTTGGGAGCCGGCGAGGGATCGTCCGGCGAGGAAATCCGGCCGGTTTCAGCCATGGTCGCCTTGATCGGCGGAACGGAGGAAAACGGAGCGACTTTAAGTCCGTCAGCTCGGTCGATTTCGGAGATTTTTTCGGGCGCGCAGGAAATCGCGTCCGTGTTTGGTAACCGCTCCTTAATGGCCGCGGCCTCGCAGGGATTTGAAAGCCGGGTCCTGCCGGCGCGTCAGCCCGTCGTCGATCCTCTCGCCCAGATGAAGGCGCCCTCGGATGTGCGGCGGGCCCGGTATCTGGGCACCGCCCTTCCGGCCATCGCGAGTGCGAAGCCGGTCGCGGCACGCAGCAGCGAGCGGCTGGCCAGTCGGATTGCGGACCAACGGCTTTACGAGTCCGGTGTGAGTCGCCTTGGGCTCGGGGGCGACCGGTTGATGGTCAAGTTTTGAGGAGTGTTTCTTCTGGGAAACGAATCGGCCGGGCACTTTGGCCCGGCTCTTTTTTGCCCGGGTCAAGCGATGTGAGACGATGACGCCCGCGGGCTTGTTCGGTGCGCGGGCGATCGCTTGACTCGGGAAATGGCTGTCGTGCACGAAACCCTCAAGTTGCGGACGCATGGGGCCGGACTGCTTGAAATCACCGAAGAGGTGGCGCGCGCGGTCGCCCGCAGCGGGCTGACACAAGGGATCGCGACGGTGTTTTGCCGGCACACGAGCGCGAGTCTGGTGCTGATGGAGAATGCCGATCCGTCCGCTCGCCGTGACTTGGAAGCGTGGCTGGATCGGCTGGTGCCGCCGAACGACCCGCACTTCGAGCATACGACGGAGGGTGACGACGACATGCCCGCGCACATCAAGATGGCGATCACCCGGACCAGCGAGAGCGTGCCCTTTGCCGACGGACGTCTGCTCCTCGGGACATGGCAGGGAATCTTCCTGTGGGAGCACCGGCGGGCGCCGCACGAACGGACGGTCATCGTGACCGTGATGGGGTGAGCCTTTCTTCGGCACGGTGCGTCACTCCGGGTATGATCCTTGGCTTTATGCGTTCGTGGGTATTCCTGGCCGGGCTTGCGGGCACGGCCTCGGCGCAGTTGCCCCTGCCCGGCACAACTCCCGGCCACTCGTCGTTGGTTTCAACCGGAGCCGATAGCCGTCTGCGCTACACGGCCTACACGGAGCGTGGCGACATCTTGCCGGATTTTTCCCGCTGCGGTTTTGGCGGCGGCGGTGTGGCGCTGCCCTCTGCGGAAGTGCGGGAAACTCTCGAGCCTCAGCCGGGCAACGGTGACGACGGTCCGCGCATCCAGGCTGCGCTCGACCGGGTGGCGAAACTCTCGCCGGGCGCGGATGGGTTGCGGGGCGCGGTGTTGTTGAAGCGCGGAGCGTATCGCTGCGGCACGGTTTTGAAATTGCCGAAGAGCGGGATGGTGCTGCGGGGCGAGGGCGACGGCGAGGACGGCACGGTCATCACGGCCACGGCGCGGAAACAACAAGTGCTGGTGCAGATCGGGGAAAACCGCAGCGCGCGAGAAGACGGGAAGGCGGCGGTCGAGGTGGTGGATGATCTGTCTCTTATACACATCTCCGAGCCCACGAGACTAAGGCGAATCTCGTATGCCGTCTTCTGCTTGAA
>ENA-ORBV01005459-ORBV01005459.1-microbial-mat-metagenome-genome-assembly--contig:-NODE-5459-length-23392-cov-8.714476_pt1 | contig 23392 bp, 18 predicted proteins | sample MGYA00237777_ERZ505514 | MGnify/ENA primary metagenome ERZ505514 (study PRJEB26160, sample SAMN06269048) | microbial mat metagenome | isolation source: Oligotrophic lake microbial mat | place... | reverse complement strand
GCCGTGGTGGGCGCGGCCCGGGCGGTGGCGGGGCGGCGGCGCCTGGTGGCGCTGCGGTGGCAACCGGTGGCGGACGCGGCGCCGGTGCCGGTGCGCCGAACCCCTACTGGGCGGAACTCCACTCGCCCGAGATGCGCGACCCCCGCGGGTTCATCATGAGCGCGGATCAGCCTGACTTCGGCACGGCGACGCGGTTCATGAACACCCTGATCAAGACGGGCATCACGGTGCACCGCGCGACCGCAGCGTTTACGGTCAGCGGCAAGCAGTACCCGGCCAACTCCTACGTCGTCAAAACCGCGCAGGCGTTTCGCCCGCATGTGATGGACATGTTTGAGCCGCAGGATCACCCGGACGACTTCCCGTATCCGGGTGGCCCGCCCAGTCGGCCGTATGACAGCGCCGGCTACACGCTTGCGATGCAGATGGGCGTGCAGTTCGATCGCATCCTCGACGGCTTTGATGGCCCCTTCGTGAAGGTTGTGGGTTCAGCCGTGACGCCGGCCGGCCGCATTATTGGCGGCCAGGCCGCCGCGGGCTACTACTTCACGCACAAAGCCAACGACAGTTACATTGCCATCAATCGCCTGACCAAGGCTGGCGAGACGGTGTCGTGGCTGGCGGATGGCCCCATGGGCGCCGGGACGTTCTACGTCACGTCGAAAGCCACGACCCGGGCGATGCTCGAAAAGCTGGCGGTGGATCTGGGGCTGACGTTTCAGGCGGCCACCACCGCGCCGACCGGTCGCATGACCGTGCTTCGTGCGCCGCGGATCGGCCTGTTCGACCAGTACGGTGGCCAGATGCCGTCGGGCTGGACGCGACTGATCTTTGAGAACTTCGAGTTCCCGTACACGGTGGTGTTTCCGCCGATGCTCGACGCCGGCAACCTGATCGACAAGTTCGACATCCTCATCTTCAACGACGGCGGCATTCCCGCAGTTGGCGCCGGTGCGGGCGGTGGCCGCGGAGGCGGCGCCGGCGGTGGGGGCGGGGGTCGCGGCGGTGGCGCCGGTCCCGAAATTCCGGAAGAGTTCCGCAACCGGCAGGGCAACGTGACCGCAGAGACAATGACGAAGATCAAGGAGTTTGTACGCGCCGGCGGTTCACTGCTCACGATTGGCGGCGCGTCGGCCAGCATTGCCGCGCATTTCGATCTGCCGATTGAAAGCCATCTGACGGAGCGTGGCGAAGACGGCCGCCTCGGTCCGCTGCCGGGAACAAAGTTCTATGTGCCTGGGTCGGTGCTGCGTGCGGCAGTGGAACCGAACTCGATTCTGGGCCACGGCACGGGCCCGGAGATCGACGTGTTCTTCGACAACAGCCCGACGTTCCGGCTCGGGCCCGCGGCGACCTCACGGGGCATCAAGACGATCGCGTGGTTCAATACGCCGACACCGCTCCGCAGCGGCTGGGCGTGGGGACAGCACTACCTGGAGAACGGCATCGCGGCGTTTGAAGCCGAGGTGGGCAAGGGCCACCTCTACGTGTTCGGACCGGAAATCGCGTTTCGCTCGCAGCCGCACGGCACGTTCAAGTTCCTGTTCAACGGCATCCTGCTCAGCGCGACCGAGGGGCTGAGATAAGACTGATTCACACACGAGGCATGATTTCCACGAGGCGACACTCACGCGTTCACCGCGACGCGGTCGCCTCAGCCGACGCACGATCAAGGGCGAGTCCCTGCGTGAGCCTCGCCAGCGGTGTCACGGCGTTTGAGACACCGGCGATCCACAGTTGCTCATTCCCCGTCGGGAATCGGAATGACGCAGGCATCACACCCACAACGTCGTGTCGTGTCAATGACCCATGGCGAATAAAGGGCGAAACTTGTGGTAATCTCGACGGCCCATGGTGGCCACAACAATGCGGGATTACGAAAAACGGCAGACCCTCCGACGATTGTGGCTTGAGCGCCCGCTCGACCGGCGCTCCGAACGGGATCTGGTGCTTTTTCACGAGTGGCTTTCCGAAAATTTGCCCACCCTGCTCACGCGTGGCCGCGATTCATACGAACGGCTGCGGGACGATCTCGGCGACCTGTGTGAGGCCGTGACGATCGGACAGCCGTGAGTTCCATGCCTCGTGTGCACTCGTGCTCTCTGGCAGATATACCCTCAACAGTTGATTGAATCAACTGTTGAGGGTATGCTGCGCGCATGGCCAGGACTCAACTCGATCTACTGCAGGGCACGCTCGACGTGCTGGTGCTCCGCGCACTCTCCAATGGACCCAAACACGGCTACGCCATCGCCCGATTCATACGCGAGGGCTCGAACGACACGTTCAAGATTCTTGACGGCGCCCTGTATACCTCGCTCCATCGTATGGAAGAGCGCGGCTGGCTGTCGTCCGACTGGGGAAACGCCAGCACCGGCAAACGCGCCAAGTTCTATGCCCTGACGGTCAAAGGCCGAAAGGCGCTGAAGGAACAAGGGGCCGTGTGGGCGCAGTACGCCGACGCGGTCTCGTCGGTCATGCGCGCAACGCCGGAGAAAGCGTAGTGCGTGTTGATCCTCACGTCAGGACGGCAGTTGACGAGGAGATTGCGTTCCACCTGCAGGCACGAATTCAGGAACTGATGGCGGGCGGTGCATCGCGCGCTGCCGCTGAGTCGCGTGCACACGCCGAGTTCGGCGACGCCGAACCGGTGAAAGTGACGCTGGCCGCGATCGACACCCGAATCGCGAGACGGCATCGTCGAGGCCGCTGGGTTGATGCATGGATTCAAGATCTGCGCTACGTGACACGGTCCCTGGCAGCCGCGCGAGGGTTTACGCTCCTGATCGTCGCGACACTCGCGCTCGGGATCGGAGCGAACGGCGCCCTCTTTACAGTGGTGGACCGGTTGTTTCTGCGCGCGCCACCAGGCGTCCACGACAGTCAGGACGTGGTCCGGTTGTACCGGCACGTGCTGGGCGCTACTGAGCCAGGCGGCCTGGCGCAGCCCTTCAGCAAGTTCTTCCACTATCCGGCATTCGATTCCGTCGCGTCCGGGATGCCGACCGGGTCCGTGACCGCCTACATCGGGACTCGGCTGGCGCTAGGGCGCGGCGAAGATGCCCCGGAGACTCACACGGCTTGGATTGCGCCTCACTATTTCTCGCTGTTGCGCGTGGCATCTCCCGCGCTGGGCCGGTACCTGACCGACGATGAGTGTCGCGTGCCGTCGGCGGCGCTGGTCGCCGTGGTCAGTTTCCAGGAATGGCAAGGCCGCTACGGCGGGGATCCGGCAGTGATTGGAACGACCGTTGAGTTCAACGGCATTGTCTTCGCGATTGTGGGGGTTGCCGCTCAGGGCTTCGGTGGCGTTGACGTCGAGGCCGTCGCCTACTGGATGCCCATGGCCGCATACCCGTGGCCCTTTCAGCGACCGTGGTATCAGGATCGATACAACCGATCCGTGCGAGTCCTCGCCCGTGCCGCCCAGCCTGCGGGGGAGCTCGAAGGCCGGGCGACGGCAGCTTTTCGCGCAGGTGCGCCCCCTCGAGAACAGAAACAGGGAATCGCGGCGGCTCCGCTCATCGAGAGCCGGGGGCCGTTGAACGCGACCAACGAAGAAGCCCTCTCGTCGAGGCTCGCCGTCGTCGCGCTGCTGGTACTGCTCATCGCGTGTGCCAATGCCACCGGCCTCCTGCTCGCGCGATCGGTGTCGCGCCGCAGGGAGATCGCGGTGCGCCTGGCGCTCGGAATGTCGCAGGGCCGGACCGCGAGCCTGTTCCTGGCCGAGAGCCTCGTCCTGACGCTGGCTGCGGGCATCGCGTCGCTTTTTGTCGCCCAACTCGGTGGCGAGGCCATTCGGCGCACCCTGATGCCGGATGTGGTCTGGGTTGGCGCCTTGATCGACGGCCGCCTGGTCCTGTTTGCTATGGCAGTCTCTGCCATTGTCGCGGCGGTCATCGGGCTCTTTGTGACGTCGAGCGCGAGGCGGGAGGGCCTGGCGGGGGTCATGAAGGCGGATGCGCGTGGCGGTGGTGATCGGCCGTCAAGGGTTCGATCGATGTTGCTGGTGGCGCAGGTGGCGCTGTCGGTCGTGCTGCTTGTCGGCGCTGCGGCGTTCATTCGCAGCCTTCACACGGCGACATCCACCGACACGGGGTACGACGTCGATCAACTCCTGACCCTGAAGCTACGAGCGGAGGTGGGCACCCTTCCGGGTGCCACGCGCGCGGAAGTCTTTGGGCAACTGAGCCCGTTGCTCGAGGCGCATCCAGCGGTGCGTTCGGTCGCGCTGGTGGGCGTGACTCCGCTCTCGGGATATGTGAGCATCGCGTTGTTTCACAGGGATGGGGCCAAGATATCAGGCGCGGGCGACCAGTACCCCTCCTCTATGACGGTGTCACCACGCTTCTTCAGCACCGCAGGAATCACGATCGAGCGTGGCCGCGACTTCAGCGCGGAAGACGACGGCGGATCCCCGCCAGTCGTGATCGTGAACCGCGCGATGGCTGGAGCGTTATGGCCCGGTGCCGACGCCCTCGGGCAGTGCGTGCGAATGGGAACCGCCGCCCGCCCTTGCCTTGAGGTCGTGGGTGTGGTCGAGAACACGAACCGCGATGGGCTGATCGATAAGGGAGGCGGCCAGTCTCCCATGTACTTCGTGCCTCAGTCTCAGGCTGTGGGGGAGTTTTCGGTTGCGACGCAGGCGCTCATCCGCCTGGCCGACGGTCATGGCGCCGAAGCAGCCGCGGCGGCGCTGCGGCCGGCCGTGCGTGGCTGGCTGCCATCCGGCGTATTTGCGACCCTCGCGCCGCTGGCCGATTCGTTCGAACGTCAACTTCGCCCATGGAGGCTCGGCACGCGCCTTTTTACCGCATTCGGCGTCCTCGCACTGTTGGTGGCGAGCGTCGGTATCTACAGCACCATGGCATTTTCGGTGGGACGACGGACGCGGGAAATGGGAATCCGGGTTGCGCTTGGCGCGGCGCGGTCATCGGTTGTCGGGTTGATTCTGCGCGAAGGACTGACGCTCGTGCTGATCGGCCTGGTCGCGGGTGGGGTGACTGCGGCCGTGTCGGGGCGGTTCATCCAGTCCATGCTGTATCAGTCTTCGCCGTCGGATCCGCTCGTGCTGACCGCGGTGTGCGGTCTGATGTTGGTCGTCGCGGTCGCCGGCTGTCTTGTACCCGCGTCCCGGGCCTCACGGGTGGATCCGAGCATCACACTTCGCGCCGACTGATTCCACACGAGGCGTGAAGGACTGAAGGAAAACGGATCCTTCAGAACCTTCACGCCTCGTGTGAAATCGACTCGTGCGCTCTTACTGGTTCGGCGCGCCGCCGCCGCGACCGCCCGGGGGCGCGGGTGGGGCGGGCATCGTCGCCTTGTCGAAGCGCGGCAGCATCTGCTCGCGCATCGCGATGTGGTACACCGCTGACGCGACGGCAATCGCCGACTTCTTCACGTCGTCTTCCACGATGCGCTCGTAGGTATCAAGGTTCGTGTGCCACGTGTGGCTGTTGTACTCCATCGGATCCTGGCTGGCGCCGATTCCGGGAATACCGGCGGAGTTGAATACCGTGCTGTCGGTGCCGCCGGCTGCGCGGCTGGCCGAGGCTGTGGCGCCGTAGATGCCGAAGTCCTCGAACTCCCGCAGGTAGGTTGCTACAATCCTGGCGGCCTCAGGCGGGCCGAACACCGACATGCCGCGCACCCGGCCGGTGCCCGAGTCGATGTTGAAGTAGCCGTTGAACTTCGAGAACTCCGGCAGCGGGTCCTCGGCCGAACCGAAGTGCGCGGCGACGTACGCGCGCGAGCCCAGCAGCCCCTGTTCTTCGCCACCCCACAGCGCCACGCGAATCGTGCGGCGAGGCTTGACGCCGATGGCCTGGAGAATGCGCGCGGCCTCAATCATGATCGCGCTGCCAGCGGCGTTGTCCGTAGCGCCCGTCGCAGAATGCCACGAGTCCAAGTGGCCGCCCAACATGACCACCTCATCGGCTTTGTCGGTGCCGGGAATTTCCGCGATGGCGTTGTAGGACGTTCGGCCGGCAGGGTAGTCGCGGTTCACGATGGTGAACTCGAGGCGCACCGGCGTGCCGTCGGCCATGATGCGCGTAATGCGGCCGTAGTCTTCGTTGCGCAGGACTACGGTTGGGACGGTCTTGGTCGTGTCGTACGCGGAGTAGTTGAACGCGCGAATCTGGCCGTGTTCGCGGGCGGCGTCATTGACGCGGACGCCGGCGCCTGACGTCATGAGAAACGCGTTGACGCGGGTGGCCACCTCTGCCCCGGTCAGGCGCGCCGGGCCTGAGGGGGTAGCCGCCTGAGCGCCTCGGCCGGGCGCATTGCCGCCTCGTCCGCCACGGCCCGCGCCGCCGGGCGCTGCATTGGGGTCCGGGTTGAACTGCGCTTTGACCTGCTCGTCGTCACGACGCTTGGCGGGCGGGTTCTCCTGGAAAGCCACCTGTGTGTGCGCGCCGACAAACACGATGCCGCCGCGGACTCTGGCTTCGATCGACTTGAAGTATGCGTTCAGTTCGTCCTCGGTCGGACCCAGGCGCTGCGGTGCGCTGCCGCGGCCGGCGCCTCCGCGGCCGGTGACGTCGGCGGCAATCGGCGCCTCGACCACCGGGCCAAGCGGTGTGATCAGGTGGACGCCCTCGCCGGTGACCGTGCCCTTGGTGGATGGCGTCCATGCCAGCACTTCAAACACGAGGTTGTCTTTGACCGGCGAGAGGATATGGCCGCTCGCCTTTTCGTTGAGCCAGCCTGCCCGACCGAAGTCCCACGGCTCGAGCTTGCCGTTCTTGAAGCCCCACTGTTCCATCTGCTGCACGGCCCACTTCGCCGCGTTCTCATGGTTGGGCGAGCCTGTCAGCCGCGGCCCATACACGTCGGTCAGATAATGCATCGTCCGCATGATCTGGGAGTTGTCCCAGCCTTCCTTGCGGATTCTGGCATTGACGTCCTTGTCAATCAGTTCCTGCGGGGCCTGTGTGGCCATCGCCGCGGGGAACGTCACCGCAAGACCGAACATCAGCAACGGAAGAAGCAACCTGCGCCGCATATCTAGCACTCCTCAAGGGTAGGGAATCGAGAAACCCCCGCCTGTCGTGTTCTGATAAGCGGGGAGCAAGCGGATCATACATGACGCACGAGACCTGGGCCTATCCGGAGGAGTTGGCGGCCGCGCTGCTGACGTATGGCCTGAAACCGGCGGCCACCACGCCGCCCCAGTTGGTGCGCGCGGCCCTCAACGACCTGTATCGCTACGAAATCCGGCGGCTGCGACAACGCCGACACGATGGCCTGGTGGAGAAGTCGCGGTATGTGGACGAGGTGATCCTGCTGCGCAAGCGCTATTGGCCGCTGTCGCTGCAGCCGGAGCACTGGGAGCGGATTTGCGGAACGTAGGGCAGACCATTACGATCTCATCCGTTCTTCTCTGGTTCCCAGCGGAGGCCGGCGCGGAGAATGCGCTGGATGAGCGCGGGATAGTGGACACCGGCCAGATCGGCCGACCGCGCGAAGTCTTCGCCGAAGGCGATTTGCGGATTCGGGTTGGCTTCGATCACCCACACACGGCCCTGCGCATCGGCGCGCATGTCGATGCGGGCGTACCCGCTGAGTTGCAGCGCACGATACACACGCTTGCACATCGCGGGGATGCGCTCCTGTACGCCCTCGGTCAGGGGCTCGGCGACTCCTGTCATGATGCCGGCCTTCTCCTGGTAGCTGCTGCTCCACTTCACCCGAGAGGTCGCGATGCGATGTTGGCGCTCGGTCATCTTCTGGAAGAACATCTCCCAGACCGGGAACACCTGGAGCCGCTCGTTGCCGACGATGGCGCAGTAGAGCTCACGGCCTTCGATGTACTGCTCGACAATGGCTTCCGTCTGGATGGAGTCGTGGATGAACTGGATGCGCTCCAGCATCCTCCGCTCGTCTTCCACCACCGACGCCTGTGAGATCCCGATCGAGGCCTCCTGCGTCAGGGATTTGACGATGACCGGATAGGTCATTCGTTTGGGAAGCTTGAACTTCTTGCGCCGGTACGCCACCGCGAAGTCCGGGGCGGAGATGCGGTGGTATTGCAGCAGCTTCTTCGACAGCGCCTTGTCGCGCGCCAGAATCATGCCCCGCGGATTGCAGCCCGTGTACGACAGCCTGAGCAACTCGAGATAGGACACCACGTTCTGGTCGTAGGTGCCGACCTCGTGAAACGCTTCGAGCAGGTTGAACACAATGTGCGGCTTGAATTCTTCGGCCGCCTGCTTGATGGGGGTGAGCTCGTCGGCGATGCCAAGCACACGGACCTCGTGTTTCAGATCATCGCGCAACGTCTTGAGGACGTCGTATTCGGTCCGCCACGGCGCCTTTTCGGTGTCCACTCCAGACACGTCGTCTGGCGGGACGAGGTAATGATGAATAAGGAGAAGGACACGAAGTCTCCTCATGCGTGGTGGCACCTCATTGACGAAGAATCATAAACGGATCCCGCGCTGGAACAAAACGTGATGCGTGTTCCGGCGTCTTCGGCAACACATCGCGCAGGTACCAATCGACGCCGCGGTCCTCATACCAATCGCGCGGATATCCGAGCGAGACCTCTTCATGCCTCACGCCATGCCGCACGAGCGTCGTGCGCATGTGCAGGTGGCCAGAGACGACCGCGCGCGCGCGAAAGCGGCGCGGCCAGTCTTCCGTGCGCGTGGTGCCGCACCAGATCGAAAACCGTGGCACTCGTGGCGGACGCGCAAGGTCGTAGCGAAGAGGCCAGTGGCTGATGAGGACGGTCTCGGCGTCAGCCGGAAGCGCAGCCAACCGGATTTCGGTCGCGTCACACCGCGCCGCGCACCACGCAGATCGCGACGGCCACGGCGTAGGGTCAAGCATCTGCTCGTCGCCACAGACCACCCCGCTCTCACGAGCCCACGCGAGCGCGCCTTCGCGCGTGACGTCAGTCGGACGAAACGAGTAGTCGTAGAGGAGAAAGAGAGGGCAGATGTAAATGGGGAAATCAGGAACCGGGGAACTGAGGAAACTGGGAACTGGGGAAGTGGGGAAGTTGGCGAATGGGTCTTCCGGCGTCAGCACGCGGTAGCTGCGGCAGATGCTGACAAGTTCCTCGTACCTGGCCTGACCGCGGGTGCGATCGGTGGCGTCGGGCGGGCACCAGAGGTCGTGATTGCCCGGCGTCCAGATGACCTGCGCGAACCGGGGTGTGAGCTGATCGAGCGCGAAACGCAGGTGTTCTACCCGCTCGCCGACATCGCCGGCCACGATGAGCCAGTCTTCGGGGTAGTGGGCCAGGGCCTCGAGCCCTGCGCGATTGCGCTTGTGGCTCAGGTGGAGGTCGCTGATGGCGAGAAGGCGCATCAGGGGGTGATCAACGCATCAAGCGTCAGCGCGTGGACCGCTATGTCGGGCCGCGGGGAACCGGCCGGCTGTGGCACAGCCACCGAAAGGAGATAACGAGGTGTCGGCTCGAACAGCGCAAACGCCCACTCGCGGCTGGTACCCTCAAGCGACTCACGGAAGTTGATGGTCGGATGTTCGACTTCGAGGGTGAACTCCACATCGGCCAGATGAACGGCGATGCCCAGGCCGCGCGCCTTGAGATACGCCTCCTTGAGCGTCCAGTACGTCAGGAACCGGCGGGTCCGCGCCGGTTCAGGCTGCCGCTCGATGTCGGCTGCCTCAGCCGGCGAACAGAATCGCTGCGCCAGATCCCGGATCGGAGGCCGGCGCTGCAGGTCCTCGAGGTCGACACCCACCTCGGACACCGACGACAAGACACATGCGACCAGGTTGCCGGAATGAGCGAGGTTGAACGACCAGCGCGATGCGGGATGCGCAATTTCCGGCCGGCCCCTCTGACCCTCGGCGAACTGCCACTCCGATGCGGGAATGCCCGACACCGACGCGAGCCACCCTCGAATGAGCAATCGCCCAGCCAGAAACTGATGGGCCGCGAGTACGTGCCGATACCGATTGAAGCGCTCTTGTTCCGCTTCCGGGAGGCGCAACACCCATGTGGACGCATCACGTGCGGTCACCGACGACACATCTATCCAACAGACAGAGACGGCGCGGTCGCCTGGAGAGGGAAAGGGCACGCAGGGTGATTGTAGCAATGGCGGAACCTTCCGGCACTCATTGCTACAATCACTTCATGCTTATCTGTTTATTTCCCGGTCAAGGTTCTCAGTCGAAGGGTATGGGCGCGGAGTTGTTCGATCGATATCCCGATTGGACGACGCAGGCCGACTCGGTGCTTGGGTTCTCGATCCGCGAGTTGTGTGTCGAGGATCCGCGCGAGGAACTCCGGCGCACCCAGTTCACGCAGCCTGCGTTGTTTGTGGTGAACGCGCTGACGTATCGGGCTCGGGTAGACGATGGGAAGGTTGTGCCGGATTTTGTGGCCGGACATAGTCTGGGCGAATTTAATGCGTTGCTGGCCGCCGGGGTCTTCAACTTCGCGACCGGTCTGGCGATGGTGAAGCGGCGCGGCGAAATCATGGGGCAGGTCAGTGGCGGCGGCATGGCGGCGGTGATCGGCATGGAACCAGCCGCGATCCAGGCCGTGCTCGACTCGACCGACGAAGGGCGCCGCCTCGACGTGGCCAACTTCAATTCCTACGATCAAACGGTGATCGCCGGGCCGCAGGAAGACCTGACCGCGGTGAAGGCGCAGTTTGAGGCCGCCGGCGTTCGGGCGTACATTCCGCTCAACGTGAGCGCACCGTTCCATTCACGCTACATGCACCCGGCCGAGGCGGAATTCAGAGCGTTTCTGGGCGGCGTCACCTTCAGTCGCCCGCAGATTCCGGTCATCGCCAACGTCACCGGCAAGCCCTACGACGAGACGCTCGTGTGCGAGACCCTGTCTGATCAGATTGGCCACTCGGTGCGCTGGCTCGACTCCATGGAGTACTTGCTGGCACAACCCGAGCCGGCATTCGAAGAAGTGGGGCCTGGCACTGTGCTGTCCAAGCTCGTCGCGCAGATAAAGAAACGGCGACGAGGGTGAGGCTTCGCCATTCTCACGAGGCGTCAATCCCGGCCTCGCACCGTAATGCTTCCGTTTGTGGTCTCCAGCCGGATCCTCGTGCCTCCGGTTCCCATGCGCCCATCCAGCCGCCGGCGTGATTCCTCAGACACCTGAAGGGTCAGGTTCTCGCGGTTGATGGCGCCGTTCGAGACCCGCGCAGAGAAGTCGGCGTTGGTGCTGTTCGGCAGCGACACCGAAATCGTGCCGTTGGTCGTTTCGGCGGCGATACCTTCGCCGGCCACCGAGTCGAATGCGAGATCGATGAGCCCGTTCGTCGTGGAGACCTTGGCGCTCTGCCGCAAGCCAGTCGCGGTGACTCGGCCGTTGGTGGCCTCGGCAGAAAAGTGGCCGCCGACATTCGTGACCAGAATGTCACCATTGGTGCTCGCAAGCGACAATGAAGCGCCTTTGGGCATGGTGACGGTGTAGTTCACGCGGCGCGACACATTGATCGTGAACCCGCGCCCGGTGCTGTCGATGCTGACTCGATCGGCCTTGACGTCTTCTTTCATGTCAAACAGGGCCAGCTGCTGCTTTGCCACTTCCTCGGTGCCGGCCTTGACGATGCGCTCGGCAGTGACTGTGACCGTGTCACCCCCTCCAGCCGTCACATTAATCCGGCCGTTGGTGCCGGCAATGACGACCGCGCCGTTCGGCGTCAGCGGGTAGGAGCGGGACCACTGATCCTTGGCCTCGACATCGGTCGAAAGCTGAAGGTTGCAGGCGCCAAGTGGTGTCAGAGCCAGCAACAACGCCAGGGTCAGGCAGGAGCGGCGCGCGGGACGTGTGCGATTTCGCATGACGCATGATACGGCTGGGCGCCGCAGGCGGTTCGCGTGGGGACGCCGGCACACGAATCAGCCGGGGCTTGTACCGGCCTCGGCCGTCAGGGCGTTCCGAACGTCCCAGAGCGCCTCAAAATACCGCACATCGAGCCTGCGGCCCAGCACCTCGACGGGCGTGCCCTGTGTGCCGATGACATGACCGCCGATGACGCGCTCGACGAGTTTGAGGTGCAGGGTGCGCCACAGGATCAGCCGCTGGTCCCAGTCCACCAGTCGCTCGGCCAGGTCGAACAGATCCGTATGCTCGTCGGCGAAACGGTAGAGGTCGCGCAGCGTGACGCCCCGCTCGACGACGAGGTCTGCGAAGGCCTGTGCCAGGCGCGGGGAGATGTCGTGAATCTGCCGGAAGCCGGGCGAATCGAATCCGCTGCCGTGCCCCAGCTGCGTGCGGACCCCGTGATAGTCCCAGGGGGCCAGATGTTCAAGCATCAGCGTGGCGCTGTGCACCTGGTCAAGCGCGGCCACGGCACGGCGCATCAGCCGGATAGCCGGCGCCAGGCGGTCAGCCTGCACATGGCCGATGACCGTCTCCATTTCGAAACACGCGAGCTTCATCCACAGCTCCGACGACTGGTGGATGGTCTGGAAGAGCAGTTCATCGCGATGTGCCATCTGTTCCGGACTCTTCTGGAGGGCCAGGAGCTCATCGGTGCGCAGATACCGTTCGTAGTCGGTGTGGCCCGGGCCTGGCAGGATGGGGTCGTTGAGTCCGCTCATCGGGTGAGCGTAGCAGAGGCCGGACGCTTTTCGAGAAAGCCCAGCATCCGCTTGCGGTGTTCGATGCTCCGCGCGGTCGGCATCGGTCGAGCGGCGCTCTGCTGGCGATCGAGCCGATCAAGATGATCGGCATCATCGAACAACGGCATCGGTCGCGCCCATGGCCTGGTCACCCGAAACGCGGCGATCGACACGATGTTGCCCTGAGTCTCCTCATGAGTCTGTGCCATGCATCCAGCATCACGCCGGGGTGTGACAGGTCAGGTCACAGCCTTGTAAGATGGCCGGGCATGTCGCGCGAACAATTTGACGAAACGGCCGCGCTGGTCAGCGCGCTGCAGCGGGAAGTGGAACGAGTGATCATCGGGCAGCGCCAGGTGCTGCGAGAAGTGCTGGTCTGCTTGCTCGCCGGCGGCCATGTACTCCTGCGGGGTGTGCCGGGCCTGGCCAAGACCCTGCTCATCAAGACGCTGGCGCAGGCCGTGGACCTCAAGTTCAGCCGCATCCAGTTCACACCAGATCTGATGCCGTCCGACATTCTCGGCACCGACATCATCGAAGAGGACGTGGCCACCGGCAGACGCGAGATCCGCTTCATCCCCGGGCCCATCTTCGCCAACATCATCCTGGCCGATGAGATCAATCGCACACCACCCAAGACGCAGGCGGCCTTGCTCGAGGCGATGCAGGAGTATCAGGTGACCATCGGAGGCGTGCGCTATCCGCTGGCGCGCCCGCTGTTTGTCCTCGCCACACAGAACCCGATCGAGCAGGAGGGCACGCATCCGCTGCCCGAGGCGCAGCTCGATCGGTTCATGTTCAATGTGGTGATCGACTATCCGGCGGCTGAGGAAGAGCGACGGATCCTGGCAGAGACGACATCAAAGGCGGCGGCAGAAATCCAGCCAGTGGCGACGGGCGCTCAGCTGGAATTGGCCCGCGGCCTCGTCCGCGACCTGCCTGCGGCCGACAACGTGGTGTCGTACGCCCTCCGGCTGGTTCGCGCGACGCGTCCCGCCGATGAGAGCGCGCCGTCGGTCGTTCGCGAGTGGGTCAAGTGGGGCGCGGGCCCGCGAGCGGGACAGGCACTGCTGCTGGGCGCCAAGGCGCTCGCCCTGATCGACGGACGCAGTGTGCCTGCGCCCGAAGACGTGCGCGCCATCGCGGCCCCCGTGCTCCGCCATCGTCTGCTCCTCAACTTCCAGGCCGAGGCCGACGGCATCGATACGGATACTGTTGTGGCGCGGCTGGTTGAGAGCGTCGGGCTGTAGGGAACTTGTGCCATTGAGGGATTGAATTTATGGATTGACGGCGTGACAGATTCGCGGCGTGATCTGCAATCACTCCATCCTGAATCAGCAATCCGCCATCCCGATCCTCAACGCTCCATCCTCAATCCTCAATTGCATCAAGGGTCAAACCATGCCCACCCCTTCACTCTCCCCCGCGCTTGTCGCCGCTGTTGACGACCTGGAAGTGGTAGCGCGGCTGATTGTCGAAGGCATGCGGAGCGGCCAGCATCGCAGCCCGTTCCATGGCTTCAGCACCGAGTTCAGCCAGTACCGCGCATATCGTCCCGGTGACGACCTGAAGTACCTGGACTGGAAGGTGCTCGCGCGCACGGACCGCCTCTATACCCGTCAATTTCGGGAGACCACGAACATGTCGGCGGTGCTCTGCCTCGACAGCAGCGCGTCGATGGCCTACCCGGAGACTGGCCTTTCGAAGTTCCGCTATGCGCAGATGATGGCCGCCGCGCTGGCGCATCTCATCGTCACCCAAGGTGATGCCGTCGGGTTGATGACAATGCAGTCGGGGCGGTTGGTGTATGTGCCGGCCAGAGGCGGACGAGGCCACTTGCGGACCGTGCTGGCACAGATCGACAGGCTTGAACCGGCCGGTGAGTGGGAACCGACGACGGCGATCACTCGCGCGGCAGACCTGTTGCGGCGCCGCGGACTTGTGTGTGTGATCTCAGATTTCTACGACGCGCCCGAGGCCACGCAGGTCGAACTGCGGCGGGTCAATCGCCGCGGGCATGATGTCGCCCTGCTGCAAGTGGTGTCAAAGCAGGAGGTGGATCTGCCGTTTGTGGGCGACCTGGAATTCGAGGATCTCGAGACCGGCGCGCGCGCGTTGCTGGACCCTCGCGCCACCCGCGGTGCGTATCGGGACCGGATCGCCGCCTTCCTTGAAGGATGGCGTTCGAACGCGAAACGCGACGGATTCGACTATGCGCTGATGACCACCGATGAACCGCCGTCCGAGGCCCTGCGCGGCTACCTGCTGCGCCGCGGTGCCACACCATGACGTGGATGGCGCCGTGGGTCTTTGTCGGACTCCTGGCCGTAGCCGCACCGGTGCTGGTGCATTGGCTCGCGCGGCAGCAGGCCGAGCGCCTCCGGTTTCCCACCCTGCGGTTCCTCGTGCGAACCCCGCCGGTCTCCGTACGGCGACATCGACTGCGCGATGTGCCCTTGCTGGTCGTCCGTGCATCGATCATTGTGGCGGCGGTCGCCGCACTGGCACAGCCGGTGTGGGTGCGGCCGGCCGCGCCTGCGGCGCGACCGGCGCGCGCGATCGTGGTGGACACCAGCGCAAGCCTCGGGCGGGCGCTGGCGGACGGGCGTGTGGGCCGCGATGTGGCGCGTGAGGCCGCGGCGGCATTCGCCGCCGAGGCCGGAGGGCCACCGGCACAGGTGGTGCCAGCGGAAACGCTCGCGCAGGGCGTGGCGCAGGCGGCCGCGTGGCTGGCACGCGAGGACGCACCGCGCGAGCTGATCGTGGTGTCTGACTTTCAGGTGGGTGCGCTGGTGGCGTCGGATCTCGATGCGGTGCCGGCGGACGCGGGAATGCGACTGGTGTCGGTGCCGGTGAGCGGGCCGGTGCCGGCCGAGCCGGCGCCGGCCCGCGGGCGGCTACGGGTGATGGCAGGCGCGCCCGGGAGTCAGACGGCGCGGCGGGCGGCGGCCGCCGAGACCGCCGCCCGAGCGATTACGACCTCAGAAAAGACGTCGGGTGTCTTTTTCGTGGAAAAAGACACCCGACGTCTTTTTGAGGTGGTAGTGGTCTTCGAGGACACGTCCGCTTGGGAGGCTGCCCGCGCGTCCTCGCAACCTATCGATACACCAGAACTTTTCGCGTGGGTGTCCGACATCCGCCATCAACTTCGTGCACGCGGGACAGCCCCGGAAGAGACGTCGAGTGTCTTTTTCGCGAAAAAGACACCCGACGTCTTTTCGGACTTCTCGGAAGACGGGCTCGCGGTGTTTACCGACGCGGACCCAGGCAGCCTCGAGGCCGCCACTCTCATGGCGGCCATCTTGCGCGCGGTCGGCCCGCCCGCGCTGACCCCCGGCGAACGCGAGCCCGACACCCTCGCGCCGGCCACGCTCCAGGCGTGGCAGCGCGAGCCCGAGCCAGGGCCGGCGCCGGGCCGCACCAGCGGCCGCAGCGACGGCCGCTGGCTCTGGCTGATCGCGCTGGCGCTCCTGGCCGTCGAATCCTGGATGCGACGATCGCCGCGCGTCGAGAAAGCCGAGATGGCCCATGCCGACGCCGTCTGAGGTCCGCGTCCGCACCTTGCTCGCACAAGTGCCGAGGCGCCTCCGCTTCCAGGCCGCCGTGCGTGCCGTCGCGATCGGCGCCGGCCTCGCCCTGGTGCCGTTCATCGTCACGCGCCGCCCTGGGGTGACGGTCGGCGTTGCCGCCCTCACGGCGATCGCGTACTGGTGGGCCACCCGCAGTGAGCGCGCCCATATCACCTCCCAAATCGAAGCGAAGGCGCCACAGTGCCGCAACGTCCTGATCACCGCCGAAGCCTTGCTCGATGGCCGGCTCGCCGCCACACCGATCGTCCACGCCGTGGTGATCGACGATGCCGCACGGCAGGCCGACGCCATCGCACCGGCTGCGCTCTGGCCGTGGCGGCGCTCGCTTCTGGCGCTCGCGGGAGCCGTGCTGTCATGGATGCTCGTGACGTTGCTTCCCGACGCCCGCATCGCCGACTTGGTGCCTGGCGCCGTCATCGCCTCCCCGGCGGCTGTGGTGGAACTGGTCGAGATCGTCGTCACGCCACCGTCGTATACAACGCGTGCGCCTGAAACGCTGCGTAATCCCGAGCGCATCTCGGTGCTCGCGGGCAGTCGAGCCCGACTGCAGGTCACATCGGCTGCCGCCGCCATCACGATTGAGTCAGCCGCAGGCAGCCAGCGCGTCGTCCGAGGGGCATCCACGATCTTTACCGGCGACGTGGTGGTAGACAGCGATGGATACCTGGCCATCACGCCCGTCGACGAAACCGGCAAGTCTGGGCCGAGGCGTCTGATCGGCGTCACCGCAGTCGCGGATCGCGCGCCCGAGGTGCGCGTCACCGAACCGGGCAAAGACCTGTACTTGAAAGACGGCAACAGCCGAATCTCCGTGCGGCTTCAGTCTTCGGACGACCTGGCACTACAGAGCCTGCGGCTGGCGTACACGAAGGTCGCCGGGGCTGGCGAGTCGTTCACGTTCACCGAAGGCGCAGTTCCGGTCACGGTCACCCGGTCCAACGAACGGGAGTGGACGGCGGTGGGCGTGTTGCCACTCGATACGATGGCGCTGGATGTCGGTGACATGGTCGTCTACCGCGGCGTGGCGCTCGATGGCCGGCCGGGCGCGCTTCCCGTGGAGTCTGATGCGTTTTTCGTCGAAATCGTGTCGGCGGGCGACGCCATGGCCGAAGGGTTTTCGATTGACGACCGTCAGGACAAATACGCGCTGAGCCAGCAGATGGTCATTATCAAGACCGAGCGTCTGCTGGCGCGTGCCTCCGGACTGTCGATGGAGGCGCTGATAGACGACGCGATGGGGATTGCCGCCGAGCAGCGATCGGTCCGCGCAGAAATCATGTTCATGATGGGTGGTGAGTTCGAAGACGAGGCGGTCGAGGCCGAGCACGAACATGCCATCGCCGAAGGCCGGTTCGACAACAGTGGGCGAGCCGACCTTGGTCTGGCCACGCGAGCCATGAGCCGCGCGGCCACGCAGTTGACCGAAGGAGATGTGAAGACGGCACTCGCGTCCGAACGCGTGGCTCTGGTGGCGATGCAACGCGCCTTGTCGCGCCGCCGGTTCATCCTGCGGACACTGACCGAGCGTAATCGCATCGACACTGCCCGTCGTCTTCAGGGCCGCCTGGCGGACCTGGGTCGTGGCACTCGAAGTGTGGAGCTGGTCGAAGCCAGCTCTCTTGTGACGGCCGTGCGCACGGCGCTGCTTGCCGTCACCGAGGTGTCACGCGCGACCACGCTCAACGCTGGCCACGCGGACCTGCTGTCGAACGCCGCTGCGGGTCTTCTGGTGGCCGACGACCGTGGGGCTCCCGTCGTGGATGTCGCCTCCAGGCTCAGCGCCGCAGCAGAAGCCATCGCCGCAGGACACACGGACAGTGCTCGGCGCGCCCTCAACGAGGCCGCCGCACGACTGACGGTCGTCGCCTCGGCAGAACTGGCGACGGCGCCTGTGGCCGTGCCCGACTCGGCCCGCGCCCGCCTGCTCGGAGCCCTCGCCGACGCCCTTCGCGCAGGAGGTGGCCGATGACAATCGGGCGTGCGTTGCGCGCGGCGGCGGTCCTCATCGCGATTGCGGCGGTCATCGATCCCGTCTTCCTCAGGTCAGCGGTGGCGCGGCCCACCGTTGTCGTGGCGCACGCATCGGCGGCAGACCGCGATCTGGCCGTGCAGATCGCTGGTGCGCTCGCGTCGCACTTCAGTGTCTCTCGGGTGGAGGTGCCTGACCCGGCGGCGTACGTCCTTGCTGGCGTGGAAGTGCCCGATGGGTGGCGGCCTCCACCAACGGCCGCCGTGTTTGCCGTCACGCCCGACAGCGCCGGTCTGGGGGTTCGAGTGCGAGCGCTCAATGTTCCGGCACAGGCCTCGATTGACTCGGTGGCGCCTGTCGAGGCGACGCTATCCGTTGACGGCGCGGGCAGTCGCGAGGTGACGGTCGTACTACTGGTTGATGGCGTACGGCTCCAGGAAGTGAAGGCACGACTTGCGGGCGGAGACACACGCGTCACGGTGCCGCTGACGTTTGTGCCGGCGCGGCCCGGGCTTGCACGCGTCAGGATTGAGGCCACCGTCACCGGCCGCAATGCCGCTGTGGCCGATGCGGTCCTCGACGTGACCGCCCGCGTCTGGCGCGTCCTCGCGTTTGACGGCCGTCCCACCTATGCCGCCACGTTCGTGCGCCGGGCCCTTGAAGCGGATTCGCGATTTCACGTCACCACGCGCATTGTGACGTCGCGTGCCTCAGCGGTTCAGACAGGACCGGCGCCTGGGTCACTTGCCGACGCACGCCTGCTGGATGCCTTCGACCTGGTGGTCGTGGGCGCATCCGACGCGCTCGAAGCGACCGATGCGGCATCCCTTGAACGGTATTTGCGAGAGCGGCACGGGGCGGTCGTCCTTCTGCCCGAAGGTCCGGACGACCCGGTGCTCGCCCGACTGACGGGGCAGGCCGCCTGGCGAGAGGACCGCCGCGCCGAACCCGTCAAGATGGCCGGCGGTGATGGGTGGACCGCCAGCGAATTTTTCTGGCCGGCGCGCTGGCCGCCGCTCGCGGCTCCCCTCGCGATATTTGCCCAGGCGGAACAACCGGCCGGACGACGATTTCCCGTGTGGCAGATGCCCGTCGGCAGCGGGCGCGTCGTCGTGAGCAGCGCGGTGGACGGCTGGCGATCGCGGGCGGGTGCCGCGATTGGATTTTCGGCATTCTGGCGATCGACGGCTGCTGCGGTCGCCAACGCCACGCCACCGCCCGTGAGTGTGACCGTGGCCAGGCGCGTCCTCACGCCGGGGCAGCGTACAGAGATCGGTGTGCACACGTTCTCTCGAGCCGTGCCCACCGCGCGTGTGCGCGGCACCGCTGCTGCCCCGTTGTCAGTACGCCTCTGGCCGTCGACGGAGACGTCATCGGGTGCGGCGCGGGAATGGGCGGGTGAGTTTCGCGCGCCAGACATCCCCGGGCGCTACCAGGTTGAGGTGACGACTGACGCCGGCGCCCTCGGCGCGGCCGAACTCCTGGTAGTGGGCACCGATGCGGACAGCGACGGGTGGGTGGCCCCGGTCGGGGAGGGCGACGGTCTGGCGGCAATGGCCGCGTCGGCCCATCGTGGCGCGGTGGTACCAGAGTCGCAACTCGCCGCGTTGCCTGCACAGATTGCCGCGGCGCTGAACACGCCGCCCGTACGGCAGCCGTGGCATCCCATGCGCTCGGTCTGGTGGCTCATGCCGTTCACCGCATGTGCCGCCAGCGAGTGGTGGCTCCGCCGACGCCGTGGACAGCGATAGCGTCCTCCCGGTCAGCGGTGGGGTTCACAACAGCGGACAGCGGACGGCCAGAACGCATCGATGGTGTAGACCTGATTGTTGGGGCGACTGCGAGTGCCGAAGAGCAGCACGCGCGTGCCGATATTCTGCCGGAAGACCAGCGACTCGTCGGCAAGCGCGCCGAGCGGCGAGCCCGTGAATCGCGCCCTGAACCGCTCGACTTCCCATGCCTCAAGCAGGATGTAGACGTCGTGGCCGCGTTCGTTCAGCCAACGCACGGTGTCGTCCAGGCGATGGGGTTCGATCCAGTCGTACCGCAATGAGCGGCGGCCACCGTAATAGGTCACCGTGCCGGAATGCTGCATCGCGAGTACGACGCTTTCGGGCTTTGTGATCTCACGAACCACGTGCGCGGCCGACACATAGCGCAAGTCGCCCCAGCCCACGCGGAACGAATCGTGTCGATGGGCATACGACAGGCCCCAGGCACCGGCAAGCAGCAGCACCACGATGCCCGTCCGGCCGTACGCACGGCCGGTGGCGTTTGTCGCGATCCACGCGGTGCCGATCGCCAGGGCGGGCCATGCAGGAAGAAAAAACCGCAGGTACCACCAGTCCGCAAACACCTGATACGGCAGGTAGATTGCCAACATGGCCGCGCTGACAATCAGGAGCACACTCACGGCAGCCGGGCCCTGCGTCTTTCGCAGCCATCGTGGGGGCAGCGCCAGCGCAGCCACGCCAAGCGCGACCACCGGTGTGTGACTCTGAAGAAGCCACGACGAATAGTTCCACAGGTTCGACCGAATGTGCGACACCGCAAAGAAGGCGTCGAGATCGCCGTAGCCAGAGGCCGTGGCGGATCCGTAGAGCGCGTGATTAAACAGCGCCATGCCGATGGCGCCGGGCGCTGCGGCAGCCGTGAACAACACACTGCGAATGACGCGATCCCGCCACCCGGGTGTCTGCCGGTCCAGGACAAGCAGCCAGGCGGCAAGGGCAGCCACCACAGGCGCCAGATTCGGTCGGATCAACACGACCAGCGCCATGGACAGTCCTGCCAGCACTGCATCGGTGCGAGACGTGCGCAGGCACCAGAGGATCGCCAGCGCCGAGAGTGCCGCCGCGGGAATGTCGCTCATCGGCGACGCCATCATGTGGATGACGACTGGGCTTGTGGCGACCACCCATGCGGCGGCCGCGCCGACTTGCGGTGAGGCGACGCGGCGTCCGATCCAGTACGTGGTGGCCACCAGCAGGCCTGCCATCAGCGCGATCACAACCACGATGCCGCATTGGCCGAGCAGCCACTTCGCGCCGGCAAAGAGTAATGGCAATCCCGGCGGATAGACCGGCACGCTCGCCAGGCCTCCGGCGGCCGGCCGATACCCCAGCGGCGCCGCGATGCGGGCCCGATGGGGCCATGGCGCGTCGCGCAGCCACTCCTGGTCCATTCTCAGGTCGCCAGAGAGCCACCCGTCGGCGTGCCGGACATACCCGAACGAATCGGCACCACCGATCGCCCCGTAGTTGGTCTGAAGAGAAGTTCCGGCCACCAGGATGGCAAGCGTGGCGGCAATGGCAGGGGGCGTGAGGAGCACACGAATCGCCGCCTGCTCGGCGCTCACATCGTGCGATTTCCGCCACAGCAGCCGGACGGCGAGCAGCCCCGCGCCAATCCCCAGCGGTCTCAGGGGATCCGTGGCTCGAAGCGGCAGCCCCAGCAGGTCGGCCGACACTCCGCCACTGAGCCAGATCCCCGCGCTAGCCGCCAGGCACAGTGCGCCAACGCACGTGCACGAGACGAGCACCGCCCGGGAGACGCGCGAGGATCGCCGCTGGATGCTCATGACCAGTACGGGAGGATAGCCGATCGCAGTTGCGCCGACTTGACTGACAGCGGTAACCTTCGCAGCACCATGTATTCACGCGATCAGGTCAAGACCATCACCGACAAGATCTTCAACATGTCCGGGGCCGACAACATCGAGGTGAATTTTTCATCGTCGGAACGGTCGGGCACGCGCTTCGCCAACTCGTCGATCTCTGCCAACCTGGTGCAGTTCGATCAGCAGTTGACGATTACGACACACGTGGGCGCGAAGGTGGGCAGTTCCTCGACGCGCGACTTCAGCGAGACGTCGCTCAAGCTGACGTTTGACGAGGCCATGACCAACGGCAGAGGCGCCCCGGATCGCGCCGCGCCTGCTGTTCTGATAGGGGCGCAGGAGTACCTTCCGGTGGACGCGGCGCTGCCGAGCGCGAAGGCGTTTGGACCCGCCGAACGCGCCCGCATGGTGCGCACCAGCATCGACATCAGTAAGAAGATGGGAACGGTCGGCTCCGGCTTCATCCCGAAGAATCACGAGACGACGTGTGAAGCCAATACGAAGGGGCTGTTTGCGTTTTATGAAGTCGCCGACGCGAGTTTCATCCTGACGTGCCGCATGCCCGACGGATCGGGTTCGGGCTGGGCCGGCATCACCGGCATCAAGGACATCGGGATGATCAACCCGGTGGAAATTACCGAGGTGGCGTCCAAGAAGGCGCTCGACAGCCGGAAGGCCCGCGCGCTGGAGCCCGGCCGCTACACCGTGATTCTGGAGCCCCGCGCGAACGCGCGTTTCCTGTCGCTGATGACCGGCGTGTTTGGCGGTGGTGGTGGCGCCTTCATGCAGGGCAAGAAACCCGGCGACAAGATCTTCAGCGACCTGTTCACCCTCAAGAGCGACATCGGCAACCCGATCCTGCGGCAAACGACGATGCTCGGCGACAACACGCCTGCGGCGCCGGTCACCTGGCTTGAAAAGGGTGTACTGCGGAACCTGACGGGCGGCCCCAACAGCACCAGCCCCAAGGCCAACGTCAACATGAGCCTGGTGATGGAAGGGTCTGACCTGACCACGGCCGACATGATCAAGCAGACCAAGCGCGGTCTGCTCGTGACGTTCTTCTGGTACATCCGCGGCGTGGACAATGCCACCCTGCTCAATACCGGCATGACGCGTGACGGGCTGTTCCTCATCGAGAACGGCGAAATCACCATGCCCGTCCAGAACTTCCGGTGGAACATGTCGCCACTGGTCGGCTACAACAACGTGTCGCTTGTCGGCAAGCCCGTGCCCATGTCGATGGGCGAGTCGTACGACGGTGGCAACAGCGCGCTAATTCCGCCTGTGCGCATTGAAGACTTTTACATGACGTCGATTTCACCGGCCGTCTAAGGACACCATCATGGCTTTCACACGCAGAGACTTCATCAAGACCGTCGGCGCATCGGGCGTCGTCCTCGCTTCCCACGACCTGATTGGCGATTTGCTCGCGCAGACGCCTGCGGGCAATCCCCTGCAGTCAAAGTTCAAGGGCCTTGGCGACCTCGTGCTCGCACAGGCCAAACTTGCCGGGTGCACCTACGCCGACGTGCGCTTCACGCGCTCGGCGTCGATGTCAGTGAATGCCAACGGCAGCACCAACGCGGGCCGTGGCGGCGGCGATGACGTTGGCGGCCGCGGTGGCGGTGGCGG
>ENA-ORBV01005457-ORBV01005457.1-microbial-mat-metagenome-genome-assembly--contig:-NODE-5457-length-23395-cov-8.348615_pt1 | contig 23395 bp, 15 predicted proteins | sample MGYA00237777_ERZ505514 | MGnify/ENA primary metagenome ERZ505514 (study PRJEB26160, sample SAMN06269048) | microbial mat metagenome | isolation source: Oligotrophic lake microbial mat | place... | reverse complement strand
ACTTACCAGTTTGCTCTGTACATAGTTATGTCACAATACTGTCTTACAGTTAAATATAGCCGTACTGCGTTCCCATGCAGCATTATCCTATTTCTATAAGGCTGTTGCCAATTTATGCGGTGGTTAAATTTTCACTCACACTTCAGGGTAGGGAGCACTGTAGAGAAGCTGAGTCTAGCAGACTGGTAATGACAATCTGGGTCGCTGCTCCGACAACGCTTAAGCAACGTACCGGCAACTGATGGTCTCCTAACCAAAATGGTACCCCACAAACTGTGATTCAAGTTCAGCAACCGACTGAGCGTCAGAGTGGAAAAACAGAAGTAAGTTCTCAACTTCCCAGAATGCATGCACGAGGTACATTAATTCCTATATATAGTACTCCAGAATGCAAAGTCCGTAACCCAGTAGAAGGTTCTCTAAGCATACTACCTGTTAGTGTACTATTTGTGGAGTGCCGGTGCGGAACGCGAACTTGTCAAATTAATTACCTAGCAAAACACTAGTTAAATCCCATCTTTTTTGTACTTCACCCACCTGTAAATACTATATCGTAATGTTGTTTTTCTCGTCAATCGCTGGACCTGCCGGTACTCCATTAAAGTTTTGCCGAGGGAGAGAATAATGCAAACCATCAATACTTTTTTTCAGTTGCCGCCAACTTCGAGCGAGACCCACTTCAAGACAACTTGCTAACTAGTAGTGCTCGGCTCACCAGATGGATGGAGTGGCCAGCAATAAGGGATCACCAAATTTGATCACAGCGGAGAATCCACCATCATGATCCATTCAGTTTTGGAATCCTGTGGTGTGTTCACTGACTGGTTATGGATGGTGTCATTGGTAGCCCTGAGTTGATCTGAGTGGCTCTCATCCGTCTGTTCTGGTTCTGGTTTTGGTTAGCTACAATATGTATCAAGGCTTGATGAAATCTCTTGCCCAAACTATACACCAATACTCCAATCTAAATCTCTTCAAATATGCGTTTTAGCACAGCTCCAAAGGCCTTGCTTTTAAGCACTGAACACTGACTGGATATGATATCGAGAGATGAATTGGTCACTCTAGTAGCTAGGTAGCGATTCTGTAAGAATATTTCCTCTATTTGAGCTGGTCTACAATTACCATGATTCAGTTGTATCACATGTTCCAGTTGAGTGCTACTTGTACAAGTAGAAGAAGAGCCAGTTTCTATTTATTATTTATGCATCTTAGAGTATTCTCCCATTGGAAGTCACGGGAGTGGACGGATCTTCATAATGATAATAGGGATGATCAAAATCACAATGCTCAGGACTACAAGATCTTGCCAAGGATACTGGTGCAGGCAAGTTGTGAGTGTGGTTTGCGGCAGAAAAGCATCGACACGTGTTGTCATGCAGGTCGAGAATGTGGTCCAAGGTTGCCGCCGGGTCTCGATATGAGACTGCAGTGAGGACCCAACATTTGATGGTCTTGTCAGCAGAAGAACTAATGAAGGTCGAGGCACATTCGGTTTCGTCTTTGCTCACAGCTGCCGTGGAAAGACCAGTGACCACGTTTTTGTGGCCTGTGTAGGTTCGTAAACATTCGCCAGAGAGCGCATCCCATGCCTTGATGGTCGTGTCGGCAGAACCAGTGAGAAAGGTCACTCGATCTATTGCGAGAACCGAATGGACGCCATCGGAATGACCATAAAAGACTCGAAGGCAGACCCCAGACTCGATTGACCAAAGCCTGGCCGTACGATCTTGGGAACCACTTAATATGGCACTCTTTGGGTCCACACAAACCATGGATAGCACAGCGCCTGTGTGTCCGATAAATTTCCGCGTAGGTTGGACAGGGTCCGTAGTTTGGTTATCTGGTTGTGTAACTGTCGCCCCAGTACCATCGGTTGTGTTCTGATTTTGAGATTCACCTTCACTTGTAGGAGCCGATATAACTTCTGGTGTTTGGTCTGTTGGCGGGCTTGGAAGAAGCGATGATGTTTCCCATAACTTCAACGTAGAGTCCGTACTAGCCGTAACGAATTTTTGGTTGTCTGCGACAAAGAGAATGGACGATACACGCTTCTCGTGCGCTTTGATTTCCTGGATGCATGATTCCCCTCCTCCCAAGGTTTCCCACAGTCGAATGACACCGGAATCATGCCCACAAAGAAAGTAATTTTGATCCTTCAGAGTCGTTGTGGCAAGACTGGAAACTCGATTGGCATCCTTCATGCCATATGTTTTGGTGCATATCCCATTGACATTCCACAGTTTCGTCGTCCCATTGTTGCATCCCGTCAAGAAAAAGTTGCCAAAGATCCTCCGTGGCCCATTGGTAGCCACCAGTCTACCAATCCAGGCCACACATGTAAATCCCTTGGACTGGGCATCATGATAGGATCTTGTACATTCATTGTCGGAAGACGGCAACGAAGATGAGGACATTCTGATATGGGATGTTGACGAAGAAGACCCTGATGACGAAACGTTCCACAATTTTGCGTAACCATCCATTCCTGTCGTCAAAAAGGGGATACGAGGTGCCATGGATTCCTCTTCCGGAAAGAAGGCTTCCGCTAGGAGAGATCGTTGGGACATTCTTCGCGATGACGATGGCATGCTCGATGTGCTGCCCAATATATTTGCGGATGCCGAATTGCGCGAGTTAGGGCCATCGATGCTGAGTTCTTGTCGATCCATCTTTTGCAGCGGAATGGCCTCTGGCAGAACAAATATTGTGGTGATTGTACTCTTGTGAGCATTTTTGATGCTCTTCTTACACCAAATCCCCGTTTCCACAACGTCATGTCGCTGATCAAAGCTCTCTGCTAGTTTAATGGCAGTATCATACAAACTAGCCAGCAAGTTGACTACGGCCCATTGGGAAAGAAACTGCCCTTCTTCGTAGTAATCTTCCACCAGAAAGGTCAAGACGATTTGTGGAACATCTTCTAACAAAACGGCACAAAACAGCAAAAACCCCATACTGATCTTGTCGATTCCAAGTCGTTTCACGCAGGGAGCCAAGATTCGCCCTTCCGTAGCCAGTGCCAAGTACACAATGGTCCCCATGATGCAAAAGATAAAGACACAAATCAAGAGTCTTTTAGGTACCAAGTATGGCAATTCACCATCGACTGGATTTGCTGCGTACTCTTGCCGGTACTCTAGGTCTTTCTTGAACGACTGATGGAAAAATACCCAATCCGCAATCAAGTCAATGTCCGATGCAATCGATGTAATAATGGCCATGGCACGAAGGGGTTTTCTTCGACGAACTGTGCCAGAAGTAGCAGCAGTGCCCCCTCCTCCTGTCATGGAACTTCGATTTCTCGACAGTCGAGTGCTATTATCGTTGTTGTTAAAGTTACTGCTTTCATCTTGATAAAACGAATCAAAGAGGATATCATCGGTATTCTTGGGTTTGACAAACCCTCGGTTTGAGGGAGCATAGTAAGCGATGATGGCGCCAACAACCATGCTTAATTTGTGGAACTGCAAGTATGTTTGGTATTGTCAGTATAGGTTCTTCTCTTGTTGTTTGAAGGTACTACTACTAGCTCTATTGGCTGGCTGTTCATGGCAGAGCAGTCTCTCCTGTTATACTCAGCTGAAGACCATGGTCGGAGAATCACTCTCTCTCTGCTTGGTTTTCTCGGAGGTCGGCATCATATTACTGACTTGAGCTCGCCCAACCGTTACACGCGAGCGGAGCCCTCGCCGCTCACATTTGTGGTTCACTACTACAGTAGCATTCACAATGATGGGCCTTCCCACTGTGGGTTCTGACGATTTAACTGTGAAATTGTTGTGATTCCTGTTGGACACCATGTCAATGGATGTCATAGCAGGACGATGCGGTAGTGTACATTGTCACTGTGTAAAATTTTATCCAATCAAAATCGTCGGAATAATCATCGGAGTGTCAATCCGACAATCGCACTCTAAATCCGATGATTTTGAAACGTCGGAATTTTCCGACTTTGTGTTTTGTGTCGTCGGAAAAGTAAGACTAACATTTCAAAATAGTCGGACGTTAAATCCGATGATCTCCGTTTTACTGTAGGAAATAACACGTGTCATTCCGATGATTGATGATCGTCGGAAAAGTATGCCGTTTGAGATTTAACAGTGACAAAAGTGTGACATTCCAATCCTAATCATCGGAGTGCCGGTCCGACGATCGGAAACCATTCCGACGTTTCTAACGGAAGTTCATAGCAAATTCGGATGATTTTTACTGGTTGGAGTGCAATTTCGCATAGCAAAACTGTGCTGCCGCATGGTCCAGATCAGGGATAGCCATTGCAGTAGCTTGTGCAAATCTTCAACATTGTGCAGGGTGTGGAGCATGCTCCACATGGCATGCATGTCTGTCAAAAATCCTGTCATATTTTTTGCTCCTCTTTCAGAAAACAAGAACAGATCCAATTGCATCCAATCTATGACACAGTGGCATCAAAAGCAGAATAACTTTGAAACTCTCTTATTTTTCCATTATTTTGGGAACTAATTTAATGTTTTTTTTAGCTAGTTTTGTAATAAAATGGTTTGCTCTCATTTGCATTTGTTGCAACAATCTCTGGTACTTTTTTGTTTTAGTTTACGACAGTGCTACTGCAAATTGATACAATAAAAACTGTAGGTAAACTAGTGTCTAACATCAAGCTAACTACTGCATGCCATTGTTGCTAGCATGCCAGTAGCAATGCAGGTCTAACATGACTCAGTTTGTTGCTGGGATCATCAAGAGGTTGCCAGTGGGTCACTGGCTATGGGAAGTCCTGTAGCATTCAATGTTTGTCGCCTTGCAATCTGCATCATTGCTCCACTGCATCAAATTCCCCTTGTCTAATTTGCAGAGGAGAAACACAAGACAGAGAAAACTGATAATTGAAATCAGTTGAAAAGAAATCCAAACTTAAGGAGCAACAAGGCTGGACAAGGGACATCTTGTTCATGCTCTAACTTTGCTGTAGTCTTTTCAAATCAAAGAAATTACGTGTGGTGAATTGTGGCTTTTCTCAGTTGTAGCTTCAGTTTTATTCAAAGCATAAATATGCACGACCCAACTCATTTGATAACCTGGAAACTTTATGCACCAAACATACTCTGAATGTCATGTCATCAATGCATCATTTAATAACAAAATGTAACTGGCGGGGCATGCAAACAAAGAAGAGATTTAATTGTATATCCACAACCATCAAAACAATGCCTTCATTAGTAAAATTTTGAGCATAAAACTATAATTAGCAAAGGAACATTAGCCTCAAAAGGCATCAATTACTTTTTGAACTCTGTGCTATAGCACAATTTCATATGCTGTGAAATGTGCTTATTATGTTACCAACAACTCGTCAACAAGGGCGCAATTGTCGGTAATTTTTGTTCGTTTGAACTAAAGTTTCCAACTACAATGTTTCACCAAAGTAATTGCTTGTGCACATCACAAAAAAGAAACTTATAAGAAATTAAACTGAGGAAAATTTGATCGAAAACTGATCGAATCCTCACAAAATCAACTACTCGTTTCTGGCTTTTCACTACCACAATTCGTAGAATTGCACACAATTAGCCTTCTTCGACGTGTCATAATGACCAGCTGCTTTTATCCAAAGCCACTAAAATTGTCGACGTTGTCTATTGTTTGCACCCGAGGAACTAAGTGGAATGCTACAGGGCATAGCACTTAGTGCACAACTTCACAAAAAGATCGCAGAAGGGCTTTTGGTACATGACGTAAGCCGACTTTCTGACGAGCTTGGGTCTGAAACATAGATTTTACCATCGTGAATCAGGTCGAATCACGGGCGAAATCGTACATCTCTCAATTATTCATTGCATTTTGATGAGAAAGAAGCCATGCTGCTACTAGCAGCTCTGCTAGTAGCAGTTCTTAGCAATTAGTGGTTGGTGCTTCAACAAGTTGTCGCCAGAGAGGTGCGCACATGGAGCACGCATAAATGACCTCCAAAATTACCCAGATTTAAAAAGTGGTGACCTTTTTACGACTTTTGGTCGGGGAAAGGGTAACATTTGACCGTGATGACCTAAATCGCCAGAAAATGGTCGCGACCAAAAAGGTCGCCGACCAAGGTCAGATGTGACTAAGGTTGGGGCTAATTGCCATGTTTTGGTATCTTTTGGCTCATTTTGTAACAGCTGTCAACACATGTCTTATATCTGCTAACAATGTTATTTTCAGTTCACTGTTAGCAAACAAAATGCATTTGACACAGAATGCAAGTTAAGGGCATGATGTTGTGTTCTAATTGGCAATGGTGTTTGTTTGTCACTTCACTGCTAGCATGAAAAGCAGACATTCAGAGTGAGTCTTGTCAACACAATTCTGCCTTGTGATCACACAATCATGCTAAACAGCAATGTGTGACTGATTAACAATAAACTGTTGGCATTGTTTTTAACATCATTGCTTGGAAAACAAACAGGAAATGAACTTGTTGTTGTTGTTTGTCTTCACGGTGCTTTCAGTTAGGCATCAGCTAGGCAAACATGGCACCTATCAACATCTGTGATTACTTTTTATGTTTGGCTAGCTCCTTCAACATTGATTGACTCATCAGTGTTTGGGCTAGTAGTCTGCTTTGCTAGAGCACACCGATGAAATCGGAGTTTGTGTCTGCATGCACCATCGATTTGGTTCTTAGAATTGATAAGTAGCTTTGGATGGGATCTGCAGTGGGTTGTTTGGAATAACCGTTCTTTTTGTTGATTGTTAATGTTGCAACAGAAAATCATTGCTACTGTGTAAATGCAGATCACAGCAACAACGTGCAACAGTGATTATCAAGCTAAATAGTCACTTAACATGGTTGTTCAGTGCTAGCTGCATAATCAACACTTGAAACATCCAATGTGCTGTGTTATGTCTGTGTTCTTAAATTTGGGCAATCTCATCTTAAAGCTATCCCAGAAAGACGGAAGTAGAAACCCCCCAAAATAACAGCTTCTCTTTTGACATGTGTGTGTGTGTCTGTGGGTGTGTGGGGTAAATCATTTTTCAGCAGTTTTCCCAGTGTGCTTTTTCTGTAGCAAGAAAAAAACCTCCAAAGGACGAGAATGCAATGAAGAGAGGCTGTGTGATAAAGTGCCTTTTAAGCTTACATCTGGCCACTTAATTTTCCAAGATTTTCATTGGAAAATTGATGGTAATCTGCATTGTCAAATGACAAAGCTATGTGATTGACTTCATTTTCCAAGACATTTTGTGGGTTGTCAAATTGATAAATAAAAGGCTATGTGACTGAGCATCATCCAGATAAAAACAAATTTAAATGTGCTGTCTCTTTCTGCAAAATGTCTGGCAAGAGAAATTGCAAAATGCCGCATGAACACGAGAGCAGTGAAGCTGGTGAAGCTGCAGTTCCACAGTTACAAAGCAGGCTGCAGGCATAACCTACCTGCAAGCATGCACACACACATGCTTGTGATCAAGAAAGTTTCTAAAGCAATGCAATGTTCTTGGAACTAAGAAAGTGTGACTAGCTAGCATAGTCTTAGCACTAAGAAATTCTTAGTCACTTCCTGCACGATCACAACAAGAGCACCATTGTCTTTCCTTGTACTGAGAAAGAATTACCAAGAATGTGTTATTCAGACTTTCTTGCTAATCCTGCACAATGGTTTTCTGGCAATTAATTAAGTCATCTGCAGAAACACTTTACAGCCCAGCCAGCATGCTCTACTGTAACAAGTGCTCTACTAGCTAGTAAACACAGTTTACCCTTAGATGCTGAGTGCAGGCAACCTAAATCAAAACACTACGTTTCCGAAGAAATTCTTTTCAGCCATGGGCACACGTAGTTGCTCCTATGCGTTTTTGTCTATCATTCTAGCTACACTAGTTTTAGCCTACAAATTACTTCTTTAATTATGATTTTGTTCGGCCTCGTGCGCAATTTCTTTTAGAGCTCGTGCACTCTCTGCTCCTGTCGCGTCTACAAGTTGAGCAAAGAGGCCGTTACGCGAAAGCAATTCCACTGGGGTCCCCACTTCAGCTGCTCTCCCAGCATCCATGACAAGAATCATGTCATAGTCCATGATAGTATTGAGGCTTCATTGAGGGGCGTTGGAAGTTGAACATTCATTTTACGTTAGCGTGAAACGCCGTGCAGTCAAAAGAATGATGGAGACAATAAGACAGTGGGTAGAGCTTACCGATGCGCAACAGTGAGGAGAGTTGTATCTGCAAATTTGGTTCGCAGCATCTGCTGTACAAAAGCATCCGTCTCGCCATCGATACTGGCTGGTGGGTGTGTGAGTGAGAGGTCCAATTCATTTGCCACGGCATCCGAATGACGCTAAAATCTGCTTACCTGTAGCTTCATCAAGGACCAGCAAACGAGGTCGACTTATGATGGCACGAGCAAGATTGAGCAGCTGACGCTCGCCAACGCTAAAGTTAGAACCACCCTCTTCGAGCTTGGTGTCGAGAACGCCATTGTCATCCATCGAAGATGCCATGCGAACGTCTACAAGGGCTGCCAGGACTTGGCTATCATCACAACTACCGAATGGATCAAGACACTCGCGCACAGTGGTACCGGCAAGAAAGGGGTTTTGTGGTATGATCGACATTCCACCAGGTCTCCCGCGAACATCGGCCAGGCCTAATTTACCAAGGTCCACGCCATCTAGCAGAATGTGCCCAGATTCAATTTCTACTAGACGAAATAGTGCGGCTGTCAGAGAGCTTTTACCTGTTTTGTGGGCCGCATAAATTTTGAGACAAAGGCGAAGTCACTACAATCACAGCTCAAGCAAATGCCCGTCTACTTGCTCACCTGCTCCTGTTCTACCAACTATACCGCATCTTTTCTTTGGCGGAATATTGAAAGAGAGACCTGCCAGAGACAAAGGAAGCCCTTCTCTATACCTCATGGCGACGCCTTGAAATTCGAGAGCACCATGCTCAGGCCAGTGCGAGGAAGGCTTTTCCTTTTCTTCCGTCTTCACATCCTTTTCTTGTGGCAGCCGCGACATGGCGTCGACCCGTTCAATGGCAGTAATGGCAGCTTCTGCTTCCGAGAAGCTATCAACAAGGAACCCCAGGGTGATCGTGAAATTGCTACTCCAGATGATCAACAAGGCAACAATTCCAGGTTCAAGGGCGATCACACCATTCAGGGAAACCACTAGGATGGTCGCGAGCATGACTATCGCAGATCCTAGCATCTCGATTCGAACCCCCAACCAACGCTGGGCTGAAATGAAATTCAGTAAAGCTCCACCACTTGAGTCAGTGGCACCAAAGAACTTTTTGATAAATCTGTCTTGCTGCTGAAATACTCTAATTGTCGCATTCCCTTCAAGAGCTGCACAGCCAAAGCACAAATTGTGACTTCGTGAGTACACCGTAGCATCAATAACAAACGTAACAAACACGAGCCATCGGCTATGGTACCTTCTACAAGCATTGCCTGTATGGGAGATCTAGCTGCAGCATCCAGCCTCTGTAAGTCAGCACCCGACTTTCTGTAATGAAGCATTAGCCTCCAGTAAAAGATTGTTATAGGAACAACACCACATAGCATCCAGGGAAGAATTACGGACATGACAATAATAGAAGTTACGCCCCATCCCAAAGCAATCATTAAGACCGACATAGCCTCTGTCAGAGTCATATCAACAACTTCCATGTCATAGGTGAACCTGTTCAAAACTCTTCCCATGGGCGTTGTTTCTGTAGGGCAATATAAAAAGAGAATTACATTGTATACCTGATGAGAAATGATTCAAGACTCTTCCAGACAGCTGCCCGACAAAACTTTCAACAAGGTTTTCCGTACCAAAATATGACATGGGGCATCTCAACACTCGAGTAAGCATCGATAAAAATACCCGCCTTGCTGCGCGAGATCCACCGGTCACGACCCACTCGCTCCGGCAAATTGTTGCGATCACAGAGGCCACCACGAGCAACGCGAAAACGAAAACATACTTTCCCTGCGCAGAGAAACCGTCAGATTGTGGCGCAAACTCCACACCAAAAACGTAAATCGTGTCGTAAGCACCCTCTGTCCACCGCGCGATCCAATATTCCACAGCCACGTATGTAAATCGATCGATTGTCATAAAGAATACATGCCCAAGAATAAAAGGGAGACCGCCGGCATGTTTGAACCACACCAGCCAAGTTGACAAGCTTGACAAACCATGCTCTCGTTCCTCCTCAGTCATAATCTTTTTGCCTGATAGGAGCGCGGATGCCCTGGCACCAACTTTAAAGCTTTTGCGGCCTTCCAACCCCTCCCCAGATCCAGATGGATTCCAATCGTTGCTGTCCTCCTGAACGGAACTACGAATGTGATCGATAGCATCAATAGTCTTGTCTTCCAGCAACTCCTTCCATGTACCTGAGAATTGTACACGGCCTCCCGAAACAAACATTATTCTGTCTACCTGGCTCAAGAAATGAGCCGCGTGCGTCACCAAAATGGTAGCTGAACCCGATAGCAGTGACTTGAGATTCTCAAAAATTATCTTCGAGGTTCCAGCATCCAGTGCCGACAAAGGGTCTGGAGCGAACAGGGAGAGGTTAGAAGATGAAACATCAGATTTCAGCGAAGCACGAAAATTTAAAGTTTTACGTGCGTCCACAAGCCACGCAAAAATGCCTAAACTGGACATACCATCAAGCAATACAATGTCTGGAGCTGAATACACAGCCCGAGCCAAGGACACTCTTTGCTGTTGGCCTGCATTCACCGGAAGAGCAATGCGGAAATTGTTAAACTTCAAGAATTGTATGCAAGCAGAAAACTGTCCCATGAGATCTTACCACCCGAAAGAGTTACTCCTCGCTCTCCTATTTCTGTGAGATCGCCAGCTTTCCCCAACAACTCCACATCGTGCCAGAGACAGCATGCCTCAAGCACTTTCTCATAACGTTCCAGTTCAAAGGGTTGACCAAATAAAACGTTTTCTCGTAGCGTAGTGTTCATTATAAAAGCAGTTTGGCTCACATAGGCAACCTTGCCTTTTAAAGATATTGTGGCCCCAGGTACCGCGAGAACTTCGGATATGAGACCATTAATGATTGTGCTTTTTCCACTTCCCACAGCTCCCACCAAGGCAAGCATCTCTCCTTTGCGAAGGGAGAACTCCACACCGGACACTTGGAACCCGCTTTCCTTTTGCGAAGCTCTCGACGAACCATTACTAATGAAGGGAGAGGACAAGGCAGGATCTAAAAGCGACGTTTGCGCTCCAATTCGAAAGGCTGCGTTCTTGACGGTCACAACTGGTTGTGGTTCGGCGTCTCCTGTATCATCACCACCGGCGCCTACGAGATGCGAATTGTTGTGGTTGCTGTCATTGTTGTTCTTTGTCTCTTCTTCTTCTCCTTCTTTGCTTCGTACTTCTCGCTCCAAAAAGTCGGCAATCCGATCGATCGAAGTTAATGCTTGCGCCAATCGACCCAACAGTCTTCCAAAGTAATTGATGGGAAAGCGCAAAGCATTAAACAGCAAGAGCACCGTAAAGGTTTCGGCCGCTGTCAAAATATGACTTTCATTGGAAAAGACATAAACGATAAAGGTAGCTGCCGCCGCCAAGGAAGGTGAAATCACCGTGACGACCAACGACAGGGCCCATACAAAGAGTTCTTTTTGAAGCTTTCCTACTTCCTTGTGACGGGCATCTTCGACACGTTGCTGATAGTTTTCCTCGTAGTGATTCAATTTTGTCACCTTGATCTGTATCAAAAGTTAAACATCGAGTCATACATCAACACATGAGAATGAGGGAACACATTCAATCCCTTTTCTCGGCCAACACGAGAGCTCTTCTGTTGCACTTGACAGTAACTTACTCCTTGAATCATGGCATTGCTAATTTCCACACGTTTGTCCGTCAACTTGATGCGTTCTTGTCGAATGGAAAGCATGGCGGACGCAACTCGTTCCACAATGGGTACCATGCACAAGAGCACCACGACACCAATTAACGTGGTAGGTCCCAGTACGATATAAAGACAAATCGTGACCAAGACAATCGATAAGGGCATGGCCCAAATCAAATGAGCTTCTTGGGTCACTTCAAATAATTTTTGCGTATCAATGGCGACCATATTGGTCACTTCCCCCGAGGCCAATCCTTGTCGTCCTTCACAACTCAACTGGAGCACGCGACTGTAAATGACACTGACAATCGTCGATCGTAAGACAATTCCACTTTGCGTAGCCAAATATCGATGTCGATGATTGGCCAAGGCATTTAAACTGAGGGCGACAAACAATCCCATGACGTAGGGCCAGGCCTTGTCGAAAATGGATTGGGCAGGATATTCTTCCAATAAGCGCAAGATTTCCCGCACCAACAAGGGAATGCCCACTTGACAAAGCACCGTCATCAATTCATACACGCCAGCCGGAAGAAAGGTAGGCGCGGCCAAGTGCCATAATGTTCGCAAGAGACGTCCATTTCGTTTCGTTTTCCCCTTGCTGGCAGTAGTAGGAGTAGTAGGAGTAGGAGTAGTAGGAGTAGTAGTGGATGGTTTGTGATGGATCGCATCTTGCGCATACAATCGTTCAAATTTGGCTTCCAAAAAGGACGATTCGAACGTGGTGGGAACCCGAAACAAATCGTCTTCGGACAAGTGCGTTCCATCTTCCAAGGTTTGTTGACTACCCTTGTGCAGCAAGGGATTCATGTACGAATACGTGAGTCGCGTCCACCATGCGGCGGCGGCACCGAGATTCCAACCCGCACGTGTATGACTGCTTTGTTCTTCGGGCCAAGGATGATGATGTGGGACGGGTTTTTCGTGGGCTTGCAGAGTTTGTTCCAAGAGTTCCAGGTGACGGTGATGGTCATTATCCTCTTCTTCTGGAGGATCATCATTATTATGGTTCGTGGTCATCATGGTAGTAGGAGCATCAGTGTCAGTATTAACGTCATCATTATCCGTTTTGCACATGCTGTTCCCTCTTTTTCTTCTTCACGGTTCAAGAAAAATGAGAAAGTAGGTGCATATATTTATTTAGATGCTGCTAATATAACGAGCTAGTAGCAATTGTAAAACTGCAATATCTTGCTTGTTGTTGCACGGTTCGAATAAATGATGCAGTTAGTGCAGGTTTGCTGGTTGGTCTAAGTCTAATCCCATCCGATTACACTTCACCCCGATGAGTGCTTAACAATAAGAAGGCCTTTCATTCATCTCCAACGAGTTATCTCTAGTAAAAATAAAAATAGCAATCGCCGTGTGTTTGAGTGAGTCGGCGAGGTGGTGGCACGAAGCAAATAGAACACGTTGGAATCAATCAACAACGTGCTTGAGAAGTCGAAGGAAAAGGCCAAACATGTTCACCCTCTTAAATATAGAGCAAGTGTGCGTTTGAAGATTATCATCCCATGTTAGTTACATCGCCGCGCCATGGCACGAACCTCGGTAGCAAGTTCTTCAACATGGATTCAACTGCATGGGGTATCGTTGATACGCATCGCCCGATTCCACTGATTGACTGCTTGTGGTTGTTGTATTGTACCTGCCGATGATTGGCCATCGGATATCTACTATCCTCTACTAGCTAGCTAGCTAGCTCGTACCTACTACACACTTAGAGATTCATTGGTTGTCAAACCTTGGCCACTGTGCTAGTATATTCGGGCGCTCTCTACTGGGGGCTGCTCCACTGCACTGACAGGCACTAGCCAATTGATGCGCATGTCCTACATGGAACGAGTTGGAACCATCATGAGATCACTCCTACAGCTCCTCCTCCTTGTGCTCAACACTTGCAGCAGTGCTTTTGTTCCTATTTCCACAACCACACGCCACAGCAGCAGGAGTCTTCAAAATTACCAAGCTTTGCGTCAATCCAAACGACCTTTTACACACGAAGATATTATATGGAAGATTCGACCTCCCCCCACGGCGACTCTCAAGGAAAAAATCAAATGGAAATGGACGGCCAATTTTCTTCGTTGGGATTGTTTGGTCCGTCGTCAAAGACCACCGACCGTGCTGTGTCCCAATAATTTTCCAATGATAATCTTGGAAGCACACTCTCGCGCCGAAAACCAAAAAATGGGACGCTTTGGTATTACGTGCGTACGAGGTCCGAGTGCTCCGCCAATTGGAGAGACGGTCCAACAGTTGTACAACATTGATGCGGCAATGGCACCCACCTTGGGCATTGCGGCTATTATTTACATGGTCGTGGAACCCCCCGAATTTCGGGGTCGCGACGTGGGAAAATTAGCTTTGGAAGTCATCTCCTTGATTCATGCCAAGGCCAATGCCGATTTTACCATTTTAGTGGCCGATGATAAAAGCGGCGATGCCAAAACGTTGGTAAAATGGTACGAACAACAAGGATTTGCCCAAGCACCATTGTTGCAAGACATGATGGGAAGTCCCAAGGAAGAATTTGGGGTCAGTATGATTGCTCCCACCAATGGAAGCATACCGTCCGAGCATTTACGGATTGTGTGGTGGTAGCTTTGAAAAGCCAGGGTTCCATTGATGGGGTTGTAATACTTGTCGTTGGCTGAAAGAGGAGGCTTTCCTTGGAGTCCGCGCTCAAGGTTGCAGAGAAAAGCCGCCGCCACGGCCCGCTGAATCTTCCATTCCAGTGGGACTTTATCCCTGCGATCGCTTGCCCGACAAAGTGGCCCGTGGACTTCAATGGCGTGCGTTTTGTCGCGGTTCATGTACAAAATAATTTGGCCATTTAATGCGCTGTGAACTTGTTTGAACATTGGAAAATCTTTTGTGAGAAACTCGTGAACCGTCTTGTAGCCTGTGCCGTTCATGACGAGTTTGTTCGTGTCCAAGAGTACCCTCCGTTTTCGGTGGGCAAGTAATTTTCGAACGATCATTCGGATGTGGTCCCTACCCTCAACCTTGTGCATTGCCGTGTATTCTTTTGTTGAGAACATTTCTTTCGTTGTTTTGGCATCGCGAATGGCTGGAAACGGAATCGGATCGGACATTTTCTCCTCGTTGCCCTCACCCAAGATGCACTGCGTCAGCGTGATCTTGCTTGAGTGTACGGCATTATGCCCGGGTTTCGAAGATCCAACGGCGTGCAAGTACGGATCGTCGGACTGCGCAATCACAGACATGGCTTCCAAGATTGGAATGCTTTCCTGCTCGGCAATATCGTAGAGCTTTTCACATACGTTTTCTTTGAACATGAGAAATTCCATAACGCGCCCTTTCATCTTCTTGAGATACTGAAAACCACTTTCGACCATTTGGCAAATCCACTCTCCTTCTCCACCAAGTCGATCGCCTTGTTCTTCGCGCATAAGTTCGATCCACAAATGTTGGAACGGATGCAGGGAAGTATCATCGTGCAAGGCCTGTAGGATTTGTTGGTATGTTTCGCGTAACTGATCGTCGACTTCTTCACCAATGTTGCCGAGATCCACCATTTCTCGGTACTGGCTTGGATGTAGGCCCTCCTCCGCTACGTATATCGCCTCTCTGTTGACGTGGCTGCTTGTCGATCCAATTTTGTCAAGTTCCTCCTCGCCCTTCGTGCGTTTCTTGCCCTTCGTGCGTTTCTTGCGTTTCTTGCCCCTTTTGCCTTTCCTGCGTTTCTGGCCTTTCTTGTCTTTCACGATGCCGTACACGCCTCTGGCTCGTCTGGATTTCTTCTTCTTCAATCCCTTGGCCAAGGGATTATTGTAAAAATTATTATCGATGAGAATCGCTGCTTGTTTGATGCACAGAAGATTTGGCAATTTTCCTGGCCTTGCGTCGCGCACCAATTGGCATGATTAACTTTGTCCAGAATTCCTTCTCCTCATTCGATTGATGCTTCCAGTCGTCGTCTTCTTCGTCGTCTTCATAGTCTTTGTCTTTTTGGTCTTTTGGTTCGTTTTCTAATTCTTCCTCCAAAGACGAAGAATCGGAGAAGGAATACACAGATTCTGTGTCCGATCCGACATTGTCTCCTTCCTCCGATGCTTTGTCTTCCTCTTCTTCCTCCGATGCTTCGTTGTCGTCATGTTCATCGTCTTCGGATTCAGTCTCCGATTCCTCGTCTTCTAGATTTTCCTCCTCCAAGTCTTCGGATTCGGATTCTGTCTCCGATCCGTCATTGTTTTCTTCGCCCCATGCTTCGTCATTGTCTTCGTCATTGTCTTCTTCTTCGTCTTCCTCCAACTCCATCTCCGTTCCTTCGTCGTCTTCCTTGTACCACTCGAAATTCGCTTCGTTTGTACGCTTTCGACCTTTCGCGACAGGCCCATGGTGGATGGGAGCCGAGTCACGTTGAGTGGAAAGCTTGACGGTGCTCATGGCGTACGCAAAATTCGTCGGATCGAAGTGTGTTTGCCTGGCGTATTTTTGACGTTCGTCGACTCGACTCGACGATTCGCGCTTCGCGCTTCCGTAATCGCGAGAGTCGTTGTCGGGAATCGCAAGAGTCTTTGTATAGAAGGAGCGAGTCCTTGGTGCAATTCCTTCAGCTCGGTCTTGTTTTGTAGAGGATGGATGCTTGTGATGGCTTGCCTGTGCTGTACGGCGTATATAAAGCGTACCACTACCGTACTACCAGTAGTGCTACTACAGTACTAGCTAATAGTCATTTGTTTTTTCGAAAAAGTCACGCGCGAAAAAGGCGAAAACGAGAAGCGCGAGAAAACGATTTGAGGACGCACATGCTCTCGTGACGAACGAACACAACGGGTTTTTCACATGGTCTGGGTAAAAATGAAGATAAAAAGGGGGTCCATAAATATGGGTAAGTGCAAAATGCAATCCCAAACATCAGAAGGATTCCAATCTTCGCATTCAAAGAGCAATGAACAATGTGCTCAAGAAGAAAAAAAAAGAAAAAAGCAAAAAGCAAAACACTTTTGCCCGTCTTTTCACATAATCTGGGCAAAAATGAAAGAAAAAAACAGCCCTGTGTCCACCAGAAGAGGAAAAAGCTAAAGCGACATTGGTAGGATTCGAACCTACGCGCTCAAAGAGCAATGGATTAGCAATCCATCGCCTTAACCACTCGGCCACAATGTCATGTCCGTTATGCCATTTTGTAAGTATAACAATGTGAGTAGACGGTTTTTGCACCTCAGCGATACCATGTGTCAAAGGAAGCGCAGTTCAGTTGTCCCAAAAGGAGTATGAAATTGCAGCTTCTAATGTAGAGTATGACCGGGCCCAATTGCTAGCTAGCTAGGATGCAATTAAACTCTCTATCCTTTACAACGCCTTAACTGTTTCTCAGCCATATTCATCATCTTCGTGACGAATCCAACAAAAAGAATTGCTTGGCTCTTGGGGAATTGCTCAGCGATGGCTTCACCTACGTTGTGTGAGCTTGCTTCTGATCCGTTGGCACCTACAAGAAAGTATTTCACGTTTGGGGACATTGCTTTTGCTTTCACTTTACTTTGCAAACTAGTTTTGCACTGCATGCCACCTGCTGTTTCTAGAACACTATGTAAAAGCTACAGACAATAGTCTAGTTGTCAACTTGGATGGCTTTCTACTTTTTATTCCTCCTAATCCCGGGACAATTGAATCATCCAATCCAGCACTGTGTGCATCCAAAAGGAGTGTCTCCTTCATCCTTCCTTGCGTCCCTTGTCTTTTTGTTTATGGATTCCTCAACATGTATCCAAAATTGTTCCACCGATCGCTAAATCATCCCACCAAAATCAAGATATCATGCTTGTACTACATGCAGTAGAGAGCCATGCCGTTGAAGCCAAAAAACAGCTTTCGCATTCTTCCTAACTGACTACTAGTAGTTTCTGAGCCATGGATTCATGCTTTCTTCAAGCGATTCATTGGTTATTCGTCAGGCTCGATCAATTATTAGCCAAGCAACCTCTTCTGGCACGCACAGTTTGGAGAACCAATATAAAAAAATGGTGGCGTTGTTCAAGACTGGCAAGGGCGCCAAGGATACAAGACTCCAAGCGACACGGTACAAACGGTTCATGAAGAAACACGTCGTCAAAGACTCACCACTCGAGAAAAGCCTTAAGCGGCTTCGTAAGAAGTTGCGCCACAACGGAGGCAACCAGGCCAAAGGCAAGGGCAAAGCGAAGACAAAGGGTGAAGTTGCCGAGAATGATACCATAATGGATGCCCTTGTCGAGACTCATGGACCGACTGCGAGTGGCTTGCCAGGTCCGAAATTTTGGCTTCGATGGGAGAAGAACTCTACGAAACCGGAGCCCAACACAAGATCCGTCTGTGGAAAAGAGACCTTTCCGGGCGGTCATTTCGTTTTTGAAGCCATGCCTTTCATGTCGGTTCGGGAACGATTCAAGGAGCCAAAATATAAAAAAGGTACCACAGCAGTAAAGGCAAAGCATTACCCTCATTTGTCAATCCAGGCAGTCAAGGGAGGGAATCATTCAATCAACGTGTTGCCCCCAAACAAGAAAGGCAAACAAAGGTGCGTTCTTGCCCGAATTCATCTCATTGACGAATCGAACAAGGAGAATTGGGTAAACGAAAATGACATAAAGCAGTGCATGTGCGACTGACTGGATGCACCTCGGCGACGAATCCAACAAAGAGAATTGAATTCGGGTTAGAACCTAAACAAAAATAAACACATGCTGAATTACTAAACGAATCATTCAGCAAAATAAAGCTTAAACTGCGCCCATAAACTACAATTTGGGCTTCCCCAATCCTTCGACTGTGGGTGCTGTTGGTCTAGCTAGCAGTGCCATGTTCGAATCCCAAAAAATGGGCTACTACAAACGACACAACCATGCTGCTAGTAGAAGTAGCAGTGGCATGTTTTCATAGAGAACGTCAACTGAAAGACGCATGCTGGACTCACTAGCTAGCGTCATGCGACGAACCACAATGCCGCGATGCATGGTCAAGATGATGCTATCCTGCTACTAGCTAGGCTAGTCTACTGGTACGTACTATCCTGCTACAGTACCGGTACTACATGAACCTGACTGTTGGGAAGTTGTCAATAGGAAAGAGCAAAAAGTGCTTTGCAACGAATGAGCCCACAGACCGGATCGAACGATCGACCTCCTCATTACGAATGAGGTGCTCTAACCGACTGAGCTATGTGGGCGACTAGTACTGTGGCAGTCAAAAAAATTAATTACAACCAACGAACGTGTTGTCAAAACGCACACAAACAACGTGTCTTTGCTGTTTTGATTATTTGTCTCGTTCCTCCACCATCATCATGATAGATGCATGCGCATTGGCTTCAACCATCACATGCATACTATGAAGTACCGCAAACCTAACCACAATTCCACACACAACGTAACAACCTGCTCCTAATACATGTACCAGTGCAACATAACTAACTACTTGTAGTCGCTAGCAACTACATGTTTCATTTACAATCATACTTCTAGTACTAACTGCATGGCATGCTATCATCTAATAATAAATTCACACTCAGACTCATAATACAAATATATCTTGCCGCAAGCTTGTCATCGTCGTTGTCGTTATGCCCTCATCGATATCGTCACTTTGAGTCTTCTTCTTCATTATCATCATGGCCATCATCCTCCAAGAGAACCCCAACGCGTCTGAATGTGATTTACAACAATAATGATGATGAGGATGAAGATACACGTACCCCTACAAATCCTCCTCCTCCTCCCAGAAAAAGAACTCCCGCCACCCGTAGCATTGTTCCAGCGGGAGAGGAAGCTCTTCATTCGGCTCGCATGGCACGGAGCATTCGACGATTTCGAACCAACCGTGGATTGGTCAAGGATCATCACGACTTTAGCTCTACTACTATTGGGGATGTTGTGGATGACGATGACGATGATGATGACCATACGAGCAGCCTTTTGAAGGTTCGCAGCAACATGCCTCTTTTGACCAAGCGAGAAACGCCCATCCAACATCGGAAACGAAAGGTCGTGGGAAACAGGCAAATCCCCAAAACCACGGGTCCTACAACTACAACTCATGATACCGGTACTAGTAGTGGTGGTGGTGGTAACAGGCTGTTGCAGCGGAGGAATACCAATCGATGGAATCCTTCCGTGAATTATGGAACGCGTGAACCAACCTCCGATCCATCATCCAAAGTGAGAGGAACATCCTCAAAAGATGATGGGACCAATCAACCGACGACGAGAGCCGACAAGACGACATTGTTGTTGAGGCGGTCCAATGGGATCGATTTACCCTATGAACCTACATTCAAGGCCTTGCAAGTGTATCACTCCAAACACAGTGACTTGGTCATGCCTCGAAGGTACGCGGTTCCCAAACATCAAGGTACGTTACTACTGTAGTAGTTAGTGAGTCCGTCGATATAAAAAGAATGCACATTGTTGGATCTTGGAGCTGGATCAAGTCTTTTCCTTTATATTGTTGTTTATGCTGTCATCTATTTTTGATTTCAATGGTCTCACTTTCCACTACGGCAACGCTACTTGACATACCATCTATATCTATATCTATCTATTATAATAGGATATCCACGCGAATGGGAGGGAGTGGATTTGGCCAGCACAGTGTATGATATGAAATGGTGGCAGACACACATCAAACAAAAACCAGACCGCGTCGAAGAGCTCAACAAAATGGGCTTTCTATGGACCCGTCTTCAACCAGAATGGAATTTAGTCTTGGAAGCCTTGATTACGTACTCGTCGTTACACGGAGATGTCATGGTACCAGGCAAATTTGTGGTTCCCTACCATGACGACAATTGGCCCAAGGCCACGTGGGGCATTGCTCTGGGGAATTGTGTGTTTCGCATTCGACATCGCAATGATTTTTTACGGACCAGCACCAATGCGGCCGACTCGAGACGGGAACAATTGGACGGATTGGGCTTTGTGTGGGATGTCCAAGAGTACCGCTTCCAAAAATTCTATGAGGTACTGAAACGCTTTGCTCGACTCGAAGGGCATCATCAAGACGCAACATCAAGACAACAACAATTGCAGTTCCCAGGACGGAATACAGCCCTCAGGGTTCCTTCTACCTTTGTGGTGCCCAAGACAGAGGCCTGGCCCGAAGAAATGTGGGGGTATCCTCTGGGAGCCAAATGTACAGCCATTCGACAAAAAAAGCTTTATGTTAAGAATAATCCTAGGCGGCAGCAATTGCTCGAGAGTCTGAGGTTTCAATGGAACGGGAATGCCAGTCTTGGGTGGCTCGAGGTGGTCCATGCGGCGGCCATTTATTCCAAAATGCACCAACGCAATCTGGACGTTCCCATTGATTTTGTGGTGCCTCCACCTCCAAGCGATGCCGATCCCACGCTGCGCGTCGATACCTGCACGGCTGTCGATGAAAGAGAGGATGTTTGGCCATGGCCAGGTACGTGCAGTACAGTTGGTGCTGTTTTGGTGCTGTTTTGTGAATGTTGGTATTCATGTGATCTTTGACGTTATTCTTCTCGTGGTTTGATCTGACTTTTTCTGATTGGATGGAATGTTGATGCAGAATATCTCTGGGGTTTACCACTTGGTCAGCGCCTCAAAGATGTCCGGCTCAAGGGTGCATACATCAAAAACAAAAACGGGGAAGCACGGCGCAGGCAACTCGATGCGTTGGGATTCAACTGGAAACCCAAACGAGGTCGACCAAGAAAGACCAAAGTATGAAGCACTTTTTTGTAACCATGCAAGAAGGCAAAACGAAGGGTTGGGAATTTTACATGTACCCCCGACCCCTTCCTCTTCCACGAGCAAGGGATGGAAAGATCTCGGACATGTTGCCTGAGCCAGCGTCCTTGGATTTTTCACTCAAGGAAAAGTCCACTCCGGGTAAGGATGATTTCGACGACACAGACGAGGTCTTGGCTCTCTTTGGTGGCGGCTGCGTCGATCGTTTCGGCTGCCTCTCCTTGTCTCGACCAGAACTACTGCTGTTCGCACGTGAAGAACCTTGTTGTTCGACTTTATCGGCTGCCAATTTGGTTAGTAGAAACGTAAAGAAAGCGCTGGGGTTATCCATGGTTCGCCCATTCTTTTCAATGTATTGTTTGATGGCCGTGTCGACTAGACTGGCAGTATAGCGTTTGCAAAGGGCCACCGCCCCTTCGTCCAGTTCTCCGTCTTTGAGCTCCCCCGTTTTGATGTATTCTGCGAGAATGGAATCCACCACCTTGGACAAATATTGTTCCTGTTCTTCTCGAAACTTTTTGATTTTGGACTGGCGAGCTTCTTTGTTTCTGGCTCCAGCACTTCGTTCAATGTTCAAACGACGACCTTCCAACAGGCCGTGGTGCAATTTGAGACATGCATACATCAATTCGGGGGTTTCCAATTCGACAAATGCCATGCCTCGAGATTTTTTGGTTTTGGGATCGGTCAACAATCGAACTTTGACATTCTCCTTGGTGACTTTGTGATCGTCTTCTTTCAATTCTTTTCGGATATGCTCATGAAGCGTTTCTTTGGTGGTTGTAAAATTCAATTGACCGACAAAGAGAATATAGGGAGTGCCCTTGGTTTGTTTGTTGTTGGCGTCACCTGTCGTGTCTTTCTTGTTGTCGGCGCTATTCTTTTTGGATGCGCTCTTTTGTTCCATTTCATTCAACAGCTCTTGATTTTCTTCATACCATTTTTGCATTTCCTCCACCGTGCAGCCTGCTGCTTCGGCGGCAATGGCTTCTGCTTTTCGTTTGTGTGAGCGTCGTTCTTTGGCACGTAAACTTTCGTCGTTTAGAATCGTTTCCAGCTCCTTTTTCAGCGTTAAAGCTTGTTTTGCTATTTTTTGCTGCTCCTTGTCAAGTGGTGGATCAAAAGACGAATCCGCTTCCTCCTCCTCATCGTCAACATCATCATTGTCGTCAGCTGTGGCTGGCGCCCCTCCTTCCTCTGGGACATCGTCATCATTATCATCCTCCTCATTATTATTGTCGATGGGGCTTTCCTCCTTTGGTGGTGGGGCGGTGTAGGCTTCCCCGCGGGTTTCTGCGCGCTTCATCATGCGCTTGATCTGAGCGTTTGACTTCTTTTTTGTCATGGTTGAATTGTCAATATTATTTCGTATATTCTCTTGGATGCTTTTTGCTGTAACAGTGTCTATCTTGTCTATGGTCGGAAATTAGTTTGAGCATACAACGTGCACGTAGCATGAAGAACAAAATGGGGAAGATACATCACGGAAAAGAGGAAGGCGAAAAAATGAGTGGCAAAAAGCAGTCGACTGGCGACGGGCAGGCTTACGAAGACGCACATGTAACGCACAAACCTACCGTTTGGCCAGTTTTGAGCTCCAGTTTCTTTCTATTTCGATCGATAGTCTTCTTTTTTTTCACGATTCATGCCGTTAAAGTTGTGTGGGATCAGTACGTGAGAAGGGCTAGGGTTAAAACACCAGTTAGTTACAACGTTGAAACGTGAACCCATGCTCGTTGATTTGTTGACGTTGCTTGGGCTCTCCTTCTCTCTCATCATCCTTCCATCAGGAGGGGCGGTTTCTGGTAGGATTTCTACACAAGCTCCCTGCCCCCCCC
>ENA-ORBV01005456-ORBV01005456.1-microbial-mat-metagenome-genome-assembly--contig:-NODE-5456-length-23397-cov-4.727015_pt1 | contig 23397 bp, 27 predicted proteins | sample MGYA00237777_ERZ505514 | MGnify/ENA primary metagenome ERZ505514 (study PRJEB26160, sample SAMN06269048) | microbial mat metagenome | isolation source: Oligotrophic lake microbial mat | place... | reverse complement strand
GGGCTCGGAGATGTGTATAAGAGACAGGCGCTAGGAATCGCCGCCAGCGTAGACGTGGGCGCAATCGAGGGTGGTGATCCCTGCCGCGACCGCGGCATCAAGCAGGGCGAAGCTGCGCTCGCGGTCACCGCGGTTGATGATCATCGTGCCCAGGACCAGGCGCGAGACCGGCTTGTCGACGCCGGTGATGGTTCCGTATAGCATGACAGGCTCCTCAGGATTCGAAGGGATAGCGCAGGCCCCACTGACGGCGCAGACCGTCCATGGTGCGTTGGATGGCCAGCGATTCGGTCAGCGGCAGGACCGGCGATTCGGTCAGGCCGGCGGCGAGACAGCGCGCCACCTCGATGGCCTGGTACTCGTAGCCGTTGGATCGATGCGGGAACTCCGCCGTCTCGCTGCGCCCGGCCGCGCCGCGCAGTGTCGTGCGGGTGGCGCGCCAGAAGTCGGGTACGGTGATTGAACCGTCGGTGCCATCGATGCGGGCGATCTGCGGCGAATTGGTGCGCACGGCGCAGGTCAGCGAGGCCAGCCGGCCGCCGGGGTAGCCGAGGATCATCGCCGCCTGCTCGTCGACGCCGCTGTCACCGATGTGGGCGAAGCCGGCAACGCGCTCGGGCTGTGGGCCGAGGACCATGCTGGCCAGGGCGAGGACGTAGACGCCGACATCGAGCAGGCTGCCGCCGGCCTGCTGCGGATCGAGCAGGCGTGACCGTGGATCCCAGCCGCAGCGGAAGCCGAAGTCGACCGTGACCATGCGTGGTTCGCCGATCGCGCCCTCAGCCAGCCAGGCGCGGGTCTTGGCCATCGCCGGCAGGAAGCGCGTCCACATCGCCTCCATCAGGAAGGCCCGCCGGTTGTGCGCCACCGCGATGAGGTCCTCCAATTCGTCTGCATTGACCGTGATCGGTTTCTCGCACAGCACCGCCTTGCCGGCCTCCAGGCAGGCGCGCACGGTGGCGTGGTGCTGCGGATGGGGCGTGGCGACGTACACCGCATCGACGCCCGGATCGGCGGCCAGTTCGGCCGGCGAGACGTAGGCCCGGCCGCCGCCATGCTCGGCAGCGAAGGCAGCGGCGCGCTCGCGGCTGCGCGAGGCCACCGCCACCAGGCTGGCGCCCGGCACGGCGGTCAGACCCTTGACGAACTGGCGGGCGATATTGCCAGGGCCGATGAGGCCCCAGCGGACGGCATGGTCGGTCATGTGGTATTCCGGATGATCCTGCTGACTGGCAACCGGCTGTCCCAGTCGATGTGCACGATGGCGTGAGAATAGGCGCAACTATACGTAAGCGCAATCTTCCTTCTCTGCTTTTTACTAGTATGATCCTGCTATCATGATCATCAGCTTCCACGCCAACCTGCGCGCTGGCTGTACCCGCAACGTGCCCGGGAACCATGGCGACGTCTACCGTCCCGATGGCATGGACGCGTGGATCCTCAACTACACCGTCGCCGGCCGCGGCCGCATCAACCGCGATGGCGCTGCCTTCACCACCCAGCCGCACGACGTGCTGCTGTTCCCGCCGGCGGTGGCGCACGACTACGGCCCACTCGCCCCGGCCCTGCGCTGGACGCATCTGTGGGTCTACTTCTTCGTCCGGGCGTCGTGGAGCGGGCTGCTCGCCTGGCCGGATCGCGGCGGCGGTGTGCTCGGGCTGCATCTGATCGACCCGGACTGGCGCAGCGAGGTGCGCGGACAGCTAGAACGAGTCATCGCCTGCGCCTCCGGCGCGGAACGCCGGCGTGAAGATCTGGCGACGAACGCCTTGGAACGGGCTCTGCTACGCCTGGATGCGGCCAATCCCAGCACCACCGCCGGCACCGATCTGCGGGTGCAGCGTGCCATGGCTTATCTCGGCGAGCATCACCGTCGCGCGCTGCGTCTCGACGAGGTGGCGGCGGCCTGCGGGTGCTCGGTGTCGCGCTTGGCGCATCTGTTCCGCGACCAGACCGGGATGGCGCCGATGCGCTGGCTGGAGGAGCACCGCATCGCCCGTGCCCGCGAGCTGCTGCAGTTCGGCGAGCAACCGGTAGCGGCGATCGGCACCGAGGTCGGCCTGCCCGAGCCGGCCTACTTCGCCCGCGTCTTCCGCCGGCGCAGCGGCTGCTCACCGCGCGAGTTCCGCTCCCGCCCGGGCTAGCTGCGCCAGCTGCCTAGTCACCGCCCGCCACCTGAATGATACAAAGCTTTGCCTGGGGTAGAGAAACCTCATCGACGCGTTTGCTGAAGGGCCTTTCTGCTACCCATGAGACATTGCCTGTCCCCGCAATGTCCGGCAGAGTCCGGGCCTGTCAGACCGATGAACCAGTTTAGCGATCCTACTAGCGGAGCGGGACCCGCACGGTCCGTCCTGTGCGACGCGCGCGTCCTGTACCCGACGCCGTTGCGCGACCTCCTGCTCAGGCTGGCGATGGTGGACCTGTTCCGCGCTTGATGGATGGAGACGATCCACGACGAGAACTTTCGCAACTCGCAACCTGGCACGTAACCTCCGGAGCTTCCGCCCGCCCAGCTCGACAGAACGCGCGAGCTGAGGAAGGCACACGTCCTCGACGCTCTGAACACGGGGGCACGAGACGTGGATTCCCAAGCTCACGCTGCCGGATCCCGACGATCGGGATATTCGTGAATCGGAGCGCCCACGGTGGGCCACGGTGGGAACGTCTTCGTTGGATTGAAGAGGCCTCGAAACCGGCCGTATGGATTCAACGCGGTGAACCGGTAGCACCGCCAGCGCCAGAATGGGCAACGACTCATCTCCGTGAAAAGCCGCGATTCAGTCGGACGTCATGACCGAATGATACCCCTGGCCGGAAGAAACAATCTCACCACCATGGTCCAACGCACATGAAGGCTATCATTCTCGCCGGCGGAGCCGGCACGCGACTGCACCCGTGCACCAGAGTTGTCAGCAAGCAACTGATGCCGGTGTACGATAAACCGATGATCTATTATCCGCTCAGCACCGTCATGCTGGCGGGCATCCGCGAAGTGCTGATTATCAGCACGCCGCATGATCTGCCAAGATTTCAGGAACTGCTAGGCGATGGATCTCGTCTGGGCATGACCTTCAGCTATGCCGAGCAGGCTGTGCCCAACGGACTGGCTCAAGCCTTCGTCATCGGACGGGAGTTCCTCGCTGGGGGGCCCGCCTGCCTGATTCTGGGCGATAACATCTTCTATGGTCATGGGATGACCGATATTGCGCGAAAAGCAGCCTCCATCCAAAGCGGTGGTACGATCTTCGCCCACTTTGTCCGCGATCCAGAACGTTATGGCGTCGTTGAGTTTGATTCGCATGGAGTGGCAATCTCTCTAGAAGAGAAACCGCAGCAGCCCAAGAGCCGTTATGCCATACCTGGTTTGTATTTCTACGGCCCAGAAGTGTGCGACGAGGCGGCGAAGCTAAAACCTAGCGCTCGGGGCGAATACGAAATCACCGATCTCAATCGAGCCTTTCTGGATAATAAATCGCTTCGAGTCGAGAAGCTCGGTCGTGGCATCGCCTGGCTTGACACCGGCACTCATCAGAGTCTCCTGGAAGCCGGAAATTTCATCGAGGCCCTGGAGTCACGCCAGGGACTGAAGGTCGCATGTCTCGAAGAAATCGCTTGGCACAGTGGCTGGATCGGTCCCGAGCAGGTCAAAGCAGAAGCGCAAAGCATGGGACGCAGCGCATACGCCGAGTACCTCTGGGACCAGTTACGCCAGGCCGGACACCTCTGAACTATATGCCATTCTCCGATCTCCCCAGTCCGCTCAGCGGCGTTCGCTACTTGTCACCCAAGGTATTTGGCGATGAGCGAGGATTTTTCTACGAATCCTGGAGCGCTGGTGACTTCGCAGCCTTGGGCATCGATGTTCCATGGGTGCAGGACAACCACAGCCGCTCCGCGGCAGGTGTCTTGCGCGGCCTCCATTTCCAACGCGGCGATCATGCCCAAGACAAACTCGTGCGGATTACTGCTGGACGCGTGTGGGATGTGGTCCTGGACCTCAGACGTTCCAGTCCAACCTACGGACGGTGGTCCGGCTTCGACCTGTCGGCCGCGAACAAGCGACTGCTGTTCGTCCCGAAGGGTTTCGCCCACGGCTTTCTGAGCCTCGATGATGGCACTGAATGCCTCTATAAATGTTCATACCCCTACAGCCCGGCCAGCGAGAGCGGAATCGCCTGGGATGATCCCGCTCTTGCCATCACCTGGCCGCTGGGCGGCCTCGTCCCGCAGTTGTCCGAGCGGGACCGCCGCTGGCCGCGACTGGCCGCCACTCTGCAGATTGAACTCTTTCCATGAGTGCACGCCGCATTCTGATAACCGGTGCCAAAGGCCTGCTCGGGCGGACGCTGGTCCGGCAATGGTCCGATAAATACACGCTCATCGCCACCGACCGCGACGATCTCGACATCACAGACGCAAACGCCTGTACCTCCCGCATCGCCCACGAGCGCCCCGACATGGTGGTGCACTGCGCGGCATACACCGCCGTCGACCGTTGCGAGAGCGAACGCGAAGATGCCTTCCGCCTGAACGCCATCGGCAGCGCCAACGTCGCTGTCGCCAGTCATCGCGTGGGGGCGCGGATGATCGCCATCAGCACCGACTACATATTTTCGGGAGAGGCCTCTCGTCCCTACAATGAATGGGATGAGCCAGAGCCGCGCACCGTCTATGGTGCCAGCAAGCTAGCCGGCGAGTCTGCTGTCCGCGCCCATTGTCCCGACCACGTTATCGCGCGCATCGCCTGGCTCTACGGGGCCGGTGGTCCAAGCTTTGTTCATACCATGCTCCGACTCGGCGAGCAGACCGGGGACCCACTGCGCGTCGTCGCAGATCAAATCGGCAATCCCACCTCCACCGATGCGGTTGCGGTGGGCCTCACGCACCTCATCGAACATGACATAGCCGGCACCGTGCATCTCACCTGCGCTGGGGAGACCAGTTGGCATGGCTTTACCGAGGAGATCCTGCGACTGCGCGGCCTGCACCGCAGTCTGCAACCCTGTACGACGGCGGAATTCCCCCGGCCGGCTCCAAGACCAGCCAACAGCCGACTGGACAAGATGGCCCTGCGGTTGCACGGCCTACCCCCCATGCCTAGTTGGCAAGACGCTCTGGCATCATTCTTCCACGCGTATCCGAACGGCTGAGCAGCATGAGCCACGCCCCGACTGCGACTGTAACCCCACATCATCCGCGCTGTGCCCTCGTCACCGGCGGCGCAGGTTTCATCGGATGCAACCTGGTGCGCCATCTCCTGGCCGCGCACACCGACCTACGCGTCGTCGTCCTTGATGCCCTGACCTATGCCGGGAACCCGGCCAATCTCGCCGGGCTCACCGACGCGCATCCACAACGATACCGCTTTGTTCATGGCGATATTTGCGATGCCCCGTTAGTTACCAGCCTATTTGTGGAAGAGTCCTTCGACACCCTCATTCATCTCGCCGCGGAAAGTCATGTCGACCGCTCGATCGACGATCCACTGGCGTTCGTACGCACCAACGTCCTCGGCACTGCCGTCCTGCTGGACGCCGCGCGAGCAGCCTGGAAGGGACGCCCCGCCACCGGGGCCGACAGTGTACGATTCCATCACGTCTCGACCGACGAGGTCTTTGGGTCGCTAGGCCAAACTGGGCATTTCAATGAATCTACGGCATATGACCCCAGTAGCCCATACAGCGCAACCAAGGCGGGAAGCGACCACTTGGTGCGGGCCTGGGGGCGCACCTTTGGACTGCCTGTAAGCCTAACCAACTGCTCCAATAATTATGGTCCCTATCATTTCCCAGAAAAACTCATCCCTCTAGTGATCATGAATGCCTTGGCCGGGAAATCTCTACCTGTGTATGGGAAAGGACTCAACGTCCGCGACTGGCTGTATGTCGAGGATCATGCTCGTGCTATTGATGTCGTTGTGCGAATGGGCACTCCCGGCGAAACGTATTGTCTTGGTGGCCACAATGAATGGACCAATATTGACATTGTTAACCTCATCTGTCGTACACTCGACACACTGCACCCTGACCTGGCCGGCAAACACGAACGCCTCATTACATTTGTTGCAGACCGTCCCGGGCATGACCTTCGCTATGCCATAGATGCTACGCGGGTTACAGATACGCTGCAGTGGTCACCTCGCGAAACGTTTGAAAGTGGCATCACCAAAACGGTATCTTGGTATCTTGCGAACCAATCGTGGTTACACGACATTCAACAGCGCGGGCACGATGGCCATCGGCTTGGACTAGAGAATCGTACAAAATAGCGTAGGAAGGCCAAGGCGGTGTAGATCTTGGTGTCGGTCATGATGGAGGATACGTCTCAGATGGAACTAACCCACTGGAATTCCGGTAGTGCCAGGCCGGCGTGGCGTGGGACCTCAACCGCGACTTTACCGGCCACGACGGCGTGTCCGGATCGCTCGGCCTGGGCGCCACGCGCAGTTGGTGAGCGATGAGCGACGCCTACGCGCTGACCGGCAGCTCGACGGCCTGCTCGATATCCATCGCGCTGCAGCGGATCGATACCGCCGTGCCGAGCATGCGCACGTTGACCACCAGTTCGGTGATGCCCTGACGGCGCGTCACCACGCCTGACAGGCCGGCCAGCGAACCGCCGGTCAGCTGCACGCGCATGCCCGCGACGAGTTCGGGGCGGACCTCTAGCGGTCCCGGCCCGATGGTGATGAGCTGAGCGAGGTCGAGCAGGTCCTGGCGCAGCTGTTCGGGTTCAAGCACGCGCATGATGCGCACAACACGCTCGGTGGCGTACAGCTGGTCGCGCAGTTCGTCGCCGCCGGCGATAAACAGATAGCCACTCATCAGTGGCACCTCGCTGGTCTGGGTGCCCTTGCCCGGATAGCGGCGGGTGCGCTTTTCCAGGAACTGCACGCCGGGCGGACCACGGAAGGCGAGCAGCCGGGCGAGCATCTTGTCCTGGCGCGGCTTGGCGTGCACGACCAGCCAGGGTCCGACCGGCAGCTCGGCGAGCTGGCCGACCGGCCAGGTCCTGACGATGCCGACGGGGGAAAGTGGCATGGCCGCAACGGTGCGGCCGGGCAACCAGGGCGCAAGGCGTCACCGGGCAGGGGCATCATGCCCTCGCGCACGCCGCAAACCGCTGCGATCACATCGCGACGACCGAACTCTGCACCAGGCGATGGATCGCGTTAATCGCGGCGCCCATGAAGCCGATGATCGCCGGCATACCGGCATATAGCACCAGCATGGCGACCAGGATCTTGATCGCGAAGCTCATGAACAGGATGTTGATCTGCGGTACCGCTTTCGACAGCACGCCTTCGGCAACGGTCACCAGCATGACCACCGCCAGTACCGGGAAGGACAGCATGCAGGCCATGGTCATGCACTGGTCGGTGCCGACTGCCGCCATCTGCAACAACTGGGGACTCATCTGCCAGGCGCCAACTGGCACTGCGGCATAGCTGGTCGAGATCACCGCGATCAGTTCCAGATGGGCATTGGCGCCAAGGAACACCAGCACCATGCCGACCAGCAGCATGTCGCCGATCGGGCCTTCGCCGACGCCGCTCTCGGGGTCGAAGTTCTCAGCCGCGGTGAATCCGGCATAGCGGTTGATCAGCTCGCCTCCAGCGCGCACACCCTCGAAGATGCAGGTGCAGGCAAAACCAACAGTAGCGCCGGTGGCCAGCTCCTGGGCGAGCATCAGCAGATAGCGACCATCAAGCGGCAGATTGGCAGGCAGGTGCGGTGTGACCGACGGCAAGATCAGCACGCTGATCGCCAAGGTCAGCAGCGACTTGACCCGTGGCGGAATGAACGGACCGCCGATCAGCGGCGCACTGAAGAACAACGCGCCGATCCGCGCCATCACCAGCATCAGCCCGGGCGTGTACTGCCACAGCCCGGCGAGCTGGTTGGTCAGATCCATGTCACAGGGCGCCGTAGGCGGGCAGGTTGCTGAACAGCTCGGTGGTATAGCTGACCAGATAGCGCAGCATCCAGCCGCCAAGCAGCGCCAGCACCAGGGCCATGGCGATGATCTTCGGCACGAAGGTCAGGGTCTGCTCCTGGATTGAGGTCACGGCCTGGACCAAACCGATGACCAGACCGACAGCCAACGCGGTCAGCAAGACCGGCCCAGACAGCAGCAGGCTGACCCACAGCATGCCGCGAATCAAATCCATGACCGTATCATTTAGCATGGTGAGACTCTCACCTCAGCAGGGAGTGCGTAGCTACGCATAGGACGCCGCCAATCCCTGCACGATCAGCACCCAACCATCGACTAAAACGAAAAGTAGAATCTTGAATGGCAACGACACCACCACCGGCGGCAGCATCATCATACCCAGGCTCATGAGGATCGCCGAGATGACCAGGTCGATGACCAGGAAGGGCAGGAAGATGACGAAGCCCATCTGGAAGGCGGTCTTCAGCTCGCTGGTGATGAAGGCCGGCATTAGGGTCAGGAAGCTGACGTCTGCAGCGCTCTTGGGGCGCTCTTCTTTGGCCAGGCGGATGAACAGCGCGAGATCGGTCTTGCGCGTGTGCTTGAGCATGAACTCCTTCACCGCACTCTTGGCGTTGGTCAGGGCCTGGGTCTGGGTGATCTCCTGTTTCTGCAGCGGCGTCCACGCCTCGGCTTCGATTTTTTTGATCGTCGGCGCCATGATGAACAGCGAGAGGAACAGGGCGAGACCGACGACCACCTGATTGGGCGGCAGCGTCTGCGTGCCCAGCGCGCGGCGCACGAAACCGAGCACGATGATCACCCGCGTGAAGCAGGTCATCATCATGAGGAAGGCCGGCGCGACCGCGAGTACCGTGATCACCAGCAACAGGCTGACGGCGTTGCTCATCCCGTTGGCGCCGTCGCCAGCTTCGAGGCTGAGCTTCAGCTGGCCGGGGCTGGGCTGCGCCCCCGACACCGGACCAGGCGCATCGACCCGATTCGGCGCCGGCGCGGCCTGACCGCCTGGGGACCCGGCAACGGCTCCGGCGATTCCGCTCGCGGGACCATCGGGATTGCCGGCCACACCCGGTTGGGCTTCAGCGGCAGCCAGGCCGCAGATCAGCAGTAGGGCGAGCAGCAGCCTCACGGCGTGGCTTCCGCAGCCGGGACAGCACTTGGCAGCAGGCGATTGAGTTCGCCTGCGAAAACCGACAGGGCCTGCTCGGCCGGGGCCGGCATGGTGGCGATGTGGGTCATCTCCTTCTCGCCCAGGCCGACGACCAGCCACTGGCCACCGAGCCGCACCAGGGCCAGCGAGCGGCGCGGACCGACCTGGATGGTTTCGATCAGTTCGAGGTTGCGGCCACGACCGCCGAGCAGCCGACGCGCGTTGAGGCGCTTGGCCGCGTACCCCAGGCCGACCGCCAGGCCAATGACGACCAGCAGGCCGAGCCCCATGCCGCCGACCGTTCCCCAGCCCGGAGCCTTGGCGGCAGCCGCCGGTTGGGCGACCGACGAGGACTGGGCCGCCGTCCACTCTTGGTCAGTAAAGACTGGGGTGTCGGCAGCAGCCAGAACAGCAGCGAGGCAGAACAGGAGCACGAACCGCATGTTGCACCCTACGACGCCAGGTGTCGCTGCATGCGACATCGCGGGACGCCATGGGGACTACAGGCGCAAGAAGTGCCAATGAGCGACAGACCGACTTCAGGAAACGCCGTAGCACGAGGCCTATCCCATTGGCACGGCATGTGATAGGCTACCACCCGTGCAACAGCGCATCCTCGTCACCCAAGCTGCGGCCGGCATGGTCCTGGCCCGCCCAGTCGTCCTGCCCGACCGCATGGTCCTGGTCGGCGAAGGGGCGGTGCTCAGCGACACCATGATCGGTCAGCTGATGACCCGCGGGATCAAGCGCATCGTCGTCCAGGGCCAGCCGCTGGGTGGCCCTCAAACGGCCGACTGGGAGACGCGCATGCGCCAGCTTGACGAGCGCTTCGAGCGCAGCGGCCGGCAACCGTTCATGGCCGCCCTGCGCGAGGTGGTCGCGCGCGTGCTGGCCCGCCGGACCTGACCGCATGCCGCTGTCCGCCGCCTCCATCCATGCCCGCCTGCTGACCGCCGGCCTGCCCACTTTCCCACGCACCGTCGCGCGGCTAGAGCACCTCATTGTCGAGGTCGAAGCGCCGGCCGCGATCATCGCCTCGGTGATCGCCACCGATCCTTCGCTGGCCACCTTGGTGATCGGCCAGACCAACGCCGCCGGCCACAGCACCACCCAGCTGAGCGAGGCGATCCGCCGCACCGGCATGGGCGTGGTGCTGTCAACCGCGCGCTCGGCGGTGCCCATCCCCGAGGCGCAGCGTAGCGCGCTGGCCACCTGCTGGGCCCAGGCCAACGCTACCGCCGTGCTGCTGCCCATGTTGGTCGACTACCGCCAGCACATCATCCACAGCACCTGGGACGCCGAGACCCTGTATCTGGTCGGCCTGATCCACGACATGGGCCATGTCCTGGCGATGGGGCAGTTTCAAGCCGAATATGCGCGGGCCGCCAAGCGCTTGGCCGACGGCGAGCAGGACCTGGAATCGCTGATCGCCAGCGAACTGGGCGCCACCCCCTCGCAGCTGGTTGCGTTGGCCGCCCACACCTGGCATTTGCCGCCCGTCCTCGCCATTCCGATGGCGCACTGGCGCAAGCCTGGCGGAGCCCCCGACTTGGCCGAACTGACCGCCGCCGTCCACATCGCCCACGTCCTCGTCCATGCCGCCGGGTTCAGCGCCGCTGGCGACCGCTATGTCCCGATCATGGACGACTGGGCCCTTACCAAACTGAATCTACGCATCGCCGACTGCGAAACTCTGCTTGCCCGAATGTTCGACGCCATGGACGAACTGGAATTGTACGAGGGCGCACTGCGCTGATCGCCGGGCGCCGATCAGGTTGCCTCCGTGTGGCAGGGCCTAACCTCCCCGCCCTTCGCGAGGTAAACATGACCCTGTCCGACGCTCCCAAGGCCCACCCGGCCGATGTGATGAAGAAGCTGGTTGCGCTGTGCAAGAACCGCGGCTTCGTCTTCCAGTCGTCCGAGATTTATGGCGGCCTGAAAAGCGCCTATGACTACGGTCCGCTCGGCGCCGAGCTGAAGCGCAACCTGATGGGCGAGTGGTGGCGCGACATGGTCACGACGCGCGAAAATGTCGTCGGCATCGACGCCTCGATCATCATGCACCCGAACGTGTGGCGCGCCTCTGGCCACGCCGCCGGCTTCGCCGACCCGCTGGTCGACTGCAAGGTGTCCAAAGAGCGCTTTCGAGCCGACAAGGCGCCGCGACCGGCGCCGGGCGATGTCATGCCGATCACCTGCGCCGACAAGGGCGTGGCCAAAGACTGGGGTGAGCGCATCGCCAAGGACTTCGGCGTCGAGCTGGAACGCGACGGCAATGTGCTCAACGGCCTGAAGTGCATCAGCGCCACCGAATTCGGCTTCTTTCCCAAGGGTGCAACCGCCCCGACTACGACCTGGACCTTTCGCGGCTACGTCGGCCCGACCTTCGGCTGCCCGTTCCTCACTGACGAGAAGCAGTTCAACCTGATGTTCCGCACCAGCCTCGGGCCGGTCGACCAGATGGGTGACATCGCCAACGTGATCAGCGAGCTGACCGCCGCGCCGGACATGGCGGCAGCAGTGCGCGCACGCTTTGGCAAGGCCGCCGACGAGGGTGTGCTGGCCAAGGCGCTCGAGGGCGGCGAACGCCCGCGCCTCATCCGCGCGGTGATGGAGCAGCTGTCGCAGGCCTCGCTCGCCTACCTCCGCCCGGAGACGGCGCAGGCAATGTTCGTGCAGTTCAAGAACGTTCTCGACTCGTCCGGCATGAAGCCGCCCTTCGGTATCGCCCAGATGGGGAAGAGCTTCCGCAACGAGGTGACGGTCGAGCACTTCATCTTCCGCAGCTGCGAGTTCGAGCAGATGGAGATGGAGTTCTTCTGCGAGCCCGGCACCCAGGCCGAATGGATGAAGTTCTGGAAAGAGGCGCGCATGGCGTGGTGGACACGCTTCGCCAACTACCCGAGCGACTTCAAATTCCGCCAGCACGCCAAGGATGAAATGGCGTTCTACGCCGACGACTGCTACGACGTCGAGTACAAGTACCCATGGGGCTGGGGCGAGCTGGAAGGCATCGCCAGCCGCACCGACTACGACCTGTCCCAGCATGAAAAGCACAGCGGCGTCACACTGCAGTACGTCGACCAAGAGAAGTCCGACCCCAAGACCGGCGCCAAGCCGTGGAAGTACAAGCCGTTCGTGATCGAGCCTGCCGCCGGCGCGACCCGCGCGCTGCTGTGCTTCTTGCTTGATGCCTACCACGAAGAAGAGCGCACCACCGCCACCGGCGAGAAGGAGATGCGCACGGTACTGAAGCTGCACCCGCGCCTCGCCCCGATCAAGTGCGCCGTGCTTCCGCTGGTCAAGAAGGACGGCATGCCCGAAAAAGCGCGCGAAATCATCGCCGCGTTGCTCAAGGCCGGGGTCAATGCCAAGTACGACGAGAAAGCCGCGATCGGCAAGCGTTACGCCAAGCACGACGAAATCGGCACCCCGTGGTGCCTGACCGTCGACGGCCAGACGCTTGAGGATGGCACCGTCACCCTGCGCGATCGCGACACCACCGCGCAGGTGCGCATCGCCATCCCCGACGTCGTCGCCCAGATCAAAGCGCGCCTCGAAGCCTGACCGGAGCGCGGCCAGCTTGGCCGGGGTTGGGTGATTGGTTATGTAGTGGTCCATCTCAACCCACTCCCGGGCGAGCCGCCCGGAGGACGGGCGGCCAAGCTGGCCGCGCTCCGTGGCTCGACAGCGACGGAATCGGACCACCATCGCGAACCATGCTCGCCGTCAGCTGGAACGTCAACGGCCTGCGCGCCGTCGCTAAAAAAGGCCCCTTGCCGTGGGACATCCTGCCCGGGATCGATATCATCGGCCTGCAGGAGACCAAGGCGACGGTCGACCAGATCGGCGAGCTGGCCGAACCGGACGGCTGGCACGCGGCGTACTTCAGCGCGCAGAAACCCGGCTATAGCGGCACTGCGCTGATCAGCCGACAGAAGCCCGATGAGATCATCGAAGGCATGGATGCACCGGCCTTCGATGCTGAGGGCCGCGTCATCTCGATGCGCTTCGGCACCCTGGTGGTGATCAGCGCCTACTTCCCCAACAGCCAGGAGTTCGGTGCGCGCATCGCCTACAAGCTCGGCTTCTGCATGGCGATGGAGGCGTTCTTGGCGCACTGGAAGGCGAAGGGCTGCGAGATCCTGCTGCTGGGCGACTACAACATCGCGCACCAGCCGGTCGACCTGGCCCGACCGGCCGAGAACGTCGGTAACCCCGGCTATCTCCCACAAGAACGCGAGTGGTTCACGCGCTATCTCTCCCTGGGCTACCGTGATGTATTCCGCGAACGCAACCCGGGTCTGAAGAACGCCTATTCCTGGTGGACGTATCGCGGCGGCGCGCGCGAACGCAACGTCGGCTGGCGCATCGATTACGCGACCACCTCGCCGGGGCTGGCCTCACGCGTGACCGATGCTCAGATCCATCACACCTTGCTCGGCAGCGACCACTGCCCGGTCAGCGTCAAGTTGGGCTGATCACGGCTCTAGGAAGGCTTCGACGGTCCGGTCGGGCGATCCACCAGCCAAGGCATAAACGTTCGCATCGCTCGCATCGGGGTTAGCAAACGGCGCATTGAGGTTGCCGATGTGGCCATCTGCGAAGGCCGCGATGGAGGTCTTCTTATGGACGGTCAGGCCACCAGACATGTTATCGGCCATGACCACGCGACCCGGCTTGGGTTGTTTCGGGAAGGCCGGTATGCCCAGGTCGTAGCTGTAGCTGGTCATGCCTGCCGTCCACGCCGGGAATGCCGGGGCCGTCACCGCTTGCGCTGCGGCGAACAGGCTGCTCTTGATCGCTACGGCGTTCTGCGCCGACGGGCAGAAGAACGGTTTGATGTCCTCCTTCATGCGCCACCACATCTTCGCTTGCGCCGCGGCCCCATTGGCGGCGGTCGGCCAGCTCTGGTACTCGGTCGCGTAGATCAGCATCTCCATCACGATTTGCCGCTGATTACTGCCGCAGTTCGACTTGCGCGCGCTTTCCCGCACCAGGCTGATCGCCGGCATCAGCATACCGGCAAGGATGCCGATGACCGAGATGACCACGAGAAGTTCGATGAGCGTGAAGGCGCGTCCGGTGCTGCTAGACATGGGTACTTTCATACAATCAGTGAGGACAGTGGGTGCAGAGCGAGTCGTTTTTCAGGTGGATGATGTACTGGATGTTAGCTTGGTAGTCGTATGCACCACGGATGCCCTGGTAGACAGAGACGGTTACGCCCAGCAGGAGACCCAGCATGATGGTGATGAGCCCGAGGACGACGACCATGATCGCACCGCGGTCGGTCTTTGCTGATCTCACCCGGAAAGAACGTGGAGGTCTCATGGCAGGTCAATCTCGGCGAGAATGCGCGGGTCGGGCGTCGGGGATGCTTGCCAGCCGGTTATGCCGCGTGTTTCGCCAATATTGAACGCCTCACGAGCGGCGCTGGAGAGATCGTACATGGTGAGCTTCCCCGTTGGTGCTAGATGGGCGATAATGCGGTGCGGAAGGCGGCGGATTTTGAGTTCGCCGGCGGGACTCGCAACCATGGGAGAACTGACATAATCTACTCCAGCCAGCCACTGCAGTTCGGCAGGTGGAGCAGCGGCCCCGTTGAAGCCATACCACGAGACAGCGGTCTGGAGCATCTTCGATGCCGCGTCGAGCCGTTGGATGCGGTTGACGTACTTGCGCACGATGAAAAACGAAGCGAAGGCCATCTGCACCACCAGCATGCCGACCGCCAGGGCGACCAGCAACTCGATCAGGGTGAAGGCACCCTGACCGCCGCGTATCCTGATACGCCTCATGGCGTGGTCGGTTTGTGATAGCGGCCGAGGAATACGGCGCCCGACCCGACCGCCGGATCACCATAGTAGTACGCCACGTAGTTTGCATCGCCCACATGCAGAGGATCATCCTTCTGGTAGAGGGACGTCGACAGGTCGCTGCCCATGGCCTGGCCCTTTGACCAGCGGATCGCCGCGATGCCGGCCAGTCCGCGATGGTAATTCGCCATTTCGTGCTGAAGTAGCCTAGTGAAGGCTGCTGTGCCAGCCAGGAAGGCGATGACGAAAGCGGCAGTAGCCCCGATCACTTCGATCAGCGTAAAACCGTGTCTATGGCGCATAAGCACTGAGAATCCCGGTCTTGTAGATTTCCATGACGAATGCGTCGCGATATCCCTGCTTGCTGCTGCGTAGGCGGAAGTTTGCACCCGCCTCGCTGCCGAGCGAGCCCATGGAGAGCGGCGGATTTGTACCCGGATTGGTATACGCCACGGTAGCAAACCCCGCCCGAGGCACGAATCCGATGCACAGATCCTTGTTGGTGCTGCCGTCCCACAGACGCGCATTGTTATCGTTTGGATTCAGGCCTGGCAGCGCATCGGACCTGACCGCGCGCAGGTTGTCGGTGATGTCGACCCAGCCGCCGCTGTTCCAGAACATCTGCTTGCCGACGTCGACACCGGTCATCCGCGTCACGACCCCGCCGGATATCACCCACGGCTGGATGCCCGGCGCCGAGGCGTTGTCGGCCCTGATGGTATAGCCGTACACCGCGCCGCCGAAGCCGAACTGCATGGCGTAGCTGCGCTGCACATTGTGCACCACGTTGATGACGTTGTTCGCGCTGTAGAGATCAGCCTTCTTCTGCATCATGGCCAGGGCAGGCAGCAGAGTCGCCATGACCATCATCATGATCATGATCACGACGAGCATCTCGACCAGGGTGAATGCACGTCTCATCGGCTGGCGACCTCGGTAACGGTGGGCTGTTCCCAGCGTGCGCCGGCTTCCAGGCGCCTGGGAGCGCCGCCAGTGGGGCGCAGTTCGACCGATCCGCGGGTGACGCGAACAACCGTCCGCAACGGGCCGACGTCGATGGCGGCCGAGGCGTCGGCTAGGCTGATGGTGGCCGCGGCGGTGCGCACGGCGAACAGTTCGCGACCGTGCAGGTCCGCTGACATCTCGCCATGTTCGAGCACGACGCGGCGGTGCAGCTCGTCAGCGGCTTCGATCACGGCGACGGATCCGGCGGAGAGCTCGCAACGTCCGCCGATCAAGTTGATCGCCAGGTCGGATCCGGCGGTGACCTCGATACGGTCGCCGGCGCGCAGTCGGAAGCCTTCGGCGGCCAGCACCGTCTCGCCCCCGCGCAACACCCGAACGGTACCGTTGGCCGCCGCGACGGTTGGTACCAGGGCCTGGGTGCGCAGCCCGATCACCGCCAGCGACAGCACCGCCAGTCCGAGGGCAAGCAGGGCGGCCACGGCGGCGATTGACGACCACCAACGGCGCGGCCGGACGATCGTCGCAGGTTGCGATGGCTGGTGGGTCGGCACATGCACCGCCAACAGGCGGGCGGTACCAACGTCGCCGGCAGCCATGCGGCGGCCGACCTCGCCGAGATGGGCGTGGAGACGTGCCAGGGCGACGAAGCGTTCACGCAGGTCCTGGTCGGCGGCCATGGCGCTATTGAGACGTCCGACCACGGCCGCATCACCAGCATCGGACAGGTACAGCTCGGTGTCCTCGTCAAAGCGGTCGGTGGTCATGCGACCTGTCCCTGCATGCAACCAGCCAGCGCTTTATAGATGCGGCTGAAAGTGGCGTGCACCGCCCCCACCGTCTTGCCGACTCGTATGGCAATGGCTTCACCCGTGAGATCGTCGGCGAAGCGCAGCCGGATGAGGGTGCGCGCTGATGGGCCAAGGCGTTCCAGGCACTGCTCCAGCCGTTCGAGCTCCTCGCGGTCGCCACGCTGGTCGCCGGCGGCCCACGACCGGTCGAGCAGATCGAGTACTCCATCGTCGAGCACGACCGAGCGGCGATGCGCCTTGCGCGCCTCGTTCAATGCCAGATTACGGGCAGTCGAACGCACCCAGGCCATGGCGTGGCCGGGATGATCAAAATGATCGGCCAGGTCGCTGGCGCGGATCAGGGTCTCCTGAAAGACGTCCTCACCGGCCGAGCGGTCGGCCAGCACGGTGGCGACATAGCCCAGGATGACGCCGCGGCGGTCCAGCAGGAGTCGGATGAGTTCGTCGCGTTGCATGCCTCAGATGAAGTGTGGCACCTAGGGGGGATCCTGACAACGACTTGGGGAGGCTGCCGAAGTCCCAACCTGACACGGGTCGCTACCCCCGGTCACCGCCAGATGGGGTGGCCGGCTACCCCCTTCTGGTCAAGGCCCTCTTGCCCGCACTGCGATGGTCCTACCATCCGCCAAGTACCCGCCTGGGGGCAACCCCGGGCGCATTCATGTAGCGGGAGTTTCATGCCTCGGAATCGCGTCGTCCTCGGCCTCCAATGGGGTGATGAGGGCAAAGGCAAAGTCATCGATCTGCTGGCCGCCGAAGCGGACCTGGTGGTGCGCTGCCAGGGCGGCGCCAATGCCGGACATACGGTGGTCGTCGGCGGCAAGAAGACGGTCCTCCATCTACTGCCCTCCGGCGTGCTGAACGAGAACGCGGCTTGCGTCATCGGCCATGGCGTGGTCCTCGACCCGATTGCCCTGTGCCACGAGCTCGACGACCTGCTGGCCGGTGGCAGTGATGTAGCTAAACGTCTGGTCGTCTCCGACCGCGCCCACCTCGTGCTGCCTAGCCATCCGCACCTCGATAAGGCCCAGGAAGCGGCCAAGGGTGCCGGCAAGGTCGGTACCACGCTGCGCGGCATTGGCCCGTGCTACACCGACAAGGCGGCGCGTACCGGCGTACGGGCCGGCGAATTGTGCGACCTGAAGCTTTGCGAGACCAAGGTCCGCGACCATCTCGCGAAAAGCAACGTGATCGCCAAGGCCCACGGCGCGGATGCGCTGGATATCGATGCGGCGATCGCCGCCTGGATGCCTTCGGCCAAGCGCATTGCGCCGCTGGTCAAGGACTCGATCCGCATCCTGCACGAGGCGATGGCAGCCAACCGCAGCTTCCTCTTCGAAGGCGCCCAGGGCGCCCAGTTGGATCTCGACGTCGGCACCTATCCGTACGTCACCTCGTCAAACACCGGCATCGGCGGCATCCTCACCGGATCCGGCCTGTCGCACAAGCAACTCGGACAGGTCATCGGTGTGGTCAAGGCCTACACCACCCGGGTTGGCAGCGGCCCGTTCACCGCCGAACTGACCGATGCGCGCGGCGAGGCTCTGCGCACCCGCGGACGCGAATTCGGCTCGACCACTGGCCGGCCGCGCCGCTGCGGCTGGCTCGACCTGGTGATCGTCGGCTACGCCTGCCGCCTCAACGGTGTCGATGCGGTCGCACTGACCAAGCTCGACATCCTCGACGGCGAGCGCGAGTTGCCGGTGTGCGTCGGCTACCGCCTGGACGGCGTCGTGCTGGATGGCCCGCCCGCCCGCATCGAGGACCTCGCGCGGGTTGAAGCGGTCTACGAAACCCTGCCCGGCTGGACCACACCCTCGACCGGGGCGCGCACCTTCGAAGCCCTGCCGAAGCAGGCCCAGGACTACGTACGCTTCATCGAGAAGCGCATCGGCGTGCCGGTGAAGTGGATCGGTACCGGCGCCGGCCGTGATGAGATCGTCGTTCGCTGAACCAGATCATGGCCGCTACCGCCACTGCAGCGCATGATGCCGCCGTCCACGCCCGCACCGCGGGTCTGGACCCAGCGCGCCTGCCGCGCCATCTGGCCTTGATCATGGACGGCAATGGCCGTTGGGCGAAGAAGCGCGGCTGGGAACGCTTCCTTGGCCACCGTCGCGGTGCCAGCACGGTTCGCGACGTCACCACCGAGTGCGTCCATCTCGGCATCGGCCGTCTGACTCTGTACGCGTTCTCGTCCGAGAACTGGTGCCGGCCGCAACGTGAGATCGACGTGCTGATGGACCTCCTCGCCGAGTTCCTGCGCAGCGAGTTGCCCAGCATGCTGGAGAACAACATCCGCATGCAGGCGATCGGCAGACTCGAACGACTTCCGGCACATGTTCGCCAGGCCGTCGACGAGGCTCTTGCCGCCACCGTCGGTAACACCGGTATGGATCTCTGTCTGGCCCTCAGCTACGGCGGCCGCGATGAACTGGTCGACGCCTGCCGTGCGCTTGCCACTCGGGTTGCGCGCGGCGAACTCGCCGCGGAGGCGATCGATGCGGCATGCGTTCAGGACGCGCTGTACGCCGGCCACGAAGTCGACTTGGTAGTGCGGACCGCCGGCGAGCAACGCATCTCCAACTTCCTGCCTTGGCAGGCCGCCTACGCCGAGTTCGTCACTTGTCCGGCGCTGTGGCCCGACTTCACGATCGAGGACCTGCGCACCTGCTTGCGCGAATTCCAGGGTCGCGAGCGCCGCTTCGGCAAAGTGCTCTAGCCCCAGACTCCATCGCACTGCGGGAGTGGCGACAGGCTGATCAAAGTGAAAATCGCGCCCGGTGTGCCCACAGCCCCAATGCCGGGTTGCTGACGTAGAAGATGCGTTCGCCGGCGACATCGTTCCAGCCGTCTACCAAGCTGCCCGGATCGTACCGGCGCGTCAGCTCGGCCAGATCACCATAGGCATAACCGACGCCCTCGACCTCTGACCGGGTCAGGCCTCCAGGACAATACGTCACGGTGAAGCGGCGTTCGCTGCTGCCATGGATCAGATGCGCAGCGGCCGAGAGACTGCCCGCAAGTTCGGGGCTAGCTGCGATCGCGGCCATGATCTCGGGCGTGGTGCGGTAGCCGAAACGGCGGATCAGCCGGTCGATGCCGGGGTCTTCACCAAAACCCTTCACGCCCGGAGCCAGCACCACCAGCTCACCGCCGTCGGCGATCGCCATGCGTGTGCGGTAGATCGACTTGTTGCCCAACCAGGTCGAATGGAACTCCTCGGGGTCGAGGTAGCACACGACCTTCCTGGGCGCCTCGGCGAGCAGTTCGAAGTTCACCTCCAGCGACAGGCGCGAGGCCTCGGCGAAGCCGTCCAGCCCGCTGCCGACGAACACCCCGCGGGTGACTAGGCCGGCATGGTCGCCGACCTCGCCGATCCGCGACCGACCGACCACGGTTAGTACGAAGACGATCGGTAGGTGTCCGCAAAAGCGCAGCAGCGCTTCATTGAGAATGCGCCGCACCGGAGTGTCGGCGCGGCCCATCATGCGCTCCATGCCGTAAGCCGCGCCGATGAAATGGCTGGCGTCGATACCGGCCTTGCCGCCACAGCCGACAAAGAGGTTCTTCACCCCGTTGGCCATGCCCATGACTTCGTGCGGCACCACCTGGCCGATCGAGAGGATCAGATCGTGGCCGCCGCTCCAGATCAGGTTGTTGAGCTGGGCCGGCCAAGCCTGGTCCCACACCCCCTCTGTGGTCTGACGCACAAAGCCGGCGTCGACCTCGCCGATCGTCTTCACGTCGTTGCGCCAGTCGTGGATACGGAACTTCTCTGCCGGCACGCCGGGATACATGCGCGCGATGTGCTCGGGCGTCATCGGCACATGGGTGCCCAGGGCAGGCAGTACGTCGACCAACGCCGCCCCATAGAGTTCTTCGACCGCACGCAGGCACGGGCCCGAACGCGAGTTCAGCCGGGTGATGTCCGGCGGCACCGCCAGGACGTTGCGCTTCGCACCTAGTGTGCGCAGGGCCTGCTGCACCAGAGTACGCAGCTCGGCGTCGCTTATGACTGTGGTGGGCGAGCCATGGGCGAGGAGCAGGGTCATGGCCTAGCGCTGCACGCGCGCCGAACCGCCCTTGGCGAACTGCTCGACCTGCGCCAGCGTCACCATCGTGGTGTCGCCAGGCGTGGTGGTCAGCATCGCGCCGTGCGCCCAGCCCAGCCGCAGCGACTCGTCGGGACTCTTACCCGCCAGCAGGCCGTGAATGCAGCCGGCGGCGAAGCCGTCGCCGCCGCCGATGCGGCAGACCACGTCGAGTTCACAGGTCGGGCTGACGTAGGTCTTGCCGTCGAGCCACAGCACCGCACCCCAGCTATGGCGGTTGGTCGAGTGGACCTCGCGCAGCGTGGTGGCGACTGCCTTGACCTGCGGGAAGTCCTTGGCGACAGCGGCCATCATGCCGAAGAACGCCGAGGGATCGAGCTTGTCCTTGGACTCGGCGTCCGGCCCTTTGAGACCGAGGCCGAGCTGCAGGTCCTCTTCATTGCCGACCAGCACGTCGACGTGCTTGACGATGTCGCGCATCACGCCCTGGGCCTTGGCGGTGCCGCCGAGTCGGCTCCACAGCTTGGCGCGGAAGTTGAGATCGAACGAGGTAACGGCGCCAGCGGCCTTCGCCGCTTGCAGGCCCTCGATGATCAGCTGCGAGGTGCTGTCAGACAGCGCTGCGAAGATGCCGCCGGAGTGGAACCAGCGACAGCCACCGGCGAAGATCGCCTTCCAGTCGAAGTCGCCGGGCTTGAGCAGCGCGGCGGCCTCGTTGCAGCGGTTGTAGAACACCACCGGGGCGCGTACGCCCTGACCGCGATCGGAGTACACCGTGGCCATGTTCGGCCCGGTGACACCGTCGTGTTGGAAACCCTTGTAGAATCCGCGCACGCCCATCGCGCGGACGCCGCCAGCGATGAGATCGCCGACCGGGTAGTCGACCATCGCGCTGGCCACCCCAGTGCTCATGCCGAAGCAGTCGCTGAGGTTGGCCGCGACGTTGTACTCTCCACCGCTCACCCACACATCCAGGCTCTTCGCCTTGCGGAACGGGATGGCTCCCGGATCCAAACGGTGGACCAGCGCGCCGAGGGCCAGGAAATCGAGGCCGGTGGCGGTGCGGGGCGGGATGACGAGGGCGGACATGGGCTTCTCCGGATTCAGGCGCTGTAGGCGTTCGAGGTGGTGTTGCCGCCGCGTCCGGTCCAGTTGGTGTGGAAGAACTGGCCGCGCGGCTTGTCGGTACGCTCGTAAGTGTGGGCGCCGAAATAGTCGCGCTGGGCCTGCAGCAAGTTGGCCGGCAGTACGGCGCAGCGGTAGCCGTCATAGAACGCCAGCGCGGTACTGAAGGCTGGCACCGGGATGCCGCACAGGGCGGCCTGGGCGATGACTTCGCGCCAGTCGGCCTGCGTCTTGCCGATCGCCTTCTTGAAGAACGCGTCGAGCAGCAGGTTGGGCAGCTTGGGGTTCTTCTCGTAAGCCTTCTTAATCTCGCCAAGGAAGCGGCTGCGGATGATGCATCCGCCGCGCCACATCAGCGCAATGTTGCCGTAGTTCAGGTCCCACTTGTGCTCGTTGGCGGCTTCGCGCAGCAGCATGTAGCCCTGGGCGTAGGAGACGATCTTGGAGGCGTAGAGGGCCTGGCGGACCTGCTCGATCAGTTTCTTCTTCGAGCCCTTGAAGGCGCGCTTCTTCGGCTTCGGCAGCACCTTGCTGGCGGCGACGCGCTCATCTTTCAACGCCGACAGGCAACGGCTGAACACCGCTTCGCTGATCAACGTGACCGGCATGCCAAGGTCGAGGCTGGAGTTGGTCGTCCACTTGCCGGTGCCCTTCTGGCCAGCGGCGTCGAGGATCTTATCGACCAGCGGACGGCCCTTCTCTTGGAAGCCGAGGATGTCGCGGGTGATCTCGATCAAGTAGCTGTCGAGCTCGGTCTTGTTCCAGTCGGAGAAGACTTGATGCAGCTCTTTCGGCTTCAGGCCCATGCCCTGCTTGAGAATCTGGTAGGCTTCGCAGATCAGCTGCATGTCGCCGTACTCGATGCCGTTGTGCACCATCTTGACGTAGTGGCCGGCGCCATCGTTGCCGACCCAGTCGCAGCACGGCTCGCCGTTCTTGGCCTTGCCCTCTGGGGCTGCCTTGGCGCTCACCGCCTGGAAGATACCCTTCACGTGCGGCCAGGCGGCCTTCGATCCGCCCGGCATGATCGAGGGTCCGTGGCGCGCGCCCTCTTCGCCGCCGGAGACGCCGGTGCCGACGAACAGCAGGCCCTTCGACTCGACGTAGGCGGTGCGGCGGATGGTGTCGGGGAAGTGGCTGTTGCCACCGTCGATGATGATGTCGCCCGGCTCGAGATGGGGCAGCAGCTGTTCGATGAACTCATCGATCGCCTTGCCCGCCTTGACCAGCATCATCACCCGGCGCGGACGCTTCAGCAGCTTGACCAGCTCGGGGATCGAGTGCGCACCGACCACGTTGGTGCCCTTGGCCTCGTTGGCCAGGAACTCATCGACCTTGGCGACCGTGCGGTTGTACACCGCCACGGTGTAGCCGTGATCGTTCATGTTGAGGATCAGGTTCTGGCCCATGACGGCGAGACCGATCATGGCGATGTCAGCGACGCTGTCTCTTATACACATCTCCGAGCCCACGAGACTAAGGCGAATCTCGTATGCCGTCTTCTGCTTGAAAAA
>ENA-ORBV01005455-ORBV01005455.1-microbial-mat-metagenome-genome-assembly--contig:-NODE-5455-length-23416-cov-34.755002_pt1 | contig 23416 bp, 15 predicted proteins | sample MGYA00237777_ERZ505514 | MGnify/ENA primary metagenome ERZ505514 (study PRJEB26160, sample SAMN06269048) | microbial mat metagenome | isolation source: Oligotrophic lake microbial mat | place... | reverse complement strand
GGTGGCGGGGGAGGTGGCGGGGGTGTGAGATTGATTGAGAAGCTCGTTACCGCGGCATCGAAGGTGAAGGGGTTGGCGTAGTCGCTGCTGGTGTGGCCGGCCACGCGAACCTCATCGTTGTCGATCGCGACGGCGGTGGCTTCGTCGAAGTTGCCCTGGAAATCGACGCGTAGTATGCCGTCGCTATCAAACTCGGAATCGAGCACGCCGGCGGAGGAATAGAGCGCCAGTGCGAAATCGTGCGATGCGGTGGCGTTGCCCGCGCCGCCAGCCAGGAGAATTCGGCCGTCGGAAAGCACGTTGACCGCAAACACGCGATCCGAGTTGCCGCCGATATTGGTCAGCACAGTGCCCGCCGACCCGAATGATGCATCAACCGCGCCGCCGGGTGTGAGCTTCACCATCGCAAAGTCGCCGGATACCGAGCCGGCGAGCAGCGTGCTGCCATCGGTGAGGACCGCGACCGCATTCGCCACGTCGCCGTTGGTGCCGATGGGCAAGGTGAGCATGCCGTCGCCGCTGAAAGTCGTATCGAAATTGCCATCGCTCGTCAGTCGCAGGGCGGCGAAATCAAACCCTCCGCCCACCAAGGCGTAGCCGGCGACCGTGATCGATCCATCGACCGACGAAACGGCGACGGCGTTGGCAGCATCAAACGTGGTTGACAGGTTGGCCGTGGCCAGCCCGTCGCTGCTGAAACTCGTGTCGTTCGATCCATCCGTGTTTAATCGGACGACGGCGAAATGATTTGCCACTGTGCCCGCGAGCACCACGCGTCCAGCGGCGTCGAGGGTCATGGCGAAGACCTGATCGTTGGCTCCAAAATCGCGCGTGGCCACGCCGGAAGAACCGAAGGAGCTATCTAACGAGCCGTCGGCATTCAAGCGGAGTACGACGAAATCGTTGCTGCTCGACGCATCAGAAAATCCCGCGAGATAGATACGCCCCGAAGCATCGATTGCGACCGAGCGCGCTTCATCCGACGAACCCGCCGTCGCGGGGAGAGTAAACGAGCCGGATGATGCGAAGGTGGTGTCCAGCGAGCCGTCGGCGTTCAGGCGGGTGACGCGCATATCGGCCAGGCCGTCGGCGTCGGTGCTCGTGCCGGCGAGGTAAATCCGGCCCGATGAATCGACGGCGGTGGCGTAGACGTAATCGTCGCCGGAAATGTCAACGATCGCCTGGCCTGCTGATCCGAACGCGGCGTTCAACTCCGGCGCGGACATCAGTCGTCGAACCTCAAGTAGCTCAAATGAAAGCGTCGGCTCGAGTGAGCGCGCAAGCAGTGGGTGTGTCTTCCTGGGGGCCAGCATAAGGCGGTCTCCTCGAACGTAAACGGCGTAATTGCAGACTTCATTCCACACAACGCTGGCGGTGGAGATGTACGATTCGCCATAGTGACGGGCAAACGGTTTGAAGGATTGGGCAAAGAAATGCGGATATCCGGCGCGGCGGCGGATTGTCGTTAGGGGATCACCGTTGTGTTACGCGCAAGGGGGCGCCTAACCCCTTTATTGCACACAAAATCAGGGTTGTAGGAAATTTCTGCAATGTTGGGTCGAAACTTCAGTGGCGCGACGTTCTAATAGTGGCAGCCCGTCGAATTTGCTGAAGGGTTGGCCATGCATATCGAAGACTTAAAACGCTGGCACTGGCTGTTGATTTCGGTCGTCATCGGCTTGGCGCTGTCGATGGTTTATTCATCGACGGCGGCCGAAGGAGGCGGGGGGGAACGACGAACGATCGGCCCGCAGGAGTTTCTTGGGCGGTTCGGTCAGACCACCAAAGACAAAAGCGGCGCCGATCTGCCGATCTTCCGCAACGTGAAAGTTTATCCGCCGGTGGAAGCCAAGCAGGTGGTGACGATGGATGAGCTTATCATCGCCTTTGACCGCACAACGCGCGCTCGAAGCGGCGAATACCAACAGCGGCAGTTTGTGGCCGAGATTCCATTTTTGGTGAATCGTCGCGCTGCGCCTAAAGATGCGAACTTCACGATTATCGACGAGCTGAACCAGCGTAAGTCGCGTAACGCCAAACTGACTTTCACCTATGTGGCCTGGGCAAGCAAACCGTGGGTTTACGCCATTTGCACCGGCGGATCGGTGCTGTTGATCGGGCTGATCTGGCCGACCCTTCTGGCTACCCTGCAAGGCGCCGGCTTTGCGGCACCGAAAAGGGCGAAAGACCCGCACGCGTTCGACCTTTCGCAAGTACGCTCTTACAAACCGGAACCGGCGCGCGTGCAGGCGAGTGGTCCGACCGCCCAGGACATGCAACAACTGGCCGCCGTCACATCGCAATATGAGCGGAGCGTTGGGGGGATGAAGATAGCAAGCGGCGAACCAGCGATGCAGGGTTCCCAAAGCGGCGCCGCAGTCGTGGAGTCGGCAAGAAAGTGGGAAACGGCCCCGGTCGAGCCGACCACCATCACCCAGCAGCAACAAGAACAGCACGAGTACGGTGGAGAATTTTACCCCGTCGATCGAGGCGCAAAGAAAAAAGAATAGCGCGCATTGCCCATCAAAGCTGGGCTCTGAGCGTCAAGCGAAGACCCGGATCCGAACGTTGCAAAATATAGACCGCGCAAACATCGCATCACCTTGAGCATTTCCATGTTTTCGGTATAATCCTCGACCCCACCGACAGAATTCTGTGCGAATCCGGGTGGGCACCCCGTTCGATGCCTCAAAACCATCGATCGAGGCAAACGCGTGTAAGTCGAGTGTCCCTCAATAGTTGCACTCGCGACGCATGTTTTGAGTCTGGTGTTTTCACCGGAAGAAAGCTGAGTCTATTATGGGCCGCTACCTCGGTCCGAAGGTCAAGTTGTCTCGTCGCGTCGGTGTGCCGATTGCCGACATCCCCAAACATACGGGCAAAGAGCTGGAAATCCCCGGCATGCACGGCTATCGCGGCCGCCGGGCGACCGAGTACGGCGTGCGCATGCTGGAAAAGCAGAAGCTTCGCTATCACTACGGCGTGCTCGAAAAGCAGTTCCGCCGTTACTTGGATACCGCCAAGCGAAGCAAGGGCAACACCGGCAGTTCGCTCATGCAGTTGCTGGAGACGCGCCTGGACAACATCCTGCGCCGCTTGGGCGTGGGCCGAACCATCTGGGCCACGCGGCAGATCGTCGCGCACGGCCATGTGGTGCTCAACGGCCACAAAACCGACATCGCCAGCGCCCACGTCAGCGCCGGCGACACCATCACGTTCAAAGACGGCATCCACAAGTTGCTGCGTGAAAACATGGAATCCAGCGCCGGGCACAACGTCCCAGGCTGGCTGGAATGGAACCCCGCCCAGCTCACCGCCAAAGTGCTCTCCCTTCCCACGCCGGATGATGTGCCGTTTGAAGTGAATTTGAATTTGATTATCGAATTCTATCGGTAATGCAGCGGCGCCCTTTGAGGGCGCATCATGTAACGACGCCCGTCCCCGGCGTATCTGCAACGAATGCAAAAAGATCCCCGCGAGCCAATGCTCGCGGGGTTTTGCATTTCGACCGATTACTTCATGGCTTGATGCAATCGTTGGCGCACCGATGATCGCAGTCGATAATCATCCCCATGCTTCTCATGCTGGTTGGTTATCGCGGCAGTGGCAAAAGCTCGATCGGCAAACGGCTGGCGGGCGACTTGTGGCAGAAGTTCGTCGATACCGATGCGCTGATCGTGCAGCGGGCGGGACGATCGATCGCGCAGATTTTTAAAGATGACGGCGAAGCCTACTTTCGCGCGCTCGAATCGCAGATTGTGATTGAATGCTGCGGCCTGGTCGACCACGTCATTGCCCTGGGTGGCGGAGCGGTGCTGCGCGAGGAGAATCGCGCGGCCATCAAAGCCAGCGGCGCGAAAGTGATCTACCTGCGGTGCGACGCGACGGTGCTGCTGAAGCGGATTGCTTCGGATCCCGGTTCATCCCTGTCACGCCCCGCGTTAACGCCGCTGGGCGGGGGGATTGAGGAGATCACCCAGTTGCTTGCCGACCGCGAGCCGCTGTATCGCGAGGTGGCGACGAAGGAGTTGGACGTGACGAATCTGAGTGTTGAAGAGGCGGCGAAATATGTGGCCCGTTTGCTTTAGGACGCATGATGGTGGCACTCTTGCAAGTGCGGTGGAGCAGACATTGTTGTCTGCTTCGGCATTCCATGCCGAGTGACGCTCGGCATCGCCTGGAATGCGATGGCAGACAAGAATGTCTGCCCCACCGGCATGCATTTGATCGGAGACACAGACAGGAATGTTTGTGCCACCGGCCAAGGCTTTATAAGCTCTTGCCGCCGATTTTTTCTACGATTTTCATCGCGATATCCACGGCCCGCATGCCGTCGATCGCGGGGACGGGCGAGGGTTTGCCGTTCATCACCGCATCCACGAATTCATCCAACTCGGCGCGAAGTGGTTCGGTGTCGTCGATTTTCAATTCTTCGATGTTCACTAAATCAGTGAAGTTCAGTTGTGATAAGTCGTCAATCTCGCCGGAACGGATTTTGGCCACCGCGTTGCGAATCGCATCGACATTGCCGCCGCGGTGGGCGACCATGCCGTAGCGCTTGCCGTAGTCGAGCGACACATATGCGTCGGGCGCGAAGACGCGTAGCTTGCGCTCGGTTTTCAGTGCCAACCGCGATGCGGTGAGGTTGGCGACGCAGCCGTTGGCGAAGGTGAGCCGGGCGTTGCAGATGTCTTCCACGTCGCCGATGACGCTCACGCCGACGGCATCGATCTGCGTGACCTCGCTGCCGCCGGCGAGGTTCAGCACGATATCGATGTCGTGGATCATCATGTCGAGCACCACGCCGACATCGATCGATCGAAACGTGAGCGGGCTGATGCGCTGCACTTCCATGAACTGCGGCTGGATGTTGAGCTTTCGCATCGCGCGCACGGCCGGGTTGAAGCGTTCGATATGGCCGACCTGCACGATGGGCTTGAACCGCTGCGTGGCTTCGATGATGCGGCGGCAGTCGAAGACGTCTTTGGCCAGCGGCTTTTCGATCAGGCACGCTACCCCGCGGTGAAGGAACGGCTCGGCTAAGTCGGCGTGGAACTTGGTCGGCACCGCAATGGTGGCGGCGGCGACCATGGGCAGCAGGTCTTTGAGATTGTGAAATGCCTTGGTTTTGTACTCGGCGGCAACGGCATCGGCGGTGTCGTGGTCGGCATCATAAACGCCCACGAGGTGGACATGAGGCATTTGCGAATAGACGCGCGCGTGCAGCTTTCCCATCCGCCCGCAGCCCACGACGGCGACGGGTAGTTTGGGATTAGGGTGGGAGGGCTGTGGGGCGGGATCGCGCATTATTACTGCCTCTACTTTGGGTCCGACGGAAGAATCGCCGTCAGCTGATCGATCAACGTTTGCAGTTCCTTATCAAGGTACAGCAAATCATCCTTCATACTGCACCTCCGCTTCGCGCAGCACTTGGGTTCGAATCCAGCGATTCACGCCGTGTTCCGGCACCAGATCAACCTTGCGACCAAGTAGCTCTGACAATTCATCTGCGCAGGTCACAATATCCCAGCCCGGCGTCTTGCCATCTTCAAAAGTGTAAAGAACGTCGACATCGCTGTCGGGCGAAAAATCGCTACGAACGACTGATCCAAAAAATGAAAGCTTTTTGATGTGCCAGTTGCGGCAAAACTCGGCAAGCCTGATGCGATCGTATTCGAGCTTCACGGCCATCGGTGCTCCGGCAACTACTTCCGCAGTCCTTCAAGATACCGCCCATACTTCCCGCTATCGCGGCGGCGGAGGAAGGCGACCATGGCCTTTACGTGCTCGTTGATGCCGTTGTTGGTATCAAAATCGGCCATCGTTACGCTGAGCGGTTTGCTGCGGCTCACGAAAAGCCGGCGTGTGGCATCGTCCAGCGCGGTGACATCGTCTTCGGTGAATCCGGCGCGGCGCAGGCCTACTTCGTTCAGGGCGCGAATGCTGTCTTTGTCGCTTACTTTAACGAACGGCGGCACGTCATGGTGAATCCTGGCGGCGCCGCCGATGTACGCGTAATCGCCCACGGTCACCCACGCGTTGATGCCCACCAGGCCGTTGAGCACGATGTTGTTCCCCAGCACCACATGGCCGGCGAGCATGACATTGTTGGCGATCACGTTTCGCGATCCCACCTGGCAATCGTGGCCGATGTGCGCGTTGACCATCAGCAGGTTGCTGTCGCCGATGCGCGTGATCCCGCCGCCGTTGATCGTCCCGCCGTAGGTGGTGCCGGTGTGAATGGTGACGTGTTCGCGAATCTGGTTGCCGTCGCCAATTTCCAGGCCGGTCGGCTCGTTCTTGTATTTCAGGTCCTGCGGATAATCGCCCAGCGCCGCGAAAGGATGGATGACGTTTCCGCCGCCGATCTTCGTCCGTCCGGCGATGAAAACGTGGCTGATGAGCTTGGTTCCCGCGCCGATGCAAACGTGCGGCCCGACTACGCAGAACGGGCCGATCTCCACGTCGTCGGCAATGTGTGCCTCGGGGCTGATGATCGAATTGGGGGCAATAACTGGCATAAGCTGTGAGCCGAGAGCCGTCAGTCGAGAGCGGAGAGCATGGATTTAATTGCTCTCGGCTATCCGCTAACGGCTATCGGCTACCTTCAAACCGGCTCGGCATCCACGAGCATAAATTTAATCTCGGCCTCGGCGGCAACTTTCTCCTGTACATATGCTTTACAGCGAACGTGACCCGTTCGGCTCTTGACCCGAACGGCGACCGCTTCCAGAATCAACTGGTCGCCCGGCACAACAGGGTGGCGCATCTTCACCTTATCCATGCTGAGCAATACGGCAAGTTTGCCGGTGTGTTCGAGCTTCTGGCTGAGCAGAATCCCGCCGAGCTGGGCGAGCGCTTCGACAATCAGCACGCCGGGGAAAATCGGCTGGCCGGGATAGTGGCCTTGCAGCGCCATGTCATTATACGTGACATTTTTTACACCGATTGCCCGCGTATCGCCCTCGATTTTCAAGACGCGATCGACGAGCAGCATCGGGTAGCGGTGCGGCAGGATGCGTTGGATTTTGCGGATGTCCAGCGCCACACCGTCGCGGTGCAGGAGGTTTTCACGTTCGTTGCCCGCGTGCATTTCCAGCAGCCGCCGGGCCAGCATGTGGTTAAGGTCGTGGCCGGATTTGTGGGCCACCAGCCGCCCGCGAATGGGCCGGCCGACGAGGTACAGGTCGCCGATGAGATCCAGCGCCTTGTGTCGCGCACATTCGTCGACAAACCGATATTGGTTGTCTATCGGCCCGCTGGGCGAAATCACCAGCACATCTTTAGGCGAAAGGTGCCTGCCGATGCCCCGGCTTTCGAGTTCGCGGGCTTCGTCTTCAAAGATAAACGTTCGCGCTGGCGCGAGTGTACCGGCGAAATCATCGGTGCCAAGCACGAACGCAATCGTCTGGCGGCCGACCGGCGCCGGGGCTTCAAGGTCGTAGATGATTTCCAGCCGGTCGGTGGGTCCGGGCAACGCCGCAAGGGTGGCGTCGCCGAGCGTTACCTGCACCGGCCGGGTGATGATCAGCGGCTGAACATCGGCGCTTTGTTCGACCGGCCCGGCTTCGCGAATGGCGTTGACGAACGGCATGCTCGATCCGTCGCCCATCGGCACTTCACCGATCGCGCCGCCGGTGATTTTTACCACCGCGTTATCAATCTGCAGCCCCGCCAAAGCCGCCATGCAGTGCTCAACCGTTTCAACGTGCAACGTGCCGTTACGCAGGCAGGTGCGGCGGGGGCGTTTCATCACGTTGCTGACGTGCGCAGCGATCGTGGCGACCTTTTCATCCTGCTCGCGTACGAACGTAATGCCGCTGCCCACTTCCGCCGGCGCGAACGTCAACCGCACCGGCTCGCCGCTGAACAGGCCGCGGCCGTCGAGGGTTACTTCGCGCGAAATGGTCTTTTGCAAAAAGGGCATGGGGAGCAACGCGATATTCTACCTGAATTGCGGGAAGGATTGAAGCGGGCGAACCAAGGCTGGTTAATGAGTCATTAAGGCGATCTTTCATCGGTTATCGGACTTCGAATGATGCCACCCCACTCTTTGGTCGAAGATCATCCATGTATGATCTTCTTCGTCGTCAAAAAATATCACGATTACACCATAGGCAACTTCCTCCAGTCGTGGGGCCGCGACCTCATCGGCAAGGTGGCGATTCTGTCGTACGAAGATTGCGCCTACTCCACGCGGCTGCACCAGGGGACGTACGTCTTCACCGATTTTGAGCGGATGAGCGATGCTCAGCTCGAATTGGCTCGACACGTCGCGCCGCAGATTGAGAAGGCGGGTTGTCGCATTCTCAACCGACCCGAACGCGTGCTCGACCGCGCGGCGTTGCAGAAGAAACTGCACGACGAAGGGACCAACGATTTTCGGGTCTATCGTGCAGAGGAAGATCTGGCTGGCGTGAAGTTCCCGGTGTTCGTCCGTCGCATCAGCGATCATATGGGGAAAATGAGCGGGTTGATCGAATCGCACGATGAACTGCAAAAGGAATTGTTCCTGCGCAAAGCCCGCGGTGAGAATGATACGCTCGTGGTCGAACGGATCGACATTCGCAGCCCCGACGGCATGTTCCGAAAGTACGGCGTGCTCCGCTGCGGACAAGAGCTTGTCGCGCGGCATCTCTATTTTTCGCAGAACTGGGTGCAAAACATCACCGACATCGTGGATGATGAGAAAGTCGCCCTTGAAGCGGCGTACATGGAAACCAATCCGCATGCCGAACAGATTCGCCGCGTGTTCGAATTGGCGGGCACGGACTACGGCCGGGTGGATTACGGTCTGCACAACGGCCGCGTGCAGGTGTGGGAGATCAACACCAACCCGATGATGATGGCGGCGCCATATCGCATCGAGCATCGGCGGCTGGGTCATATCTCGAAAAGCACCGCCAAAGCGACGGCGGCGATTGCGGCACTGGACGACGGCGTGACGTTCGACGAAACCGACCGGCGCAATTGGTTTGGCATCGAAGTTGATCCGCACCTGCGATCGCGCCTGGGCGTTCGTCCGGCGGATCACGCGCTGCGCTATGTCGGCAAGGCGTTGGGCAGGATCAGCCGCATGCCCGGGGTGAAGGAAATCATCAACACCTGCCAGTGGGCGCGGTGGCTGGCCACGCGCTAGACCTCCTCAGATTCGCCTTTTCCGCTCTTTCAACCGATAAACCGAAAAGCTGTTCGGTATAACGGAGCGAAAGTTGTGTCAGGGCGAATCTCCGTTTAACATTCCACGCCCTTAATCAAAGGTTGCCCAGCTTAACGCTGGTAGCTTAACGTTTCGTCGTTTAACTCCCGTCAGTGCAGAGCTTGAGGAGGCTCCAAATAGACATGCGATATCTGACTCGTTGGAAAGGGCTCACCATAGCCTTGGCCGTTGGTCTTCTTCTCGCCGCGTTCGCCAACACCGCGAATGCCAGCGAGGCCAAACTCAAACTGCCTGCCGAACTAAAGGAGGCCAAGCTCTACTTCAACGGCACAACTACCGGGCACGACCTGCTGCTGTACGGCCTGGGCATCTGCGTGCTGGGCCTGATCTTTGGCGGCATCATTTACGCGCAGCTTAAGAAGTTGCCGGTGCATAAGAGCATGCTGGAAGTCTCCGAGCTGATCTACGAAACCTGCAAGACGTATCTCATCACGCAGGCCAAGTTCCTCATGCTGCTGTGGGTGTTCATCACCGCGGCGATCGTGTTTTACTTCGGGTTTCTGGCTGAGTATCCCACCGGCACGCTGAATGCCGCCGGCGAAGAAATCATCGGCAAGGGGTTCCCCGCGTGGAAAGTCGGCGTAATTGTGCTGTTCAGCTTGATCGGCATGGCCGGCTCGGCCGGCGTCGCGTGGTTTGGCATTCGCGTCAATACGTTTGCCAACAGCCGAACCGCCCACGCCTCACTGCGTGGCTATGGTTACCCCTGTTACGCCATTCCACTCAAAGCCGGCATGTCGATCGGTATGGTGCTGATTAGCGTCGAACTGTTCATCATGCTGGCGATCATTTTGTTCATCGATCCGAGATTGGCCGGCCCGTGTTTCATCGGGTTTGCCATCGGCGAATCGCTCGGCGCCGCTGCGTTGCGTGTGGCGGGCGGCATCTTTACGAAGATTGCCGACATCGGTTCCGACTTGATGAAGATCGTCTTCAAGATCAAGGAAGACGATGCACGCAACCCCGGCGTGATCGCCGACTGCGTGGGCGATAACGCCGGCGACAGCGTCGGCCCCAGCGCCGACGGCTTTGAAACCTACGGCGTAACCGGCGTAGCACTGATCACGTTCATTCTCCTTGCCATTGCCGATCCGATGATTCAAACCAAACTCCTGGTCTGGATCTTCGTGATGCGTCTGTTGATGGTCATCACCAGCGGGCTGGCGTACTTCCTCAATGAAGCGGTCGCCAAGGCCCGATTCAGTTCCGTCCGCAAGTTCAACTTTGAATCGCCGCTGACGAGTCTTGTGTGGGTTGCTTCGGTGCTTTCGATCGTGGCAACTTACATTGTGTCTTACTATATGATGGGCGGGCTTACGGTCGGCGGTGTGGCGAATGACGATTTATGGTGGATTCTTGCCACGATCATCACATGCGGCACCCTGGCAGGCGCGATTGTTCCGGAAGTGACCAAGATCTTCACCTCGATGCACGCCCGCCACACGCGTGAAGTCGTCACTGCCAGCAAGGAAGGCGGAGCATCGCTCAACATCCTCTCGGGTTTGACCGCGGGCAACTTCAGCGCGTTCTGGGTCGGTGGGATCACCATCGGCGGCCTGATGGCGATCGCGTATCTGATCTCGACGATCAACGGCATCACCGGGCTGGCCTCATTCATGCCGGCGCAGGCGGTGGCGGTGTTCGCGTTCGGTCTCGTCGCGTTTGGCTTTCTGGGCATGGGGCCGGTCACGATCGCGGTCGATAGTTATGGGCCGGTAACCGACAACGCGCAATCCGTTTACGAACTCTCCCTCATCGAAGAAGAACCCAACATCAAGGCCGACCTGAAGCAGAACTTCGGCATGGACGCCGACTTTGTCCAGGCCAAGATGCTCCTGGAAGAAAACGACGGCGCTGGCAACACGTTCAAGGCCACCGCCAAGCCCGTGCTGATCGGCACTGCCGTCGTCGGATCAACCACCATGGTGTTCAGCATCATCATGATCCTGACCGACGGCTTGGCGAAGACTCCCGAAGGCCTTCAGGCGGTCTCGAATCTGTCCATCCTGCATGCACCGTTCCTGCTGGGGATCATCATGGGCGCCGCGATGATTTACTGGTTCAGCGGCGCGAGCTGTCAGGCCGTGATCACCGGCGCCTACCGCGCCGTGGAGTTCATCAAGAAGAACATCAAGCTTGAAGGCGTGACCAAGGCCTCTGTCTCCGACAGTAAAAAGGTCGTCGCGATCTGCACGAAGTACGCGCAGGCGGGGATGTTCAACATCTTCCTTACCGTTTTCTTCATGACCTTGGCGACGGCGTTCATCGACCCGTACTTCTTCGTCGGTTTCCTGATTGGCCTGGCGATCGTCGGGCTGTTCCAGGCGATCTTCATGGCCAACGCCGGCGGGGCGTGGGACAACGCCAAGAAGATCGTGGAAACCGAACTGCGAGCCAAGGGCACGCCGCTGCATGATGCAACCGTGGTTGGCGATACCGTGGGCGATCCGTTCAAGGATACGTCGTCGGTGGCGTTGAACCCGATCATCAAGTTCAGCACCCTCTTCGGGCTGCTGGCGGTAGAACTGGCGATTCAGATGACCAAGACCGGCAACTCGACGCTGCAGCACATTCTCTCGGGCGTGTTTTTCTTGATCGCGCTGGTGTTCATCTACCGCAGCTTCTATTCGATGCGCATCGGCGACGATTCGGCTCAGGTTCATTGATCAAGGCCGGAACTGAGCCACAGAGTCACAGAGGCGCAGAGAATTCAAGATCGGCGCATTCAATATCGGGCTGGGAGCCATCGCTCCCAGCCCGCTTTTTGTACTCGGTGTCTCTGTGGCTCTTCGGCGATTCACTTGCGTCGGTCGGGAATTACGTTATCAAGGCGAGGATGCTCTCGTGGCTCAAAAAAATGCTCGCCACCGAAATCGATCCGCAAGATACGCTCGGCGCCCGCGGGGAGAACGCAGCGGCGAAGTATCTTCGCGAGTTGGGCTATCGCATTATCACGCGGAATTTCAAAGTCGAGATGGGCGAAATCGACATCATCGCCCGCGACGGCCCGACCCTGGTTTTTGTCGAAGTGAAAACGCGCGTCGATGATTCGATTGCGACGCCCGAAGCACAAGTGAACGAACCCAAGCAGCACCAGATCACCAAGGTGGCCAAGCTCTACATGAGCCGCTACGGCAGCCCGCGCCCGCCGGCGCGGTTTGATGTCGTATCGGTCCTCTGGCCACCGGGAAGAGCGCCGCAAATCAAGCACCTGATTGATGCATTTGCAGCGACGTTTTGAATCGTAGCGGATAGCCGATAGCGGATAACTGATAGAAGAAATACTGGTTGCCGTGACCTTCTATCGGCTATCTGCTAACCGCTATCGGCTACTACGACATGATCGATTCCCACTGCCATCTCACCGACCCGCGATTGCTCGAACAGATCGATCCCGTTCTCTCCCGCGCTGCTCTGGCGGGGGTGGCGCGCCTGATTACGATTGGGACTGACATTACTGACGCTCAAGACGCGATTGAGCTGTGTGGCAAGTATCCGCAACTTCGCTGTGCGGTGGGCATTCATCCCAATTATTGCCATGAGGCGGAACTTGCAGACATCGCCAAACTGGAACAATTCGAGCGCCATCCCAGCGTCGTCGCTCTGGGTGAGATGGGGTTAGACTATCACTACACACTCGCTCCGCACGATCGGCAACGGCAGTTTTTTGTAGCGCAGTTAAACCTGGCCGCACAGCGAAATCGCAACGTGATCATCCACTGCCGCGAAGCGGTTGCTGACGCGCTGGCGATTCTCCAGGGCTTTGCACGGTTGGCGGTGTTTCATTGCTTCACCGGATCGATCGCCGATGCCGAAGCGATTTTGGCCGCCGGGCATTGGATCAGCTACACGGGGGTGATTACGTTCAAGAAAAACGACGCGCTGCGCGAATGCGTGAAGCTCACGCCGCGTGATCGACTGATGGTTGAAACTGACGCGCCATATTTGTCGCCGGAGCCGTTTCGATCGCAGAAGGTGAACGAGCCGTCACTGGTCATCCACACCGCGGCGGTGGTGGCGAACGTGTGGGGCGTTTCGGTGGAGGAAGTGGACCGCGTTACAACGGCGAACGTGGGGCGGTTCTTTGGGGTGTGGTGAGCTTGCGCGTAGCGTAGGTTTTGTCACCCGAGCGTACCCGCGAGGGGCCTACCTGTCGTTATGGTTTGGCATTGTTTCAGGCGTGCCGAACCGTTGAATCGGCCATCGGAACTTCGTGTTCGGTCGCAAGAACCCTCACCCCGGCCCTTTCCCGGCGTACGGTTCGGCAAGCTCACCGCAGGCGGGGCGAGGGAGTGGAGGAAAAAGGCGAAGGCCGTTCCCAGAGGCTCGTCTTGATGTCAATCGCGGCCCCCGCCTTTCAACGTTTGCGTTAGTGTCTGCTAAGCAGTCATACGAAGCTGGCGTTCCATTTGTTCATTCGGGGCGGGCATGTCGATCTTCGTCGCCGCGATGCCAGCCTTGGTTTTGCCGAGCTTATCCAGCAGCAGCACCCAGGTTTCTCGCTGATAATGCAAAATCTGCAGCGCTTCTTCGATGGCCCTCATGTCGTGTTGAATGTTGGCATCCACCAGTTTGCGGAACACGAAGTTGTAAAGGGCCGATAACTTGCTGCACAGTTCGGGCGCCACGTCGGGCTTCAGGCCGCATTGCAGTTCGGTGATGATCTTCTGTGCTCGCGAAAGGGCGTTATACACGCCTTCGAAGTCATTCTTCGCCAACGCGTTCTTTCCCTGCTCGGTGAAGCGAATCGCGCCATCGTACAGCATAAGCTGCAATTGTTCCGGCGTGGACGTGAAGACCTTGGTGCGCAAATAATGGTTGGCGGCTTGGTGGTTCATAGGCGCGGGCGCTGCAAACGCCGACTCCACCTGTATCGGCACACCACCGCCGCGAAATTCACCCGCCGCCGGAGTTATCGCCGGATGGATTGAATCGAATTGAGGCTTTGCTGCTGGCTCTGAAGCCCTGAAAGCACGCTTTCCAGACTGGAGAACTGCTTTTCCAGCCGTTCGCGTTTGCCCACCAGAAGCTTATCGAGCGACTTGATGCGGTCTTCGAATTGTCCGGTGCGAGATTCGAGTGTTTTGTTCTGGCGGGTAATCAGCCCGTCAATCGGATCGATCAGACGGTTGATCTGCGCTTCGATCACGTATCCAAGCCCCGCCACCGATTGCCGTTGCGTGAGTTCGATCGCCTTGCCGGTAATCACACCGCCGGTTCCGGTGCCTTTGATGCCCAGATCCTCGGCGGCGAACGAGCCGGCGAGGGGGGAGATGACCAGTTCTTCGTTCACGGTGCCGTCGGTGTCGCTGGTGTTGTCTTTGATCAGCAGCGCCGAACCCAGTTCGTTAAGCGTCGCGGTCACTTTGCCAGCGCCGGCGGTGTTGAAGGCGCGCACCACGTCGCCGATGGTGACGGCGCTGGCCAGCGCCAGTTCGAACGTGGTCCCGTCTCGGGTGACCACGCGGATATCGTTCCCCGTGCCCACGGTTCGAACGCCGGTGCCCTTGTTCAGCACGCTCAGTGACGTGCCTTCGGACAGCCCGCCGGGCGAACGGGTGAACAGCGCCTCGACCGAACTCGAATCAGTTCCATACGCTTCGCGGAACTTATCTTCGTTGAACTGCAGTTCGCCCTGGTTGCCGACCTTGACGCCCACATCGGCCAGCACGCGGTACCGTCCCCCGGTGGGCAGCGCGCGGTTGAGCATGCTGAAGATCTGCGCCTGAACCTGCTGTGCCGTGCCGTCGCCGAGCAGCAGGCCGCGTTTATTGGTTTCGGTATCGAACTTGGTCAGCTCTTCGATTCGGGTGTTAAGCTCGTTGAAGTTAGCGGTGAATTTTTTCACCTCTTCAACCACATTGTCAATCGTATTGGTGATGGCGACCGTCACGGGCTTCTCGCTCGTGCCGTTTAGTTCCAGGCTCACCCCGCGGATGACGCCGGAGATCTGGTTTTTGCTGGCGGTGACGAGCAGAGGCTGCGCCGCGTTGGCGTCGCCAAAGAACACCGCGGCGTCTTTTGCTTCGACTAAGTTATTTACTTCCAGCTTCGAATTGCCCGTGTCAAAAACAAACCGCCCGTCACGGCCACTGCCGCGCGCGCTGATCGAGAGGCGGTACGGCGTGCCGGCGGTGCCGTCGTTGATGATCTGCGCGCTCACGCCGAAGCTGAGATCGTTAATCTTCTTTTGCACGGTCGTGAGCGTGTCGGTGTTGTCGAGCGTAATTGTTCGTTCGAGCGAGCCATCGATCTTGTTGTTGGTCGGAATGCCCACCGTTGCCAGTGCCGCCGATTCGCCTTCGATACCGAGGTCGCCGGCCGTGTTGCCCTCGACATTTTCAACTTTGATTTTCTGCGCGCCGGCGGTTGCGGTGTCGGTCAGCAGCAGGCCGTCGCCTTTGGCGTTGATGCTCGCGGTTATGGTGAGGCCGCGCGAGTTGATCTCGCTGATCACGTCGCTCAGCCGCACTTCGGTGCCCTGCGTGAGATCGACGACCGCTGAATTGCCCGATGAATCGGTGATGCGGAACTTGCCCGGCGTCACACCCTTGCCGCCGTTGTATTTGCTCAGCAGCGTGTTCTCCGTAACGTACTGCCGCTGCAGGTTCTTGCCCTGAATTGCGCCGAAGGAGGCATCAAACGTGCCGATCAGTCCCAGGTCGGCCGCGGTCGTGCCGGCCGATTCGCCGATGACGACGTTGCCGCTTCCGCCGGATGTATCGGTCAGTTGAATCCCGCTGCCCGAGCGGTTCACCGCCGCCTTCACACCGGCATTGGCGGCGTTGACGGCGTCGATCACTTCCTGAATCGTCTTCGTGGCCGCAAGGTTGATCGTGGTCGAAGCCCCCGCGCGGTTCTGCACGGTGAAGCTCCCCAGTGTAAGCCCGCCGCCGCCGTTGAGCGATCGGAGCGAGACCGTGCCGAGTTTGGTGAGCACGTCGGCACCGGTGAGCGTTCCGCCGGTGCCGCTGCTTTGAATGCCCAGATCAAACGCGGCGTTCGAGCCATTGAGCGCGGCAACCGTCGTCGTGCCGCTGCCGGTGGTGTCGGTGAGTTTCAATCCGTTCGCGCCCGTATCGAATGTGGCCGTCACTTTCCCGGCGGCGGCGGTGTTGATGGCGTCGATGGCGTCGCCCACCGTCTTGGCGGTCGTCAACGAAACGGTGATGTTTGATCCATCCGATGTCGTCACCGTGAAATCGCCCGGCGTCAGCGTCGTGCCGGTAAACTTTCGAATCCCGCGGCCGTCGTTGAGCAGATCGAGCGTGGTCGATCGCCCGACGGCATTGATGTCGGTTCCCGTAATGCTGGCGGCCGCCACATCCGCGAGAATGCCTAGTTCCTTTGCGGTGGTGCCGTCGCCGATATCCTGCACCACCAAATTGCTGATGGTCTTGCCGGTTTGATCGGTCAACACCAGTTGATCGCCGTTGAGGCTGGCGCGCACGGCGACATCGAGCGTGGTATTGATTTTCTTGATCACGTCCTGCAGCGAGACGGCGCCCGAAACATCAATGACGGCGGCGTTGCCGGCGCGGTCGGTCAGGCGGAACGAGCCTCGGCGGATGCCCGCGCCGCCGTTGAGGTCATCCAGCCGGTTTTCCGCCGTCACCTCGCCGCCGCCGGTTTCGATGGTGAGGGTTTGTGTACCGGTGGCCGGGCCAATCTTGGCGCTGGTGAAATCGGCAAACCCTCGCGAAACGGCCTGCTGCGTCGTGACGAGCCGGGCGACCTGAAAACTATATGAGCCAACGGCCGCGCCGGCGCTGGCGCTGGCGGTGATCACATCTTGGTCGCTGGTGGTGGCTTGCGCGTTCTGAAAGGTGGAAATTTTCTTGAGCGAGGTCGCGCTGAGCCGCAGCGACGTCAACCGGGTGGATAAATCGGTGTACGCCGTCCGCTGGCTTTTGACGGTCTCAATGCGGTTCTGCAGCAGATTCTTCGGCCGCGACTCAAGCGATATCAATTGATCGATGATATCGCGGCTGTTGATTCCGCTGACCAGTCCCACGCCGGAGGTAATGCGACCCATATATCCCTACTAATCGTCAAGAACCGACCCGCGATATAAGACCTTCCAGTTTTGCGTGCCAGGAAATCTAGCATCGGGGTCGATGGACTGTTCCTGCCGCTTCGACCACTGTTCTTCAAAGAGCTTTGACGCTTGCTCCAGCGCCCAAAGCGTCATAAATCGCTGCCGAGCGTGCCTTACGGTCCGAAGTCGTTCAGCGGTTTCCCAGAGTGTGCCGGTCATCGGTTGTGACCTCCCGAATGTTCCCCACCAGTGTTATCGGTCCTTCGCGTGCCGCTTCATGAATGGACCTCGACGGAATTTTGTAATGAAAGCCACTGATTCGCTAGCAATTCAACTCTCATCAAGATTTCATAATCTGTTTTTGCCAATACCCGTTATACTGCCCGTCCCTGCCCATTGTTGCTGAGGAGATGCGCGTGATCAATCGAACCCGTTCTGTTGTTAGCAATGCCGTCGAGTCGCTGGAAATCCGTCGAATGCTGAGCCGCTGGAACCTCGAAACCGTGGCGGCGGCGGGGGAGCACCAAGTGGGATGCTCGTGCGGAGCGTGTCGCGGCAAAGCGCAAGACCCGCAGCTTGTGCTCGACGCCATTCACAACGTCGAACGAGAAATCAGACAACAACCCACCCCCGAACAGTTGCCCGCCGCCGTAGAAGCGCAACCGATGACTACGGCCGCCGGCGGGCCGGAGGCGGCGTTTGGCAACGTGGGCGCGCAGCCGACCGGCGCGCTCACTGGCCGAGTGGTCTACGTCGGTGGCGGCCATGGCTGGACCATCAACAACACCGGCGCCGGCAACTGGTATACGCAGCGCCCCGAGTTGTTCGAGATGATCGAAGACATGGGCAACCAGGATCAGATGATCTGGTACGCCAACTACCTCTGGCAGGCCGGCGCGACCGTCGTGCCGCTGCGCCCGATCGGCAGCCAGCTCAACGAAGTCGTGCTGGATAACGACGATGCCGCCGTCACCTTCGCCGGCAGTTGGAGCGTAGGCGCGAGCACGCCGTGGTACGGCACCGCCGGCGATGCCGCGCCGTATCGCTCGGGCACTTCGTCGTTGACGGAAACCGCCCTCGCCACCTATGCCCCCAACATGCCCGCCGCCGGCTTTTATCCGGTGTATGCCTGGGCACTTGATGGCGCCAATCGCGCCACCGACCAACTCTATCGCGTGAACCATTCCGGCGGCTCGACTGAAGTTAAAATCAACCATCGTTTCGTCGGCAAAGGATGGGTTTACCTCGGCACCTATCACTTCAACGCCGGCGCGGGGCAGAGTGTGCAGATCAGCAACAAGTCATCCGCCGCCGGCAACGCCGTCATCGCCGACGCCATCCGTTTCGGAAACGGAATGGGCCAGAAAACCAACGCGCTCGGCCAGACCAGCGGCGCGCCGCGCGAAGATGAGCAGTCGCTTTACTGGTACGACTTCAGCAAAGGCGTCGGCGTGAGCGACTTCTATCGCGGCGGAAACACCGACGACGGCGACGCCAACGTGGGCGCGCCAAGTCGATGGGCCGCTTACATGAACGCCGCCCCGTTCGGACAGGCCTTGCACCTTTCCTACCACAGCAACGCCGGCGGGGGCCGCGGCACCGTCGGGCTGTTCAACGACGAGACGCTCTTTCCCAACACCGCCACGCCCAACCAATTCGCGTGGGCACAACTGGTCGGCAAGGAAGTGAACGACGACCTGGTCGCCATCGGCGCGCCGCCGCTGGAATCGACGTGGTCGAACCGCGCCAACCCAACCTTAGCCCGCTCCGACTTTGCCTTCGGTGAAATTCGTTCCTCCGCCAACGGCGACGAGTTCGACAGCACCATCCTCGAAGTAGCGTTTCACGACAGTTCGCTGGATGCCGCATTGATGCGCGACCCGAAAGTGCGCAACTTCGTCGGCCGGGCCAGCTATCAGGCGACCGTGAAGTACTTCAATCAATTCGGCGCTCTGGCGAACAACACCCTGCTGCCCGAAGCGCCAACCAACGTGCAGGCAACCTCCAATTCCGCCGGGGATATCACGCTGCGCTGGACCGCCCCGGTGGTCGATGGCATCGGCGGGGTGGCGGCCACGGCCTATCGCATCTATTCTTCGGACAACGGCTACGGCTTCGACGGCGGGCTTGCCGTCGCCGGAGGCGCAACAATCACTCACACGATTCCCGCGGCGCAGGTGCCGGCGGGAAGCAACACACTTTACTTCCGCATTGCCGCGACGAACGCCGGCGGGGAATCGCTGCCTTCGGCCGTCGTGGCCGCGCGGCGCGGGGCTTCGACGACCGACAAAGTGCTCGTCATCGACGGCAACACGCGATGGGATCGCACCAACGATTTCCGCCAACTCCTTCCCAACGGTCTCACCATCGACCGCGTGCGCCCGCGCGCCAACAACAGTTTTGATTACGTCGTTCAGGCCGCCGAGGCGATCGAAGCCTACGCCGTGAAACAGTTGGCGATTGATTCGGCAAGCTCCAGAAACGTCGAACTCGGACAGGTCAACCTTGCCAACTACGACGCCGTAATCTGGCTATCGGGCGAGCAATCAACCGCCAACCGCACCTTTACCGCCGGCATGCAAACCGCCGTCACCAATTACATCAACGCCGGCGGACGCATCTTTGTCAGTGGTTCGGAAGTGGGTTGGGATTTGGTCGCCAACAACAACGGGTCGGCCTTCTTCACCAGCACACTCCGCGCCGGCTACGTTTCCGACGACGCCGGTGTGTACGCCGCCACCGGCTCGGCGGGATCGATCTTCGCGGGGATCAGTCTCAACTTCGATAACGGCACGCTCCTTTACAACATTGATTTTCCCGATGTGCTATCGGCCACCGGCGGATCAACCCTCGCCATGAACTACGCCGGCGGCAGCAGCGGCGCCGCCACGCAATACGTCAACGCCGCCACCGGTGCACGCACGGTGATGATGGCTTTCCCGTTCGAAACAATTACGACCGTCCCAAATCGAAACAGCGTGATGGCCGCGGTACTCGGCTTCATCACCGCCGACACCGCCGCGCCGGGCATTACCGAAAGTGCCTTCACGTTCGAGGATGCTCAGCGCCTCACGTTTACGTTCAGCGAAGACGTCAACGCGTCTCTCTCCGCCGCCGATCTGGTCTTCACCAACTTCACCACCGGCCAGGTTCTGCCCGGCGACCAATACAGCTTCACCTACGACCCGGCAGCCCGTGTTGCCACGATCGATTTCAATGCCGTCTCCGGCGGGTTTCTTCCCGACGGCAACTATCAACTGAGTTTCACCCCCGGCGGCGTGACCGACCTGAGCGGTAACCCACTGGCGCTCGGCACGGTCATCAACTTCTACACCCTCGCCGCCGACGCCAACCGCGATCGATCGGTGACCCTCGACGATTTCACCGCGCTGGCCGCCAACTTCGGCCAAACCAACCGCGTGTTCAGCCAAGGTGATTTCAACTACGACGACGCGGTGAACCTCGACGATTTCACCCTCCTCGCCGCCAACTTCGGCCAGACGCTCGCTGCGCCGGGCGATGTCCCCAGCGGACTCCCACGCGTTCTTCCCCGAACCAATAGTTTCACTGCGAAGCCGCAAGCGGACGATGGGAAGTTTTCAACACGGCGCATCATCGATGACCTGCTCTTACCGTCTCTCTCTGATGCCTAATGCCTGATTCCTGATCCCCGATTTTCCCTTTGCAACGGTGTTGAAGTGAGAAATTTTTTTGAAAAGCGCCTCCTTAAAATTTCAAGTCATTTCATGGCAATGACTTAGATAAAACACTGCTCCCAAAAACCGGTTCCTAACCGGTTCCTGACCAGTACCTTTTGGTACCTTTTCAGTACCTTTGCAGTACCTTTCCGGCCCAAACCCGCCCCCCGCGTGCGCGATCGGACGCGGGCAACTCACTACGGACGACTCACCACGGACAACTCGAAACTGGCAATTCGAAACGAGCAACCGGCAATTTTTTCCAAGTTAGTGCGACATTCTGGGACATTCTGCGACATTTAATGTTGCTTTTGGAACGTTTGGGCAATCTGGGGTATTTGCATGCCACCTCTGATTCCTACTTTCCCTGATCCCTGCACCCTAATTCCCACCCATCCACGACTTGCGGCAGCGGCCGTCCCCGCCGCTTCGGCGGACCCATCACGCGACAATATTCAGTTGCCAAAGACCGGCGAACGGCCATTCTCTACGAGACCCTCGCACCAGAACATCATCCTAACTAATGTCCCAAAAGTCAAGTGAATTCCGCGGGATTTTTCCGTTGGGCGCGATTGTGGTTTGGCGAGCGAGAGCCACCAAGGGACGCACCTCCGAGCCGACACGGCGGCCTACCCCCGCCACAGGAACCGACCGGCACAACAGTTCAAATAGCGATTACGTTGGTGTACTTTTGTTGTTATTTGGACCTGTCCTGCTCCCGCTTTCGATTTCAACATACTTTCAAGAAATTCACTTGCCGAATGAACGGGACTGTGGTTAAAATACTGTGCCCGGGTTTGGCCAATGGGTTTGGTATTTGATTTGGCATCTGACGCTTTATTCGAAAGCTTAGGCACCGCTAATTACCTCGATCAGGAAACAGTGCTATGTCGTATTTAGAATCTTGGCGCGTCGTGATGAGAGCTGCGATCGTGGCGTCGTTCTTGCCATCAATTGCGAATGCCGAACTGATCTACGGCCTTTCGAGTGCCGGAGCACTCGTTTATTTTGATTCCGCTACTCCCGCAGCAACCATCAATATCGGTACGATTACCGGCCTCACGCCGAGCCAGACGGTCCGCTCGATCGATTTTCGCCCGGCAACTGGTGAGTTATATGCTCTGAGCTACCAAACCGGCTTTCCCTCGATCGCTCAGTTGTACAAAGTGAACTTGGCCACTGCGGTGGCTACACCGCTTCCCAATTCGCTCTCGCTGACTGGCAACAACAGCATCATGACGATGGACTTCGATCCGGTCTCTGACTCAATCCGCGTTGTAACGCCAGCTAATGGAACGGCCGGCGTCAACAACAACTTTCGGGCCAATCCGGACACCGGTGCCGTGATTCAAGCCGATACGTTTATCAGGTATCCGCCTGGGGACGACCATGCCAACCATAATCCTCCCGGCATCGTCAGCTTGGCCTACTCAAATAATGTCGCAGGCGCGACATCCACAACTTTGTATGCGTGGGACTTTACCAGGGACATTTTTTGTAATGTCGGAGGCATCGGTGGTGTGCCCAGCGCCAATCTGGGCGCTTTGCATACGATCTACACCCACGCTACACCCTTTACGATCACCGCCGATCCAATGGTGGGATTTGACATCAGCGGTGCCACCGGGGTGGCGTATGTCAGCTACTCCAGAGCATCAATATTTGGCGGCGGAGAACGATTTGAGAGGATCAATCTCAGCAATGGATTGTTACAAGAAATAGGTTTGTTTCAGATCGACATGTCCGACATCGCCGTGCCCACCTTGATCCCTGAGCCAACCGCAATTGGTTTGGCCGGGTTGGCAATATCTTGCGTGCTTCATCGCCGCCGAACGATCAAAAAGCTAACAGGGATTCGTCGTTTCCGGTGGGAATGGAAATGGAGTCAGGAACGGGTCAGGAACCTTTTACGACAAAAGGTTCCTGACCCCTCCTGACCGCTTCTCCCGCCCGGAACCGACACGACCGCCTGCGCCGGGGAGCGGCGTTCGGGTGTGGTCGCTGGAGAGGCGCAGCGAAACCCTCGCAAAACAATGCACACGACCCTCTTCGCCGCGCAGCGGCGCATGACTGTAGCCACGGGTGCAGCGCAGCGGAACCCGTGGAGAGCGATTGTCAGTTCTCCCGCCGCGCAGCCGCGGACGAAACTCCGTCGCGCAGCCACTTCATCGATGCGCGATTATGAAAAGGTTGGTCGGCGGTGAGCGCGGGCAGCGACTCTGCCGGAGTAGATGGATGCGGCGAAGCAGAAAACGGGACAGGTCCAATTAACATCAAACGTCTACTAATGTAAACACACTTCGAGCTTGTACGCATGGCGTTCGTAGGACTGCTGTTCGGTCAGCCGGGTCTGCGTGGAGCCCTTTAATACTACAGTAGCGCGTCCTCCCATTTAGCCGATAACTCATTGTCGGCCCACATTCGGGCCGGGATGGAGTTTATGGCATGGATGCTCGTATC